>Ga0272443_10001260_pt1 | contig 38672 bp, 24 predicted proteins | sample SSMAcet12_FD_193581 | JGI IMG/M metagenome (GOLD analysis project Ga0272443, IMG submission 193581) | Marine sediment archaeal communities from Little Sippewissett salt marsh, Falmouth, MA, United States - SSM-Acet-12 | ecosystem: Environmental > Aquatic > Marine > Wetlands > Sediment ...
AGACAGTTGCATTTATCAAGGCGCATAAGGACAAACCCTTTTTGACCTATCTTTCGTTTTATTCCGTACATACACCTCTGATGGCCCGGAAGGACTTAGAAAAAAAATACACAGAAAAGGCAAAAAAACTGAAATCCAACCAGCCAATCTGGGGAAAGCAGGGCAATAGAAAAGTTCGACTGGTGCAGAATCACGCAGTGTATGCGGGAATGGTGGAGGCGGTGGACTTGGCAGTGGGCAAGGTGCTGGATGCCTTGGACAAAATGCAGCTCACGAAGGATACCGTAGTTATTTTCATGTCCGACAATGGAGGACTTAGTACCTCGGAAGGTCATCCCACCTCCAATCTTCCGCTGCGGGCCGGCAAAGGCTGGCTCTATGAAGGAGGGATTCGCGAACCCATGATTATCCGAGCTCCGGGAATAACCAAACCCGATAGTATTTGCTCGGAGCCGGTCATCAGCACCGATTTTTATCCCACGATACTGGAGTTGGCAAACCTACCTGCCAAACCGGATCAACACGTTGACGGTGTGAGCCTGGTTCCGTTACTAGAAAATCAATCACTACCGCAAAGAGCTCTATTTTGGCATTACCCCCATTACGGTAATCAAGGCGGGTCGCCCGGCGGGGCTGTACGAGCAGGTGATTATAAACTGATAGAATTTTATGAGGATGGGCACGTAGAACTATACAACCTCAAGGACGATATCAGCGAAAGCAAAGATTTATCGCAAAAGCTAAGTGGAAAAACCCAGGAGCTGCGACAAATGTTGCACGCCTGGCGAAAACAGGTAAACGCCCGGATGCCTAAACCAAATCCCCGGTATAACTGATCGACAGACGACCTGGAAAATTCCCCAGGAAGAGGCAGAAAAGAAAGTATTATACGATTTATCTGATCAGGGCGCGTCGGCAATAAGTTTGTCGTGATAAAAACGGATTTTTTAAACGTTGCAGAACGAGATACTATGGGATGGTACACGGGGTTGTTGGTGGTGAGAAAGTTCTATGCCTAAGATTCCCAAAGTTCTATTAATGATCGAAAGTTCCCGAGAATACGGCCGGCAATTGTTACGCGGTATCGGCAGGTATGCGGGGCTCTATGGGCCCTGGAATTTTTTTATGCGCGAACCGTTTTATTATGACGTGTCAGGGACAAATGAAAATTTACTGCGCATGATTGAAAAATGGGACCTTGACGGCATTATCATGCGGGAATCGCCGGAAATAGAACAAATTGTACAATTGGGTGTGCCAACGATTATTTGTACATATACCAGAGAACAAATTCCCGGATTTATCAGCCTGGTAGGGGATTGTGCCGGTGCGGGTAAACTGGCGGCTGAACATCTTCTTGAACGGGGATTAAAACATTTTGCATATTGCGGGCTGGATGACATGTACTGGTCTCGGGAACGTGGTGTTAGCTTTGAAAAACATATTGCGGAAGCGGGGTTAAAGGTGCAGTTTTACAAGCAGCCTTCTTCGAAAAAGAAACGGTTATGGAACTTTGAACAGGACATCATGATTGAATGGCTAAAACAATTACAGAAACCCATCGGCTTAATGACATGTACCGACGATCGCAGCCAAAACGTGGTGGAGGCCTGCAAAGTTGCGAATATCCATATACCCGAGGAAATAGCCGTTATCGGTGTGGATAACGACGAGTTTATATGTGAGTTGTCAAATCCACCTTTGACAAGCGTGGCATTAAATGCAGGCAAGGCAGGCTATGAAGCGGCCGAAATGTTACATAACCTGATGAAAAGCAAAAAAATTAAAGATACGATTGTTGTCGCAGAAGCTACGCATGTTGCACTACGACAGTCCACCGATATTTTGGCAATCGAAGATGCAGAGGTGATCAAGGCACTTAATTTTATCCGACAAAACGCACGACGAACAATTCAAGTGGACGATGTGGTAAGTTCTGTGTTTTTATCGCAGAGAGCATTACAGCAGCGATTTAAAAAAATTCTGGGCAGAACCATCCACAACGAAATAAAACGCATTCGCCTGGAATATATATGTCAGCTTCTTTTGAATTCTCCTAAATCAATAGCGGAAATTGCCTGGGAACTGGAATTTTTAAGTAGTGAGCACATTGCACGCTATTTTAAGAACGAGAAAAACATGACTCCCCGCGAATTCAGAAGGCGCTTCGGCAGTCATTTATAAAATAACCGGTTTCATAAACACATGAGTTTATAAAAGGGATATGGCGGGCTATCTGTGCGCGAAATGGTGATTTTTGGTCATAAAATGGCGTTCCGTTGTTACGTGAAAAATGCTATAAATAGTATTTAGGTTGTAGTGAAGTGAAATAATAGATGTTGTCTTGTAAAACCCACGACGATGGTAGGGGTACAATTGAGAGAAAGGATAACCAATGCACTTTGAAAACTACTGCAAAGACTACTTCATTAGAATTATCGGATTACTTCTGATCTTCACTGTTATAACGCTGATGGGAGAAAGTGCCTGGGGCATAGCAGAACCGGTTACTATTAAGCAAAATGGTGATCAATTGCAAATATGCAACGGCTTGTACACCGTAACTTATGGGATGGACACCGGATTATTCAACATGGGGAACGACACAGATGTACTTTTCCGGGATGCATATTCCAATGCAGAGCTGGATAGCGGGGGCATCTATAGTAATAACAGCTATAAGCGATCCTATAGTGTCCAAGATCTTCCAGTGGGCTATCCGGCCGGTAAGCGAGTTTTAATTCTACTCCAGGGACTCAGCGGCAAACCCGACCTTAGGCTGGTGCTGGATGTTTATGAGGGGAATCCGTTTCTCTGCTTGTCTTTGGAGGTCGTCAATAACACCACAGATGCTGTGAAGGTTAAGAAAATTGCGCCGCTGAGCATTACACCTAGCTCCGGTGGGCAGGTGCTGCCCGGCAATATTGCCTCCGAGCTGATGATTCGGCCCAGTAACGGTTTTGACAGCAGTTTATATAAAGTGGCCGATAATCCCGACAAAAACTTCCGGGCCATGTGGGAAATGCTGCTATACAATTTAAACAAGGGTGTACTTTTCGCCGGGGGATTCGTCAGTCACACCAGATATGAGGGTTATTTGGACCTCAGATATCGGAAGGATTCCTTACTAACACTAACAGCCCACTGTTCGTCGGTACCCATCAGGGTCAATGCGGGAGAGACTCTCGCGGGAGACACCGTAGCGCTGTGTTTGGACAAGGTGGCGAACGTGTTCGATCGGATGTACGACTATGCGGACCTTCTGCGGCTCTATCACAATTTTCATCGTTCATTTGATGACGTCCCGGTTCCCACCGGGTGGTCGAGTTGGTATGCGACGGACCTTGACCTGAATGAAGATGCTATTCAGAGGAATCTTGATTTTATAACCAACAACCTTGCCGATTACGGCTATAAACTAATACAACTCGACGACGGCTGGGAGGATCACTTCTATGTTCCAACTCGCAAACGGCCTTTATCGATCTTCGGGAATTGGGACGCCAATGAAAATATGCCTCATGGCATGAAGTGGACTGCGAACCGGATTGTAGCAGCTGGCATGTGGCCCGGGCTCTGGATTGCGCCTTATCTGGTCCATGAGAAATCCGATGTGTTCCAAAATCATTACGATTGGCTGCTTCCGGGCACCATCGGTCCCATTCCACTTTGGGATATGGGCGGTTTTGTGGATCTTTCCAACCCTGCAGTGCAAACCTGGTTCGGCGGTCAATTTGCTAAGATTAGAGATTGGGGTTATACATACCTCAAGATTGACTTTACGCCGAACGAAATGTGGGGCAGCAGGTACCACAATCCCGATTGGACAGGTGTGGATGCTTACAAAAAGGGCTGGAAACTCATATGTCAGAACTCCGATCCGGATGTCTGGGTTGCCGGTTGCGGCGCCGGCCGCGGGCCCGTCATCGGCTATCTCGACTCGGCAAGAGTGGGTGAGGACATCGGCTGGAGGTGGAAAACCTTCACCCGTGCCGTTAGCCAGGTCTGCACCAAGTATTACCAGCATCGCAAACTCTGGATCAATGATCCCGAATACCTGATACTCCGCCCCAAAAGCCTTTCCGATAACGAAGCCCGGGTATGGAGCACGTATGAACACCTCTCGGGCGGCAACCTTATTTCGAGCGATGATCTACCGACGCTGCCGAGTGAGCGTATTTCCTACATGAAGAAAATCGCGCCACCCTACGGGCAGTCGGCGATGCCCCTGGATTATCTGGAACATAACCTTCCCCGTCTTTGGTTTCTGGATTTGACTCAAGATCCCCAATTCCCTCACTACCAGATCGCCATATTCAATTGGGAAGACCTACCCAAAGATTACCAGTTGAGACTCGACCAATTACCAATCCCGCCGAAGAAGTACATCGGGTTTGAGTTTTGGAATGAAGAATACGTTGGGAAACTGAACAGCAGTGAACCACTAAACATATCCCTGGCACCCCATGCGGCTAAAGTCATTGCGTTTTGTCCGGTAGCGGGCACGCCGGCGCCGATTTCCACCAATCGTCACATTGCCCAAGGAGCAGTGGAGTTGCGAGATGTTAAGTTCGAACAAAATGCCCTAAGCGGAATATTTACAGGGGTTGCCAACACAAAACCGACACTCTACATCTACGTTCCGGGCAATTATGTAATGTCACAGGTGGACGTGGATACGAAATATGAAACCAATGTCAGCCGGAACATTCTGGCGATTACATTCTCGCTGGGCCAGAAAACACAGATACATTGGAAAGTCAATTTCACCCCGTGAAATTAAATGGGATCGGAAGCAAAGATATCACGGCAACAAAAGCCCTTTACTCAAAAAACTTAAGTAAGATCATATTAAGAATTTTCAAATAATATCGCTATAATTGCAGACAATTTCAATGAACAGGAAAAAAGGATTTAGCGAAAGGAAAATCATAACTCAAATCCTGAGAAGGAGACTAAACATGAACAACAAAATGAATCGGCGTGATTTTTTCGGAATAATGCCGTCGGGGGTAGTGCGGTATTATTAGGCGGAGGTTTGATGAACCTTGCATATTATTGTTGCCAATGTCACACCGCCATATTATAGTTACAACAACAGGGAGGACTAAGGATATCTATTATTTTTTTTGATCCAAGTCCGGTCTTTGTAACTTTTATTGGAAAGGAAGATTAGTGGGAAGGACAATGACGCGTCTTACAATCCTCGCAATTATATTTTGGGGTTTATCGTTATTTGTCGGAGAGATAGGGACCGGTGCCGAAGGTAACGAAAAGGCTAAACCGGTTGAGGCAAAAATCATTCTTACGCCCAAACCGGGGCCCAAGCCCCGTATCAACGGGCCGAAGGTGTACGGCGTGCGGATGGGACATCCTTTTATCTATCGCATACCTGCAACAGGTAAACGTCCGATGAAGTTCAAGGCTGAGAATCTGCCCTCTTCAATGAGTCTGGATGCTAAAACAGGAATTATTACCGGCAAAGGGCCCAAGAAGTACGGCGATCATATAATTACCCTGATAGCTGAGAATCAATTCGGCCGGGACAGCCGAAGCTTAAAGATTGTGGTGGGTGAGACACTGGCCTTGACCCCACCGATGGGTTGGAACAGTTGGTACATCCACTATTACCTTGTTAACGAACAGCATATGCATCAGGCGGCTGAGGCGATGGTCGCTTCGGGGATGGCTGATTACGGCTATATGTACGTGAATATCGACGACTGCTGGATGAAAAAACGTGACAACGAACCCTACCGCGATCAAAACGGAGCTGTTCTAACCAACAAAAAATTCCCGGACATAAAAGGTATGGTGGATTACATTCATAGTAAAGGTCTCAAGGCGGGGATATATACTTCTCCGGGGCCGTGGACCTGTGCCGGCTATGTGGGCAGCTATCAGCATGAAGTAAAAGACGCTCAAAAGTTTGCTGAGTGGGGCTTCGACTTTCTCAAATACGACTGGTGCAGCTACACCTCAGTAGCGAGCGGAGAAGGACTCGAACGTCTGCAGATACCTTATAGGCTAATGGCCGACATTCTCATGATGCTGGACCGCGATATAGTTTTTAACCTCTGCCAGTACGGAATGGGTGAAGTGTGGAAATGGGGCGGTGAAGTCGGAGGCAACTGCTGGCGGACCACAGGCGATCTGGGGCTGGCAAAAAAAACGCAGTTGCCGGGGTTCTACCATATCGGCCTGGCTAACGCGCGTCACTGGGAATATGCCAAGTGCGGTCAGTGGAACGATCCGGACTACATCCTGATCGGCTGGGTGGGCGATGCCCATGAACAGAGCGAAGGACATGCCACCACACTGACCGGCAATGAGCAGTACAGCTATATGTCGATGTGGTGTCTGATGGCGGCGCCACTGATATTTTCGGGGGATATGGCCAAACTGGATGATTTTACCCTTAACATTCTTTGTAATGCCGAAGTAATCGAGGTCGATCAGGATCCACTCGGGCAACAGGGAAAAATTATTTCCCAAACAGATGAACAGCTTGTATTGGCCAAAAAAATGGAAGATGGTTCGCTGGCGGTTGGTCTGTTCAATCTGAGCGAAAAGCAATCTTCCATTACGGTAAACTGGTCAGATCTGGGTATAAATGGCCTCCAGCGCGTACGTGACCTTTGGCGTCAGAGAGACGAAAAAAAGCCTCATAATGACAAATATCAGATTTTCATACCTCGCCATGGCGTCAAACTCATCCGTCTATTTCCTATCGACAGCAAATAGATAATACAACGGCTTTTAGAAAGGCTATAATTGAGTTGGGGGTTGTATTGATATTACTTAAACAGCTGAAGTTAGAATTTGAATCAGGAAAGAAAAAAAATCACGGTAGAAGGAGCCGTTCAAGGGGTTGGATTTCGTCCATTTATTTATAATTTAGCCATTAAGTATCACCTCTTGGGCTATGTCACCAACACATCCAATGCAGTTATAATTGAAATACAGGGTGATCCAAAGTCTCTGGAAAATTTTATAAATGAGATACGAGATAACTTACCACCTTTGGCCCGAGCGGTAATCGCCTCGATAGAATCTTTGCCTAACGAGCAGGAAGAAAACTCGTTTGAGATACGACCTTCGCAAGAAGGGACCAAACAATTTCCGGCGATAACCCCTGATGCAGCTACTTGCCGGGACTGTCTGCGTGAGTTATTCGATCCGGGGGAGCGCAGGTATCGTTATCCGTTTATCAATTGTACCAACTGCGGCCCGCGCTATACGATCATTGCGGATGTACCTTATGACAGGCATAACACCACGATGCGCAGCTTCAAGATGTGCCAAAAGTGCCAGGAAGAATATGACGATCCTGCGAATCGTCGCTTCCACGCGCAACCGAATGCGTGTCCGATATGCGGCCCCCATCTCTGGTTGACCGACAATCGGGGTAATGAGCTTACCTGCGATGATGTGATTGCCAAAACGATATCTCTTTTGGAAACAGGTAAAATTGTAGCCCTTAAAGGACTGGGAGGATATCTTCTGGCTGTGCGTGCAGACAGTGAGGGGGGATTACAACAATTACGCCAACGAAAATATCGTAAGGCCAAGGCCTTGGCGGTAATGGTGCGGGATATCGAAGCAGCCCGTCAAATCGCTGAGATCAATCCGACTACTGAAGAATTGCTTACGGGTGTGGAGAAACCAATAGTACTTTGTCCGAAAAAAACCGGCGGGGTTTTGAGTGAGGAAGTGGCACCGGCTTCGAGATTTTGGGGGATTATGCTGCCTTATACCCCTATGCACAGCCTTATCATGGAGGGGGCATATCCGGCGCTGGTAATGACCAGCGGTAATAACACCGACGATCCCATAGAAAAAGATAATTCGCAGGCCCTTAAACATCTGGAGGGAATTGCGGATTACTTTCTCATGCACGATCGCGATATTTACACAAGTTGTGATGATTCCGTGACAAAAATATTTCAGGGCAGGCCGCTGATATTACGCAGGGCCCGGGGATACGTACCCCGTCCCATTAAATGCAACCGTAACTGGGATGGAGATATCCTGGCGGTTGGTGCGGAGTTGAAAAATACGATAACCTATTTGAAAGCCGAGCAGGGATTTGTCAGTCAACATATCGGTAATTTGATTGGCTCGGCCACTTATGAAAGTTTTCAGCAAACTATTGAGAAGATAGGCTCTCTTATTGACGCCAAGCCGGAGGTGATAGTCTGCGATCTCCATCCCGGGATGTTGTCCACTCGTTTTGCGCGGCAGTACCGGGGCGCTAAACTAATACAGGTACAGCATCATCACGCCCACATAGCTGCGGTTATGGGTGAACACAACCTGGAAGGAAAAGTAGTTGGTCTGGCGGTTGATGGTTTTGGTTACGGCTCGGACGGCACGGTATGGGGCTGCGAACTGTTGGAAGTCCAACGGAATCGTTTTGTACGCCGGGGTCATCTGGAAGCAGTGCCTCAGCCGGGTGGTGATGCGGCGGCGCGGCAGGGGTGGCGGATGGCGGTGAGCTATCTTATTAATAGCTTCGGTGCGCAAAAGGGAGTTGAGCTGGCGAAAAAATATCTGGCAGATATTGACCAGGCCCAGATTGAAGGGGTCGCCGAAATGATTGAAAAGCAGCTAAACTCTCCGATAACTACCAGTCTGGGACGATTCTTCGACGGGGTAAGTGCCCTTTTGGGTATCTGCAACTCGAACAGCTACGAGGCCCAGGGGGCGATTGAGATGGAAAATGCAGTTAAGGAATCGGTAAATGAATCTTATCCAGTCCAAATTGATACTGATAATGACATGCTGATTCTGGCCGGCCAACCGGTAGTGCAGGGAATAATCCAGGATTTGGCATCCGGGGTGGATCGAGGTATAATAGCAGAACGCTTTCATAACTTCGTCGCGAGAGGGCTGGCGGGGCTGGCGGGCGAACTGGCGGAAAGATTAAAAATAAAAATTATCTGCCTGGCCGGAGGCGTATTTCAAAATGATATAATATTATGCAGACTTGTTAAAAAATTGGAAAGTTCCGGCTTAAAGGTCTATTACAATCAGGAACTTCCACTAAACGACGGTTCGATATCTTTCGGACAGGCAGTGGTGGCCGATGCCCTATTGGGGCAAGGAGAAGAATGATGTGTCTGGCAGTTGCAGGTAAAATAGTAGAACTCGACGGAGAAAACGCCATAGTAGATGTGCGGGGCAATCGGGTCGAGGCAATTACGGCCATGGTGCCTGATGTGAAGGTTGAGGACTATGTTCTGCTGCATGCAGGCTTTGCCATAGCCATTATTGACGAACAAGAATATCTACAGCACAAACGTACTATGGAGGAACTGGCCAACTATGCCCAAGACCTATTCCAACCGGAATGATGCCGATAGGGTTGTCGAGTTGCTAAAGGAATCCGCCAATCGATTGGCCGGTAGGGTAATTAAGGTGATGGAAGTCTGCGGTACCCATACGGTAACCGCCCAGGCGGCCGGGGTGCATAAACTACTCCCGGCAAACGTAAAGCTATTAAGCGGTCCGGGCTGTCCGGTATGCGTTACGCCGGCGGGATTTATCGATCAGGTAATAAAACTGGCCCTGGAAGAGAATGTCCACGTTATGACCTATGGGGATATGATTCGGGTGCCGGGAGTAAATGATAGTCTGGACGACGCCAGACGACGAGGGGCAAAGGTATCGGTGGTGTACTCGGTGAATGACGCTTTGGAAAGAGCAAGAAAAAATCCCGACCAACGAGTGTTGTTTCTGGGTATTGGTTTTGAGACAACGGCGCCGGCTACAGCGTACGCGATCAAAACTGCACAGAAAGAAAGTCTTAAGAATTTTCTGGTACTTTCGGCCCATAAGACCATTATCCCGGCTATGGAAGCGCTGCTGGAAGATCCGGAAACGGCGGTAGATGGATTTTTGGCGCCGGGGCATGTCTCGGTAATCATTGGCAGTGGTGCCTATGAGCCGCTGATGAAACGTTATCAACAGCCTTGTGTGGTGGCGGGTTTTGACGGAACCCAGATGCTGATGGGATTGGTACGAATTCTGTTGCAGATAATCGCAGAAAAACCGGCAGTGGAAAACGTTTATCAATCGCGCGTGAATCGGGAGGGTAATCGTTCTGCGCGAGAGCTTATCGAGGAGGTTTTTGCACCAGCCGGGAGCGTCTGGAGAGGGCTGGGAGAAATCCCCCAAAGTGGATTGGTAATTCGTCCGGAGTTTGGAGAGTTTGACGCAGGCAAAGTTTTCGATCTGCCCCAGCCTGAAGATCATGATCGGCCGGGATGTCGCTGCGGAGATGTGCTCAAAGGGATTATTACTCCCGACGATTGTCCGCTTTTTGCCAAGGCCTGTAAACCATCCACACCCATCGGGGCCTGCATGGTCAGTCGCGAAGGCAGCTGCAGCGCTTATTATAAGTACAGAAATGCAGGAGTTGAAATTTGAGCAATGAAATAAAACTCGCTCACGGCGGGGGCGGAATCCTGATGCAGGAATTGATCCGGGAAAATATCGTTCCGGCTTTGAAAAGCAAATCTCTAATGGAACTGGCAGATAGCGCCCGTTTGGATGTAGATAACATAAGCCTGGCCTTTACCATGGACGGATTCGTAGTTGATCCACTGATCTTTCCCGGCGGAGATATCGGCCGCCTGGCGGTATGCGGGACAATCAACGACTTGGCTGCTCGAGGGGCACGGCCATTGGCGCTTTCATTGGGGTTGATTATAGAAGAAGGTCTTTGTCTGGAAATATTTCGGCAGATTATGGACTCCGTCGCCCGGACAGCTCGCGAAGCGGATGTTGAAGTGGTAACCGGAGATACTAAAGTCGTTGAAAGAGGCAGTGCCAGTGGTATTTTTATCACTACCAGCGGAGTTGGACAGATGCGTCGGGATATGGATTTTGGACCGGACCGAATCGCAGCGGGTGATGTAGTAATTATTAATGGATATATCGGAGATCACGGCATCGCGGTGATGAGTCTGCGCGAGGGCATTAGCTTTGTCTCGACAGTTAAAAGTGATGTGGCCCCCCTGGCCGAGATGGTGGGCAAGGTACTGGACATGTGCGGGCCGGCGGTAAAATGTATGAAAGACCCCACCCGGGGTGGGTTGGCGGCCAATCTTAATGAGATTGCCAGAAAGGTAGGCATTCTGCTGGAAGAAGATAAAATACCCGTGCGCAATCAGGTGCGCGGTGCATGTGAACTTTTAGGATTGGATGTTCTAAGCGTGGCCAACGAGGGCAAAATGTTGTTTGTGGTAAGTGAAAAAGAAGCTCAGAAAGCCCTGGAAGCACTGAATAATCATCCGCTGGGACGTGACGCGGCTATCATCGGCCGAGTGGATGATAAAGCGGGATTAGTTCGTCTGAAAACCAGCATCGGAGGAGAACGTATTATTGACACACCCTATGGTGAAGAATTACCGCGCATTTGTTAATACTAAAAGTGATTTGAGTCGGTTCGTATGTGTCTCTTGATTTTGTCTCGGGGATTATTATCTCATGGTCTTTTTGAGCGGCTAATTTTGCGCGCACTGCCTTTTTAGTTTTGCATCCAGGGCCCGGTAGTCGGTTTTACCGGAGCCCAGGATGGGCAGTTGTTTTAGGCGGATAACCCGGCGGATATTGTGCAACCCGGACAGACCGCTATCTCGGATAACTCTATTAACGGCTGAAGATTTCAGTTCCATCACCGTAAAAAGTACCAGTTCTGGTCTATGTTCGTTCTGGGTGGCGGTAACAGCTAATGAAGGACCATCCTCATGTTTTTTTGCATAATGAGCTTCAAGCACTGTTTCAATAGCCGGCAGTGAAATCATCTCCCCACCCCTTTTAACAAAGCGATTGGCACGGCCGACAAAAGTAAGTCCTCCCCTGCTGTTTTCCCTAATCATATCACCTGTGTTATACCACTTTTGACCCTCGAACTCGACAAACGGTGACGCACCGGTATGATTCAAATATCCCTGGAACACATTGGGACCACGTACTAATAACAGTCCCTTATCACCCTTCAAGACTCGTTGAGCAGTTTGGGGGTCCCAAATAACATATTCCATGGAATTTATTATCTTACCGATCGTGCCGGGATAGGGATCATTTTTATCGTTTACACTAATGACCGGAGAGCACTCTGTAACGCCATAACCTTCTAAAAGCAGGGCCTGGGGGCTGTGGCTGGCCAACGCTTCATAGGCGCGCATAGGACACTTTTCCGCCCCGGTCACCACCAGATGGACACTGGCTAATTGCCGACTATGTGCATGCCGCAGGATACTGTCTAGAAAGGTGGGCGCGGTAACTAAAATAGTTACCTTATATGACTCTATAATTTGCCCCAAAGTGCTGCCGTGCGTGGGATTGGGATAATACACCGTGCGGACCCTCACACATAAAGGCAGCAGGGAGGTGATGGTCAATCCAAATGAATGGAAGGTTGGTAGAAATCCCAGCAAACAATCGCTGGAGCAAAAGGTTAAGCAATCAAAAACATCATACAAATTGCTGGTAATGTTTTGATGGGTCAAGGGTACAGCTTTGGGATGGCTTTCCGAACCACTCGTAAATAAGATAACGGCAGTTTCCGGAGCTTTAACCTTATCAAGCTGCCGCCAGGAAATTCGACTACGCAGCCAGGCCATAATTTTAGCCCTGCCGCTAAGCTGCGAGCGAATATCTTCCAGATAGATAAATCGATCCTGAATATCATGCAGATCGAATCCCTGCTCGTTTAATTTTTCAAGCAGCGATTTGCTGGTGAGGATCCGACTGACATCCAACGAAGTTACGGAATAGCGTAAATTTTTCCTCCCCAAGGTCCAGTTTATCATGACAGGTATCTTGCCGGAAAATAAGACAGCCAGATACAGGATGTTAACCGCGACAGAAGCAGGCATCATGATACCCACGTAATCACCGGGATACTTTTTGATTATCTTTCTGAGCAGCATAATGCCCAGAATAATATCACGATAAGTCTTCATACCACTAATCTGATCGCTAATGATTATATCGTCAGGTCCTCTGCGAGCCTGATAGAGAAAGGCCTCATTTATAGTCATCTCACCCAGGTTAGCGGGACGGTTGGGCTCGCCCGGACAACGGAACCATTGGGGCGGAGGTTTCCTGACTGTATGAGTGTCAGAGGAGCCGGAGGAAGCTTCTCTGTGTCTGGAATTAGGTTCCGGGACCGTACGCTGCCGGCCTGGTTCCCAGTTAGTATAAGGTACATATGTATTAGGCAGAGCATCTACGTTATAAAATTTCTCCAAATACCTATTAATAATCCCCCTCGACGATTTGCGGGGCAGATCATCGGGCTCATAAAACTCGATAGACACCTCGCGTTTGGGGCCGAAAAATATTCCGTTGGCCAACAGAGACTTGAATCCATTACATACAGCTTTGGAAATGTTCGGCTGCTCACCAGATGCCCAGCTAAAGCTACTCCCCCATAGCCCCCTAATACGCACCAGCACAATGCGAACCTGTGGAAGTTCCCGGAGGATACGTTCTACAGCGCTGTTGCCCCCAATTTTTTCCAAATATTTCCGATAGGCCCTCCCGGCTGGATACAAGACCAGGTTTTCCTCATTGCGCAGCACCTCGACACAGTGGGCCAGCACCTTCCTGACCTCCGCGGCGGTAGCGGAACTGATATGAGCAAGCGAGGGCATGGGGATAATCCTAAAGCGGTGAGCTAAATGGCGGATAACAAAGCGATCAATTTGTTCGCGGTCCGCCAGCGCTCGGGCTTTAAAAGTCTTGTGCAGATAGCTCAACAGGATAATTGGATCTATCAGCGCGGGATGATTGGGCAGAAACAGGATGCCGCGGCTGCCCTTTCGGGCTATTGTGTCAAGACCGGTGATTTTAATACGATAGCGCAGCCGGAGAAGAAATTTTATAAGCCGGACCCACAAAATATTTATCATCCATTCATTTCCTAAACTACGATTTATCGGAGAGATATTCGAGTTGCTGTCTGCCTTTATCTTCACTCACAAAGTACAGTATAACGCCTCCGGCTAAAAATAAAAGGGAAATTGAAGTAATACTCAAACGAGTTTGAATCAAAGGGGCATATCCCAGACACCGCACTATAAAAATCATACCATACATAAGCGCCAGGCCGAAAAGAGCCGCGAATTTGCCGATCATATTAAAGAAACCGAAAAATTCCGCGGTTTTATCAGAAGGGATAAGCCGCGCATAAAAAGAACGACTCAACGACTGAATTCCACCCTGCACCAGACCGATAAGTAAAGCGATAAAATAAAACTCCCGCTGGCAGCGCAGAACGGAACCCCAAATAGTAATGAAAAGATATACGATCAAGGCGATAAAAATACCCCTTTTTGCCCCGATTTTACCGCCCAGCCAACCAAATCCGAGGGCCGCGGGAAAACCCACAAAGTTGGTTATCAATAGCGCCTTGATTAATACCCCGTTATCAAAATTCAAGGACTTGCCGTAATCTACAGCCATATGAATTATGGTGTCCACAGCATCGATATAAAGCCAATAAGCCAAGAGGAATAAAAATATTACCTTTGCATGTCGGATTTGGCGAAAAGTATCTCGTAACTGTTTGAGACCGGCGGATACCATTTTTACACCCGACTGCCGGGCGGGATTAATAGGTTCTTTTACAAACAGAAAAATAGGTATTGAGAAAACCACCCACCAAATTCCCACGGTAACAAAAGAAAATCTGACGGCAGAGGCTGAATCAGCAAATCCGAAGGTTGCCGGCGCCAAAGTCATCCAGACATTCAAAGAAAAAAGGATAGCTCCACCCAGATAGCCCACCCCATAACCTAAAGCGGAAACAAAATCGAGTTTCTTTTCTTCGGCCACACTGGGCAGTAAGGAATCATAAAAAATATTTCCTCCCGCATATCCCAGCCAGGCCAAAACATACACCACCGCAGCCCAGGTCCAATTGCCCCGGCAAATACAACTCAGGGCTATGGTCATTACCACCCCCATATAGGTGAAAAATATTAAAAATTTCTTTTTCGAGCTGCCTTGATCCGCAACCGCTCCCAGAATCGGCGCCATTAACGCCAAAATAACACCGGCGGTAATCTTGGCGATAAGCAATCTCATCGTACTTTCCGGGGCATCCACACCCAAGGACCAATAATCTTTGAAAAATATGGGGAAAAAACCGGCCATGATGGTAGTGGCGAAGGCTGAATTAGCCCAGTCATAAAAAGACCAACTCAAGACAGCCTTTCGACTATACCCTGCTATGTTTTTGGATTTTTTGCGTATCATTATAGATTCAGGCTATTCCTGCAGGTTAATACTACCCGATTTAAGTGGTTAAAAAACATAAAAAAGAACCCCGCTTGCATATATACCGTATATGTGCTATACTTAACAGGCCTTAGGTTGGGAGAGTAAAATAAGCACTTGAGAGGCAAAGGCAGGAGAATCCGGTGAGAGGCCCCGGCTAGTCCTGGACAGGAACGAGAGAGGACAAAGCTGAGGAGGAAATGTATTCCGGCTAATAATCCTGCCTATAATGCCTTTATAAACAGATCCCATTCGTCTGATTCAGATGGATGGGGTCATTTTTTATTAATAATTAGGGGCTCCCGTATCCAAAAAGCGTCTTTTAGAAAAAAATCTCTATATACTTAGCGAAATGTAGGTAAAAATAGGTAAGATAGCAAAGAATAGGATCGGTTCCCAACCGGATTAGAATGCGGAGTGTACACCAATGACCAAGGGGCAGGTATTTAAAGTGGGATTGGTCAATGGCCGATAATATTTTATATAAAATTGCGCATAGGAAAAGTGCGCAGACAAAATTGGTACGCCCAAATGGCGGTGTGTGAGATAATAAAATGGGTACTTTAAGTAGCGGCGTGGGTCTGATATCGGGGTTGGACATAGAGAGTGTTGTCTCTCAGCTTATGGAAATCGAGGCTCAGCCCCGAAGTCTGATCGAGAATCGGCTCGAAATCCTTACTGCTCAACGCACCTCACTGATGAACGTACAGGCCAAAGTGATGGCGGTGCAACTGTCCGCAGCTAGCTTCAACAAGGATTTCGTCTTTCAGCAAAAAACGGTCACCTCCAGCAACGAAAATATAATGACGGCAACCGGCAATAAATTTGCCGCGGAGGGAACCTACCGATTTGTGGTAAAAAGACTGGCCAGCAATCATCACTTTGTCAGCCGGGGCTATTCCGATCTGGACAGCAGTCTGGGCAGTGGTACCCTCAGTTTTGAAATCGGCCAGGGACAACTAGCAAAAGCAACCGATCTGAGCTTTATAAACGGCCAGAGCGGATTTCAACGAGGTAAGATTCAAATTACCGACCGCACCGGCAATACCGCCCAGATAGATCTGCGTACCACACTTACTGTTCAAGATATCCTTGATGAAATCAATAAAAATACCACAGTCAACGTTACGGCCTCGGTTTCGGGTGACAACCTGGTCATCACCGATAACAGCGGCGGAACAGGTAATCTCATCGTAGCGGATATCGGAGACGGTCACACAGCGGTGGATCTTGGTATCCAGGCCAGTGTGGCTGGTGATACAATTAACGGCAGCGATATAATATCTTTAACCGCGGATACCAAACTGAGCGACATTAACGATGGTAACGGTGTGCGAGGACTGGACTCGCCGCTGGCCGATATACGATTTACGTTGGCAGATGCTTCAATTTTTGAAATCGATCTGAAAGATTCCATGCATGAAACCATCGGTGACGATACCCAAAGCACCACCCTGCAATCTTTGAACAAAGGAGCGGGGGTGCGGACAGGTAAGTTTCGCATAACCGATCAGAACTCCCGTTTTATCGACATCGACATGGAGGATTTTTACACCACCTATGGTCCGAATGCCACAATGGGTCAATTGAAAACACATATTGAAACAGCCGCGAGCGATAACAATATGGATATTAGCGTGGGGTTCGGAGGATTGGACCATATAAAAATCACCGACAATAGTGAAGGCTTCGACGAAGAACGGGCCAGCAACTTTATTATCGAAGACCTGGACGGAGGCTCGGCAGCAGAGGATTTAGGGATTGCTGACGAAGTTGAAGGGGCCAATATTATAGGTGAACAGATCTGGTTCATGGAAACCGTTGGGGATATCATAAATACCGTCAATAACAATTGGAACAACAACGGCAGCCTTAGTTTGGCCATTGATCTAAACACGGACGGTATCCAGGTCACCGACAACACCGGCGGGGCGGGAAATCTGTCTATCGAAGCGATTAATACCAGCCTGGCGGCGGAGGATTTGGGCTTCACGACCCCGGTAGGTTTTACAGGAACAGCATATGCCGGCCGCCGGTTGATCGCCGGTTTGAATACGGTAATGCTGCGCAGCATAAACGGAGGCAACGGAGGGGACCCCAATGATCCGGATTATGGCGGGAACCGCATAACCGAAGGGGGAATTGTCAGTCTGACAGATCGCGCTGGAAACACCACCAATATTGATTTGACCGGAGCTTTTATGGTACAGGATGTACTAGATGCTATCAATGACACATCCGCAAATACCACTAATATCCGGGCTCGTATTGATGACAACGGCCGTGGTATTATTTTAGAAGATAGTTCCGTCGGCAGCGGAAACCTGATCGTTGCAGATGTGGGTGATGGAACAATAGCACAAAAACTGGGGATCGCAGTTAATGATGCCGTCAGCAGCATTGACAGCGGAAATCTGCAACTGCAATACATATCAGAGGCGGCCCAGCTTAGTGAGCTGCGTCAGGGACAGGGGATACGCCGAGGGGAATTCACAATTACTGACGGTCTGGGCCAATCGGCTACGATAGATCTGGCCCGTGATCAGATTAATACCGTGGAAGATGTAATCGATGAAATCAATCAGGCGGGCACCGGGATTCGGGCCCGGATAAATGATAGCGGTGATGGATTACTGCTTTACGATACCAGTGAAGGAACAAATTTAGCCGCCATAAAGGTTCAGGAAAAGGGTGGAAACACCGCCCACGATCTGGGATTGCTCAGACAGGCGGTGCCGGATGCGAATGGAAATTATACCATCGACGGTTCCTATGAATTCAAGCTGCAGGTTGGCGGTGGGGACAGCATCGAAGATGTAGTCAATAAAATCAACGAAGCCGACATAGGTATGCAGGCCTCTATCATCAATGACGGGACCAGTTATCGTATAAGTTTTGTCAGCGAGATAGACGGCAGTGCAGGAATGATACATCTTGATGCCGGAACAACAAATCTGACCACTGATACGCTCTCGCTCGGCCGTGACGCAGTGGTCTTTCTGGGTGAGGGTTCGGATGAACATCCTTTGCTAATCAGCAGTAGTTCTAACACCATTGAAAATGCCATCAAGGGAACCACCCTGGAGCTTAAAGCCGCCAGTGATGAAGCGGTCGACATAACGGTGGAGCAGGACCTGGACGGTGTAATCAGCCAGATAAATAGTTTTGTGGAAGCTTACAACTCGCTGATGGACCAACTGGATGAGGTTTCCAAATTCGATCCTGAAACCCTGGAAAAGGGGATTCTCTTTGCTGATCACACAATACGAACCATCCGCACATCGATACAAAATATGGTCCAGCGTACAGTGCCGGGCTCCGAAGCCGGCCTGAGCAGACTTTCCAGTATAGGGGTAACCTTTGCAGCCTTTGGCAATCAGTTGGTTACCGGTGCCGACGGGAAAGAAGAAAGTGTTTTGGTGGTGACCACTCCGCATCTGGTCTTCGATGAAGATAAATTTCGTTCCGCCTTTGCCGAAAATCCCGAAGGGGTAGAGGAATTATTCACTAAAGAAGATGTGGGAATAGGGGATTATATAGCCGACACTCTGGAAGGGTTGGCGGGAGAAAATGAAAGTACAATCGGAAATCACCTGGACTCTATGTCGTCCCGGCAAAAGATATTCGAAAAGCGCATCGAAGCTTTGAATGATCTACTCGATGCCAAAGAAACGCGACTGTACAACCAGTTTTACGCTATGGAGCAGGCCCTGGCTTCACTGCAATCGCAGCAAAACGCCCTGTCATCACTCAGCGGTATGGCCGCTGCCTATAAGAGTTAATCCCGACCTTGACGATATTACCTTAGAGTGCCGACTGGCGGCACATAGGTGCTGTTGATAATGCAAAATAAAAATCAACCTACCAGTAACGAATATCTAAAAACGAAAGTATTGACGGCTTCTCCGGAAGAGCTGCAGATGATGCTTTATGACGGTGCGATCCGGTTCTGCGAACAGGCCCGCCAGGCCCTTTTAGACCAGGACATTGAAAAAAGCTTTCATCTGCTCACCCGGGCTGAAAGCATCATTATGGAGATGTGCACGGCCATGCGGGAGGAAATCGCACCGGAGACCTGTGCCCAGATGCGGGGCCTATATATCTTCTGCTACGAGAAGCTAGTCACGGCCAATATGAAAAAGGATATTGATGCACTGGACGAGGCCCTTAAGGTCATCAGGCATATGCGAGAGACCTGGACCATGTTGATCAAAAAACTCAAGGAGGAACAGTCCCAAAAGCACCTTGCGAACGAGAATAATGATCCTGATACAACCGGCGATCACTCAATATCTTCTGATAAAACAGAATGTTCCCCTCTAGATGCCATCGGCTCTCATATCAGCGTACAAGGGTAATACACACCAATTATTTCATCTCTATCCCGCTACCCAGTCATATTAATCAGCTTGATGAGCGGGCGTAAAGTTTTTCGATGAGTGTTCGATAAGTGGGGCCGCTATTATAGGTGCAAAAAGGAAACATGCCCAACGGTGTGGCGTATGGTATCACACAACGTTTGACGCGTTCGACGTCAAAATTATAACGGTCCTGGAAGTGCATCCCGGCGGCCATGAGGGTACGGTAATTGGACTCACCGGCAGATCCACGGCCCTTACTCTTATCTACCAGGCCGTCCAGGCTGGCGAGAAACTTCTTTGGATCCAGAGAGGGCGGCGTCTGACTGGAATAAAAAAGTTTCTGGAACATACGCAGTATCCGCCCTTTGTCCAGCACATTCAACTTTCCGGCACGACGTTCAAACTTATGGGCCAAACGATTCAAACCGGTAAACATCCCTTCTACATCGAGAACCTGCGGAAAAGGATAAGACTTTTTATCGGGGGAAACGAGGAAGTAGGTACCGAAGGCACAATCGGTATGGCTGGAGGCCTTGATCTTAGGAGCGCCGGTTATAGACTCCAGAAACTGGGAAAGTGGCATAACAATGGATAGGGGATAGAAATCTCGCTCGACAACAGCGCCGGAGGCGCGGGCCAAATCGTGGGCCAGATCGCCGAGGGTATAGCGCTGCCGGAGGCGTTGCTGGGGATCTATGCGGCCGGAAAAGCAGACTGGTTGATAGCTGATGGCGCTGATGACATCGACATTTTCCAGGGCAAAATTAAAAATGGGACCGACCTGATCATCATTGACCGTACGGATGATTGTTGGCACCAGGCAAATCTTAATATCCAGGCGGCGGCAATTCTCCAGCACCTGTAACTTTTTGTCCCAAATGTCCCGACCACGGGTTTCCAGATACACCTCCGGCCCAACTCCATCAAATTGGAGATAGAGGGTATGCAGACCGGCATCACGGGATCGCTGGGCAAAATCGTAATCGGCCATCTTAAGACCGTTGGTGGCGATTTGAATATTGGAAAAACCCATCTCCCGGGCCCGGGCGATAATGTCATGAAAACGAGGATGGAGGGTCGGCTCACCACCACTGAACTGAACTGCGGTGGCGGGCGTGGGACGCATGTCCCGTAAGCTCTGCATCATTGCTTCTATCTGCTCAAAGGTAGGTTCATAAACATAACCGGCGGCGTTGGCATTGGCAAAGCAGATTGGACAATTCAAATTGCAGCGGTTGGTCAAATCAATGTTGGCCAAACAGGCACATGATTGATGCTGTCCACAGAAGCCACAGTCGGCCGGACAGCCGTTCTGAGCGGAGGTGCCCGGATTAATCAATCCGGGCTGTTCCTCATAACTCCAATAGGCGCCTTTGAGAAACAAGCGAACATCACGATTGATAATATCACGATAGTAGCCGTGCTCCGGGCAGGTCTTTTCAATCATTACGGCGCTGTCTTCTACAAAGTAGCGACCGATTATAAGCGCGCTACATTCAGGACAAAGCGTTTCCACCGTACGGGGCAATGAGCGGGCATTGGGTCTGATTACCCGGCCGGAGTAGGTTTTACGGGCCGAGACTCCATGAGCCGGCCGAGCTGACGGAGGTGGCGGACTGCACCAGATAGCATCATAATGTACTTCCGAGAGCGAACCGCAGCGCCGGCAATCATAATGCAAGCCCAACCGTTGCTGCTGCTTATCGATCCACTCAAAGCGGGCCGGCACCTGCTCATAACAACGCGGACAGGTGGCCTGTATTTCATAAGGTAAAGTACGATTTAATTTAGAAAATCGTAACAGGCTCCGCCGATGCTCCTGCAGAGAATCGGCCTGGTTAGGCGGCTTTGACTCCACATTCGCTGAAGTTAGAAACGAGCCTTTAGAAGAAGTCGTTGTCATACCTGGACAAGCTCCTTCTTTAACTTTCGGTCGAAGTTACGTACCTGGTGCATAAACGCTTCCAGAAGCGTGGGCAGGGTCGGGTCCTGCTGGCCGTCATAACTGATATTCAGGATCGGCAGACCCCCGTAATCCTTACTCATCTGGCGGCTGATTGCAGCGACCACCGTGGAGGGCATACAAGTGAAAGGTCCTACGCTTATTGTACCGGCTGCGCCATGATGATGCATCTCCAGCATCTTACCAACGCTGAGAATAGCTTCGCCTTCGAATGACGGATGGATATAGGTGGAGGCTTCCTCGATCACTTCCCGAACATCTCCTTCAACTAAAGGACCAAAGGACTCTTCCAAAGGTTTGGCTAAACGACGCTCTATCCCGCATTGAATACGATGTTTAATCGCATTCTGCAGATACAGTTTCCAATCCCCCCAACGCCGGGCCATCCACATACGGGTAATATTGGTATAATACAGCCATTCATTAAAACCAGCCAAGTTCACCTCCGCCCCGAGCTCTTCGAGCCGACGGATAATATTGTCATTGGCGAAGGTATGGCTTCTGACATAAATCTCACCCACTACTCCGATGAGTGGCTTTTTCTCCGAGTTATCCAGGGGAACCTGAGCGAGTTCCTCGGTACAAATTCTCATTTTTTCCACCAGAGCTTTTTCACTGAGTCCGGTCTCAATTGCTTCCGTCATCAGCTTGATACACGTCTGATACGCTTGGTCCGCTCGACCCGGTTGTTTTTCATAAGGCCGAATTTTCAATAACACCTTGGAAAGAAGATCCACTGCCGCAATACCGTTAACGGCCAGTCGGGTGGGATCCTTGCTCATCTGGCGGAACGAATCATAAAAATTACTGTCCTGGTTAGGAGACATAATGGGAATAGACTCCGGGAAACCGGCCTGCTTGAGGATGAGTCGCTGCAGACAGTTATATTGTCCGAAGCGGCAGGGTCCACTGCTGCCGGGCATAAAAAACGCCGCTTTGTCGGGATCAAAACCCGGCTGGTTCATTAACTTTAACATATCACCGGTGGTAACAATGCAGGGCAGACATTCCTTACCGGAGGTGAATTTGCGCCCCCAGCGCAGGGCCTCTTCGTCGGCCAGCGGGATAACCTCAGCAGGCTGCCCGCAATGCCGAAACGCCGCTGCCATCGGATAGGAACTGTCACCCATCCAGGGCAGGTACAGCGTTCGGCCGGAACAATCACCCCAATCCCGCCGCCAGGCGCTTCGGCGCGGTTGTTTAGTATCTGTTTCACTCACAACCGGCACCTCAGTCGTGTCCATGCCCCGCTGCCGTACCGCCTTGAGACTTTCATGAAACGCCTCCAAACGCGTAACCACTCCCGCATCGGCACTATGCTCGTCTATCTCGAGCACCAAAGCGGGCTTGCGACGCTCCTTACCATCAGTTCCCGGCAGAGACATTAATTCCTTGAAAAACGAGATGATAAAACTGTCCGGCCCACAACTGAAATTACTAAGATAAATCGCGTTCAATCGCTCATCCTGACGAATAATATGGGCGGCGCGGAAAATTCGCTGACCGTATTTCCAATACATCTCCTCCTGAAGTTCTGGCTCGGTGATGACGGCTTTGCCGAGGTCTAGAAAATCCATCGGAATAGCCAGTATGTTCATCTTACGTAATTTACGGGGCAGACCGAGACTGACTCCCGGATCACAGCCGTTATACGGCCGGGATACAATTACACACGCCTGCTGGCCCTTAGGCAGCGAGTCGAGCACTTCCTTACCCTGCTGTAGGCATGATTGTTCGAAGGATTTCTGCGCCTGCAAGGCTACATCCAATGCCCGATGAATCTGCTTTTTGCTGAGGTTCCATTTCTGGGCCAGCGGCTCCAAACATTTGCGTAATCCCTTGAGCCCCTCCTGGAAACGGACGTGTAAGTCAATCAGGTGATTCTTGGAGCCGTTAAGATCAATTCCCATAGACTGTAAGGCAACCCGCACCTGATAGGGAATCGTCTGCACATAAGGGCACAACTGGTTGTGCCGATTTTCCGGGTAATCAGCGGGCATGGAAACCACACTCGGCAACCAGACAAAATCAACCTGTTTATCCACTAATTCCAACACATGACCGTGGGCCACCTTGACCGGAAAACAGGTTTCCGAAAGGACCGAACCCACGCCCTTATGAATCACGGCTTTGGTACTGGTACCGGAGAGGACCGTCTCAAATCCCAGTTCGTCCAGGAACGTCCCCCATAGGGGCAGAAACTGGTAATTGCTCAGGCACATGGGAACACCAACTGTGCCCCGAAACTGTCGGGATTTTTTATCTTCCAGAGAGGCCCTGTCCAAACGACCATAACTTTCGAGCATCCGCTGACGCTGCTTAAACAAATCGGGCAAATGCTCTGTCTTGGTTGCGTCCTTTTTTACGTTGTATCGATCACAGCGCGAACCGTAAAAGAGTGGATCGCAGTCCGGCAAGGTAACTTCTTTGATCTCACAATTATTGGGACAATGATTGCATTCGAAAGTGCGAACCTGATAATCCAATTTAGCCAGGCCGAATCCTCTAAAGGAGCTTTCACATTGTTTTTGATCGGGATTCTGCTGCGCCAACTGTTCCATGTGCCGTCGGGCCAACTCGGCTGCTCCCAATGCCCCGGTAACTTCATGATGATCCGGCACGATAACATCCTTGCCCATCACTGCTTCGAAGGCTGAGACCACCGCACGATTAAAAGCCGTGCCCCCCTGAAAGAAAACCCGCTGACCGACTTTACGGTGACTAACCACGCGGTTGAGATAATTGGTTACAATCGAGTACGCCAGGCCCGCCACCAGATCACGCCGCTCGGCCCCCTGCTGCTGATAACTCAACAGATCCGATTCCATAAACACCGTACACCGCTCGCCCAGTCGCACTGGAGCTTGGCTGGTAAAGGCCTCGTTGGCGAATTCCTCCTTTATTTTCATTCCCAGCCTTTCGGCCTGTTCTTCCAGAAAGCTCCCCGTCCCGGCGGCACAGGCATGATTCATCTCAAAATCCACCACCACCCCCTGTTCCAGGGATATATATTTGCTGTCCTGTCCGCCTATTTCGAAGATAGTATCCACTGCAGGGTCAACAATAGCGGCACCGGTCGCCTGAGCGGTAATTTCGTTGATGACCAGATCGGCTCCGACAAAATCACCTGTTAGATATCGTCCCGAACCGGTGGTTGCCACACCCTTGATATCGACTATATCCTTGACCTCTTTGCCGACGATTTCCAACCCCTTACGTACGGCTTCCAGAGGCCGACTGGCGGTCATCAGATAGGCCTTACTCAACATGCGCTGCTCTTCATCCATAACCACCACATTGGTACTGATCGAGCCCACATCCACACCCAGGTAAGCGGGTATCTTTTGGCCCGTCGTCTGAGCCTGCTCTATAATTTCCTTGTGGACCTTACTTGCCGGCTTGGGATGACTAGGCTGGGCCAAAGGTTTCAAGCGGTGACCTACTTCCCGGTGCTTTTTGATGTAGTCGTCCAACTGCGAAAGTATAACACGCGGCTCCTGCACACTGCCGGGACCGGCTCCCTGGTTCAACTGGGCCAGTACCGCACCGATGGCGCCGGTAACAGCATGTTCGGCCGGAACCACCAAGCCGCCTTCACCGAGTTCAAAAACATCTTCCAGGGCCCGTATCACACCGGCATTACTTGCCACCCCCCCACAAAACCCGATCGGGGTAACCATCTTTTTACCCTGACAGAGACTGCTTTTTAGATTTCGGGCCAAACCCAGGCACAATCCTGCCACGATATCATGTACTGGAGTGGCCTGCTGCTGCAGATGAATCATGTCACTCTTGGCAAACACGCTACAGCGCCCCGCAACCCGGGGCGGGTTCTCACTTTTAAGTGCCAACTGACCGAATTCTTCCTCGATATTCACTCCTATCCGGGTCGCCTGCTGGTCCAGGAAGCTGCCCGTCCCGGCGGCACAATTGGTATTCATGGTGAAATCGACCATATCCTGCGTCTGGGCCCGATCCGAGTCGTTAGTTTTTTCATCTCCACCTAGAAATATAATCTTGCTGTCCTGGCCCCCCATTTCGATCAGAGTTCTCACCTCGGGCTGCAAGAAGTTGATGGCGGCTGACTGACAAATAAGTTCATTGACAAAATCAATGTTTAAGAGCCGGCACAATTCACGACCTGCACTACCTGTGCCGACCATAGTGGCAATCCGATCCGGGGGAATTAATTCAAATAAATCTGCCAACATTGCTCGAGCCGTCTTTATAGCCCGCCCGTGGGTCCGCTGATAACGCAGAAACCGAATATGCCGTTTGTCATCCAGGACCGCCAACTTACAACTAACCGAGCCGACGTCTATCCCCAGGTGTAATGGCCCACTATCAGAGAAATCCTCAAGACTCTGCCCGGGTTGTTCATGCCGGGTAAACTGTTTACCATTTACTCTTGTCATAATTGTATTATCCCTTTCGCTTGGCTCAATTCTGCTTATGCCCGTTTACGAATTGACGAATCTTATCCAGTAAGACAATGATTTTTTTTTGTTCGGCCGTATTAAAGGAGGCCATTATACGCTGTACTTCATCCGCATAGCGCGGCTCCACTTCTTCCAGTAACTTTTTACCACGGGCGGACAACCGTATTATATTTGTTCTGCGATCCGATACCGAAGCCGTACGCTGCACCAGCCCTGCCTTTTCCATACGATCAATCAGGGTAGTGGTATTAGCCCGGTTTACCAACATCATCTCACTGATCTGTGCCTGGGTTAGCCCCTGCCGGGGAACACTTTGATGCTTCAGGAGCATCATCAGATTAAATTGCACATCTGTCAGACCAAAGGTGTGAAAGAACCGCCCCGCATCCTTCTTGATGCACTGGGCCGTAAAATAAACGTTCAGCAGCACCTCATGCGGGAGCGACTTGATCGGATTACGTAAATTTAACTCTTCTCGCAGCGACATTGTCCTGTCTGTCTAGGAGTAATTATAATTGTTAACGTATTAACAATATCCCTATTAACAATTTTGTCAAATATTTTTTCATCTTTTTTTATAATCATGGTACCCTTAGGTAATTTGTAACCGCGATATTAGAAGACCAGACTGGTGGAAACAAAAAAAGCTAGAGGGTGGCGACCGTAACCACTTGTTTTTTAAATACTTATTGCCAACAACAGCTTGCCTAGCTTCAGGATAGACTTTTAATTTTGGAGCTTTTTATCGATTAACTCGCCGGCAATTTTGGGGTTTGCCTGTCCTTTTGTTTTTTGCATTACCTGGCCCAATAAAAAGCCTCGGGCCTTGCCGCTCTTTTTGCCCCCGGCCTGAAAATCGGAAACAGCCTGGGGGTTAGCCGCTATCACTTCATCCACCAATGTCTCCAACGCTCCCGCATCAGATTGCTGAATAAGATTATATTCTTGGGCGATCAACATTGGATCACGAACGTCATCCATCATTTTCTCAAAAATCGCTGCCGCCGCCGAGGCATTCACTGTTCCTTCCTCCACAAGTTGCGCCAGCTTAGCAGCCTGTTCCCAGGTCACTCCAATCTCGTCCATTGTGCAGCCGCGCTCATTCGCTGTCTTTAGTCCATACTGGGTGACGAGATTGGCTACCCGCTTGGCTGGACCACCGGCCTTGACTGCCTGGTCGAAATACAGGGCGGTTACCGAATCGCCCGTCAAGACCGAGGCATCATAGTCATTAAGTCCGTAATCATCTATAAATCTTTTTTTCATAGGCAGGGGCATTTCCGGCATCTCGGCTTTAATCTTTTCCAGCCAAGCCTCGTCAACCTCTACCGGCACCAAATCAGGTTCCGGGAAATAGCGATAATCATGCGCTTCTTCTTTTTCCCGTTGAAAGACCGTCTCTTCGCGGTTGTCGTCCCAGCCCCGATTTTGCTTACCGAACTTGTCAAGCGTATAGGTATGATCCTGTTTCCATTCCTCCAGCTGCCGTACCTTTTCGTACGCCACCGCCCGCTCCACAGCCCGAAAGCTGTTGAGGTTCTTAACCTCACAGATGGGGGTCTTGTACAGCTTGCCGTCCTCATCAGTAATGTGCAGATTAATATTCGGCTCGAACCGCATATGGCCCTTTTGCATATTCGCTTCCGATACCCCCAAAAATTGCACCAATCTTTGCAACTCCATCGCGAGGATACGGCATTCTTCGGGGCTGTTCATGTCCGGCTCGGTCACTATCTCCAATAGCGGCGTGCCGGTACGGTTTAAATCAACCCGCGAGTGCGGCAACCCTTCATGCAGATTCTTACCGGCATCCTCCTCCAGATGGGCCCGGATAATACGAATCTTTTTAGTCTTCGAATCCTCTAGGGGAATCTCCAAATAGCCATCATAACTTAAGGGTAAATCATATTGACTGATCTGATAATTCTTGGGTAGATCTGGATAATAATAGCCCTTACGGTCCCACTTCGTGAACCGTGCTATATTGCAGTTTAACGCCAGGGCCGTACGCAGGGAGTATTCGTATGCCCGCCGGTTCATCACCGGCAACACCCCCGGCATCCCCAGACACACCGGACAGACGTTACTGTTGGGCGGATCCCCAAACCCCAGCCGACATCCGCAGAACATCTTCGTCCGCGTCGCCAACTGCACATGTATTTCCAAACCAACTACTAATTTTACATCCATAATTACGTCTCTTTAGGATATCTTGTGGTCGCAAATTGCGACTTCAAAATTCAGGCTTATATGTATGATAATCCGTCTCCTTTTCGAACATGCGGGCGATTCGTAATAATTTTTCCTCCGTGAAGGCAGGGGTTAGAATTTGCAGTCCGATCGGCAGGTTCTCGTTATTAAAGCCACAGGGGATACTGATTCCCGGAATACCGGCCAGGTTCACCGCGATGGTATAAATATCCGAGAGGTACATTGTTAGCGGATCGTCCATCTTTGCGCCTATCTCAAAGGCTACTTCCGGCGAAGTCGGACATATTAAACAATCCGCTTTTTGAAAAGCGTTCTCGAAATCCTGCCGGATGAGGTTGCGCACCTTGAGCGCCTTTAAATAATAGGCGTCATAATATCCGGCACTTAGAGCGTAGGTTCCGAGCATAATCCGCCTTTTAACTTCATCACCGAACCCTTCCGCCCGGGAGGAATAATAGACATCCAGGTAATCCTTCGGCTGCGCCGTCCGGTGCCCATAATGCACCCCGTCATAGCGGGCCAGATTGCTTGAGGCCTCGGCGGTGGCTACCAGGTAATAAGCTGCGATCGCATATTTCATATGCGGCAACGTCACCTCCACCAGCCTCGCTCCCATTTTCTCATATACCTTTAGCGCCTCCCGGATCGCCTGTTCAACCTGAGGGTCCAAACCTTCGACGTCAAAAAATTCTTTTGCTACTCCGATCTTCAGCTCTGCCGGCGGTTTTTCCAATTCCGCCAGATAATCCGGCACCTTTGCTACATCTTCACTAACACTTGTGCTGTCTCGCTGATCGTGGCCGGCAATTATGTTCATTAGCAGCGCCGCGTCTTCCACATTCCTGGTAAGCGGACCGATCTGATCCAGACTACTCCCATACGCCACCAGTCCATAGCGGCTTACTCTGCCGTATGTTGGTTTCAGTCCCACCACCCCACAAAAACTTGCCGGCTGACGGATCGACCCCCCCGTATCGCTGCCCAAGGCTGCCTGGCACATACCTGCAGCTACTGCTGCTGCTGAACCTCCGCTGCTGCCGCCCGGCACGCGCTGGGGGTTCCAGGGATTAATGGTTTTTTTCAAACCCGAATTCTCACAGCTAGAGCCCATGGCGAACTCGTCCATATTGCATTTACCCACAATGATAGCATCCGCCTCGGCCAGTTTATCTACTACATGAGCATTATAAGGAGCTGCGAATTTTTCTAAAATTTTCGATGCGCAGGTCGTCGTTCCGAATTGCGTACACATGTTATCCTTTATCGCAACCGGTACCCCAGCCAACTGCCCAACGGGCTCACCCGCCGCAATCTGCCGATCAACTTCTTCAGCCTGGGCCAAAGCTCGCTCTTGGAATGTACTAAGATACGCCCCCACCTGCGGTTCCCGCTGTTCAATTAACTCAAATATATGGGCCACCACTTCTTGAGCGGCAATCTCACCCAACCCGATTTTATCACGTAACTGCTTAACGGTAAGATTTTCCAACATAATTTTTCAGCTTGTAATTCAGTGAAAGATTTTTCTTTCATCTTTGTGTTGTTTGTGGTTTTGGTTTGCGAATTTTCTTATGGGACAGAAACCATTTATACAATTCCGGATTGTTATACGTCTTGGTCCAACTGTCATGCCCCGCTTCCGGATAAATCGTCAAGCGTGCCTGTCCGCCGGCTGACTTAACACCATCCACCATTTCTTGTGACCGTTTCGTAAGCACGACCCTGTCCTTACCCCCGTGAAACGCCCAGACAGGTACGTCTTTGAGCATTCCGGCCAGGTTCGGTATTCCGCCCCCGCATATCGGGGCAATGGCCGCGAACCGTTCCGGGTATATACATCCCAGGGCCCAGGTACCATAACCTCCCATACTCAAACCGGTCAGATATACTCTTTCCGGATCTACCTCATATTTTGCCTCGATTTCATCCAGCAGCACGATTAATTGATCCACGTTCAAAGACCAGAATTTTCGAGCCGGACACAGCGGCGATACCACGATAAAAGGCAACTCCTTCCCCTGCTCCACCAGTTTAGGGGGCCCGTGCCTCTTCACTTTCTGCAAATCTGAGCCCCGCTCACCTGCTCCATGTAAGAATAGCATCAAAGGCCACTTTTTATTTTGTTTTCGATAACCTTCGGGCAAATACAATAGATAGTCTAACTCAACCGGCACATTCTTTTCGAGTTTTAGCGCCTGCTGCTTTGGCTGGGTCTTTGGCTCGACTGGAGGGCTTACCTGACCCCAGCATATCCCCGCTAACAGCGCAATGAAGATCAAACATAATGTGTATCTAACTCTTGTATTACGATTTCTTCCAAAAAACATGTCATTGCTCACTTTACTAATAGGTTAATTGTAAATGATTTCATTAAGCGCTGGCATCACCTAGAACCTTAGGAACTGCGAAAAACTCGCCGTCACGCTGGGGGGCATTGGCCAGAGCTTCATCGTTGCTGAGTGATTTTTGTACTTCATCTTGCCGGAATACATTATGCACAGGCAGACAATGGGCCAGAGGCTCGACGGCGCTCGTATCCACCTGGTCCAACTGATCCACATACTCCAGGATTGACGCCAACTGTTCGGTAAACTTGGCTATCTGGTCGTCTGTGCACTTCAACCGGGCCAATTTCGCCACATGCCGTACCTGCTGCTCGGTTAATTTCTCGCTCATTATTTCACCTTATAACATTTTCTTTGTTATTTACGATTCTTGTTCTTCTCTCTTGCTAGATTATGCAAAAAAAGCTGTTACAGCAAGAAAATTTAATGTTTGACAAGTTTTTCAGGTAAAAATATTATTGTTATTACTTGGGTACGTTGAGGATTTCTCAAAATCAGGAGGCCAAAATTATGTCGATTAAGTTACTCCCTGCAATGGCTTTGAGTCTGCTTTTTGGTTTTCTACTCGGTAGTATTCCCGTCGTAAACGAACACCTTCATTGGAATCTGTGGTTTGTCATACCCATTAGCGGCTTAATTATTGGCGCCCTGATCGGTTGCCTTCAGTTTGGAATATCCTACCCCCTAAATCAAAAAATAGGGGGATGGGACATTCCGATTTTAGCCGTTGCGGCTATGATAGGATATGTTGCCGTTGATTACGGCATCTATCTAGCTACTACTATCACGGTAACTGGAGTAGAAGGTATTACTGACGGAGAACACAAGTTGTCTGAACTGATAACCTTTATTGAATATATGAAATGGATGTTGGGTTCCTCTAGTGTTTCAACCCGACATGGAACCGAGATATTTGAAATGGGATCGATTGGCACCGCTATATCATATATCATAGATGTCGTTGGTGCCTTTCTGGGCGCTGCGGGGACGTTGTTTTTATTCTCCGAAAAATATCCATTTTGTGATAGATGTGAAAAATTTAAAAAGCGCGAGAGTATATATGAAATATTTTTCAATTATCAGGAAGATATGGCAAAAACCATATTTACGAAAATCGCGGAATTAATTGAAAAGTCTGATTACAAAGAAATGCTTGCATATTGTCGTGATTTATCAGAGAAATATTCTGAAAAGAATGGTGATGTAAAAATATTTATTGATCAGCGGTTTTGCCCAGTTTGCCACGAGTCATCCATTATAGGCAAAGTTTTTCGAGGCGCAGGTAAAGAATGGAAGGAAATAGACGAATTGAGTTTTTCGTTCACTTCCCAACCTGGGGAACATACTCCATTAAATGCATAAATAATTTGTTTCCTGAACTGCAATCTCCGGTCGTCTGATGAGACTTATACCAATAAAAAAACGAGGTCAAAGACCTCGTTTTCATTTGCTTGTTCTATATATCAACAGGGGGGCGGGATAGATAATATTATGCTTCTGTCTGAGCCTCCTGGGGTTTCCAGTTGCGTTTGGGGGGTTTGACAATCAGTCCATTACGGATTGCCTTGGCTGAGACCTTGATCCTGACCACCTTGCCGTCCACCAGGGCACGGACCTTCTGGATATTGGGTTTAAATTTCCGCTTGCTAATACCAGTGACCTTACGGCCTACCCCGCCGAGATATTTGGCTTTACCGCGTCGGGCGATGCTACGGCCGGCGCGGGTTCGCTTACCTGTGAAATAACATACTCGCGACATTACTTAATTCCTTATTTGACAGCGAATTACATGCTTATTTATAACGCAATCCTACACAAAGAACCAATATGATACCTGCCTTTTGTCAAATTGCAAGTAAGTTTTTCCAAAAAACAGCGGCTGAGGCTAAATATGAAATATCATGAAAATTATTGAATTTCTTCAAAGCGATAGCCCACCCCGTGGACGGTGGCGATTATCCGGGGGGTTTTGGGGTCACGTTCGATGCGTTTGCGTAATTGGGAGATGTGCTGGTCAAGGGTGCGGCTGTAGGGCATGTGATCCAGGTCCCAGACTTTGCGAAAAAGGGTGTTACGGTCAACCGCCCTGCCTTTGTTTTCGTAGAGTACCTGCAAAATGGTAATATCACGGAGGCTCAGGTCGATGGGGTGCTTATCACGATAGGCACGAAGCTCATCGGGACGGATTTCCAGGTCATCCATCTGAAAGGGTTGGATGGGTTCGGAGGATTTTTGCGAGGCGAGATAACGTCTGGTTACGGCGCGGATACGGGCTACGACCTCGCGAACACCAAAGGGTTTGACAATATAGTCATCAGCGCCGAGTTCAAGACCAAGGACCTTATCGACTTCTTCAGATTTGGCACTGATGAAAATAACGGGGATGTCAGTATTGTCTTTGCGAATTTCACGGCAGAGGTCGTAACCACTCATGCCGGGCATCATGATGTCGAGACAGGCAAAGTCGGGTTTTTCATCATGAAAGCGTTCGAGGGCCTCGGTCCCGTTATGGGCGGTAATGGTCTGGTAGCCTTCATCCTGGAAGATCTCGACCAGGCCGTTAAGGATATTCAGATCGTCTTCTGCAATTAATATTTTCATGGGGTATCTCCCAATTGGGCGGGTGGAGTGGCAAGGCGTAATTCAAAGACAGCCCCCTGGGTAGAGGGTAAAAGGGTAAGGTCGCCACCGTGGAGGCGAGCCAGATCGCGAGCGATAGTCAAACCGATACCGGTGCCGGAAACACCGTCGGTAAGTTTGTTGCTGACACGGTAAAAGGCGGAAAAAATCTTTTCACGCCTACGAGCCGGAATGCCGGGGCCGCGGTCGGAGACGGTTATCATGGTCGATCCGTTCTCCAAGCGGGATTCGATCTTGACGGAGCCGCCGGATGCGGCATATTTCTCCACGTTATTGAGCAGGTTACCCAGGATCTGTTCCACTACATCCGGATCGAAGCTCACCTGCTGATCTGCCCCGGGGACAAATTCGACCCTTATAGAATGGTTTTCCAAGGAGGCCTTAAAGTTGTCCAAAACGGAGCGGATACATTCATCGACGATGCCGGGGCGCCGGCGGAGGGTCAGTTTGTTTCGTTGTTTGCGGCTGAAACTGAGGATGTTGCCGATGAGGCGGCTGAGGCGCTGGCTTTCAGAAACAATTATGCCGAGATGACGCTTAGACTTTTGGTCTCCTTCGAGAAGGTCTGATTCCATAAGTTCGGCGTACATACGTATATTGGTAAGGGGGGTTTTTAATTCGTGTGACACCTGGTTAACAAAGGTGACGCGCTGGGTGGCGGCGCAGATTTCCCGGGTGCTTTCGCGATAGAAATATACGGCCAAGCCCAATAAAGCCAATCCCAGAGCGACCAAACCGGCGATCAAACCGAAATATAAGCTTTTCGCCTTACCGGTGATAAGCTGTTCGGAGGGGAGAAAGTATTTCAGGCGCCAGGCACTTAGGGGATAAGTAACAGATCTTTCGACAAAGGGTTTTTCGGTAGCGGGTGGTTCATAGGAGCCCCATTGATAGATAGATCGGCCCAAGGCGTTGGTAAGGGTGATGCGACCGGGCAGAGGCCGGGCCTGGTCAGGATCGGTGGCGGGCAGCAGGGCAATGATATCGGAGAGTAAGCGGGATTGATCCAGCTCGGCGCCGACAATATGACCATCTACTCCACGGCGCCAAAAAACCAGTTGAATACCCCGGCCCCAATACCAGACAAACCAACCTTGAGAGGCGGGCTGGCAAGGATCGGGTTGCGGGCGCTGTATCTGATCTGTGAAGGAACTATCCTGCAGAACTTTCCCCTCTGTTTTACTTTGGGGCAGCGATTTTTTGACCTGAGGGGCCGCTTGCTGAGCGGATCGTTGAGAAGCTCTAGAAGTTAAAGGTTCGTTCAATTGTTGAAAGAATTGTTGGCTTACTTCTTTTTGGCCATAGCTACCAGAACTCAAGCGTCTTTGCGTTGATCTAGACCGGGGGGAAGACCGGGTAGCGTCTTTCAGGGCTTGAGGTTGCACTTTATCCATCAGGTCTTCCGATTGCGCTAAATCCAGGTCTTGCTGTCGCTGATGGGCAATATTGCCGGCATACAAAACGTCCATCTCGGTTTGATAGAGCAGGGTTTTATTGACTAGTATATCCTTAAATCGCTGGAGGAATTCCGCTTCGGCTTTGTTGATATTTCCCTGGGGGGCGGGATAGAGAATATTCCCAGCGGGGTCGAGATAAAACATCTGGCGAATAAAGGTGCTGTGGTGAGCAGTCTGACGCAAGAGATCGGGATCGGGGGTGTTGATATCCGTTAGAGTTTGGAGCTGGCGCCGGCGCTTTTCCAGGAAATCGGTTAGTAAAAAATCAATATCGGAAAGCTGTTGTAGGTATAGTTCCTGAAACCGGCGCTGTAAGTCTCGCTGTTCGTAACGGGCCATCCGAATACCCAGAGACAGCAACAGGGCCAAGGGCAATAAGATCAGGAGCAGAAAGATAATGAGCAATTTAGGTTTCAAGATAACACATCCTCTATTAGGGCAGAAGCATGCTTACGTTTTACGCAAGCATGCTCACCCAAATAAGTATAAACATATTAGCTACGGCAGATCAATTCTGTAGTTGCTGCTGGGCCCTTTGGAACTGCTGTTCGCGCATGCTCTTGCGCTGCCGGGACCAGCTCTCTTCATCAAGATTCTGGGAATCAGTATAATTATGCTGACGATAGACTTCCAGTTTTTTCGATTTGAACCGGGAGGCATTCTCGCCGAGATAAGCGCTATTGTCAATTAAGGTCTTTCGAGCTTCTTCGACTTTACCTTCGTCGCGAAGACGCAGGGCCATTTTATTACGTTCGATGGCAATCAATTCGACGACGTCCACCATGACCCGGCCGTTGGTACGTTCTTCGACCAGGGCCTGAGAGTTGGAGAACTTCGCCTCGATGGAACTACTGAGCTTGTCGGCAGTGTGGGTTTTGAGGTTATCGTAGCGGACACTTACAGAAGCAACTTTACGGATTTGGCCCTTTTCGGTGGGAGGAACTTCGATCTCGAGCATGATGAATTTTTCATGTTCGCTATAGATCTGATTGATAAGCACTACGGCGTTTTGGCCGTTGATTTCTCCCTGACGGCCTAACAAGCGAACGGGACGAATGCCGGGAGCGCACTTGATCACCGCGCGGACTTCCTGAGCAACCACAGAAAGGGCTGAGCCGAATTCCTTATCGAAAACCTGGGCGAGCTCGGCGGCCTCCTCGGCAAAGTAATGGTTGCCGTCGCTATTGTAGGCAAGTTTAGTCATAAGATCTTCATTATAGCCGGTACCCAGACCAATAGTGGTAACGGAGATGCCCTCTTTGACCAGCGAGCCGCCCAGATCACCCAGAGCCGCCGGGGATCTGGGGCCGACATTAGCCAGGCCGTCCGAGAGAAGGACTATGCGGTTGACATACTCTTCATTAAGAAACTTGCGTAGTTCGGCGGCGCCTTTGCTGACTCCAGCAAACAAGGCGGTGCTGCCGCCGGCATTGATCTTCCTGATTTTGCGGAAGATTTGTTCGCGGTCGGAGAACCTGGTAGCAGGGACGAGCACGTTGACAGTGGAATCATAGGTGATTACGGAAACGATATCGCGGGAATTGAGCCGCTTAAGGGCCATGACGGCGGCTTCGCGGGCCTTTTTGATCTTTTCGCCCGACATGGAGCCGGATTTATCAATAACCACGGTGATATTAATCGGAGCGCGCTGCTCAACGTCCTTCAGGGCAAAGCCCTTCAGTCCCACACGAAGATAGGCTGTGTTCTTTTTATCAGCCAACATAACCGGTTGGTTTAGGGCTACGTCGAGGCGTAACTGGCTGGGATCGGTAGGCCAGTCTTTGGGGGCCTTGTCCTGGGCGCTGAGGTCTGACAAGAGAGCCAGAGACAAAACCGTAAGAGCAAGGGTAATTTGAGTGTTAGTTTTCATGACATTCTCCTTTCAAGTATAACAAAAGGTTAGTTACGGTAAAAGTAATGATAATCATATTCGAAGAGGGCGGATTTCCCGGGTTCGATTTGGGTTTCCCAACTGATTTCGGAAATCGCGTTGACATGCCACCACCAGGGCCAGTTCCAAGAATACCAGGGATGGCGTTCACGAGGGCCGGAAGTGTCTTCCATAATATTTGTCTGCAGGATTTTCCCGTCAGCGGTGGCGGAGGTGGCCAGGCCAAAGAGTTTGCGTTTTACCAGCATGCGAACGGGGCGGTCTTTGAAGTTTTTTACGGTAAGTTTTCCGTGGAGATATACCTTTATATAATCATTTCCGGCGATGCGGATGTTTTGTTCACGATTGGTTTCGACATCTTGCTTTTTGGTATTGAGGTCCGTAGCGATGGTAATAGGGACATCGACGGTGTTTTTTACGGAAGTATAGGTAAGCAATTGCTGTCCCAACGGGGTACGGCCCTTGAAGATAAGAGCCGGTCCGGTGGTCCAGGGCTCTTGGGAGGTATTGGTCAGGCGAATTTCATGCCATCCCTTTGCAGCGGAAAGGGCCTGGGCCAATTGCTGCTGCTGTTGTTGATTGATATGCCGCCAGAAATAGCGCGGCGGGACAGGGGGGATTTCCCAGGTATAGATGTCTTCATAGGGAACCGTGACGGTAAATAACTGAACGACGGCGCGCTGCCCTTTTTTTAGGGTTATGCCGTCTTTATGATAGACATAGTGGTCTTCCTGCCGTCCTTCGATGGGGATATCGACACCACCGGCAAAACCTCCGGCATCCTCCTCGAAAGCGACGGCGGCTCTCTGGGACATCAGGGCGTTGGATAAATATTGAACTTGATGATTTCCGCGACTTTCGTCGGCGGGGCGAAAATAGGAACTCAGACTAAGTGACATTTCCCGCAGGGCCAGGGGGGATAATTGGTCTTTCATTAAAAAACTGGGTACACCGACGACCAGGCCCAGAGAGACGTCTTCCAGATCGGCAACGTCGTTTATTATAGTACCCTGGAGGGTGACTCGAGCCTGACCATCGTCAAGCAGTTCAATACGATAGTCGGGTATCCAGCGGATGCCCTTTTGCAGATAGACCATCCCTATATCGACCTTTTTATTAAAGGGACCTTGTTTATCGGAGAGATGTAGAGAAATTTCCCGGACTTTTTTATTTTCGGTTTTAGTAGTGGCGGGATTTTTATCAGCCAGGGAGATGCCGCGGATATTATCACGCTTAATAAGTTTCACGCCTTCGTCGGTCTCGAGCATAATAAAAGAAGCAAGATGTTTATTCTCCTGTACCTGGGTTTCACCTATACGTCGTTCCGGCTGCCAGTTACCCCGGCTGTCACGACGGGAGGGTATAACATGGGTGCCGGTTACTTCTTCCCGGGCTTCATGCTGAAGAATACCCCGAAGGATACCTTGGTGGGAAACGGTGCCGGAGGGTTGTTCGAAGATAATCACCTCTTTGCCGGTATTTGCCTGGATCATCTCATCCAAGGTCAGGCAGGGGCGGATTTGCTGTGTGTCAACAAAACCGGCCTTGATAAAATCCACCTGTACATTTTTCTGGGCGGCATAAGTCCAGAAAGTTCCCAGGACAGGCACAGGAACATCGCGGGTATGACACCAGCCATTATCCGGTTGGGCCGATCCCCGGACCATAAACAAAGCATGGCCATCCTTAAAGACAGTCACGTCGGTAATTTTGGTAGAAAAGGTTTGCTTGTCGGCACCGGCTACAAAGGCCGGTGTCATCCACAATCCCAAGATCACCCCAACTATAATCTTACTCAAAAAACCGATGTTCGCATTTTTAGATTGATTCATAATATTGGCTCCTTTCTTGTTGAACAATCTCGCTACCATTAACTTTTCCATCTCTGTGTTTTCTAAAACATGTATCTGAAACTTTTGGTACTGCCTCATGATATTGGTAAAGCTTTCTTACGTTTATAAACATCAACGGCTGATTCCAGCACGCTGTTACGCTGCTCGGTCCAGTCTTGACGCACAAGGTCGCTGACATGAACCGGATACAAAATATATCGCAAAACCGTCCAAACCTC
>Ga0272443_10001261_pt1 | contig 38645 bp, 30 predicted proteins | sample SSMAcet12_FD_193581 | JGI IMG/M metagenome (GOLD analysis project Ga0272443, IMG submission 193581) | Marine sediment archaeal communities from Little Sippewissett salt marsh, Falmouth, MA, United States - SSM-Acet-12 | ecosystem: Environmental > Aquatic > Marine > Wetlands > Sediment ...
CACCTCAATAAACAATAAAAAAAAGCAACATAAACACAAAAATTGACAACAACACATTTTTTTTCATTTTAAACCTCCAAAGTTTTTCTTATTTATTGTTATAACATTAAGAAAACTTAAGTTTTATTAGGATACAATCATGATTTTAATGCAGTCATTTGTTCATACTTAAAATATCAAATAGAATACATGATTATATCATAGCACTAAACCACCAAAAAGCTTTTTTCAGAAAAAAAACCCCGTTCTACGAACGGGGTTTTCGTTTATTATATTTCTATTTAAAATAGCATCCAGGGAACAGTATCCAGTTCAAATTCATCAACATACTGGCCCAGATACAGATTTTGTGAGACTGGTATATCATAACCGTTAACAGTAACTGTTCCTGTTACAAAATAATCATCAAAATCAGCAGGTATTGGAATAACCCTGATATTATCAACCCATGCGGTGTCATCTCCTGAACTTACCGCTCCATCTTTAACATATTCAAAAGCAATTTCTCCACCAGAATAAGGGACGGTAACAGTTTGCCAGTCAATTTCACCTGATCCAGTCCATACCAGAACATCATTCACATAAGCATAAACAAAGTCCCAACCACCTTCTGTGGAAAGTTTTACATCAAATTTAACCCAATAATCTCCTGCTGCAACATTAGGCGTAGCTGCCATCCAACTGGTCTGGTCATCATCTATATCGCCAAATTCAGCAGAATAATCTCCTTCAGAAGATTCTGTATCAGTAACAAAAGGATCAACATCTCCACCAACTGCCCATGACCAATCAGCATTTGAAAAATCTCCGGTTTCAAATCCTTCAGTTAATATTGAAGCGGGTGGTACTAATGCCGGTGATGCTTCTACTGACAGATAATATAATAGATCATTAACAGAATCTGGTTTCGTAAAGGTTACTGTATCTCCCGGACCGGCTACTTGTTCCTGGAATACAGGTCCCAATGTACTTTCGATTTTAGTTACATAATCTCCAGGTAAATCAGGCATTGTCAATTCTGCGGAGAAAGTAGACTCAAAATTGATTATCATTTGTGTATCAGCACCGACTTCCATATCCTCATAAGTGACTGCGATTTCCTCTTCAATCCTGGAACCCAATGCCACATAATCAGGACCGCTTATATAGACATCATATGTATCGGGATCAATACCCCTGAAATTGCAAACACCAAATGCATCAGCTTGTGCATAGTAACTTGGTTTACCTTCTCTTTTAAGAGTAACGTTTACATATGGTACTGCCCATACGGTTCCACTATTTGCAAACTGTATAGTCAGATTTCCACCGGCATCCTGCCTTGTTGATGAAGCTAATTGTAGTGCTGCCAATGCATCAATAAGGCCATATCCTGTATTTTCATCGTAACCGGGAACATCCATATCCATAGCGGAGTCTTCAATGAGTTTTCTCATCTCATAAGGTGTTGCATCAGGATATTTCTGATACAACAATGCCGCTAAACCGGAAACATGTGGAGAAGCCATAGAGGTACCATTATAATAGGAATAGGGTAAACCACCTTGTAATGTTGCGGGATCATCCAAACCGATCGTTGAGAGAATCGATTCTCCTGGAGCTACTACACTTACGCTGTCCCCTCTTGAAGAAAATTCTGTCAACAGATCATTAACCGTACTGGCTCCGACTCCGATAACACCAGGTGCGGTGTTTGGGAAACCCCAATTTTCAACGATATGTGTGTTTCCTGTTGAAACAACTACGATGGCACCGTTGTCTATCGCATAATCGATACCGGCTTTCAACGTATGTGAGTAACCAGGTCCTCCCCAACTATTTTGGAGGACTTTAGCACCGTTGTCTACTGCCCATATCCATCCCCAAGCAACATTTAAATCTCCTATAAAATCTGGAGCAAATACTGGGATTGGCATAATTTTAGAATCTGGAGCAATACCTACAATTCCTTCCCCATTGTCTTTGATTGCGGCAATTGTTCCACTGACATGGGTTCCATGTGATCCGTACGGAATAGATGTTCCGGCCGGGATAACCTGGTCAAGTGCAGCATTGTATCCATCAACATATTGACCTTGCAAATCAGGATGTGAGGCATCTGAACCGCCATCACAAACAGCTACTACGACACCTTCTCCTGTATATCCCATATCCCAAGCTTCTTCTGCATGGATTTTTTTTGCTCCCCATAAAAAATCATACATGGGATCATTAGGATTTCTTGTTTGGGATAATGCAATATCCTCAATTTCAGGTTCGATAAGTTCCCTTCTGTAACTGGGTTCAACATATCTGATTCCCTCTATACTTTTTTTGCTCAATTCTTTTATTGTTGTTTCAACATCTCCCGAAATTTTCAAAGCTGCTGCATTGATTTGGGGGACAGTCTTAAGAATTTCTGCGTTCAATTTTTGTGCAAGTAATTCCAATGCCTCTTCATTTTCGTATCCCACTAACAAGCGGTTTGCAATAACTTCGTATTCTCCGCATTGTACATATTCAGTTTCATTTTTTCCGGGAATAATATTATCAGGATCATAACCAGCATATTTGGTACATCCTGTAAATACTACCAGTATCATTATAGCTATCGTCATGATTGTCATTATTTTTTTCATACATCACACCCCCCTTATTGTGCGCCTGTTGTAAAGTCTGCGTGGAGGTCTGGTTCCATCATAACAGGATCATAGTACCAGCCTGTATCCCTGTATAAGAAATCAGCTGCGATGGAATAAGCCCTACTGTCAGCATCCTGGACAAGTGCATAGGCGATGTTAATTCCCCAACCATATGTTTTATTGGGTTCAAGTGCATCAGCCAAATAGGGAGAAATCGTATCTGCGTACGGGCTAAACCATGACCAGCTTAACCCCCAATCATTGATATTCTTTCCTGAGAATGCGACTTCAAGACTATCAGCAGTGTCATCTGTAAACTCTACCATACCACCATTATAAGTTGGCACAATAAGTCCGTTATCAGACTGTGTCCAGTCATATACAAAAAGACCATAATTATAGGTTACAGTTCCTTCTGTTGAAGCTAAAACATTTGTTGGTTTCCATTTGAATGTAGGATTCCGAGATACATTTACCGCCTCAGGTTCTGGGTTCTCAAGCTCAACATTAAAGCTATCTAGTGGAACAACGGACCCCAAGTCTGTTGGGGTTGATTCCAACGTTCCGTAAACGGAAGTAACTTGATAATGCATTTCTACTCCCGGATGAAGAAAGATTGACGGATCTTTATAGAACGGAAACAAGTTCATGATTTGATTTTCATTGTATCCGCTACCAACATAATAAAGAATTGTGTTTGCTAAAACTGAAACAAAATCTTCAGTAACAAAACCAAACTTTTCATACGTTACACCATCAAGTGAGAAATACAGATTATAACCATCAGGCATATCGCCCGGATTGGGTAATTCGTTAGGATAATAACCATAATACAAATCGGCTGTTGTCCAGTCTGTCCAGTACAAATGAGACCATAGATTTCCGCCTTCCGGAGCTAATCTGCTATCAGAGTCTAAAGTTTTAATCATATCATTTTCTATCCATTTGCTATCTAAAACACTACCTGTTTGTTCTATTTCTTTGAAACCTCTTGGTTCATCATAGAGTGCTATACCGCTTCTTCTTGTGTATGTCCACATATTTTCAAGTCCATATGACCCCATAAAATACCAACTTGAGAAATCCGCAAATGTCATAGGCTGGTACATTACGACTTCACCGGGGTCTGTTCCTTCGATTGTTAAATAATCAACTTTTAACACTCTGTTGTTGTTCTTGTCGTAAACAGTGGTATAAAGTGCAACTTCACCATCATGTCCCGTAGGTGAAATAGCAAATTCAGCTTCCGTAGCATCACCTACATAAGCCCTATCAGTGGTTACTAACCCCGCACCGGCAATTCTGTCTATAAGGGGTTCATAAATTGAATTGACATGATTATCAGCTGTAACTTCGACTTTTGCAATAAAAGGACCGGTAATGGGATCATTCATATTAATGGGTGTTGCTTGTCTTGTAGTGTTGCCCACACCAACAATTTCAAAAAGATTAACATCAACGACAGGATCTGTTTCAGTTGTAGGATCAGAGTTTAATTGAGCAGTCATTAATAAAATCCCAAAAGGAATATCATTCACTGCCGCAGGCTTAAGTCCCTCCACCTTACTCCTGGCAAATCCTTGTTTAACAACCTCTACATCAATTTTTTCAGGAACTGTTATAACACCTACATCAGCAACACCAAACTCATTTGTGAGAACGCTACCGATAAGGTTTTCCGTACCCGCTTCATAAACATTAACTCTTGCTCGTTCTACAGCAGGTCCTGCATTCCAATTAGTTACAACAAAGAGAAATACATCTGCAGGCTTTATTGCTGAAGTACAAGAAGCCAAGAAAAACATGATACTTAAAATCAAAGCGAGAAAAAGCAAAATCTTTTTCATTGCCACACCTCCAATTTAAGTTATAATACAAGTTAAATGACTCGCATAATAATCAATTAATTGATTTTCTTTACTAGAGTATTATATCACAACACTGTTCCCCAAATTTAAATTAGAAATTAAAATAATAAAATCAAAAAAAAGAAGGTGGATTAAAAATCCACCCTCAATATTTTAAAAAAACATTATCTATTGATTATATAAGTAAATCCAAGTAGCGATATCATCGTTTGTAACTTTTCTGTCTTTAGGATATGAAAGATCTCCTAAACCCGTATCAGTCGTTCCAAGTAACTGAGTTAATGCTTCAAAATCAGCAGGAGTGATTATCCCATCTTGGTTAATATCCAAATCATCCCCCACATGTTTACTGTATTCATCAAAAATTGGTGTGAACATCCAATTCCATTCGGGTTGCCATTGGCTGATCAGAGCAGCACCTACACTGTTGTATTCCGCTTCTGAAATAGCAGGAACAACAAAGTATCCACCATCTCCCCAAGTATAATCCCAAGAATTCTTTACAATCCAACAAAGATCTGTAGTCTTCGTAGCTTCTACATATGGATCATAATAGGTATAACTTTGGATTTCAGTATCTAAAATCGGTTGTGGATTTGGATTTGTCTTTCCACTTAATGTTATATCGTCAAGATCGGAAACTGCTGCCCATCCAACCAATGTTACAGCATGTCCACCATCATCAAGAGCTGGCCCAACCGTTGGTGAATAAATACCGTGTGTGTATGCGTTAAAATCCCCCGGTACAACATAACTGTAAGATAATGACCCATAATGTTTGATAGCCGTTTTAATCATGTTAATGAATTCCTCATAAGTGTATCCCATCTGTTGTGCTATTCCACCACCCCATCCTGCTTCGGGAATCATGATACTTTTACTGGAATGCGTTCTGGGAGCGCCGTAAGCGGTTGTCGGAAGGGGTATGTTTTCCTGATTACTGATAAAAACCTGTGAATAAGGAGCTGCTTCTTCGTCCAGCATTCCATACCTAACACCATTATAAAGTGCAAAACTTGGCCATCCGCCATTTAATTCATCCAAATCCTGGTAAGAATCAGTTATCCATTCAACATTATGAAAACCAACCCATCTTTCTGAATAATCGAGAAGATTATCTATATTTCCATTTACCGGTTGATCCAGTACCTGTACCGCTCTGGCACTTTCAAAAGCACCTACTGCTGAAAATGCCCAACAGCTTCCGTAAAACTGTTGATTTCTGACCGGCTCCAATCTGTAAAAAGAGCTGTCTGCAACTGCTTCGGGTTTGATGACAATCCATGATGAATTGACTAAATCATCAGTCGTATTCATCCTTGAGCCTTCCAAACCATGGATATCATTCTTTAATTTCATGATCATTTCATTAACACCATTCAATTTGGAATAAAATTCATCCAAGGAGTCAACTTTACCCTCAAACGGTTCAATGAATCCTTCATTAGTTCCCGCTTTCCATAAAAGGCCTGTTAGTGTCAATTTTTCTGAAATGTCAGCAGCTTTTAATGCTGCTTCATTAACAAGTCCAGCAAAAACAGCCATACTCAACAAGGTAGTTATTAAAAGAACTATTATTGTTTTTTTCATCATCTTCAACCTCCTCCTGATTACCAGTTAACCTCTATGGAATTATCGTAATCGATGACAAATCCATCCAGGTTTTCATTTTTATCGTTTCTGAAAAGAGGCCCGTACACTGCTCTATTTGCATCATCACCACAAAAAGTTAAAGCAACCTCTCCAGCTCCATTCTCTTCAGGAGTTTCAAAATTTAACTTGGCAAAGAAATTAGTAACGGCTGTTCCTTCGTCATTACCAGGGATAAGCCCTCTATACAATAAAACGACTTTTTCTATTCCGTAGTCTAAAATTTTATAGGCACAAACTTCTTTATTTCCATCAACAAAATTTCCGAAATCCACTGAAGCAAGTGTTAAACTGGCTGGGTATGAAACGGCTACTTGCATATACTTTGTATTGTAAACAGATGCAAAATCCGCTACATTGGGTGCACAAACATCGATGGTAAGATTTGCCCTGTTTTCTGAAGCATTGTTCTCCGATAATAAATAGAATTCAGGTACCGTGTCTGAACCATATCGTTCGCTGATCTTGATTATTTTACCGTAATCAACGCCTGCAGCTCCTCCATCAATGTATCTTGTATAGGGACGATCCAAGTCAAGTCCAACCAGAGCCCATGTAGAGGTCAGGATATACCCTGCATACGGTCCATCAAGAATATGCTGAACCAACTTTATTGTATCTTTTCCATATTGCATTTCAACAAGCTTTACTGTTCCATAAGGACTAGCATAATTACCCGTAGGGAAAACATACCAATTCTGTTCAGCTTGAGTGGTAACTTCCCAAGCATCAAAGTAGCCATCTTCATTTGTATCAACAAGGTTGAGTCTTTCTCTAGTATTAATCACTTCATTGGTGCCATCAACTATTTCTTGACCTAATCTGTAAAAGGCTATTTCTGCGGTTTCTTGACCTTGCGCATTAAAAGCTGCAAATAAACCTGAAACATCTTCTTTGAAGTATAATCCGGCTCCTGAGTTATACAGTTCTTCATACATCTTGTTTACTGAAAAAGTAATGATTTTTATCCCCCTTGAACCAGAAAGACTAACAGGAATAAAATATGCTTTATATTGTCCTTCCTCCTCAACAGTTGTAACAACTTCAGTAACCCCATTTTGTTCTTCAATTGAAACTCCGTCTTTTTCAAGAATAAAATTGCAAGCTACCGGATTTCCATCCAAATCTGACCAAGCAAATTTGAGAATAGAATTTGGTGGTAAAACACTTCCATCTTTAACTAGTGTCGGATCGTTTTGGTTAAAAACTATTTCAACACCACCTGCACCACCTGCACAACTTACAAAAACGAACGAAACGCAGGCAATTATAAACGATAACAATGCTAACTTCTTCATAAAAGACCTCCTTTATAATTTAATCCCTAACATTATAACATTTTTGATAAAAAACTTATATCACTATTAGCACAAAACGATTCGGAGCATTTCCAATTATTATTTCTCATAAAAACTTTTAGTGTAAAAGATGATTTACTGTTTTTAAAAACTAAAAGGAATTCACTTTTCAAAAGCTCTTGAGTCTTCGGTTATGATAAAATCATACTTGGTATTATGGTACTTAAGAATTGAAATTTGTGCATTTTCTGACAGCGATTTTATCAATCACTTTCACTTTCTGTTTATGGTATACTCTAAAAGAAAAAAGTCCATAAACAGGAGTGATAAAGATGCCTTTATCAGTAAAGCTTAACGAGTCACTAAAAGTTATTGAAGATAAACTGGGATATGTCCCAAAACCAAAAGCAGGACTTATTTTAGGATCCGGACTGGGGTATTTGGCGGATTCTTTTAATGATCGAGTTGCTATTTCCTACGATGACATCCCTCATTTTTTATCGTCAACAGCCATTGGACATGCCGGACAGTTAGTATTCGGGAAATTCCAGGGTGTTGATGTAGTTGCCATGCAGGGGCGTTTTCACGCTTATGAGGGATATGATGTTCCTGATACGGTTTATCCGGTCTATTTCATGAAATCTTTGGGCGTTGAGGGGCTTGTTTTAACTAATGCTGCCGGCGGGATCAACCTGGAGGTTCAGCCCGGGGATTTGATTGTGATTGATGATATTATCAACATGGCATTCCGTAATCCGCTTATTGGACCCAATGATGATACGGTGGGGCCGCGTTTCCCGGATATGTCTTCTGTTTTGGACGAGGATTGGTTCAAACGGGTTGAGACACGGGAGAAGGATAAGGGAAAAACATTGAAGACCGGGGTTTATGTTTTTTGTCTGGGACCAAACTATGAGACACCTGCTGAGATTCGGGCTTTTCGTTCACTTGGTGGAGATTTAGTGGGGATGTCCACAGTTCCTGAAATAATTGCTGCAAGGCATTGTGGTCTGAAAATCTTTGGTGTTTCCTGTGTCACGAATATGGCAGCCGGGGTTTTGGATCAGAAGCTAACCCATCAGGAAGTCATGGATACGGCTAATCGAGTTAAGCAGAAGTTTGAATCTCTTGTAAGGATCATCGTGGAAGAGCTGTAATGTTTGTCATTAAGGCAAAGCGTGGCAAGGATAGAAAAATTAAGAATCTGTATCCTAATTTGTTCATGGATGAAATTGTTGACATCATTGGAGAAGGAGATGTTGGCTTAGCCAATTTGTTCTCTGCAGATGATGAATTTATCGGGACAGGTATTTTCAATAGAACTTCCAACAAGCCGTTTCGATTACTTTCAAAGACTCCTGTTGAAATCAATCAAAATTATTTTACGCATCTGTTCAAAAAGGCTCTTAAACGCAGGCCTTTTCTGTTGAAATCAAGTTGTTTTCGTTTAATCAACGCTGAGGCGGATTTTCTTCCAGGAGTGATTATTGACAAGTACGATGATGTGTTTGTCGTTCAAATAAGGCATCCCTTTTGGGTGGATTATAAACCAATGATGGTTGACAGTCTTGATAATCTGTTTGAAGGTATCAAAGGCGTTTATGAGCGTAGTGATTTTGAATCTTCACCGGAAGAGTCACTAGAAAGATATAGTGGTTTACTTAAGGGTCAAGTTCCTGAAGAACAGATCATCGTTGAAAATGGTATTCATTATAAGATTTCTATTCCCAAAGGTCAAAAGACAGGTTTTTTTATGGATCAACGGGACAATCGTCTGTTCACAAGTAAGCTTGTGGAAAGCTATCAATTTCAAGGTATGAAAGGGTTGGATCTGTTTTCCTTCACCGGTTCTTTTTCTTTTGCTATGGCAAAATCTGGAATGGATACACTTGGAGTGGACAAATCGTCTGATGATATTGATTTGGCGAGAGAAAATGCTTCAATAAATAACCTTGAAAAACATTGTCATTTTATTTGTGAGGATGTTTTTTCTCTTTCGTTTTTAAAAAAAGAGTATAAAATGATTATTCTCGACCCTCCTTCTCTTGTGAAAGACAAACGAGAAAAGCACTTTGGCAAGCGAAAATTTACAGAGTTGGTGAAAAAGGGACTTGAATTTTTAGACACACCGGGTATAATGGGACTATGCAGCTGCGCTTATCATATTGGAATAAGTGAGCTGGAAGAATCGGTGAGAAGGGGCTGTGAAGCATACGGTTATTATGGAACAATTATTGATATCGGATTTCAAGCATCCGATCATCCATGGATGGTTCAAATCCCTGAATCGCTTTATCTTAAATGTCTTTGGGTCTATATAGACGCTCTATAAAGGATGATCATGATTGCTGTTTGATATAGAACGGGAATTGAGCAGACAGATTGATACGGGTACTATTAATTATTGCATTCCCAAGTTTTTTAGTTTTGATGGTTTAAAAGTTCGTGAAATTGCAGACGGAAAAAGAGTTTTTGTCAATCCTTATGAATACTATGCTGGCTGTATACGAAGAATTTTCGATTATAAGCTAAGTGAAAGCGAAAAGAATAACGGCAGCCGTTGGATTAAAAAGGCAACGATTTTTAAGTTAAATCTTAGAGAAGACCTTTATTACAACCACAAAGGGTTTTGGGTCCCGGATAATCGAAAAACTCTTGATTTCCCAGAAAAGGGTTCTCTCTTAAAAGGTGTTTCTTTATTGCCCATGGTAAAAGATACAGGTTATGATACGCTGTATATATCAGATGGGTTGGATAATTTATTCGACTTGAAAGATGAGCTTATTGATGGATTTACACCCAACGACCAATTTGAATCCTTTATTGAAGCCGCAAGACTTTTAAAGCTTCGAATCTTGGCAAAATTGGATCTAACGGGAATGAGAGAAACCAATTTTTGGGATTTTTTAGAAAAGAAGCTGCTTTTTTTAAGTGAATTCTATTCCCTTGACGGAGTGGTTATTGAACTGGATCCTAAGATAGAACTAACACCATTGTCTAAAATTATTGGCCGAATCAAGAAGTTTAATCCACTTTTTACATTCGTCTTTTCCGCCCAAAATACTGGAAGTTTGAAAGGTATAAAAAAGCTTGGATTCCAGTCCGTATACAAAGATGTAGTCCAGCAACTTCAAGGGTTTAAAAAGGATGACAGAACTTCTTTTTTCAAGTTCACCGGTGGAATAAGTCATATTCCCACTATGTTTTGTTTTGAAGATGTTCTCTTTAAACAGCACTATTCCACTGATTTTTTAAAACTGGCAGTATTTAACACTTTTTTTCATTCAGAATATATCCCATGTATCCGAGCTGAATTTAATCTGGGTGGCGAATGGAATCAAGCGGATTTGGATTTTTACCGTTTTATGAAAAAGATGTGTTCTCTGAAAAAACGATATTCTAATTTTCTCTCTGAAGAACATGAGTTAAAAGGCGTTTTAACAGACTCAGAAATGATTTTTGGGAGAGTGTATCAGAATCCTGTAGAAGACGCTGTGTTAATTGTCTTGGTAAATACAGATCGAATAAGGGACCACTGGATTACTGTTGATATTCATTCGTTGGGATTAACAAAATATCACAGGGTTAAAAAAAAGTTAGAATCATTTGAGGAAAAAGTATCTTATATAGATGTTGAAGACGGTTATGTACACATTCCCTTAAAACCTTATGAGGGAACTTTACTAACTGTCAGATAGACCAGAGGTGAAGAAAGTGATTGAGAAGCAACAGATAGATGCACGAATGAAAAGGCTGGAAGAAGTGAACGCCAAATTGGCCGATCCGGAAATTTTAAAAGACATGGAAACTTATCAGGAGCTGGTGAAAGAACGGGCTCACCTGGCGCATTTCAAGGAACAATACCATCAATATTTGGAAATAGAGGACGAAATAGAAGAATATGAAGAATATGAAAATTCTGATGATGAAGAACTAAGGGCAATGGCTGAAACTGAACTTCCCATATTGAAAAATAAGCTGGAAAAAATGGAAAACACATTGATTACGCTACTGATTCCACCTGATCCTGTGGATGAAAATAATGTTATCCTTGAAATCAGAGCAGGGACCGGTGGCGATGAAGCGGCATTGTTTGCAGGCGATTTATTCAGAATGTATTCACGATATGCGGACATCAGAGGCTGGAAAACGGAGATTATTGAAGAAACACCAACGCCCTTAGGTGGGTTTAAGGAAGTCATTTTTAAACTAAAAGGCAACGGCGCATACGGCACATTAAAATACGAGGGGGGTGTTCACCGTGTTCAACGTGTACCCTCAACAGAAGCCGGAGGAAGAATACACACCTCTTCGGCATCCGTGGTAGTTCTACCGGAAATTACCAGAAATATAAAGGTGAACATTAACCCGGAAGATCTTAGAATCGATGTTTACAGAGCATCGGGAGCTGGAGGGCAACATGTCAACCGTACAGAATCGGCAGTAAGAATCACACATAACCCCACCGGTATTGTTGTCATCTGTCAGAACGAACGTTCCCAGCATCAGAACAAAGACCAGGCTATGGGTGTTTTAAAGTCCAAATTATACGAAATCGAGCGAAAAAAAGAGGAAGGCTCCATGTCTACCAAACGATTGTCTCTAATAGGGACCGGCGACAGAAGCGAGAAGATAAGGACTTATAATTACCCCCAAAGCAGAATCACCGATCATAGAGTAGGCTTTACCACTTACCAATTAAACACCTATATGGAAGGTGAGATACAGGAGCTGTTGGATTTTCTGAAAGCTGAAGATATTAAGGACAAATTGAAAGAAGCCTGATTTATGCTGGCGGAATGCCTTATTTCCATTTGTGTGCTGATGATTACCCTATGTTTTTTATTTGTTTTTCTGGGGACCTCCAGCATGGAACTTTATGATTTGATAAATGAAATCAATGAACAGGCTGAATATAATCAAATACAGATGGTTTTTGAAAATGACATTTTCATCAGAAGACGTTCAAATATTAATACTGCCACTAATGGGAAAAACAAGTTTTATATTGGTTTTTGGGAGTATACTGAAGGCGAAATGAAATATTTGATTTACGATTTTCATTTGCAAAATAATTCAACAAAAATAGGTCGCATGACAAGAAATTGCTTTAATCAAGAAGACCTGGCAGGCAGTGAAAGCGGTAATTACTGTCAAAAAATGATAACGTATGTCACTAACGGAATCTATTCAACACCCAATCAGGTTAAGTATCAACAAGATTATTCTCAGTTCTGTAAAGGTGATATTGTTTTTGATGGAGAGCTTATTTATGTAAATCTGGGGGAGTATCATTATGTATTTGAATAAATTCAATTTTCTCATTCTTGTTGGATTGGCAATCCTGTCAACATTTGTCTTTTCTGTTCCAAAAATTCTTGCTACAACAGATTCAATGGCAATTCCAAACTCCCTTGTTTTGGATAACTCCAAAAACAGGCTTTATGCCGGTTATTCCAATGGAAAAACCGTTATTTGGAATATCGCAACCGGAGAATTTGAAGATTTCATTTTTGATTTAGAAATTCAGTCCCCTGTTTCTTCCGTTTCGATTTCAAGCGACTCAAAAATGTTTGCTTCCGGTCATAAAGATGGAACGATGGAGATATGGAATCTTGACCCTCACCGAAAGCACGGAGATTTTATCCGTGAAGGAAACACCATTTGGGATATCCTTTTCTCAGAAGATAATTTATATATATACACAGCCAATGCAGATGGAAAGCTACGTAGATGGAATATAGAAACAAAGATCCTTGAAAATATCTACACACGACACAGACGAACAGTTAACAGCGCCAAATTTTCTCCTGATGGCGCATTTCTTGCTACAGGCTCTTCGGACAACTCTATCATCCTGTGGAACCTTTCGGATGGAGAAATTGAAGATGTGATGAGTGCCCATTCAGGTTGGGTTACTTCACTTTCATTTTCTCCCAATGGAAGGTATTTAATTTCCGGTTCAACGGATAAAAAGATTATGGTTTGGGCAATACCAAGGGGTTACCTGCTTCGGGAATCACAAGAGTTTCCCAGTGAAGTTTGGGCAACAGAATTTGTCAGCAACGAAGAAGTGGTGATTGGAGAAGCAAGCGGTGATTTAAGTTTGTGGAATATGGAAACCGCCAAAGAAATGAGACGTGTTGAAAATGCCCATAATGCATCCATTCGTGCCATCAGCCACTGTGAAACTTCAAATCATATCTTTACCGCCTCGAATGACGGAACTATCAAGATATGGGATGATAGCAGCCTGAATTTAATTGCCACATTGGTTATGGCTAAAAACGGAGAATGGATCAGCTACATGCCCTTGGGTAAATACATTTCCAGTATCAACGCTTTGAACAGAAATGATTTTTATGTCAACGATGAGGGCGAACACTTTACATTTGACAGATATAAAGATTTCCTTGTGAAAGTGGACTACCTACCAATAGGCGATATATTTGGTCCGTCTTTTCAAACCGTTAACCTACAAATTAATCCCAGAGATATCGAACTGTCTTTTATCATATCGGATGACTCCAATGTTAAAACCGTTGAGGACTCCATTAATACCTACTCATATGATGAAAAACAAGTTGAATTAAATATCCCCTTTGATATTTGGAGCAGAGATAGCTCTCTAATCGATTTACGTGCGCTCGACAGTTACGGAAACGAATCCAGAGAACAGTTTCAAGTGGAATTTATTGGATTCAGATTCTATATGAAAGAGGATTTTGAAAACCTGAAAAAAAATGCAGTCGTTATATTAGACTCCATCAAAGACGGGGCATTTGTCATCAAAGATGATTTGGGAGAACGGCATACTGTTCCAAAGGATAAAGTGATTCTAACGCCTTATGCACCGGATATAAAAGTTGATATCATTTATCCCGATAGTGGTTGGACCCGGACAAAGTCCGGAATCGGTTCAGATGTAGCCCAAATCATATATAATGTTGAGATCAGTGATGTCATAGGCGTCAACGAAGTGGTGATTAATAACCAAGCTATTGATGTCTCGCAAGCTGTAAAAAAATTTGAATCAACACAAAGTCAAAATCTAAACTTTGGCGAAAATCTTCTGACGATCACAGCAACCAATATGGAACACATTGCCAGTACAGCTTCTCTAACTATTGTTAGGACAGAAAGGATTCCACCTGAAATCATCATGCCCCAGATTCCAGACCGAGTTTTTTCTGATTTTTACACCATTACCATCGGTGTTAGAGATAACTTTGAGGTTGAAAAGCTGCTGTTGAACAATGTCAGTTATTCTATAAAAAAGCAATACGAAGAAGTGGAATTGGAATTACCAATTAATCGTGGAGAAAATATGTTTGAAGTCCAAGTTTTTGACTGGTTCAACAATTCTGTAACCAGTCGCTTTGTCATAAATGGCGCTCGAACAATGTATGCCAACAAAGAAGGTGTAAAAGTAACGGATAGGAACGGACAAGTCTTGGACATTTTAATGATGGGCGATACAATACTCACCTTGGAGGAAACAGGCAGATATTATCGTGTGTTGATTGATGAACAGGAGGGTTTGGTTCTTTCCAGAGAAGTTCAAATGTCACCTCCGGATATACTACCGCCGGGTTTAACAAATCTCCAGGCAAAGATTATGGGAGATCATATTACAATAACAGGTATTGCTTATGATGATGTCTCAATTTCCAATATCCGGGTATCCGGTAATTACATCTTATCAACAAGAGAAGTCAATATCAATATTCCCAACTATCGTGTAGGTGTTGCTTATGCCTTTGAATATAAACTCATGATATCATCAGAAGAATTATACCCAGTTGAAATTGAAGTTATGGATAATACGGATAAAAAAACTGTAACAACAGTCATACCAAGATTATAAGTCTGAGGTGATCTGAATTGGTGTTTCTCGGTTTCTTTTTTTGCTTTATTCTCGGTGCAGTAACGGGAAGCTTTTTAAATGTTATAATATTTAGGTATCAGGATGAATCCAAGTCTATTGTCAATCCCAAAAGGTCTTTTTGTCACAGTTGCGGAAAAATCATCAGATGGTATGATAATATACCGATTTTAAGTTTTTTGCTTTTGAAGGGAAAATGCCGGGACTGTGGGGTTAAGATTTCAAAGCGTTATCCCTTAGTGGAAATATTGACTGCAACGGTTTTTATTATCAATTATTTCGTCTTTGGTGAATTATTGGCTCTGGTTGGGTCATGCATTATCGGTGCATCGTTAATTGTTGTTTTTTTTACAGATTTGGATACCTTAACTATATCCGATTGGAACAGTCTCTTTGTCCTAATCGGTGGTATTTTTCTTGTATGGTCCCGTGGATCATGGGTAAGGGATCTCATCACAGCATTGGTAGTCCTGGGTGTTATGACGTTGATGTATTTTTTATCGAAAAAAGGCATTGGCTCAGGTGATGTTATACTAATGAGTGCTGCCTCATTAGCTTTGGGTCCCTTTAATGCTGTATTTTCCATCTTCATTGCCAGTTTGCTGGGTATCATTTATGCTATCATCACTGGTAGTAATATGAAAACCAAAGTTCCTTTTGGACCTTTTTTAGCCATCGGGATTTATTTAGCACTTTTAATTGGAGAGCAAGTATCAATGTTTTTAGGACGGCTTTATCAATAAAGCTGAATAAGCAGGTGATATGAATGGAACACAATGAAAATGTAGATAAAAGAAAATCATACGGGGGGATTCCTGAAATTCCTGTAGGAAGTCATCTTGCCCTCTTTTTCTCAGATGAAGATGAACTTAGAGATATCGTTTGTCCCTTATTGGAAAGAGAGATCAATCAAAACAGACGCGTTGTCTACATCCGGAACGGTGTTGATGTTGAATGGATTAAAAAGTGTATTGAAAATTATAATCCGGATAAACATGAACGCTTTTTAAAAGCATGGACAGCTACAGATATTTCCCTTAGACGAAACGGATTCACCCCTCGCACTTTGTTGGAACTCCTGCAATCGGAAACCAATAAAACATCTGAGGAAAACTTATCCGGATTGACTATTATATTGGAAGTTACCAATGTACTGATGCAATTATTTCTTGAAGGTCGCTTCATGGATTTTTTTATCGTTCTTCAAGATCAATTGGCCATGACGACTAATCGTTTTATTTTTCAATATAATTTATCAAAACTGGACAAACGAGTTTTGCATATGATTATGACCGAACACCCCTGTCTGCTGCATGACAATGAAATAGAATTTAATCCTTTCTACACCAAAAAAGACGAATCACCAGCTAAGCGCTTTATCAGTCACGTTAAATCGTTGAATCTTTTAAAGCAGGAAAATGAGGGCGTCAAGTCAAAAAATGAGGAACTTCAATCCTGTAAACAAAAGTTAGAAGATACCGTATCAACCCTTAAAAACGAAATGAAACGTCATGAAGACGAATTGATGAGAATTAAGGAAGAAAACAAACAAAAAGTTGAACGTATCGAAAGGATACAAGAACAACTCAAGATTGATCAAAGAGAAATTCAGGATTATAAAGATAAGGAAACCGCTTTACAGGAGCAGCTAAAAAGAAAGATTCGCAGTATTGAGGATTTGCAGAAAAATTTCGATCTTTTTAAACTCAGGCATTCAAAATTCGAACAAGAGATTAAAACACGTGATGAAAAGAACACTGAATTATCAGCAAGACTCTCAGAAAACGAAGCATTGCTAAGAGAAAAAGAAAAGATTTTAACAGAGAAAAACCAAATTGTTGATTCTCTTAAACAAACACTAGAATCCACTAAAGAAAGACATGCGGATATCGAGAAAACAATCCATGTTTATGAAGAAAAAGAAAAGAACTATCAAAGTAAAATAGAAACACTTGAGCAAACACTTACCAAAAAAGAAAATCAGATTAAATACTTGCATTCAGATAATGAAAAGCAAGCCGAGAATCATCAAATAACCCAACAAGCCTTTGAAGAATATAAAGAGATTAATGCTGACCTGGTTCGCGAAAACGAGAGCATCAACCAACAAATAATAGACTTAAACAAAAATATTGAACTGGCTGAACTTACTAAAAAAGCACTTAATGAGCAGTTAAAACAAGCCGAACAAAAAATAAACAGGCAAAAAGATGAAATTGAACAGACAATGAGGACTATTTCTGAAAAGACCACTCAAAACAGCACCTTGGAAATAAAATTAAACGAAATTCAGACACAAAACAGTCAACTGAAAACGGAAAATCAATCTTTACATGGGAAAGTGCAAGAACAAAACGAAAAATTTTCGAAAGAAAATCAAGAATTAAACAATCTAATAGCATCTCAAAAAGCTCATATTAATGAATTGACTTCTGAACTGTCCCAAGCGCAGACAAAATTTCAGGAAAAGGAGTCTATGGCTCAAGAGCAGAAAAACAAAAATGAGCATTTAAAAACACTGTTACTGGAAAAGGAAGAGTTACTCAACAACAAAAATCGTCAAATTTACAGATACTCATCTTTATACGAAGAATTTAAGCAAAAAGCATCAGTCTTGAATGATGAAAAACTAAGGATTGAAAAAAAATATTCAGAAAATATGCATAAAGTTTCTTCTTCACTGAAAAGTATTAAAGCCCATCATGATTTGGACAAACAGAAGCTCGAAGATGCCAAAATTCAATTGGAAACATTAAAAGAAACAGTAAAAAAACTCACAACTGCCAATGAAGAGTTGAGTGAAGAAGCCAACAAAGAGAAAAAAGCACTTCGGGAAATTCGTTTTTCCCTTGATAATACAGAGAAACAAAATATTAGACTCCGTGATATTCTAAAAACAACCAATCAAAACGCTTCAAAAATCGAAGAAAATAATCTTTGCTTGAAGGGCAAACTTGCCCAGCTTCAAGAAAAGACAGAAAACCTATTAGACAAACAGAATGTGTTGATTCAGGAAAGGGATCATCTGAAATTGGAAATGGAATCATTACAGCAGGTTAGCAGAGAACAGGTTGAACAACTTCAGGAAAAGCTTGAAAAGAGCCAAAAAAACTTACAAAGTGTACATAAAGAAAAGTCACAATTACACTTGGAAATAGACAAACTTCAACAGCATTTACAACAAAATCAGAAACAAATCTATCAACTGACAACAGAAAACAATTCATTCAAAGAAAAGCTGCAAAAAGCTATAGAGAATGCTCAGGAACTTCAGGAAAAGCTTACTTCGTGTAATTCAAACGTTGAAAGTGTTTTAATTGAAAAGAAACGGATGAGTGAGAATATTAATCAAATAAACGAATCATTTGCCAAGTTGCGTGAAAAGCATTCCCGTTTACAACAAGACGTGGAAGAAATGCATTCAGCAGTTACTGGCAGGGACAAAAAAATCAAACAGAAGGATAGCCAGATTGAACATTTGCAGGAAACCTTGAAAAAGGCTGAAAATGACATTAATAATCTACAGAACAACATGGAAGACATGAAAGATCAAATTGCAGCTAAAGAAGATAAAAAAAATGAGCTTCAAGATACTTTAAAACAAAGAATTCGGGAAAATGAGCAACTAAATACTGAAATAAAGATGCTAAAATTAATGATAGATGAAAAGGAAGGTATACTCAGCAAGGAAATGAACAACATCATCCAAATGAAAGACGAGATTGAACATCTCAAATATGAAAAATTATTACTGACTAGAGAAAAAGACGCACTGATTCAAAAATTCAACCAAATTGAGAAAAAACTCAACTCGTTTGGCACACTTTCTACAAATGATAACCTGGAAAACTATCGTATGGTGCAAATTAGTAAATCTTTAACGGATAATAAACCGTCTGAGTAGTTAGTAGATGCAGAATAGAAAAAATATTTTCTTTGCGCTTTTTTTAGCGTATTTGGTGGTGTTGTGTTTTCTTCTTTTTGTAAATGATTTAAACGTGAATTATATGCGCTATCCCCTTGAAGATAAATTGATTCATTTTGGAGCATTCTTTATTGGACAGTTACTGATTTTGTCATCTGGAAACTCCAGAAGAATGATACATCGTATTTGTTTTCTTTTATTTTTTTTGTTGCCTGCTATCGCTGAATTTGCACAAAAATTTCTTCCAAGGCGTGTTTCGGATTTCTCGGATATGCTGGCAGCTTATATTGGAATCTTTACCTGTTTAATTCTGTGGTATCTGATTAAAATCTTATATAAATTTTTCTTTCTGAAGGAGCGTTAACATGTGCAGAATGATGGGAGTCATCTCAAAAAAACTTGAAGCAGTTGAAAACTGGATAGAGCCACTTGTTCAGCAATCGAGACATGGTACGAAAAGTCCACATGGCGATGGATACGGCATTGCCTTCTATGAAAACGGTCAACTACATACCAGGCGCGAAGTGGCTCCAATTTGGGAAAGAAAAACCGATTTTTCAACAGATTCAGGTAAAATCCTCATTCTTCACACCAGAAAAGCCAGTAAAGGCTCTGTTAACCTGAACAATGTCCACCCATTTACAGCAACAACGGATAACGATTCCTTTGTTTTTTGCCATAATGGGACGATATTTGACATTGACAAACTTAGATCAACAAAAACTCCGGATTTTACGGATATTTCCGATTCAAGAATCTTCTTTGAACTTTTTCTCAATAAATACGAGTTAGCGGGAGATTTTATCGAAGCTATCCGAACAACGGTTTCCGATATTGTTTCTACCTGTTCTTCTATTACTTCGATGAATTCCTTTTTTTCCGATGGGAAAAAATTAGTAGTCGTACGCTATTGTTTGGATGAAGAAGATTATTACACATTGGGTTATCGCAAATTACGGGATTCCGAAGATGGATTTGCTATCACAACTCAACAATACGATGATAAAACCTCATGGCAATGGTTGGAGAATAAAACAATCACCATATTTCAACCTGATAACTTTGAGCAATTTAATATCTAGGATCACTGAAATCTCTTAAACCATTTCCAAGTAGCGTAAAGCCCAAAACCGTTAATGCCATCATGATCCCCGGAAAAACAGCTAACCAGGGTGCTCTGTCCATGTAATTTTGTGATTCCATCAACAATCTTCCCCAACTGGGAAAAGGCGGTTGTGTTCCCAGGCCAATATAACTTAATCCCGCTTCTGATAGAATGGCAAAGGCAAAATTTGTTGTTACCAAGACTGTCAATGATGCTCCAATATGCGGTAAAAAATGTTTCCAAATCATAGCCGGAAGTCTTGTTCCGATTGATTTTGAAGCAATCACAAAAAATCGGTGTTTTAAACTGATGGTTTCATTTCTTATCTGACGAGCAAATATTGGGATTCTCACAATCCCAATGGCAATCATGGCATTTACAATATCAGCTCCAAAAACCGAAACGATTGCAATTGCAAAAACGATTGCGGGAAAGGCAAACAACCCATCCATCAGACGCATCATAATTTCATCAACAAATCGATTACTCATTCCAGAGATGAAACCAACAACAAGTCCTCCAAAAAGGGCTATTACCGTGGATATTATACCCACTTGCAATGCAATTTGTCCCCCCACCATACACCTGCTCAATAAGTCTCTGCCATATTCATCAGTTCCAAAAGGGTGGGAGACACTGGGTGGAAGGAATCGGGAACGAATATTCATCTTGTATGCGTCATATGGTGTATACCAAAAACTTAAAATTGATAAAAAGATTACTAAAAAGATGATAATTAATCCGCCGATAAAACTCGCATGATGCCTTGTTCTAAAACGTGAACGTTGTAAGGTGAGTGAGCTGAAACTCCATTTGTTTTTCCCGTAACAATGTTTGAATTTTTCGGGACAAGGCTTTTTTTTCTTCATATTCATATCCTCACCTTATTCTCGGGTCAATGGCCATGTGTACCATATCCATAATAAAATTAATTAAAATGGTGATCACGGCAATCCATATAACCACACCTTGAACAACCGGTAAATCTCTCCGCTGAACCGAATAAAGTAGTAATCTCCCCATACCCGGAATCGAAAAAACAGATTCGATGATGATTGTTCCCGCCAATATTGATGCAACTTGAAGTCCAAATATACTTAGGACAGGTATCATGGCATTTTTTAAAATATGTTTGTTGAAGACTCTTCTTTGGCTGACTCCTTTTCCCGTCGCAGTGCGTGCGTAATCCTCATTCATGTTTTCTATTATGGAGCTTCTTATCATACGGATCAGAACGGATGACGAGATAATCGCCAGTGAAAATGCCGGTAATATAATGGATTTTAACCATTTAACGACATCGACAGTCATGGGCACGTAACCCCCGGAAGGCAACAGATGCAGACGCACAGAAAACACAAGCAAAAATAAAATACCCAGCCAAAAACCAGGTATGATCAATCCGATTTGTGAAATTCCAGTAATCAGATAATCTAACCATTTATTGTGTTTTCGCGCTGAAATAATTCCCAAGGGAAAAGAAATCACTGTGGTTAACAATACACTGAGGAGAGTAATTGAAATCGTAGGCGGCAAAGAAGAAATAATCACCTGGGTTACTGGCTTTTTGTAACCTGTGGAATATCCCAAATTCCCTTTTAATAAATTGCCTATCCAAAAAAAGTAACGCAAAACAACAGGCTTGTCCAGATTCAATTCCCGTTCCAGATTTTCAATGGCACTTTGATCTGCATCCAAACCTAATATAACTTCTGCCGGGTTACCCGGTAAAGCGTTAAACACAAAAAAAGAAAGCAATGAAACGGCCAATACCGTTATAATTCCCGTTAAAATGCGTCTAATCGCAAAAGATAACATGCTGATTATTCAATTTCTTCAATGCTCAAATGATCGTTGGTGTAAATACAAATCTCACTGGCAATTTTTAGCGATTTCACAGCAATATCTTTGATATCCATTGATGTATTTCTCAAAAGAGCCCTGGCACTTGCTAACGCATAACTACCACCCGATCCGATGGCAGTAACATCTTCATCAGGCTGAATCACTTCGCCATTTCCGGAAATAACCAACAGATTTTCCCTGTCTGCTACGATTAATAAGGCTTCTAAACGTCGAAGCATTTTATCTGTTCGCCATTCTTTTGCCAATTCAACGGCTGCCCTTGGAAGGTTTGCATTGTTTTTCTTATAATAAGCCTCAAATTTTTCAAACAAGGTGAAAGCATCGGCAACTGAACCAGCAAAACCAGCTACCACTTTGTTATCGCCCAGCTTTCTCACTTTTTTGGCTGTAGACTTCATCACGGTATTTCCCTGAGTCACCTGACCATCACCAACGATGACTGTTCTTCCACTTTTCTTTATAGCAAGAACCGTTGTCCCTCTAAATTCCAATTTTCCCCCTCCAGTTGATTGGTAAGAAGGGTGGGCTTTACCCACCCTTTAATAATTATTTTTCCAAAAAGCCGTCTACACTGTTCCAAATGGTCTTGGATCTGGCATCAAAGGGATGTCCGTTCCAAATACAGAGATTGGCGTTTTTTCCTTTTTCGATAGAACCGTATTCATTGTCAATGTTCAGTATTTTTGCGGGCATAATGGTAAGAGATTTCAACATCCCATTTTCATCCGCTCCGTAGTTACATGCCATCCCAGCCTGTAATCTCAGGACTTCTGATGGAAATACCGGGTGATCACTCATACATCCAAAAAGAATCCCCTCTTCCAAAGCGATTCTGTAGGAGTTAAAGGTCATATCCCTTAATTCCACTTTTGACCGGCTGGACATAATAGGTCCTAACAGAATGGGAACACCGGCTTCTTTGACTTCATCTTTTACCTTGATATATTCTGTTGCATGTTCAATTACCATATCAATATCGAATTCTTTCTTAATTCTGATGGCTGTCAAAATATCTTCAGCTCGATGGCAGTGAATCCTGGCCGGGATTTTTTTAGACAAAACCATCTCAGCAACTTCTAACTTACTGTCATGCTCTGTGAAGGGTTTGTCCTCTTTTTCCGCTTTTTTCTTTTTCTCAATATAATTTTTACCATCGAAAAAGAACTTTCTAATAACAGCAGCTGTTCCCATTCGAGTCACAGGCATCTTTTTCTGTTCGGAATATACACGCTTGGGATTCTCTCCAGTTGCCATTTTCAATCCATTATCCTCTCGGATCAGCATTTCTCTCACATTCTTTTTTTTGGCATACTTGGCAATAAAACTCAGACCACCAACTGGATTCGCACTTCCTGTCAAGACACAATAGATCATAACCCCTCCCTTTGCTGCTTCAGGGATGGAGATATCACTGGGTGAAAAGCCGTCCAGGCTTCTCACATTTGAAGTAACCGGATCAGAGTATTCGTTAGTATCATCGTATTCATAACCTTGTCCATCAGGATTCAAACCGATATGTGAATGGGCATCGATGAACCCGGGCATCAGCATACCACATTTTCCATCGATTGTCTCATCACAATTTTCTCTATTTTTAATTTTATAACCTACTTCTTTTATCACGCCATCTTCAATCAAAACCTCACCCTTAAACGGTTCCGAGGTCATGGTATGAACAACCACGTTTGTTATTAAGGTTCTCATATGATCAGCCCCTCTTCCTTCATACTATATGCAATTTTACCGTTTACAAATGTGTATAAAACTCTATGTGTTGGATCGAGCAATTCCCGATCTGTTATAATGATATCCGCATCTTTATCAATATCCAAACTGCCAATCCTGTTATCCAAGCCCAAGTTAATGGCAGGATTGATGGTAATGGAACGCAGGGCTTCTTCTTTGCTTAACCCGTTTTTACAAGCCAAAGCAGCCTCTATTGGCAGATTATTAATCGGAATCACAGGATGATCGGTGATTAAGGTAATATCTTTCACTCCGGCCTTTTCAAGAATTCCGGGTGTTTTCAACGTTCGTCTGTTGACTTCCATCTTGTATCTTGCGGTGAAAAGTGGACCAACAGCACATTTAATGTCCCGCTTTGCCAATTCATCTGCAACAAGGTGTCCTTCGGTTGTATGTTCAAAAGAAGGTTTGATACCAAATTCGTCAAATATTCTCAAGACAGTCATGATATCATCAGCCTGATGGGCGTGAACATGGGCCTGTAATTCACCTTTCAGGACTTTCAATATGGCTTCGCATTGCATGTCATAAGGTTTCTCTTCTTTTTTATCGTAATCCAAGGCCTTTCTAAAAGCACTTCGTATCTTTTCTGCTGTTGCCATTCGTGTGATAATCTTGTTACCGTTTTCCGAATGTGCTCTCTTTGGATTTTCACCCATGGCCATTTTAAATCCGGATTCTTCCTTAATAATCCGTTTTTCATAAGTAACCGTTAAATCGTTTTTTAACGTAATGCCAATTCCTCCCATGGGATTGGCACTTCCAGGATAAATATTTAACGTTGTCACACCGGCTCCAATGGCCTCTTTGAATCCCGGGTCAAAAGGTTTAACACCGTCCAATGCACGAACCTGCGCGGTTATGGGATCCGACCATTCGTTGGTGTCGTTATCACTGGCTTGATTGGTTTTTTCGCCATGGACACCGATATGACAATGTTCTTCTATCATTCCCGGATAGCAGTATAATCCGGTAGCATCGATGATCTCATCTGCATGAGCGTATATCTTATGGGAGCAATCCACGATTTTTGCGTTGTCTATCAGTAAATCCCCAATAAACTCCTTTGAAGTCACCGGGTGAATGGTTGCATTTTTAATCAATATACTCATTTTAATTCACCTCCAACTCTGACTCCGGCTATATAAGTATCTATAATACTAGTGTTCACATCAAAGATGTCTCCATTTGCCACAGCGAAATCAGCACATTTTCCCTTTTCCAAACTACCGACTTCATCTTCTAATCCAAGAACTCTTGCCGGGTTAATGGTAAACATTTCCAAGATATCCTTGCGGTTCATTCTCAGCTTATCAATCAGCCACATTTGAATAACACCAAAGTTTAAAGGGATAACGGGGGCATCTGTCATCATGGACAGTTTAAAACCCAGTTCATTGAGGATTTGAACCGATTTAAAGGTAAGATCATAAGTTTGATAAGATTTCCCGGCAACATTTATTGGTCCCAATACAACTGGGACATCTTTTAGAGATTCTGCTACCTCTTTGTCAGTATGTAAGGCAGTTGCATGTTCAAGGGTATAAAGAATATCATACTCTTCCATAATTCTTTTTATCGTTTCAATATCTTCCAGATTAGCCACATGAACGCGTGCTACGGATTCCTTCTTTAGAAGTCCGCTGAGAACTTCCATGTTGTAATCGTATTCTTTTTCATCTTTATTCATATAATCTTTGGCTTTGTTCAGGTTGTCTCTAACTATTGCAGCTACCTGAAGTCTTGTGTAAAGCGTCTTGCGACCTCCCCAATACCATTGCGGGTTTCTTCCGAAGGCCATTTTGACAATCTTTTTTGGTGTTTTTACAACCATTTCATCGACAACAGTGCCGGTTGTTTTAATGACGATCCCTTCCCCTCCAATAACATTTGCTGAACCGGGAAGTACACAAACAGTTGTATACCCTGCATTTCTGGCTTCCATAATTCCAGGATCCAACGGATTAAGACCGTCCAATGCCCTTACACCAGCCGTTGCAGGCGAAGATGTTTCATTTACATCGTTACCGGCAAATCCCCCTGCTTTTTCTTCAAACACACCTACATGGGTGTGAGGATCGATGAAACCGGGATAGATGGTTTTTTGATCCATATCTATCAATTCCATGGTTTCATCAGGGTTGATTCCGGAAGCTATTTCTTTTATTCTTCCATCTTGCACCAGTATATCCAGCTTCTTGAATTCGCCATCATACCAGCATTTTCCATTTTTGAAAAGAATCAAATTAGTCACCCCTTTTCGTTTATTCTCTATTTTATCATAAATAGGGGAGATGATTAGATTACCGAAAGGAAATCACACCAAACCGTAGAACTCCTTTAAGAACGATTCAACTTTTTGCGGTGTTTCAGGGTGTCCGAATAAATAACCCTGCATCATGTTGCATTTATTTTTTAACAAAAAGTCCCGTTGCAGATTGTCTTCTATCCCTTCGGCAATAACATCCAGGTTTAAGTTTTCGGCCAAAGAGATGATGGTTTTGACAATAGACGCATTGTCAGGATATACCAAGTCAAGAACAAAGGATTTGTCTATTTTTAATTCATCGATGGGAAACTTTCTCAAATATGCCAATGAAGAATACCCCGTCCCAAAATCATCGATGGAAAGCTTACAACCCAAATCCTTAATCCTGTTCAACTTTTTTCTCGTATCTTCCACATCATCCATCAAAATTCCTTCTGTGATTTCAAGCATTAAATCCTGGGGATTAATTTGCGTTTCTTCGATGATTTCCTTCAAAATATCAAAAAAATTGTCCTGTGAGAATTGTAAAGGCGAGATGTTTACCGAGATTCTAAAACCACTGAGTCCCATGTCTTTCCACTTCTTCATCTGCAAACATGCTTCTTTCAAAACCCATTTACCCAACGGAATGATCAAACCCGATTCCTCCGCTACAGGTATAAATTCAGAAGGAGATATTAACCCTTTTTCGGGATCATTCCATCTTAAGAGTGCTTCTATTCCCACTAATGTATTGGTATTCAAATCAAATTGCGGTTGATAATACAGCATAAAATTCTTTTTTTCGATGGCTTTATGTAAGCGTGTTTCCATCTCCAGCCTTTTCATAGCCTTGATGTTCATCTTTGCGGTATAGAATTTGAAGGTATTTTTTGTGCCTCTTTTTGCACCCATTAGGGCAAAACCCGCTTTTTGCAGTAAATCCTGAATGATATCGCCGTTATCGGGATAGATGGCAATTCCCATACTGATATTGACGAATATTTCACTGTCCGCTACAATAAACGGTTTTTCAAATCGTTTGAACAGGTTCCTGACTAAAGATGTCACGTTTTCTTTATCGTTGAGGTCCGGAAAAACCATGGTAAATTCATCACTGCCGTATCTGGCAACAAAATCCTGTTTTCTAATATGTTTTCGCAAACGATTTGCTACCAGCATCAATAATTGGTCCCCCATAGCATTTCCCATGGAGTCATTGATCTTTTTAAAACTATCCAAATCCAGTGAAACCAATGCCATGATCGTATTGTTTCTTTTAGCCCTTTCCAATTCTTCATCCACTTTTTGCATCAAGTAATTTCTGTTGGGGAGGCCGGTTAAAACATCAAAGGAAGAAATATAATCCAATTTTTGCTCAGCTTCTTTTCTTCTGCTGATGTCTTGATGCGTACCCAAAATCATTCTGGATTTTCCATCGTCCTTCGTTAAAACTTCCCCTCTTGATATAGTCCAGAGCCATTTACCTTTCTTTGTCCTAATCCTGTATTCCACTTCAAAAAAATCCTGATTGTTATCAAAAGCCCGTTGAAGAACCAATCTCAATCTTTCTTTATCATCTTCATGAATAATAGACAACCATTGATTGAGATCATTTCCAATTTCATCTTTTGTATAGCCTAGGAATTCCTGCCAGTTACCAATATTTTCGAGCCTTCCACTTTTTTCTTCCAGTATCCATAAAGCTTCTCTGGCACTTTGCAATGCCATTTTAAGCTGTTTCTCACGGTTCATTAGAACTTCATTCGTCTGTGCCAATTTTTTATTGATATGCGAAAGGTCTGTTTGCGTTTCTCTCAGTTCCTGAGTATAGGCTTCCAATTGTTCGTAATTGGCTTGGATTTCAATCTGCTGTTTTTCCCATTCAGCTTCCATTTGCTTGATATGGGTGACATTCATCATACTAATGAGTAATCTAGTCTCTTCTTTTAATGGGAGCATTTTGGAACGCATGAATAAGATCATCTCTTCAGAATTACAATCTTTGAATGTTACTTCCAGCTCTATAACGTCTTGTTCCTCCCATAGACCATTGAAAAATCTTCGCCATTCCCTTCTGCTTTTATTCGAAATCAGTGATGATAAGGTTTTGACTAATTCTTCCTGACTTTTTGCTTTGAAAAGCCTTACCGCCTCGTTATTAACAGCTCTTAAATCCAATAAGTCCCTAGCCTGATTGTAAAAATCCGATTGTTCAAGTAAAAATGCTTCAAATCCTTCTACCTTTTTTTTTGCCTGACGCATCATATTTAAAATGTTTGTAACATCCGCCTCCACAATCGCAATAGGAACTGTCTCCAGTATGGTATGATATCTCTCTTCTGTATATTTATTACTGTTTTTAAGAGTTGTTTCAATAGTCCTGTCTTTAACAAGCGTGGTGAAAAAGCCGTCTCCTGTCGAAAAAGCAGTAACGTTCATCCATTTGTCATAAGTTGAAAAATAATTGTTGATCAGTTGTATTACTCCACCCTCTTTGGCGATTTTTCCATAACGGACATAGGCTTCTGCTTGCTTTCCCTCTTTTCTAACCCACGGTAATATATCTGATGCCTTTTTTCCCATGATGTCTTTTCTCTTTTTTCCTGTAATCTCAAGAAAGGCATCGTTAACTTCTGTAAATTCGTAATCAACAGGAGAACCGTCTTTATCGTAAATCATTTTATGAAGAGCATATCCTTCACTCAGGTGTTTTATCAATTCATAATAGTCTGCTGTTTTTCGTTTCATTCATATTCCTTTCTTCACTTTATTTATCTTCACTTCCACCGTATTTTATCATATTCAGTCTTTCCCCGCTTAATAAAAAAGAATATTATTCCAATTGTTCATTTTCATTCACAAAAGTTAAACTCTTTACTTAATTTAACATAGCAATTTTGAATGATTTTGTGATAAAATTAGTTGGTAATCCTAATAAAAACACGGGGGTTTTTATGTCTGTTGCAACGATTATTTGTTCACTAATTATATTGATAATCATTCAAAGGTTTACAAAGAATATCATTTTTGCTATATTGGGTGCTGTTGGCACCATTATCCTCTTTCGATTTGACGGTAACGCTTTGTTTAACTCCTTCGTTATTCCCTTGAAAGACACTGATTTATATAAACTCCTTGGAACAGTATTTTTTATCTATCTGTTCAGTAACGCTTTGGATATTTCAGGTGATGCAAAACGATTTGCAACATCTTCAAAAGCTCTTTTTGACGATAGAACGTCTATGGCTTTCATGCCCATGATGATCGGGTTTCTTCCCATGCCCGGTGGAGCAATGTTTACCGCGCCTATCGTTAAAATGATCGGTGACGACGAAGGATTCTCCAATGATTATATGATGGTCATCAACTACTGGTTCCGTCACGTCGTAGAATTGTTCTGGCCTGTTTACCCGGCTTTTTATATCCTTACCGCCCTTGTGGGCATCGAATTAGCGCCATTTTCAGTCAGTCTGATACCTGTTTTCCTCATCGCTACTGCCAGTGGTTGGATACTTTTCAACGGGTTTAGACTCCCAAAAATAAAAAAGGCAACACCCAAGGAACTAAAAGGACTCTGGATTGTCTTTTTTGTGGTGTTAACCGGTATTATGATTCTTGTATTCAACATAGAAGGTTATATCGCCCTTGGTATTAATATAGGCGGTTATTTCCTTTTCAGAAAACGCTGTTTCTTCAAAAGCCTTGTAAAGGCTCTTCAAAAATGGGACGTTTTCCTCCTGTTGTTTTTGTTTTTTGTTTACAAATACTATCTGACGGAGGTCAATCTGACCGGAGATATTGCTGCAGAATTGGACAGAATTGGTTTGAATATCCATTTGTTAACGATTATCCTGCCACTTCTCATCGGTATGTCAACCGGCATTACTCAAAGCGCTGTTGGAATCACAGCTCCACTTTTAATCACCTTAGGAGCAAATCCTGCTATGATGTATTTTGCAGCTGTTGCCGGTGTTTTATTGTCTCCCGTTCATTTATGCATTGTTTTAACAGGTAATTTTTATAAATCCGATCTGATGAAGGTATTTGTAAAAATCCTGCCACTGTTGTTTATTACCGGTTTAAGTGTCTATTTATTACTCGTTATTTGAAGAATTCAATTCTCCAACCCTTTTTTGAAATGAACAAATTGTTTGTTTCAAGTCTTCAAAATGCATGTTCAATTCCTTTAACCTATTAATTCCCTTTTGTGTGATTTTGTAGATTTTTTTTGCCGGTCCCGGCTTATCAGTCTCCCAATCTGCTAAGATCAACTCTTCTTCCTCCAGATCACTCAGCAATCGATACATGCCCCCCATCTGACCGGTTGTCTTAATCATGCAACCAAAATCATCCATTTTTTGAGCAATTTCATATCCATGAGTGGGTGCTTCAGCAATAATCAGAAGAATAAACGCACTTTGCCATCTTCTTCCGAATGCGTTTCTTCCCCTTCCTCTTCCAAATGCTCTCTGAGGCATCTATAAACTCACCATTAAGAAAGTTTTTCTATACCAAAGCCGGCTGTTCCTGGTCCCACATGAGATGAGATAACTTTTCCCATAGGTGTGATAATCGATTCAACTACCTGGTATTCACTTTCAAGCATTTTTTGTAGTTTAAGACATTCCTCTTCATTTCTGGAATGCACCATTGTCAGCCTGACTTTTGACCCATGTGGAAAAAACTCTTGGGCTTTGCTGATTACAAGTTTTTGCGCCTTCTTTGTTCCTCTCGATTTTCCAAAAGGAATCATTTCGCCTTCTTCGTTGAGAAATATCGAAACTCTTAAATTCAGCATGGTCCCAACAAAGCTGGCAAAACGGGAAACTCTCCCGCCTTTTCTAAGAAAATTAAAGTTTGAGACGTAGAAAAAGGCTCCAAACCTTTTTTGTTCCATCTCTTTTAACAATTGTTCCTTAACGGCAATAACGTCTTTTCCTTCCGATAAAAGCTCACTTGCTCTGTATACGATCAAGGCAATAGCACTGGATGCAGTTTTGGAATCAATAACCTGAATCTTGTCTGGGTATTCTTTAGCTGAGATAATAGCACTGTTATACGTCCCGGAAAGTTTCCCGGATAAAGTGATAACCAATATTGAAGAATACCCTTCCTCAAAAAATCGATCATACCTTTGTTTAAATTCAATAGGTGTGGGTTGTGAGGTCTTTGGTAAATCCTCTTCTTTATCCAGATCATCCCAATATTTTTTCAAATCATCGTAATTTCTACTGTCATCCTCGTTAATGCCTCTTTCTTCCCAAAGAATGTGGAGCGGAATTACATCAACGTCCATTTTTTTGATCCACTCTAAAGGCATATCACCGGTGCTGTCGACTATAATTTTAGTCTTTTCCATAAAACACCTCCGAAATTCCCATGGCAAAAGATTATAACATAAAAACACCGACAATGATGTACATTACCCTTTAGCTAAGCCGATGTCTTTTCTGTAAAAAGAGCCTTCAAGAGTGATGTTTGTAATAGCTTTATACGCTTTACTCCTTGCAGATTCGAGATCATCGCCAATAGAACTCACAGATAACACTCTGCCCCCAGTGTTTATAAGATCTGATTCATTCTTTAGCCCTACACCCGCAAAGAAAACCTTTGATATCTCTTGAACATGAGCATGATCATAATCGGCTATTAATTTCCCTTTTTTATAATGATTAGGATAGCCATCTGATGCCAATACCAGGTTCACACAACAACCCGGATGCCATTTGATAAGGGTTTCATCCAATCTAGATTTTTCCACATGCAGGAAATGTTCTGCTAAATCAGAAGCCATCAAAGGGAGAATAGTTTGTGTTTCCGGATCTCCCATTCTGACATTGTATTCCAACAGATAACATTTTTTGTCCTTCACCATTAATCCAAAAAAAATAATCCCTCTGTAATCAAACCCAAATGCTTTCACACCCTTGAGTGTGGGATTTAAAATAGCGTTGATAAAATCATCGTAAACCTCATCTGTCATCACCGGATTTGGCGCAATAACTCCCATTCCACCGGTATTGGGTCCTTTATCATCCTCAAGCAATCGCTTGTGGTCTTTGGAGGACAGTAAGGGGACGATAACCTTGGAGTCGGTCAATGCAAGAATGGATACTTCTTCACCCTCCAGATATTCTTCGATTAAAATCCTTTTGCCGGATTCCCCAAATTTCTCCCGGTTCATTAACTCATCTGCAGCCGTTTTAGCTTCTCCTTCTGAGGAACAGATATATACCCCTTTTCCGGCAGCCAATCCATCAGCTTTAATAACTATCGGGAATCGGGACAATTGTTCAATGCCTTCACAGGCCTTTTCATAATTGTCAACCGTTTTTGAAAACGGTGCCCGAACGCCATATTTTGCCATAAACACCTTGGCGAAATCTTTACTCCCTTCCAAACGGGCCGCATCCTTTTCCGGACCAATGATTTGTAAGCCTTTTTGTCTAAAATCATCTACAATTCCATAAACTAAAGGTTCTTCCGGGCCAACGATCGTTATATCAACACCATGGTTAAGAGCAATTTCTACTACTCGGTTTCTGCCCGTCTCTGATTGGTAATCAATCTGTTCACTAAGACTTTCACATTTTTTTTCAAGTGAAATTCCAGGATTTCCGGGAAGGCAAAAAACCTTTTCCACATTGGAACTCTGTGCTAATTTCCAGCATATGGCGTGTTCCCTTCCACCGGAACCAATTACTAATACTTTCATAGAACCTCCATTAACAATTAATGTTTAAAATGTCTGACACCTGTAAAGGCCATTGGGATATTATTGTTATCTGCTTCTTGAATGGAATCTTTGTCTCTGATTGAACCACCCGGTTGTACAATGGCACCGATCCCATACTTGGCCGCTTCTTGTACAACATCCGAGAAGGGAAAGAATGCATCTGAAACGAGAACCGCCCCCTTGGATGTTTTTTCATCCATATTGGCTCGCTCTAAAGCCTGCTGGGCCGCCCATATTCGATTAACCTGTCCACCGCAAATACCGAGTGTCTGTTGATCTTTTACTATTAAAATAGCGTTGGAAGTACAATTTTTTATAGCTTTGATACCGAATGCCATGTCTGTAATTTGTTCACTTGTGGGTTGAGCTGTTGTCACCGTTTTAAATTCTTCTACAACACCCTTATCCGTACTTTGAATCAACATTCCCCCATCCACTGAATTAATGGCATAATTATTGGTAGGTTTGACCAATGATTTGAGAATCCTTAGATTCTTCTTCTTTTTGAATATTTCCAAGGCTTCATCCTCATAATCAGGAGCAACAATAACCTCTAAAAAGATTTTCACCAGCTTGGCCGCTGTTTTGCTTGTGATCTTTCTATTAAAAGCGACGATCCCTCCAAAGATGGAAACCGGATCACTTTCATATGCCTTTTGGTATGCTTCTGCTGTATCTTTTCCAATAGCCACACCACAGGGACACTTATGTTTCAACCCCACACAAGCCGGCTCATCGAATTCATATACACTTTTAAAAGCGACATCCAGATCGTTGATGTTATTGTAAGATAGCTTTTTCCCCTGAATCTGTTCAAAATGATTCATTAAGCCCTTTTCAGACATATTCTCATACAGAGCAGCCCGTTGATGTGGATTTTCACCGTATCTCAATTGTTCTTTTTTTCGCAATGATAGCGTTAAATATTCCGGATATTCTTCATCCAACAAGAAATTACTAATCGCCGCGTCATAGGCCGAAGTGAGATTGAATACCTTCCCAGCCAGTCTTTTTCTTGTTTTAAAAGACACTTCACCGGATTTCATCTGTTCAATCACTTCATCGTAATCAGTAGGATCGCATATGACGATCACATCCCTAAAATTTTTGGCAGCAGAACGCAACATGGTGGGTCCACCTATATCGATGAATTCCACCTTTTCATCAAAATCAATATCCTTGTGCACATTGTCAAAAAACGGATAAAGGTTCACAACAACCGCATCAACCGTTCCAATATTTTCTTCTTCCAAGGTTTTCATATGTTCCAGATTAGAACGAATGGCTAACAAACCACCGTGAATCTTGGGATGAAGTGTTTTTACTCGTCCATCCAGCATCTCTTTGAAATGGGTGATTTCAGAAATATCTATCACTTTAAAGCCCTTTTCTTTCAAATACCTGGCCGTTCCACCGGTTGAAATGATTTCATAACCGTTATCCGAAAATGATTGAGCCATTTTTTCAACACCTGTTTTGTCATATACGCTGATTAATACCCGTTTCACTTTTTCAACTCCTTTGTTTGTCTTTTTTTTAGAAACTCACAAAAGTTTCAATGAATGATTCCTTCCATTTCTGATTGTATGAATGCAATTATTAGGACCAAGGGGTGGGGCTTGACACACTCCTTGGTCCGGGAGCTTTTTGGCCATTTTCAACAAATATATCAATCGCCTCACACAACGCTTGATGCTCAAAAGGTAATATCCTCTGCGCCAAAGTCTCAGGCGTGTCTCTTTCCAAAACCGGTACCGCTTTTTGAACTAAAATCGGACCGGTGTCCGTTCCCTCATCAACGACGTGTACCGTACAACCGCTTATTTTAACACCCCTGTCCAGTGCCGCTTGGTGAACTTTACGGCCATACATATTCGGACCGCAAAAAGATGGAATCAGTGAGGGGTGAACGTTGATGATTCGCTTTTCAAACACTTTGAGTATATCACCGGTTAGGATGGAAAGAAAACCCGCTAAAACAATTAGATCACAGTCTTTTACCTGTTCAAGTATTTTATCTGAGAGGTTTTTTTTATACAGCTTTCTATCGATAATTGTGTAATCAATTCCTTCTATATCTGCCCTTTCGAGGGCATAAGCACCCGGTCTGTCGGATATGACTATTTTTACAGATGCATCCACATCTTTTGTTTTAATAGAATCAATAATCGCTTGAAGATTGGTTCCATTACCGGAGACCAACACTGCTATATTAAACAAACGCCTTTTCCTCCATCTTCCACAGTTCCTAGAATAAATGCCTTCTCTCCATTTTCTTCAAGAGTTCTACAGGTTTCATCCGCTTCAACAGGATCAACAACCATTACAAGCCCCACTCCCATGTTGAAAGTTGAAAACATGTTTTTCTCGTTTACCCCAAAAGCCGAAATATAGTCAAATATGGGATTGTAAGGAATCTTGTCTTTCTCAACATTGTAAGTGAATGGAGTTGAGGACATTCTGGGAATATTCTCATAAAGGCCCCCACCGGTAATATGAGCGATCGCTTTCACACAGTGTTTTTTGATCACTTCTTGCATCGGCTTAACATAAATTCTGGTAGGTTTAAGCAATTCTTTCCAAATAGGCTCATCTTGAAATTCACACTCATAATCTTTGATTAAATGTCTCACCAATGAAAATCCGTTACTGTGAAGACCATTTGAGGCAAGACCAATGAGTACATCCCCTATTTTCAATCTCTCCCCGTTGATGATCTCATCCTTTTCAACCACTCCTACCGCAAACCCGGCTATGTCATATTTACCGGTTTCATAAAATCCCGGCATTTCAGCCGTTTCTCCGCCCAATAAAGCACATCCTGCTTCAACACAACCATCACAAATCCCTTTTACAATCTGAGCGGCAATCTCGCTTTTCAGTTGTCCACAGGCGATGTAGTCCAAGAAGAATAACGGGCTAGCGCCATGACAAATGATGTCGTTGACACACATGGCAACACAATCTATACCAACAGTATCATAAATTTCCTGTTTAAAGGCTATTTCCAACTTTGTCCCTACACCGTCTGTTCCTGAAATTAATACTGGATTTTTTATCTGGTTTAGCTCCAGCATCCCGGCAAAACTACCCAGATTATTGAGAACGCCCCGTGTATGTGTTTTTTTTGTCATTTCCTTTATTCGTTTAATCGTTTCATAACCTTCTTCAATATTAACCCCTGCTTTTTTATAATTCTCCACGTTTAACCCCCTACATTCCAACCGGTGTTGATAGTGGATAAACCCCACTGAAGCAACCCATACAAAACCTGTCTCTTCCACCCAGTGATTCAATCAGTTCATCGGTAGTCAAAAACTCGAGACTGTCTGCTCCGATAATTTCCGACATTTCTTCAGTAGAATTAGCAGAAGCCATCAGATCCGTTCTGTATGGTGTATCAATCCCAAAATAACAAGGATACTGGACTTTAGGCGATGAGATCCTTAAATGAACCTCAAGCGCTCCTGCCTCTTTTAACAAGGTGATTAATCTTTTACTGGTGGTTCCTCTGACAATCGAATCATCGATTAAAACGATTCGCTTGCCTTCCACATTCGCCCTCAAGGCGTTCATCTTAACATGTACCGAGTATTCTCTCATTTCTTGTGTTGGAGAGATAAATGTCCTACCAATATACCGATTTTTAACCAATCCTATTTCATAAGGAATTCCGGAAGCCCTTGAAAAACCTACTGCTGCTGGAATACCTGAATCAGGAGCTCCGGTCACTACATCTGCATCGACAGGATGTTTCATGGCTAATATCTCCCCGGCTCGTTCTCTGGCCTTGTAAATCCCAATATCATCCATTTTACTGTCCGGCCTTGCAAAATAAATATATTCAAAGGAACAAGTGGAGGTGATGGTTTGTTCCACTTCGTTGATTGATTCGATCCCGTCCTTTGTAATCATAATGATTTCACCGGGTTTAACATCTCGTACGAGTTCAGCCCCAACAGCATCAAAAGCACAACTTTCGGAAGCCAACAGATACTGATCTTCTTTTTTACCCAGACACAAAGGTCTGATCCCGTAAGGATCCCTGGCACCAATCAGAGACTTTTCCGTGAGCATGACAATGGCATATGAACCTTTTACCGCCTGCATAGCTTCTTTCACAGCTGTTTTAAAACCTCTTTTGGCACTTCTGGCGATGAGGTTTAATATCACTTCTGAATCGGAATCCGTTTGAAAAATCACACCACCGTCTTCCATCAGTTCTCGAACAACCTCAGCATTCACAAGGGTTCCGTTGTGCGCAACTGCGATGGTTCCTAACTTATAGTTCACACTAATGGGTTGAGCGTTAATTCGCTTACTGTCTCCTTTTGTGGAATATCTCACATGACCGATTGCTGCAAATCCAGCCATTTCATTTAATGTATTTCTTGAAAAAACCTCTGAAACCAGTCCCATATCCTTTTTGAATTCGACCTTTTCTCCATTGGAATAGGCAATGCCACAACTCTCCTGGCCTCTGTGCTGAAGGGCAAACAAGCCATAATAAGTCATCAAAGATGCATTATTGTTTTGACATGATGTATCCAGAATCCCAAAAACCCCACATTCTTCGCGAAACTTGTCTTGGTTTAAATCACAAACAATACAACTTCCGGCACTCATATATCCTTTCCCTTTTCAAGCCTTTCCAGGAGTTCTTTGTAAGTATCCGTTAAATTACCCAGATTTCTTCTGAATACATCTTTATCCAGCTTCTTTCCTGTTTCAATATCCCAGAACCTGCAAGTATCGGGAGATATTTCATCAGCTAGGAATATTTCTCCATTATGTTTGCCAAACTCCAGTTTAAAATCGATTACCTTGATCCCCAATTTCAAAAAAAATGCCTTTAACAGATCATTGACCTGACTGGCTACGGAATAAATATCCCTTAACTCATCAAATGTAGTAATACCCATAGCCACCGCATGATAGTCATTCATCAAAGGATCACCCAAATCATCCCGTTTATAACTTAATTCTAACACCATCACTTTTAGTGATGTACCCTCTTGTAAACCATATCGCTTGGCCATACTTCCCGCAGCTTCATTTCTGACGATGACTTCCAAAGGAATGATATCGACTTTTCGGCATAATTGCTCTCTGTCATTGAGCTTTTCAATAAAATGTGTTTTAACACCGGCTTTTTCAAGCATTTCAAAAATAATGGCGGTAATAGTGTTATTCAACACCCCTTTTTCAGTTATCGTGTCCTTTTTCTCCCCATTAAAAGCCGTTGCATCATCTTTGTAATGCACAATCACTTTTGACTCATCATCCGTCTTGAAAATCTTTTTTGCCTTTCCCTCGTAAAGTTGTTCCAGTTTTTTCATGTCAACCTCCGGTTATTGGTTTTTGATTATTTTAGGCTTTTCTGTTGATATTGTTAGGTGGGGACAGGGCCGCTGATACGCGGTCAAGAAAAACATTGACCTTAATCATCGTACCTGTCCCCACCACTAAAGTTTCCCATATAAAATTGTTTCTATGTTCTTGTTTTCTTCTAAAATCTTCTGCTTCTTCTCTTCCCGTTTCAACCTCAACTTTTCTTGTAAACTTGAATCTTTCAACGACAAGATTTGAACTGCCAAAATAGCCGCATTCTCTCCTCTACCAATACCCACCGTGGCAACGGGAATCCCCGGAGGCATTTGAACAATTGATAGAAGAGCATCTTCACCATTGAGA
>Ga0272443_10001262_pt1 | contig 38559 bp, 33 predicted proteins | sample SSMAcet12_FD_193581 | JGI IMG/M metagenome (GOLD analysis project Ga0272443, IMG submission 193581) | Marine sediment archaeal communities from Little Sippewissett salt marsh, Falmouth, MA, United States - SSM-Acet-12 | ecosystem: Environmental > Aquatic > Marine > Wetlands > Sediment ...
TGCCAGGGCGACCTTCGCCTTGAACTGGGGAGAATAGCTTCTACGTTTCTTGCTCATGGTCAGATCCTTTCAAATTTGGCTGACCCAGAGCTTATCATACTGTCCAGTTTTTTGGGACCATCGCCGAGTTCACGGCTCCATCCGCCCTGAAAACGAAAGGGATCAACAGATCCCCGAAAGATTTATCCCATGATACTTGGTGTCGTCGTCAATCGAAACAAGGTTTCGATTAGTTTTGTTTTTTCCAATTCAAGATGTGTCGAGAGATCGTTCAGGATATTGTTGAGGGTTCCCACTCTGATTGGTTTGTGGTTTGGAATGGTGAGGTGAAATTTCTTATCCCCAAAGTAGGCGTTTCTCCTTTTTCGAAAAATCTATGAAGGCTATGATTTCAGAAGGTTGTCGGTGGTTTTTCCTCTCAAAAGGCGAAACCCTGCGGGATTGCCGATCTCACCGCATCTTCGGCGTTGGCTGCCGCGGCGCATAGCCCACTATAGCGCCACGACGGCCGCCTTGAATCTGCGGCAAGCTCGACAATCGCCTACTTTGGGTTATCCTTGGTTTTCCGTGTCAGCCTCACATGACTACCGGTTTGGCGTGTCACCTCATAGCCATAATGGGAAAGCGCTTTGACGAGATCGTCGCCGGAAATATTTCTTGGCAATCTCATGCAGCCAAAATTTCTTCTTTTATATAATGAAGTCGAATAATTCTGGGTATATTTTCCTTATCAAAATGACAATGAACAGCATCTTTTACCATGATTTTCAGTTCGTCAATGGTATCGGCTTCGGTGAAAATTGAATGGGCTAATGCTCTTGCTTCATATCCCCCTTCAGGGGACTCTTCAATAATAAAAATGATTTCAGTATTCATCGGAATACTCCGGCAATCATGATTGATTAAAAATATATAATACCAGAAGTTCGCCAAAATGGAAACCGTGGATTTCGGGGACGGAGTGGAGGCCGGGCATGAAATTATGCGTTTCGGATTCCATTTGTGAGGTAGTATCGATGAAATATCGAGCAGTTGTAAAAAAAAAGAGGGCTGGTGGATTGGCTGGCTCATTGATCTTCCAGGCGTAAATGCGCAGGAAAGAACTAAATCGGAACTCTTGGAATCCCTAAAACTTGGGGCTCAGGAAATGCTGGCTACGGAAATAGATTTTGAGCCTGAAGCCTACATGACGACTATAAATGTGCCCGACCCGGAATGGGCTTCTATTCAGTAGCACTGGGAGAAGGGTTCGCCACGGACCAACACGAACGGACACGGACCGAATAGCTTATCGCTCACGGCTGATGGTCAATCCAGTTGAATTGGTTGTATTTTTGTTGTGTTGGTTTTTTAATGGGACACGGATAAACGCCCTGGTTAAATTCGCTTCGCTCCTCACTATAGTGAATTGAACAGGGCAGGCAGATGGACACGGATAGGGCGTAAAGTGGTCAGCTTCGCTGAAAGAAGATATGCCCAGAAAAGATAGAATAGATGCACCCGGAGCGTTGCATCACATAATTTGCCGGGGGATTGAGCGAAGGAAAATTTTCCTGAATTTGCAGAAAACAGTCAGGGTTCATGTCGTTTAATTTTAAATTTGTCGAAATCTTTATCGTAGCTGTACAGGATGTTCTGTGAATTCTTTTCCAGGCAGGCAATCAAATATGCATCAACGATTTCAATATTATTCGAATCCCAGATATCCATCATGCTGACGACAGTTTTTTTATCTGTAATTTTCAAACCTTTAAATTTTAAAAGCCCCTTCATTGCCTTTATAATCTGTTTTTTTGGTACCTTATAGAAACTTTTCAGTACGAAAATAGTCTGAAATAGAACGATTAGTTTGAGTTCGACTATAATTTTTCCTTGTTCGATATTCTGAAAAAAATTATATACCCCCTTAAATTTTTCATTACTATTTTCAGTCAAAAATCGGACAATAACATTGGTGTCGAGAAGCGATATCATTCTTTCCAACCCTCCGCGAATCCGGACTCTGTTGCCTCGTTAACTTTATCCTTTCCGGGGAACTTTTTATTTTTTGCATATCTGTGCAGCATACCAAAAAGTTCATCAGTTGAAGATTGATGCTTTGTTTTTTGGCGAGAGGGCTTTAGGAGAATACCATCTTGAAAAGTGATAAACTCGATGCGATCTCCGATATTGATGTTGTACTTTCGTCTTAATTCCACAGGAATAATTACTTGACCCTTGGGAAATACTTTCATTTTTTTGGAGCTTTTTAAATTTTCCTGCATTGGTTCTCTCCCAGAAAAAGGTTATACATAACAAATAAAATTGTATAACAATTTTGTCAATGGGAAAGATTGTCAGGGGGAGTGGGGGACGGGGGGACGGGATGGGCATGAAATTATGCGTTTCTATCCATACTTGTTCATTCAATACCAGTCTTCGATTCGCAAGTCGTTAACCCTTTCAAACTCTTTTCTATTATGGGTTACAAGTGTGCTTTTGTTCGCAAGGGCTGTTCCAGCGATCAAAATGTCATAGGGACCTATGGGAGTACCTTTCATCTCTAGTTCAGCACGGACGGCAGCGGCGCATTGAGCCTCGGTGGCGCCGAAAGGGAGAACGTTGACGATGGATGTTACTTTTTCCAGTTGCGTACGCCTTTCCCGGGAAGAGATCGATTTTGCCAAGCCGACCTCCAGTTCAAAAAGAACAACCGTTGGAATACCGATAGCGAACGGTGGGTGGTTCAGCATGATATCAGCTACTTTTCCGATTCCCTTGAAATAATAGATCAGCGTGTTGGTATCTAGAACATACATGTCATAGTGACTCCCGGGTTGCATCAATTCCCATATCTTTCCTGATTTCCTCGGCAGTGGGAATGTCTTCCCATGCTCCAGCAAGGCGGGCAACATCTTCCGGCCAGGTTGTGGCGGTTTTTTCGCGGATAAGATTCGTGATCCACTTGCTTTTGGATATTCCGCTTTTTTCCACCATGTTCATCATCTTTTTTTCGGTTTTTTCGTCAATGTAGATTGTGACCTGTCCCATTTAATCCCTCCTCTAAGCCGTTTAGTATATATGTTAGCATATATGTGTTCTTTGTCAAGGCGAAGTGTTCAGCTTCCAATTGGACGGGCGAAGGGATGTGAGGGCGGGGATAAATCCTTTTTGACAGGATCAACAGGATTTTTGGGATAGAAATCAAACCCTAAACTGCGTCCGCCTGCGGCCTAAAAGTCTGATAACATAGAGGCGCAGAGATCGCATCAAAGATGAGTTGGGTTCGTTAAGTTGGTTAAATTTGTTGTTTGGTTTTTCAGTCGCAGGCTGGTTAAAATGCGTCCGTGTGTTCCGTGTGTGCGTGGTTAAAAATCCCTCAGTGCTGCTACAAATAATAGATTGACAAAAGCGCCCATGTATATACATAGTTGTATATACATAAAGACGATCTATTTGTTGGAGGCGAAATGGAAACCGCAAAAATTTTTAAAAGTGGAAACTCCCAGGCAGTCCGGCTGCCCAAAGCATATCAATTCGATGTAACGGAAGTCCAAATTTTTCGTCGGGGAGATGAAATCGTTTTGAAACGCAAACCCCAAAATCTCGCCAGAGCGTTCGAGTTGCTGACCGGCATGTCGGATGATTTTATGGCCGAAGGGCGTTGTCAGCAACCGGTGCAAGACAGGGAATCGCTATGACGGTGATGCTGGACACCGATATTTGCATCTATACGATAAAGCGGAAACCCGCAAGCGTCCTTAACCATTTTGAAAGATGCCAGCCCGGGACGGTTGTCATGTCGGTTATCACTTTTGCCGAATTGACCAACGGGGCGAAAAAAAGCCGCTATAGTGAAGACAATATTCGTCGGTTGAATGCCTTGAGTGAACTTATCGAGGTGCTTCCCTTCGATAAAAACGCTGCCATGGTATACGGCGATGTTCGCTCCGATCTTGAAAAAAGAGGCCTGGTTATTGATAGCAATAATCTCTTTATCGCTGCCCATGCACTGAGCCTGGACTTTACGTTGGTGACCAACAACCAGAGGGAGTTCAGCCGGGTCAATGGACTGAAAATCGAAAATTGGGTTGAGGAAAATTCGGAGTAGCAGTAACCACACAACTCTCCTATTGCTGATTTTGGCCTCTCAGAAATCAAATCCCTCAGCGTCTTTGCGTGCTCGAACGCAGTCCCGCTTGGGCGGGATAAATTAGGCGAGAATTAAAAGCAGTCTCTCGCAGAGTCGCAGAGGCCGCAGAGAGGTTAGTTTTATCGGGCTTCGCCCGCAAGACCAAAAAAGGATGTAAAACCTAATTTTGTTGATTTTGTTCTCTTGAAATCAACACCCTCCGCGTCTTTGCGTGCTCGAACGCAGTCCCGCTTGGGCGGGATAAAAAATTAGGCGAGAATTAAAAGCAGTCTCTCGCAGAGTCGCAGAGGCCGCAGAGAGGTTAGTTTTATCGGGCTTCGCCCGCAAGACCAAAAAAGGATGTAAAACCTAATTTTGTTGATTTTGTTCTCTTAAAATCAACACCCTCTGCGTCTTTGCGCCCTCGAGTGAAACCCCGCTTGGGCGGGATAAACTGGGCGAGAAAAAAAAGAAGCCTCTCGCAGAGTCGCAGAGCACACAGAGAGGACAATTTTTATCGGCCTGCGCGCGAATAGATTAAAAACCTTATCGTTTGATTTCGGTATGTTGAAATCAAACCCCCTCTGCGTCTCCGCGTCCTCGAGCAAAGCGGGCGAGATAAAAAATGGATCTAAATGCCCTTTCATCGAAAATTATCAAAGCGGCAATTAACGTACATAGCGGTTTAGGACCGGGACTGTTGGAGTCCGTATATCAGAAATGCATGGCAATTGAACTTGATGCAATGGGTTTCAATTTCCAAACTGAAGTGCCACTGCCCGTTGTCTACCGGGACAAGGTCATTACCGGTGATGGATTTCGGATCGATATACTGGTTGAGGACATAATCGTGATTGAACTCAAGTCTGTCGAATCCGTTAAAGCTGTCCATAAGAAACAACTGCTGACATACCTGCGTTTAGCGGATAAGCCACTTGGCCTTTTGATCAATTTCAACGAAACGCTGCTGAAAGACGGTATCACCAGAATTGTAAATCAGAGACAAATGTCTCTCGCAGAGACGCAGAGGTCGCAGAGAGGTTAGGGTTAGCGGGCTTCGCCCGAAAGACCATAAAACGGCTTGAATCCTTTTCCGTTCGATTTTTTTTAAATCGAACCTAAACTTTGCGTCTCGGCGTACTCGAACGAAGTGGGCGAGAGGCAAGAACTCAAATCGATTGAAATCATTCCGCCCTAAACAGCTTCAGCCTACGGCCTAAAAACCTAATCACACAGAGCCGCAGAGATCACAGAGAGGTCAGGTTTGGGAGGGCTTCGCCCAAAGAATAAAAATGGCTTGAACCCCTTTTTTTGATTTCCCTCTCAGAAATCAAACTTCCTCCGCGTCTTTGCGTCCTCGAACGAAGTAGGCGAGAAACAAAAAGCAGTCTCTCGCAGAGTCGCAGAGGACGCAGAGAGTCTGTGTTTTCCGAGGTAAAAGAATCAATGAAATCCTGTCAATAAAAACCCATTCTATGAAATAAATTTCCTATTTTATTGGTCCCCAGGTTCCCATTTCTTTTTGGTTATGTATGAAAAAAACTATTATAACAGGGTTTTAGGAACTTTGTGCGTCATGGCACAATAGTTGAATAAAAGGGCAGATATCTGCAAAAGGAGAAATCCATGTTTTTTTATTCAACGAATGGTATAAGCCAAATGGAAAATAACGCAACTGTAGAAACGCTGCAATTCAATCCACAGGCCCAGGATGCTGTTCCAATGAACAAACCGCAGGCGAAACAGCCGCATTCCTTCTATAAAACAGCGCTGCTAGTGAACGATCTTCTGATTTCTTTGCTGACCTTTATGGTGTGCGCGCTGGTGTTCGCAGACCATATTGATTTGGCGGGCAACTTCAGCCATGCAGCGACGATTGTTTTGTTCGCGTTAGCGGCAATCGCCTTTTTCAAGCCTTGCAAATTATATAACTACCACATCATCTACGATTCATCTGCCCATATCAAGCAGATGGCCCTGGCTTTCGGTTGGAACACGCTGATCCTGTTTTTCGCTTTTTTGATTTATAACTACGCCGGTGCAATTAACGATCTTCAGTTCGTCACCGTCACCCTGGCCGTTACCGTCCTGTTTCTGATGTTGAGAAAGTACATCGACGACTATTCGATCCAGTTGCTCAGCGCCATTGGCATCAGTTTCCTCGTCGTCGGATGTCTTGGGTTGTTGGGAGCCGATGCCACCGCAGCAATCACCAAAAAGCCCGTCGTGCTGTTGTTCGGATATTTCCTGACGGTCGCCCTGGTCAGCGGGAGCCGTTATCTTATGGTTCACCAGCTGTTTTCCAAAGCCATGAAAAAAAGCTTTCGCCGACAGACCATCATCATCGGCCCCAACGATCAGGCGAAGGACATCACCCAATACGTGATCGACAAGAACACCCCGTTCTGGGTTGCCGGTTTCGTGACGGTCTCGTCCAAATTTAAAGGGCTTTTGCCCATGGACAAAAAAAGACTCGGCGACCTGATTCAGCTTCCCCAGATCCTGGAAGACAACCGCGCCAGCGAAGTTATCGTTACCGATGAAGCCATCGACAAAAAAACCCTGATCGCAATTTTGGATTACTGCGCCGCGCGCCGCATCAACGTCTGGTTTCCGCCTAACTGCATGCCTGTCATCGGCATCAAGCTTTACATCGATAATTTTTGCGGCATCCCCATGATCCGTTTGGGCTCCCAAAAGAACAGCTGGCTTTTCAGCAAGATCAAATATGCATTGGATGCCATGGCTACGCTTCCAATTTTCATCTTCCAGTTCCCGCTTTTTCTGGCCATATCCGCAGCCGTGAAACTGACCTCCAAGGGACCGGTCTTTTACCGTGCCACCGCAATCGGAAAAAGCGGCCAGCCGTTTACCATGTTCAAGTTCCGCTCCATGCGCGAAGGAAGCGATCACAAGGTACACCAGGAATACATTACCCGGATGATCAAGGGCGAGTTGACCAACGACGGCGACGGTACCAAAGTGCTGAAACTGACCGACGATGACAGGGTCACGTCAATTGGAAGGATCATCCGCAAGTACAGCCTGGACGAATTGCCGCAGCTGCTCAACGTGCTTAAGGGAGATATGAGCCTTATTGGACCCCGGCCTTGTCTGCCTTACGAATACGAAGCCTACGACGACTGGCACAAGAAGCGGACCGCCATCAGACCTGGGATTTCAGGGCTCTGGCAGGTTACCGGCCGAAGCGAGGTGTCGTTTGAGGACATGATGCTGTTAGATCTTTATTATGTCTACAATCGAAGCCTGCTATTGGACTTCAGTATCTTGATCGAAACAATTTTTGTGGTTTTGAAAAAAAAGGGTGCATATTAGGTTTCACCACCGGGAACGCATAGACCACTGAGAAAATCCCACCTGACGGTGGGGTTTTTGTTTGAGGCAACCGAAAAACGGCAAGAGGGCGTTTTCGACAGGATCGACAGGATTTATGGGATGGGAATGCCTGTCGACGGAAACGAATGTCGTGGTGTCGCGTACAAGCAAAACGCCCCTCCAGGTTTAGAAGTGGGCGAGAAACAAAAAGCAGTCTCTCGCAGAGTCGCAGAGGACGCAGAGAGGTCAGGGTTAGCGGGCTGCGCCCGAATAGAGCTAAAACGGCTTGAATCCTATTTCATTTGATTTCCCTCTCAGAAATCAAATCCCTCCGCGACTCAGCGCCCTCTAACGAAGTGGGCGAGAGGCAAGAACAGAAATCGATTGATATCATTCCGCCCTAAACAGCTTCAGCCTACGGCCTAAAAACCTAATCACACAGAGTCGCAGAGATCACAGAGAGAAAGAGCAGGGTTAGCGGGCTGCGCCCGAAAAGATCAAAAACGGTTTGAATCCTTTTTCTTTTGATTTCGGTCTCTGGAAATCAAACCTAAACTCCGTGTTCTCTGTGCTCTCTGTGGTGAAATAAGGTTACAAAGAGGCAGCCAATCCATGCAATCCTGTAGGTCCTGTCAACAACCAATTTGGGCGATTGTCAAAATTTGTCGATGAAAGAGACTACCCCCCAAAATGCCAAGGCACCATTGTTTTGGGGGATATCGACGATAATAATCTTGTTGATGATTCTGTTTTTTGGGTTGCGGCCCAAAGGCTTGCAACTGGAGAATCCGGTAACCTTCCTGCCGGGAAAAAAGGCCATCGTTTTTAAAAGGCATGGCATCGCCTATGTAAACGATCTGAAAACTTTCAGGGAATCCGGTAAGTTCGATGCGTTGACCGTTGAGTTGGCGGTTCGATCGACCGATGATGGTGCCCATGGCTTTGGATCACTTCTAATGCTGCACGACGGCAGCGATCGACGTCAATTGTTCATGGGGCAGTGGCAATCCTATTTTGTCGTGATGAATGGCGATGATTACGATCATACCGAAAACCGTCCACGGCTTTCTGTAAAAGGCGTATTTTCAAACAACAAGACACGCTTTATAACTGTAACCGCCGATGAGAGCGGAACCCGTATATACATTGACGGTTTATTGGCTGCCGCGAACAAGGATTGGCAAATGCAAGTTCCCCAAAAAGGGAAACCACTGCGTATGGTGGTGGGGAATTCGGTAACTGCAAAGGGCAGTTGGATCGGAGAAATTTTCGGATTGGCTTTGTGCAACAGGGTTCTTTCCCCAGAGCAGGTGACGCGCCATTTCGAACGCTGGCAACAGGAGAATCAATTCCCTATAGAGACTGGCGAGTCCCCCTTGGCATACTATACCTTCGACAGCATCCAGAACGATCAAGTCGCTGATCTGTCAGGCAACGGGCAGGCGCTGCATATCCCTTCCAAACCGGTTGTACTGGAAAAAATAGTCTTGTCTCCTCCCTGGAGCGACTTCAAACCGGATTTTTCATTGTTGCTTGATGTGGTGCTCAATGTTATCGGATTCATCCCTTTGGGCTTTGCAATGTCCGGATTGTTGAAACAGTCTACCCAATGGCCCGTCAGAATGGCAGTACCGGCGATTCTTGTTTTCTGTTTTTCGGTTAGCTTGGGAATAGAGATCATACAAGCGTGGATGCCAACACGCAGCTCGAGCCTTTTGGACCTGATTTTAAATACCCTGGGGGCTGGAATGGGGATCTGGATTTTTAGCAGAAGAGGAAAGATGGTTTGGTTCGTCAGATAGCTGCCGTATTCTCGAAGCGCAGAGGCCGGGAAAAGCGAAAGTTCCGAAATTGTACAGCGACCTGTTTCGTTGACAGGATTTACAGGATCAAAAAGATTAAAAAGGCTATGAGATCTTTGTGCTCTCTGTGGTGATAAAAGGTTCATAAATAGGCAAGCATATCCATACAATCCTGTAAATCCTGCCAACCACTACTTCAGATAGGAGAAAGGAACCGTTTGTCATGTCATTAAAGACAATTATCGTTACCGGTGGTGCCGGTTTCATTGGCTCCAACTTTATCCGCAACACGCTTTTCAAAGAATTGGATTGGCGGATCATCAATTTGGATTCTGTCACCTATGCCGGCAATCCGGCCAATCTTGCAGACCTTGAAAAGCAGATGCCGGAGCGGTATCGATTTGTGCACGGAAATATCTGCGACGGTGCCTTCCTGGACAAATTGTTTGCCGATGAACCCATAAATGGGGTCATTCATTTTGCCGCCGAATCCCATGTAGACCGATCCATTCTTGGCCCCATGGCATTTGTCGAAACCAATGTGATGGGTACCTGCCGGCTGTTGGAGGTCTGTGAGCGATATTGGCAAGAAAAAGGCCGGCCTGACGATTTTCGTTTTTTGCACGTTTCCACCGATGAAGTATATGGTAGCCTTGGCGATGAGGGCCATTTTAAAGAAACCACGCCCTACGACCCGTCCAGTCCCTATTCGGCATCCAAGGCCGGGTCCGATCATTTGGTGCGCGCATGGCATCGCACCTATGGCCTGCCTACCATTATTACCAATTGCTCCAATAACTACGGTCCTTATCAGTTCCCGGAAAAATTAATTCCTTTAATGATCCTCAACCTGTTGGAATCCAAATTGCTGCCCGTGTATGGGGATGGGAAGAACGTGCGCGACTGGCTGTACGTGATCGACCATTGCGAGGCCCTGTTAACGGTTTTTGCCAAAGGACGGCCCGGTGAAACATACAACATCGGCGGAGGGGCTGAGCGACAAAATATCGAGGTGGTGCATATTTTATGCGATTTGCTGGACGAACGACTGGCACGCGTTGGCGAAGAATCGAGTCGGAATTTGGTTCAGTTCGTAACCGACCGCCCGGGCCATGATCGCCGCTATGCCATCGATGCCACTAAAATCAAACGGGAGCTGGGATGGGGACCCCGTTTTGAATTCGAATCTGCATTGACCGAGACTGTGGATTGGTATCTCGGAAACAGGGAATGGGTTGACTATGTCCGCAGTGGAGAATATCGTAATTGGATTGAGAAGAATTATAATGGAAGGTAGAAGGTTGTCGGTGCAAGGTTGAAGAGGGAAGATGGGATAGGTTCGGACCGGCCTGGCGAGATATTCAATCGGTAAATTTTTATGAACGTCGAACATTGAACATCGAACGTCCAACGTCGAATGTGGAGATCGCTTCGCTCCGTAGACCAAAAAAAGGCTCCCAGTCATTTTTATCGTCTGAAAAGCAGGGTTTTAAAAATATAGAAATCGACAGAATGCCTTGTTCAACATTCGAAGTTGGACGTTTGATGTTCATGGGTCTGGCTTTTCGACCCCTTCGATGGGGCTTCATCAAGCCACCCGCTCGGCGGGAGGTCGTTGATTCAACAAATAAAACCAGATATTCTGAAAGGACACCATGAAGGGTATCATTCTTGCCGGTGGCTCCGGAACACGGCTGTATCCGATCACCAGGGCAGTCAGCAAACAGTTGCTGCCCGTTTACGACAAACCCATGATCTATTATCCGCTGTCTGTCCTGATGCTGACGGGCATTCGCGATATCCTGATCATTTCCACGCCCCATGACCTGCCGCATTTTCAAAGGTTGTTGGGTGACGGTAACCAGTGGGGACTCAATTTCAGTTATGCCGAACAACCCCGACCAGAGGGTATTGCGCAGGCATTTCTCATTGGCAAGCAATTTATCGGAGATGACAGTGTCTGCCTGATATTGGGGGATAATGTCTTTTATGGCCATGGTTTGCCGGAAAAGCTGAAACGGGCGGCGAAACGCGATAAAGGGGCAACAGTGTTCGGATACTGGGTGAAACATCCGCAGCGATACGGGGTGGTCGAGTTCGACGAAACGGGTAAGGCCATTAGCATCGTTGAAAAACCACAAAAGCCGAGGTCCAATTGGGCCGTGACCGGGCTTTACTACTACGACCATCAGGTGGTCGACATCGCCGGGCAGATGAAGCCATCTGCCCGTGGGGAACTGGAAATCACCGACGTGAACATGGCCTATCTGGAGCGCAAGCAGCTGTTTGTCGAGAAGATCGGCCGTGGAACCGCCTGGCTGGACACCGGAACCCACGAGAGCATGATGCGCGCATCCGGATTCATTGAGGTCATCGAACAGCGGCAGGGGTTGAAGGTGGCCTGCATTGAAGAGATTGCCTACAATATGGGATATATCGACGGCGACCATGTGTTGAAGCTGGCGGCTCCACTGGAAAAGAACGAATACGGGAAATACCTGGTTGATCTGGTTAATGGAGCACAGGATTAGGTGGCTCGGTTGGTTTGATTGGTTTAGCTGGTTCAGTTGGTTAGGTTAGTTACAAGCGATGGGATATGAGATATGCGATGTGGGATGTGAGATTATCACCGCAGAGGCGCAGAGGACGCGGAGATCAAAGGGAAAAGGTAGGGGATGGAAATTCTTTCGACGAAATTTAATGAAGTGATTGTCATCAGCCCCAGGATATTCCAGGATCCGCGTGGGTATTTTTTCGAAACGTTTCAGGCGGAGCGGTACAAAGACAACGGAATTCCCCGCAATTTTGTACAGGACAATCTGTCCTGTTCCCAAAAAAATACGCTAAGGGGCCTGCACTACCAGCACCCTCACGGACAGGCCAAGTTGGTCAGCGTGGTCCGCGGAGAGGTGCTGGATGTCGTTGTCGACGTAAGAAAAGGATCGCCAACCTTCGGCCAGTGGGAAGGGGTGGTGCTATCGTCTGAAAACCACCGGCAGCTTTTCGTTCCCGAAGGTTTTGCCCACGGGTTTTGCGTTTTGAGCGAGGATGCCTTGTTCACTTACAAGTGCAGCGATTACTACGCTCCCGATGCGGAACGCGGCATCGCCTGGAATGATCCGGATATTGGCATTGCGTGGCCAGTTGAGAAGCCTTTGTTGTCTGAAAAAGATGCACATTATCCGCGGCTGCGGGACGTGGACGAGAAGAACCTTCCGAGTTTCGCGTGAGGGGACTTTGATTTTTCACCGCGGAGACGCAGAGGGCGCTGAGAGAAGGTTAGTTGGTTAAGTTGGTTGAGTTGGCTAAAATAGATGGGAAATGATTTGTGATATGAGATTTGAGATATGGGATGTGGAATGATCACAGTAGAGACGCAGAGGGCGCATGGATTTAAGGGAATATGCTTTTCAATAACAAAAACACCTTTGCGCTCTCTGCGCCTCGAGCGAAGCGGGCGGTGGGAAAATATTTTTGGATAACGATGAGAGATAATCAATGACAATTCTGATAATCGGAAACAAAGGCCAACTGGGCTGGGCGCTGGAACGCAGCGCGAAAAGCCACGAAATCAAAACGGTGGGCGTAGATTTGCCAGAGTTGGATATGACCCATGCCGAAGCCCTTCATCAACTGGTTGCCCGGGAGCGCTGGGCCGCAGTTGTCAATGCGGCGGCATATACGGCGGTGGACAAGGCTGAAAGCGATACGGACACCGCTTTTGCCGTGAATCGGGATGGCGTCGCGCATCTGGCAGATGCCTGCCGGGAAAACGACCTTCCCCTGATCCACATCTCCACCGACTACGTTTTCAATGGGACGGCGACTTCCCCGTATTCACCGGACGACCCCATCGATCCACTTGGAATTTATGGGAAAAGCAAGGCCGCCGGTGAAAAGACCTTGCGGGAACGGCTGGATCGGCATGTGATCATCCGTACGTCCTGGCTGTATGGGATTCACGGCAACAATTTCGTGAAAACCATGCTGCGGTTGGCCAGGGAAAGAGAGGAACTGCGTGTGGTGGCCGATCAATACGGGTGCCCGACCTATGCCGGCGACCTGGCGGAGGCCATCATAAAGATCCTAAAACAGTGGCTTAAGAACCAAGACTTGCCATGGGGAACATATCATTATTGCAACCGGGGAGTTGCCAGTTGGCACCAATTGGCCCGGCAGGCGATTCAATCGGCTTCCAGATATGAGAAGTTCCAGGTTGAGACAATTGTTCCCATAACAACGGACGGGTACCCGACACCGGCGCCGCGTCCGGCGTATTCGGCCTTGGACTGCAACAGTTTCTCTGAATCCTTTGGCATCGAAACGGTGGACTGGATGGAGAGTTTGGATCGGATGGTCGATGGTTTATATGTATAGTGCCCATCCAGAAATGGCTAATTGCAGTAAATTAAACCTCGGGGTATGTCCGAACGACCCGAAGAGGTTCGGACCGGTCCGGCGAGACACTCAAACGGCAAATGGTCATTTGAACGTCGAACAGTGAACATCGAACGTTCAACGTCGAATGTGGAGATCGCTTCGCTCCGTTATTCGATAAAAAGCAATCTCTCGCAGAGCCGCAGAGACCACAGAGAAAGAAAAACAGAACGGTTGGGCGAATGCCCAAGAAAATACCCCTGTGTTTCTGCACCCTCGAGCGAAGCGGGCGAGAGAAGAAACATTGGTCAATCTTGGACGGCCGACGTTCATGGGATTAGATTTCAACTCCCTTCGGAGGGAGCTTCATCAAACCACCTGCTAAACGGGTGGCCGGTGATTTTGACGGACACTACTTATAAACTGCTAAACTGCAGAGAAAAATTGCGAGTACCATACGAATGAGTGATGGAACGAAAAGCGAAGACACCATTATTGTCACGGGGGGGGCCGGCTTCATCGGCGCCAACTTTGTATATGCCGCTTTGAAAGCCGGCGGCAGTTCGGTGGTCAATCTGGATAAACTGACCTATGCCGGCAACCTGGAGAACCTGGCGGCATTGGCCGACAACCCGCGCCACATCTTCGTGAAGGGCGACATCGGAGACCGGCATCTGGTGGCCGAATTGCTCCAGACCCATCGACCGGCGGCCATCATCAATTTTGCCGCAGAGAGCCATGTGGACCGTTCCATCTCCGCGCCGGACGACTTCATCCAGACCAACATGGTCGGCACCTTTTATTTGCTGCAGGAGGCGCGCAACTACTGGCAAAATCTTCAGGGCGAAGCGCGATCCGCTTTTCGCTTTCTGCACGTGTCCACTGACGAGGTCTACGGTTCTCTCGAGAAAGACGATCCGCCCTTTTCGGAGACGACAGCCTACGCGCCCAACAGCCCTTACTCCGCATCCAAAGCCGCCTCGGACCACCTGGCCCGAGCCTTTTTTCACACCTATGGGCTGCCGACCCTGACCACCAACTGCTCCAACAACTACGGCCCTTACCAGTTCCCGGAAAAACTGATCCCCCTGGTGATCCACAATGCCCTGGCCGAAAAGCCCATTCCCGTATATGGTGACGGGGCCAACATTCGGGACTGGCTTTTTGTCGCCGATCACTGCAGCGCCATACTGGCCGTCCTGGCAAAAGGAATTCCCGGCGAAGTTTACAACATCGGGGGCAGAAGCGAGAAGACCAACCTGGATGTGGTACACACGTTGTGCCGAATCCTGGACGAACTGGCCCCCCGTGACAACGGGTTGGGATACGACCAACTGATCACTTTTGTCACGGACAGACCCGGACATGACCGGCGCTACGCCATCGATGCCGCCAAGATCGAGGCCGAAATTGGCTGGCAACCCGAAGAGACATTTGAAAGCGGCATCCACAAAACCGTTCAATGGTACCTGGATCATGTCGAATGGGTGGCCAATGTTAACAGCGGTGCCTATCGGGACTGGATTGAAACCAATTATGAGGATAGGTAGCGAAGAGCAATAAGAGCTGAACGTCGAACATCGAACGCCGAACATCGAACATTGAATGGGATATGCCATGGCACGGAGCTTGGAGCGGGGAGCGGGTGAGGCCCGAAGAGTAGAAGCTGGGAAGAACGGAAGAGGGGAAAAGCAAAGAGCGAGGAGCGGCTGATTTGTTGAGTTGGTTATGTTGGTTGGATTGGTTTTGGGCGATAGGCGATTGGAGATATCAGCTGTGGGATGGGGGCCGTGAAAAAAGACCACTGAGGGACGTCGAAACATCGAACGTCCAACGCTGAACATCGAATGAAGAGAGCGGGGAAACGCCGAAGTGATGAAGATAGGAAAATCGGAATTGCGGGGAAGGCAAGGATACTTCGGTTGGTTGGATTCGTTTGTTGGCGCGATATGAGATTTGAGGTATGGGATGACTACCGCGGAGACGCCGAGGGCGCAGAGCGTTTGTGAGGTTTCGCCCTGTGGGTGGAAAAGCACATTCTTTGCGTACTCTGCGCCTTGAGCGCAAGCGGGCGGTGAAAAATGTGCGAGGCATCAGAATGAATAGGTTGTTCCTCTCGATAGCGGACCCATATGGACCGTAAAGCGTATAGATACAATTTTGATGCGGGAAAAACAGCTCTGTAGATGAAGAAATCATCCTTTGTGTGGGCGGTCATCACCATTTTCATGGTACTGGTCGCCCTTTTTTTTGGCCTGCGTCCCAAGGGCGGAGCTTTGGCCAACGATGCTCAATGGCTCACGGACAAAGCAGGCATCCAATTTCAGGGCCGGGGCATGGCTTTTGTGGAAAACCTGCGAGCAAAATGGGCGGATCATAACCCGGCATCCTTTACCATTGAAATGGCGGCAACGCCGGCAAGCGTGGACATGCGGGGATTCAATCCGCTGATCGTGATGCACGACGGTGCGGACAGCCGCCAACTGGTGATCTGGCAGTATCGCCATTCTCTCATCGTGATGAACGGCGACGATTACGATTACAAACAGCGTCGGCCTCGGGTGGTCGCCAGAGGCATCTTTTCATCGATTAGAGAACATTACGTGGCGGTTGTCTCTGGCAGGCAAGGCACGCGTCTGTATGTGGACGGTGTTCTGGCAGACGTGAAAAAGGATATGCGGCTTGCCATTCCCGACAGCGGGTCGGAACTGAAGTTGGTGTTTGGCAACTCCGTGCAAGCCAATCACGGTTGGCGCGGTGTCCTCCACAAGCTGGCGATTACCGCAACGGACTTTGACGGCGAGGCAATCCTGCAGCGTTACCGTCAATGGGCATCCGGTGAACCGTTTGACTCCATAAGATCGGATTTATCCCTGCTGCGGTTCTCTTTTAACGCAAACCCAAGTGATCACTTGAAAGGCCGGGCTGTGGATTCGTCGATTCGCGTGCCTGAAAAGCTGGTGGCTCTGGAGAAAAGCTTTTTCGGGCTCCAAGGACTGCATGCCAGGTGGAGTCGGCCGATGGTTTTCGACATCCTGGTCAATGTCATGGGCTTCGTGCCACTGGGCATCGTTTTCTACGGTTTGATACGGAGCCTCGCGGGACCGGCCGTTTGGCCTAAACGCTGCCTTGCCGTACTGGCGTGTCTGTTGTTGAGCCTGTCCATCGAACTTTCCCAAGCCTGGATCCCCATGCGGGTGTCCAGTTTGATGGATTTGCTGCTGAATACGTTTGGGGCGTGGATCGGCGTCGAGATTTGGAGAAAAGGCAGGGCTTGGCGCTGAATTAGCCACGGACCCACACAGACACACAACGACGAGTTAGCAGCCTTCGGCTGAAAAGCCTTCAATTGGACACGGATGAACGCGGATTGACGTGGATAAGAGCCGGATTAACCACAGATGCACACGGACATGCACGGACGGGTTTATTCGGCGGCGGATCATAACTCTATAGTATGGGATGCGAACAGATCGATTGCTTTGGTACAGCGATGCCTTGGTAAATATGTTTTTTTCGTCAGGAAAGTTAAATCCTTGATAGTTTGACAAAAAACCAATATATAGGTCAAACAAACGGCTGGCGGAAATGATTTTTTCGCAGTGAACCAAAATTCTGTTGGGTGATATCGCAACATGAATGATTTCCAGAAGAGTGATCCCGATTACCATGGCGGGAAACAGATCGATTTGCTCGTGGATCCAAAGCGGTCGACCATACTCAAAAAGCTGTCCGTGGATCTGCCCAGCGTCACCCTCGACGACCGTCAATTGTGCGATTTCGAACTGCTGACGACCGGTGCCTTCTCTCCGTTGACCGGCTTCATGACCCGCAGCAACTACGAGTCCGTCCTGGATCGGATGAAGCTCCAGGACGGCACGCTGTGGCCGATTCCCATTTGTCTGGATGGTTCGGAAACGGCGGCCAAAAATTTGGAGGCCGGGCAGTCCATCGCCATTCGGGACCCGGAAGGATTCCTGCTTGCCGTCATGCATGTGGAAGATATCTGGACGCCGGACAAGAAAAAAGAGGCCGCCCTGCTTTACGGAACAACCGACCAGAGCCATCCGGGCGTCCATCAACTGTTCCATCGCACCAAAGATGTCTATATCGGCGGAGCTCTCGAGGTGATGAGCCTGCCGCTGCATTACGATTTCAGGCAACTGCGCATGACGCCGCCGGAGGTGCGGGGACTTTTCAAGAAGTTGGGGTGGCATCGCATCGTCGGTTTTTATACCACCAACACCATGCACCGTCCGGAACACGAGATGGCCATCCGTGCCATGCGTAAAAGCCGGGCCAGTCTGCTTTTGATGCCCGGTGTGGGGATCAGCGGACCCGGCGATTTTGATTACTATACCCGCGTACGCTGCTATCGCCATATTCTCGGGTATTTCCCGCCGGAATCGGCAGCAATGACGCTTCTGCCGATTTTTTCGCGGATGGCCGGGCCAAAGGATGCGCTTTTACAGAGTATTGTGGCCAGAAATTACGGCTGCACCCATTTTATCGTCGGCCACCAGCATGGCGACCCCGGCTGCCACAATGGCGCGAAACCGTTTTACGACAGCAGCGAAACCTGGAACACTGTGCACGCGTTGGTAAAAGAGATCGGTGTTGCCGATATTCCCTGCGACGAACTGGTGTACCAGCCTTTTGAAGACGAATTCAGCCCCAAGGACGAAGTTCCTGAAGGCAACGAGGTGGTCAGCCTGACCAGTCTGGACATCCGGGACCGTATCCGCAATGGCCGTAAAATTCCCCGCTGGGCGACGTTTCCGGAGGTTGTGGGAGAACTGAAAAAAGCCTATCCACCGCCGTCCAAACAGGGGTTTGCCGTTTTTTTCACCGGCCTTTCCGGTGCCGGCAAGTCCACCATTGCCCGCGTGCTGTACGCCAAGATGCTGGAGATCGGCAAGCGCCCGGTTACGCTGCTGGACGGCGACATCGTTCGTCAGAATCTTTCCAACGAACTGACTTTTTCCAAGGAGCATCGGGACATCAATGTCCGACGCATCGGGTTCGTGGCCAGCGAAATCACCAAGAACCGGGGCGTTGCCATTTGCGCGCCCATTGCCCCCTACGCGGTCACCCGGGCGGAAATTCGGGCCAATATCGAAGCCTGCGGCGGATTCATTGAGGTTCACGTGGCCACGCCTCTAGAGGTTTGTGAAAAGCGTGACCGCAAAGGTATGTATGCCAAAGCCCGGGCGGGTCTGATCAAAGGCTATACGGGGATTGACGATCCTTACGAAATTCCCGAGGCGCCGGAGGTGCGCGTCAATACCACCGATAAAACGCCGGACGAGGCGGCTCAGGAGATATTGATTTATTTGGGGCAGAAGCGATTTATTTAGATCGTGCCTATCCGCAAACGGCATCTTTCGACCCAGACCGGCGTTCTCGCTCGGCTGAAATCCTCAACGTAGCGCTGCTACGCCTGCGGTTTCAGCCTCGTTGCGGCCTTGGTCTAAATTAAAATCTACCATTTGTGAACAGGCACGAAGCCAACGAACCCAAAAAAGCCCAACGAACTCAACGAATTCAACGAACGCTAACGGATCAAGCGATGCCCAATAAAAAGAGAACCATTCTGGTTGTCGGCGGTGCCGGTTACATCGGATCACATATGGTGCGGCAGTTGAACAATGCCAGCCACGCGGTCGTGACCCTGGACAATTTATCCACCGGGAATCGTCGGCTCATCGGCGAGGGCGAGTTCGTGGAAGGCAACCTGGGCGATGCCGACTTGTTGGACCGCTTGTTCGCCGAATACGCTATCGATGCCGTGATGCATTTTGCGGCCTTTTCCCAGGTCGGAGAATCGATGACCCGGCCGTTGAAATATTACCGCAACAACATCGCGGAAACCATCACCCTGCTTGAGACCATGGTTCGCAATGGCGTCAAACAGTTTATTTTTTCGTCTACCGCGGCGGTTTACGGAGAACCGGAATCAGTCCCCATTGCCGAGAACCATGTTCTCAAACCCACCAATCCATACGGGAATACCAAGCTGGCGGTGGAGCGCATGCTGGCCGATTGCGATTGTGCCCACGGACTGAAATATGTGGCACTTCGGTATTTCAATGCAGCCGGGGCCGATGGGTCCGGCGAAATCGGCGAAATGCATGATCCGGAAACGCACCTCATCCCCATCGTTTTGCAGGCAGCTGCCGGCCAAAGGGACCATATGCAGGTGTTCGGTACGGACTATCCTACCACGGATGGTACCTGCATCCGGGATTATGTGCATGTCAACGACCTGGCTCAAGCCCACTTGCTGGCCCTGGATGCCCTGTTGGAAGGCGCCGGGAGTGCCGTCTACAATCTTGGCAGCAGCCAGGGATATTCGGTGCGGGAGGTTATCGGGAAAGCCGAGGCGGTCACCGGACGAAATATCCCAGTCAAGGAAGCCCCCCGTCGTGCCGGAGACCCGGCTGTCTTGATCGCCAGCTCCGACCGAATCAAGAAAGAACTTGGTTGGAGGCCGGTTTATGACAACCTTGAAGCGATCATTGAAAGTGCCTGGAACTGGCATGCGGCCCCGAGCGCAGGATAACCGCATCTGGATTGATTTTCCGCTTTTCGCGGTCATTCCTGCAACATGCGTGTATTGACGGGGTTTATCCCCGTCTTTGCTGATCAGGCGTGGATGAATCACGCCTCTGCGCTGCCCCGAGCAAGGGCTTGAGTCCGGTTGGTTTTTTTGAGATAGTTAAAGGTTGAAGCAATCCAAGACATAAGGCACATTTCACCTGCCGGATACCGGTAACCCATCATACGGAGAGGTTGCATGAATCCAAAATTGAATCGACTCGCGTTCATCCTGCTGGCCCTGGCAATTGTTTTGATCGGATGCTCGTCAGACGAAGAGAAAAAAGATGCCCATTTTAGCAAGGGGGTCAGCTACTACGAAAAGGGGGAGTACAAGAGTGCCGAACTGGAGTTTCGCAATGCCATCCAGATCGATCCGGAATTTGTCGATGCCTACGAGCAGTTGGGGGAGACCTATTTAAAGCTCGGAGACCCCCGGGGCGCCTTCAGAGAGTTCAGCATGGTGGCCAAGCTAAATCCGGAAAACACCAACGCGGCCCTCAAACTGGCCACGTTTTATATGCTGGGCAAAAAAACCGATGAATCGCGGGAAAAAGTGGAGGCGGTCCTTGCCAGGCAGCCCAACAACATCGAGGCCTTGTTCCTAATGGCCGGACTTTACGATCTGGAGAAAAATTTATACGAGGCGGCCAGGGTCTTTGAAAAGATATTGGACATAGACAGTAAACAGGCTCGTGCTTATATGGGATTGGCAAGAATTTATGCCCGCCAGGGGAAATTCGACGAAGCCGAATCCCAGTTGATGAGTGCTGTCCATCTGACCCCCAACGAGATCAAGCCGCGATTGGAACTGGTTCGATTTTACACCAGCCGCAAAGCCTTTGACGAAGCCCGGGCGCAGATCGAGAAAGCCATTGAATTGAATCCGGGCAACGCGGAGCTGTATATCATTTTAGGCAACTTTTTCTTTCAGACGAAAAGACCCGAAGATGCCGAATCGGCCTATCTCAAGGCGATCGAGATCAAACCCGACGATATCAAGCCCTACATGGTCGCAGCCGGGTATTATACGAATGCGGGCAGTGCCGAAAAAGCGCTGGCCATGTACGAAAAGGCCTTGTCGGTCAAACCCGACGATATCAACATTATGACGACCATGGCCGGTTTTTTTCTGAAGCAGAAAAAGTTGGAAAAGGCCGAAGAATACCTGGCGAAAGTACTCGAGGCCCGGCCCCAGTTTTTTCCTGCCCGCATGATGAAAGGGGAGATTGCCGCTTTCAAAAAAGACTTTACCGAAGCCATCGGCATTTTCGATCAGCTCATCAAAGAGGAGCCGAACGCTTCGCGCGCCTATTACCTCAAGGGGTTTGCCCATCTTGGGAAAGGTGAGGTGCAGATCGCTAAAACCGCCCTGGCCAAATCCGTAGAACTCAATCCGAAGTCCGTAAGAGCTAAAATGCTGCTTGGCGAGGTCGCGTTGAAAGAACGGGATTTTGAACAAGCCCAGCAGGAGAGTGCCGAGATCCTGGCATTGCATCCGAAAAATTACCGAGCCCGGATGATGCTGGGCAATGCCCTGATGGGGCAGGGAAAAACGGCCGAAGCCGAAGCGGCTTTCACAACCCTCATTGAAGAACAGCCGGACAACCCGGTCGGCTATTATCGGTTGGGGTTGTTGAAACGAAGTGAAAAAGACTATGACGCAGCACTGGAAAATTTCAATGTGGCGCTGTCTTTGAATCCCAAGCTGATGGATGTGTTTACCAACATCGTATTGGTGTATGGTGCCAGGAAGGAATTGGACGTCGCTTTGGAGAAATGCGATGTGCAGTTGGAGAAAGTCGGTGACTCCGATATCCATCGGGCCATCATCAACAACTTAAAAGGCGGTCTTTTACTGGCTAAAAAGGATGTCACAGCGGCGGAAACCGCTTTCCAAGCCGCCATCGAAGCCAATCCCAATTTCATGCCGCCTTACTATGCATTGGCAAAAATTTATCTTTCCAGCAAACAGCCGCAAAAAGCCATCGACCAATATGCAGCCATTTTGGCCAAAAAGCCGGATCAGGCCGGACCGCACATGCTTTTGGGGACCATATACGATATGCAAAAACGTTATGACATGTCCGAAAAGCATTACCGCAGCGCTTTGGAGATCAACCCCCAATTCGCTCCGGCGGCCAACAATCTGGCCTACCTGCTCTCAACAAGCGAGGACAACATTGATGAGGCCCTGAAATACGCACGGATCGCCAAAGAGAAACTGCCTGACGATCCGAGTGTAATGGATACACTTGGATGGATTTATTATAAAAAGGGTTTGTACGGAAACGCGGTCCAGGAATTTTCGGAAAGTTTAGAAAAACTGCCTGAAAACGCAACCGTACAATACCATATGGGTGCCGCGTTGTTTCGGAAAGGTGACAAGGATCGTGCCAAAGACTATCTGGAGAAGGCACTGGCGCTGGATGCCAATTTTGACGGAGCCGACGATGCGCGACGCATGCTGTCGGAGATATAACTTGTTGTAACGGTAACCCATGCGCAACTTTCCTTTCAGAACCCTGATCCTGTGCATATTGCTGCCGCCTTTCGTCTATGTCTTTTCCATACAGCTTTTGGAAAAGACCATCCAGGCCAGCTACGAGAAGAGCTTGTCGGATGTATATACCGGAGACACACGGGCGATATTCGACGGTAGTGTGCGCTTACAGGATGCCATTCGAAAAAATGTCGCTGCGTTTATTGCAAGTCGCAAGCTGACGCATTGGGGGGTGCGTCTTTCGGTCAGCGTGAAGACGCCTGACGGGGATTACCTTTATCCTTATGCCTATGATGGATCCAGATCCGAACTTGATTCCCCGGACAGTATCGCCGTAGCGCGGGAGAATTTCCGACTGCTCAATGATGGACTGGTTAAAACCGTTGAGGTGGAGATCCAGCACAATACCCTGTTATCCAACCTGATATTGTTATCCTGTGTTGCTCTTTCCCTCCTGGTGTTTATGATTTTTTACCGGCGCGGCATCAAAATGATACGCCAGGAGGATCTTGCCAGGCAGCAAATTATCGACAATTTATCCGATGAACGCCAAAAAAGTCTGGCGCAGCTCCAGCGTCTCGAAGATCAACGAAAGCGCCTTTCGGAAAGGGTCGAGCGGATGAAAACGGAGCTTGACCGAGAACGCCGAAAGACCACCGTCGCCGAAGATGAAATGATTGACGAGCTGGTGGCGCTGGAAGAGAAAATCAGCGAGAATTTGGCGCTGCAGGAGAGTCAACTCGATGAAATCGATGCTTTGAAAGAGAAGATCCGGCAGTATGAAAAGGATAATGAGGCCAAAACCCGGCAACGGTTAAAAGGCGTTGAGGCGATCCGTAAGCGTTTTAGCGCGCTATATAAAAACACCGCAATTCATGACAGGGCCATCGAAGGCTTTGTTGAACTGACCGACGAGATGAAAATCAAGGCGGAAGAGGTCATTCACCAGCTCAACGACGACCCTAAAATGGTCCAGATCAAGCGTAAAGTGTTCGGCAAGAAAAACAGGGAAACGGTGTTCGAGGTGATTTTTGCCTATAAAGGAAGATTGTATTTTCGCAATATTGACGGCAACCGTGTCGAGGTTCTTGTCGTAGGGACCAAACTGACACAAAATAAAGATTTGGCATTCTTGGACAAATTATAAACATGTATCTCGACCATTACCACTTGCATCTGAAACCCTTCCAGATCAGCACGGACCCGCGGTTTCTCTGGCTTGGAGAAAAACATAAAGAGGCCCTGGCCGTGCTGAAATACGGCATTTTGGACAATAAAGGGTTCCTTTTGCTGACCGGCGATGTCGGGACCGGGAAAACCACGCTGCTGCAAGCGCTCATCGACAGCCTGGGAGACGATGTGCTTGTCGCGTTAATTACCGATCCCGGGCTGGCAAAGATGGATTTTTTCAACTTCGTGGCCGATTCTTTTGAGATGCAAAAAAATTTCAAAAGCAAAGGCGAATTTCTTATCTCTCTGAAAAACTATCTGTTGGAGGTTCATCGGCAAAACAAACAAGCCCTTCTCATTATTGACGAGTGCCAGCATCTCAATCAGAAATTGCTTGAAGAGGTGAGGCTACTGTCCAATATCGAAAAGCAGAATGCCAAATTGATCAACATTTTTTTCGTGGGCCAAAGCGAATTCAATGAAATCATACTCCGGCCGCGAAATCGTGCCATCCGACAGCGGATTACCATCAATTACAACATTTCCGCATTGTCCGAAAACGAAACGAATATGTACATCCGGTTTCGCCTGGAAGTCGCCGGAACAAAGGAAACGGTTTTCACCTCTCGGGCGATCAAGGAGATCTATAAATTCTCCAACGGTTATCCACGGTTGATTAACATTATTTGCGATCAGGCCCTGTTGACCGGATTTGTCAAAGAAAAAAGAAAAATCGACCATAAAATCGTGGCGGAATGTGCCCAGGAATTAAAAATTTCCCATGGGCTTACAACCAGGAATAGCATGGCCACTCCCGAAGCTGCAGACAACAAACAGGTGGAACCGTCGGGCCCGGATATGGCGGTCAATGCAGCCCTGGAACCCGGAAACAGACCATTCAGCCGGCCTTTGGTGATCGCCTTTATCGTGGTTGTGGCCATATGGATGGGGTTGGTGATTTTCTTTCTCCTCAACCAATGGCAGGCGCCTCACACCAACGAAATAAGCAATGAGCGTGGTTTTAAAAGACACGCCTCGAGCCCTCAAAAAATAGCAACGCAAAAGAAAAGCGGTAGTGTGAGCACTCCTAATCCGGCGTCAGAAGGGCAGAGCTCTATTGCGCGAAGCGATACCGATTTTAGCGAACAAAACGGGAATCAAGTGGGTTCAAAAAAACATTACGCGATCGATACGGTCAAGTCGTCAAAAAAGGAGGGAATCGCAGTCTCATCTTACTCCACGAAAGAAGCGGCAACAGAAAACAAAACATCGGGTACCGGAACGCCCGAAAATCGGATCACTATCAGCCAAATTCAGGAAAATTTCGGGATCTATCCGGAGGTAACTTTCGAGTTCGACGCCAATACCTTTGGAACCGAATCCCACGATATGTTAGGAATTGTCGCACGATACTGTCTGCAAAATCCTGGAGTCACGCTCGTACTAAGGGGGTACACGGATGCTACCGGAGTGCGGGCATATAACATGAAGCTTTCCGAATTCCGTGCCGACATGGTGAAGACCTACCTGGTCGGAAAAGGCGTAAAAGCAGAGGCCATTGCCACCCTTGGCATCGGTCCCGGAACCGATGGCCCTGATAATACCACCATTTCGTTCGAAGGAAATCGGCGCAAGGTGATTATCGAAATCAATCCGCCGACCGAATAGGGCTTCAACGGTCGATAACTGTAAGAGTGTGCGGCTCGTTTCAGGATATTGACATTATTGAAAATCAAAGATATATTTAAAATTAAAATTTCCTTTTAAGAACAACTTGCGTCTATACGTCACCGATCTTCAACAACAAAGCAGGACAGGCCTTATGAGCGACTCGGACGTTTTGGAAAATGAAAAAAAATTGACTGATCGTTTGATTCAGGCCGTTTCTAAATTGAGTCTCCAGCGAAAGAAAATGCTGGAAGAACTGCTGCACGAATGGGACCGGCTCGATTATCGAGAGGACTCTCGCATTCCTTGTTTTCTCCCCGTGGATTACTCGACGGCTGACAGAGTGTATCAGGATTTCATCAACAACCTGAGTAACGGCGGCGTGTTCATCGAGACAGGGGCATCACTGCGGGAAGGTCAATCGATCTCTTTAATTTTCACCGTTCCAACCCTCCAGAAATCGTTTAAAATTTCAGGAACCATCGTCAGAACCGAACAAGATGGCATTGGCGTAAAATTTTCCAAAAAACTCACCCCATATCAGAAAGAACTCATTAACAGCGCGATTCGTCCCAAATAGCTTTTTATTCGAATCGACTGCTGTAACAATCCGAAAACCATTTAGTCGCGTTTTCCATGAAGCGTTTCTGGTCGCCTTTGTCACTGATTCGATGATCGGCGTTTTTCAGAATTAACAGTGCCTTGGGGTCGCGTGCATGTCTGTAGATCCAGGAGGCGTTCTCGACGGCGACAGTTTCGTCATCGCTGCCGTGAATGACCAGGATGTGATCTATCGATTCCATGGTGGCAGCGATATCGAAACTTAATTTATTTCCCAATGTTTCTTGCGTCAATGACTCCGGAGAATCCTCGGGAATCCGGATGAATCCGCTGCGAACGGGAGCGGCCAGCGTGACCACGGCAAAAGGAGCGATTTCGGACGATGCCATGAGACATACCGTGCCGCCCAAACTGCTCCCGAAAAGGCCGACGGGCAGACTTTTCCCAAGAATGCCGTGAATTGTCCCGACGGCAGCCACCAGATCCATAACACGGTTTTCCAGGGTGGTGTCCTTTTCGAAAGATCCCCCGCTTTCTCCGCAGCCGCGATGGTCGAAACGAAAATACGCCAACCCCGCATCGGTGCACCGTTTGGCCAGGGCAACCTGTTTGGGAGAGGATTTGTCGGCCATCAATCCATGACAACCAACGATTACCGCTGGAGGATTTTCAGGTGGCAGGTGCAGCACTCCTGACAATTTGAGGTCTTGAACCGTGACGGTAACAGGTTGTTCAACTGTTGTCGGCATGGGCCATCTAAAATAAATTCATATGCCTGAATTCTTGTTGGTGCTGGAGTATAGGAAGGCACCAGGCAACGTTATGTAGCATATCGACCAAAGGGCAAAAAAATGGCGGAAGTGCATGGGAATCGAACCCATTCTTGCAACTTGTAACATATTGATTATATTGATAAATTAGACACTTCTTTTTCGCTTTGGTGATGTTTTGGTGATGTTGAACTTTTTCCCCCACCTTTGATTAGCTTCAGATGTGCGGCATTCTTTTCCAAGGCCAGCAGTGAACGTTGTCGCCTGGGCTTCATTCGTGCATAGTGCTTGATGCAATCCAGATTTTTGTGACCGGTTAAATCCATTAGGTCTGTGAGCGGTACCTCAAGATCATTGTAATAATAATCTAAGGTACTGTGCTTCAATCCGTTGTATAGTGAGATCTGGACACCGTATTTTCTGCAAGCTTCCCGCCACAGTCGGTTCAAGGCGCTGTCGCCGTATCGTTTTCCCTCACGTTTCGATTTTTCATTCCTGAACATGAACGGGCCATCGGTCTCCAGCAAATCCTCTATAAAGGGTTCAAAGGATTCGTGGCAGACAGCTTCATGGTGTTCATTGTTTTTGGGAAATTCCACCAACTTGCGATCGGAAATGGTGCGACTAATAGTGAATGAATTTTTAAATCGATTGAAATCTTCTTTGAAAAGGGCCATGGCCTCACCCGGGCGTCGACCGGGGTGCAACGCCATCCAGTAAAATATGGGGCGGTGCTCCTCAGGAATCATACCAATGATCTCGAATTGGACTTCGCGCGGAATAGTCGGGATGCTTTTTCTTCCGAGTCCGTATTCAGACTTGAGAGGGAAAGGGGGCACGGCCACGATGTTGCCATTACGCCACGCGTAGGTCATGAAACTGCGCATGGTATCCATGACGTTTTTCACGGTCTTGGCGCTTTTTCCGGCATCCTCGACAGACCGCTTGAGCTTGTTCAGCACGTCCAGTGTGATCTCATGCAGGGCGATCTGGTGAGATTCGAAGAAGGGTTTGATGTACGTTGCGAAATGGGATTGGTATGCGCTCAGACCACCGGGCTTTAATTTCCGCTTTGTTTCCAGCCACGATCTGAATAGCTCGATTACATCAACGCTGGACCCTTTCTGAAAATTTTCAATCCGGAAAACACATTCCCCTCGCTGTGATTTTTCAAACGTTCCCTGAATCAGGGCAAGAAGTTTTTCGGCAAGTTCTTTGCTGTAGAGTTTTATCCCATAATATTTCCGAAGCGGAATGGATCGATTTTTTGAGGGAACATACCACCATACGCAATAAGCCTTGCGGTCCTCTTCATAGGTAATCGATCCCTTCATGCACGCCCCCAGCTGAGTATTTGGAAATATAGCTGAGTTTAGATATTTCTTTTTAGGAGCGTTTGTCAACTCACACACCATCCATGGTATTTTATATCGTGGCTCATTCTGCAGAGCCTTACCAGAAATCAATCCAAATTATTTCGGAAAGTATCCCGTGTATCAGCAAGACTTTCCGCTTTCTGTAGATGATAATAGCAACCGAGTTAAGGCTAAGTCATTTTCAAGTCAGAGGGAGGGATATGCAGACGGTTAATGTGCTTAAATTAAAGCGAAAGCGTGGGGAAAATCGATGGGACACGAATTAGAATAAAAATGGTTTCGCAAATAATATTTTGCTGAGTGTGTGTAAAATACCGCCCTCTATCGTGGCGTCCTAAACAGTATCGTTTATGCCTCATTTACTACACACAAACCAGCGAGGCCTCTTGATTTGGAACAGATATCAATAACAGGCATTAGGATTGGAAAAGTGGATATAAAATTCGGTCACGGGTCTTGGGACTATTCGATAATGGTAAAATCTGTCATGGCGGTTTCCATTGTTATCGGTAGTAAGGTCATCATAACGCGGTCGTCTGGCAGATCAAGTCACAGTTGTGCTCACTGGATCATCATATAAAACCAAATAGTTGGTTTATATTTCTTCAGGTTAAAGCACTGCATCATATCCCAAAAAAGAATTTACTTCTTTCGCCATCGAAAGACCGCCCCTTATCATAAAATCCCGGGAAACGCGGATCACCGCCTCGGCATCCTTATCGGGAATTGAGATATGGACGTAGGCGGCCCTGGAGCCCGGATATTTTTTAAGGATGTCACGAAGGCCCGGCAGCATGGAGTTTTTAACGCGGGTGGAATCCAGATTGATATGGATATCGGATTTCAAGGATGAAGGATCGCACTGGGCAAGCTCCTTCACGCTGTCGGCCAGAACCTTGATACCGCTATCATTGGATTGCACTTTGCCCTCCACCATCACCAGCGAGTCCTCGATCAACAGATCCCTGCAGGTCTGAAATACGGAAGGGAACACCACCACTTCGAGGGTGCCGGTGTAATCCTCCAGTTCGATAAAGGCCATCTGGTCGTTTTTCTTGGTCCAGATCGTCTTGACGGCTTTAAGTGATCCCCCGAAGCGAACAATTTGTCCGTCCGACTTGCCGGGAATCATTTCCGTGTTGGTTGTCGACATTAGATCCATTGTTTCTCTGAATTCATCCAGGGGATGCCCGGTTACATAAAATCCAAGCGCCTCCTTTTCGAATTTAAGCATCTGTTGGGCATCCCATTCGGCAATAGTGGGAATAAAGGGTTCGTTGATACAAGCATTGCCACTTGAATCATTGCCGAAAAGTGAGATCTGCCGGCTGCTTCGTTCTTTCTGTACGCATTGGCCGTAATCGAAAGCCTCCTCCAGAACCGCAAGAAGACGGGATCGATAGACGTCGGTGGAATCGAAAGCCCCGCAACGGATCAGATTTTCCAGCACACGTTTATTAACCTTGGTCGTGTCCACCCGGGAGCAGAAATCGAAAAGGGTAGGGAAGGGACCATTTTCTTCACGCTCCTTGATGATCAGATTAACCGCTGCAGAACCGACATTTTTAATTGCGGCCAGGCCAAACCGGATCTTGTCGCCATCGACGGTAAAGTTTGTCCGGCTCGCATTGATGTCCGGCGCCTGGACCTCGATATTATGAGCCTTGCATTCGTTGATGAATTTGACCACCCCGTCAATCGTATCGATTTCACTGGTCAGCAGAGCGGCCATGAATTCGACAGGATAGTGGGTTTTCAGATAGGCGGTCTGGTACGAGATCAGAGCATAGGCCGCGCTGTGGGACTTGTTAAAGCCGTACCCGCCGAATTTTTCGATCAGATCGAACAGATAAACGGCCTTTTCTTTATCGAGGTTGTTGGCCACGCATCCGGAAACGAACTTTTCCCGGTGCTCGGCCATGAGTTTTTCGATCTTTTTACCGATGGCCTTGCGCAGACTGTCGGCGTCGGCCATGGAGTATCCCGCCAGCACCCCGGCCGCCTGCATAACCTGCTCCTGATAGACCATGACCCCATAGGTTTCCTTGAGGATAGGCTCCAACTGGGGAAACAGGTATTCGACCTTTTTCAGACCGTGCTTTCGCTCGACGAAATCATCCACCATACCGCTATCAAGGGGGCCCGGACGATAAAGGGCAACCAGGGCGGTCAGTTCGGCAAAGCTTTCCGGACACAGACGGATCATCAGGCTTTTCATCCCGGAGGATTCCAACTGGAACACCCCGGTTGTATCGCCGGCCTGCAGTAAATCGAACGTCTTTTTGTCGTTAAAGGGAAGATTGGACAGGTCGGGCGGGGTCTTGCCCTGCTGCGCGATCATTTTGATGGTGCTGTCGATAACCGTAAGGTTTCTAAGACCGAGGAAGTCGAACTTGACCAGGCCGATGTCCTCGACGTCTTTCATCGCCCACTGGGTAACGACTTCACCGTTTTTTCCTTTGAACAGCGGCAGGTATTCGTACAGGGGTTTGTCGCCGATGACAACGCCGGCCGCATGGGTGGAAGCGTGCCGGGCAAGACCTTCCAGAGCCTTGCTGACCCGAATCCACTGGGCGATTTTCGGGCCATCTTCAATCATGCCGGCGATCTTTGGCTCTTTTTCAATCGCCTTGGCTATCGTCATTTTCAGTTCGTCGGGAATCAGTTTCGCCAGGGTGTCGGTTTCCTGAACGGAAAAGCCCATGGCCCGGCCGACATCGCGCACCACCATTTTGGCTTTCATCTTCCCGAAGGTGATGATCTGGGCCACATAATCGCCGCCGCCGTACCGCTGGACAACGTAATTGTAGACTTTCTCGCGGCCATGGATGCAAAAATCGACGTCGATATCCGGCATACTGATACGCGCCGGGTTGAGGAAACGTTCGAAGATAAGACCGTGCTCGATCGGATCCAGATCGGTGATTCCCATGGAGTAGGAGACCAGACTGCCGGCAGCCGACCCGCGACCCGGTCCCACCGGCACGTCATTTTCCCGTGCGTAGCGGATAAAATCGGCCACGATCAGAAAATAACCGGGAAAACCCATATCCTTGATGGTCTTCAGTTCGTACTCAAGGCGCTCGTTGTAGACCGCTTCGTCAAGATCCGGATTCCTGGATTTGAGCACTTCCATGCGATTGGCGTAGCCCGTCCGCACCTGTTCATCGAACAGTTCGTCGGGGCTTTTGCCGGATTCGGTTTCGAATTTTGGAAAGTGGTAGGTGTCCAGGTCAAAGGTTATCTCACAGCGCCGGGCGATTTCCACCGTGTTTTCAATGGCCCCCGGATAGTTCGCGAAATAATCGGCCATTTCGTCAGGCGATTTAAAATATAGATCACTGGTTTCGAACCGGAAACGGTCTGGATCGTCCATGGTCTTGCCGGTCTGAATGCAAAGCAGGACCTCATGGGCCTCGGCATCGGCCTTGTTGAGGTAGTGGCAATCGTTGGTGGCCACCAGCGGGATGGAAAGCTTCTTGCTCATTTCCAGCAACTGGGCGTTGACGCGATCCTGCAGGTCGATACCGTTGTTCTGGACTTCCAGATAAAAATTACCCTCGCCGAAAAGATTCTGATACCACAGCGCGGCCTTCTCGGCTTCTTCGGTGCGCCCGCTGAGAAGCAGTTGAGGGATTTCGCCCTTTAGACAGGCAGACAGCGCGATGAGCCCGTCGCTGTATTTTTCGAGAACTTTCTTGTCGATCCTGGGTTTGTAGTAAAAGCCTTCGAGTTGGGCGATAGATGCCAGGCGGCAAAGGTTTTTATACCCTTGGTTGTTTTTGGCCAGCAGCACCAAATGGCGGGTCCCCTCCCGGTCGGACAGGTCCCTGTCGGTGAGGCTTCGCGGAGCCACGTAGCACTCACACCCGATGATGGGTTTGATTCCGGCTTTTGTAGCCTGTTTGAAAAAATCGAGGGCACCGTGCATGACGCCATGGTCGGTGATGGCTACGGCCTCCATGCCGAACTCCTTGGCACGCTCAAGCAGCGGCCCGATCTGGATGGCACCGTCTAAAAGGCTGTAGTGCGTGTGGACGTGCAAATGGTCGAATTTACTCATTATTTTAATACCTTAAAAATTTCGTTACAAAAATCAGACACTGAAAGGAAACTTGATCAACGGGTGATGCTGGTAGTCTTTCAGTCCAAAATCGTCCACCGTAACCCATGTCTCCAGATCCTTCAGGGTTTTGATATACGGGCAATCCCGTTGTCCGTCTCACGCACATTCAGCGCCACGCTACCGTCCGCTTGGCGGGCAGGGATCATTTGCTCTGGCGCCAGAATATCTTTGAAACCCGAATATTTTTTTAATGATCCTGCGTTTTTTCGGAAAGGGTTCTTTTTTTGCAGGAAGTCAAAAAGTCTCATAAGTATCTATCTCTCCACCATGGTAAAAAAACATCGCAATTCATGTTTTAATAATAGTCGCCCTGTTAAGCGGCATCCTGGTATTTTTCCCGCATGTGCCGGTAAACTTCGTCCATCAAAATATTCAGCGTGGGGACTCCTTCCTTCAGGTGGGAGAGGAAACGCTGTCTTTCAAAATGAATAGGTGTATCCGTCCAATCGGTGTAGGAGCGAACAATACTTGAAATTTATGTCCTGCGCCGCGCCTTTACCTGTTTTTATATTGAAGCTGCCTCTTGCCTGGACAGCCACCCGTCCAACATAGGTGCCAAGCTTCTTCCCTCGGGTCACAACCGCCTTGACGATATCGCCGGTCTGGAACCCTTTGACCACTTTGCCTTTTTTGGCCGAGGTCCGGGGAAAACCGAACCTGTCCATACGGCACATCTGGCGGTTTCCGTACCCCATGGCCTGGATCTGCAACGGGGTAATCCCATCAACTCTTACCTGTTCAGGTGTGCTTCTCCCAACGCAGGCCGCATCGATCCAATGGGCCTTGGGAGAGCCTGCCGGATGCGATTATACTTAGTCAGGCCGCCGCTGCCGGCTTCCAAGGGCAAACCATGCGCTTTCAACCGGTTGAACAAAGCCCACCGGGTAGCGTTAACGGCTGCAGCGTCTTTCAGCGGCCGTTTGGCTTGAGCCTTGATCTTTGCCAGAACAGCCGGGCGATTCTTTAAAAACATTTCCAGCGGGTTGTTCCCTTTGGCCGTGTTGCAGGATTCACAGGCAAGTGTCAGGTTGGAAACCCGGTTGCTGCCGCCTTTGGAACGCGGGTGAATATGCTCAATCTGCAAGGGGGTGTCCATTTTACCGCAGTACGTGCACTTCCGGCCCCACTTCTCCAGCAGATATTCCCGCACTTCGTAACCGGCCAAGGTGCCCTGCTGGTACTCGACACCAGAGACTTCCGGGTTGTCCATCAGCTGCATGTCGAACCTGATCAACTCTATGGAGATTGCCTTAACTGGGCACAAGCTGGATAGTCGTCGCAACCAAGTTTCTACATTGGCGATCCGGCTTTCCAGAGACGGCGGCAGCCATCCAGACGGTCGCGTGCGATTCAGAAAACGTGGCTTGCGATACCGGGTTTTTCGCTTACGTCGACCTCTCCGGATAAACCTACGACTATCAAGTCGGCTTTTAATAAACTGCCCCCGATGCTCGATCTCGGCGGCGAAGACCACCTTGCCTGCCTGATCGTCTACGATGGCCATGCCGGTCTTTCGGCTGCCCGGATCAATTTTAATCCGAAGCGGTGCCGTGTCGGTTTCAACCGGCCGTTTCAAGATGATGGTAAACGGATACCGCCTGATCACCGCTGCCTTGCCGGCATTAAGCAGGCGCCGTGCATAACCCGGATGGATTGAGTCCAGCGGTTTTCTTTCGGTATCCAGTACAAATACTGCGTTTGCCAAAACTGGCCTCCTGTTTCCAGGGTAATGTTTGCCCCGATAATGTTATCCAGGCTTGTCGTGTCAGATACACTGGCTTTTCCCGCATTGCCTGTTTAATACCTGACCACAGAGCCTTGGGCTGGCGAGCACCCAAGGGTGTGATGACCTGGATAACGTAGCCCCGTCAGCCGTTTCCGGCCGGTGGCTGAGTCTGGTCAACCACGAAGCTCAATTCTTCAAGCTCCGTCCTTCAGGGCGGGGTAGTTGACTCTCCTTCGAACGAGACATCACAAACGATGGATTGCGCCCACTCGCTAAAACTCTCGTCATCCTCATCAGAAAGATCGAACTCACATTCATAGGTGGGGCTGGTAAGGGTTTTGTGACCACCGACCTCAACGGTAACCGTATCTTCTGTGGCGCCGACGATCTTGTCGATTCCGGTGCATCCCTCTACATCCAGATCCGCGTCTTTCCAACCGAAAGAGCACAACCCCCAACAGCCACGGGAATGCCGTTCTTTGACCAGAAACGTATCGGCGCTGAATTCCGTGTCACAGGAGCACTCGATGTGAATCAGTTTTTCGTCGCCTTCCTCGTCGATACGCCGGCCGCACCAAAATGAGAAGGGGAACATCGGCTGATATCGGTTGCCGCAAGCCGGGCAGGTCACAAGAGACCATTCCAAACTGTGGTAATAGGTGACCATGTTGCGACCTTCATTCAGATCGCGGATGGCTTTTTCCAGCTCATCGATGGGCAGATCGTCGGCATCGTCGTAAACGTTCTGTTTGCCGTTAGATTGCTTTTTTGCTCCAATGCCAGCATTTTTGCCCTCCTCAAGTTAATTATCGCTCCTTAATATGATAATAGAAACCGAATTAAGCGGCGTGAAGCAATTGGACCTGCAGAACCTTTCGGTTATTCCAATGGTTCCAACCGAGCTTGAAAACAACCTGCCCAAAATTTTCCGGCAAAGAGGCATCGGGGTCATCGATATTGAAATGAATTGCAGAAAATGTCCGGTCGGTAGCGCTGACCGGCTGTTCGAGAAACATTTTGCGATGAGCGCCGCAAAGCACCTGGGCGCCAGAAGCCCGAACGTTTTTGGATAGAAACACAGGCTCCGGGTTTTCCGCCCCAAACGGTTCAAGGCGTTCAAGCTCGTTCATCAAGTTCTCGTTGATTTCTTCAAACCCGATTTCGTAATCGACCGTGATCACCGGTTCGACGGGCAGGTCCTGTAGGATCGGGGCGGCATATCGCTCCAGCGCCAGCTTGAATGCCTCGATCTTGTCCGCCGAGATGGCAATCCCACCAGCCTGATCATGGCCGCCGAAATTGTCCAGGGTGTCGGCGATCGCTGAAAAGGCGGCATGGATGTCAAACCCGGGAACGGATCTGGCCGAGCCTTTGCCGCGGTCGCCATGGATAGCGATCACCACCACCGGCCGCGAATATTTTTCTGCCAGCCGACTGGCAACAATCCCGACAATACCGGCCGGCCACCGCCTGTGGCAAAGCACCAGGGTCTTGCGGTTCAGTTCTTCAGGATGAGCCTCAAGATAAAGTTCGGCGTCTTCCGTCGCCCCTTGCACAATCGCCTTGCGCTCGTTGTTAAGCAGGTCCAGTTCGGTGGCAAGCTCTTTAGCTTCTTTCGGGTCAGCGCAGGTTAAAAGCTGCAGGGCGATATCGGCGTTGGCCATCCGGGATGCCGCATTGATCCGGGGAGCAATCTTAAAAGCAATATCGATGGATGTGATGGTTTTTGGATCGATCTTTGCGATCTTCAGCAAAGCCGCAAGGCCGGGGCGCGATGTCCCTTTCCGGATCTCATCCAACCCCGTGTTTACCAAAATCCGATTGTCACCTTTCAGGGGTACGACGTCGGCCACCGTTCCAATGGCGACGATTTCGGTCAACGCCTTCAAGTTGGGCTCGGTGTGGCCGTCATTGAAAAAGCCTCTTTTTCGTAAACAGGCCCGCAGGGAAACGATCAGGTAGAAGGCAACCCCCACACCGGCCAGATAATCCAGCCCGCTGGCATCGTCCGGGCGTTTCGGATTGACCACCGGAACATCCTCGGGTATCTCCTCCAGGGTGATTTCGTGATGATCCGTGACAATGACGTCAATTCCGTGTTGCTGGGCGGCAAGGATCGCATCAGCGGACTTTGATCCGCAGTCGGCAGTCACCACCAGGTTGTACCGGTTCGGCACCACCATGCCGGCGATGTGCGCAGCGGACAGTCCGTATCCTTCGGTTTCACGATTTGGGATGTAATAATGGACGTCAGCGCCAAAGGCACGCAGGCCTTCCAAAAGCACGGTCCCGCAACTGACGCCATCGGCATCGTAATCGACGAAGCACAGAATCTTTTCGCGCTGGACAACCGCCTGATAAAGCCGGTCAACCGCCCGGTCCATGTCTTTGAGGCCGAACGGTGAACTCATGTGCCTTAAAGAGACGTCGAAGAACCGGTCAAGATCGGTTTCCGTCACAATCTCCCGGTTAGCTAAAATTGTCGCGACGATACGGCCGCAACCCGTCTTTTCACAGATCCGGTTGACGACGCCAGGGTCCGGTTTTCTGGTTTCAACCCGGCTCATGCCGCTACCTGCCCGTCTTTCCGGTGCCGATCAATGGCAATCAGGAACCGGGAAAAGGAAAATTCCGGGGCGAACGGCGCGGGGACATTCTTAAGGTTTTCGCGCACCGCTTTGCCCGCTTCGTCAAGGATCGCCAAGCGCTCTTTTTCAGGAAGAGCATCGTAGTAGGCTTCCAGAGTAGCGCGAGTGTTGCCGTCCATACCGGACATCCGTTCCAGCCTCTCTAAATTATATGCGTAAGACATTTTTATAACCTCCAACTCTATTATAGACAGCGCGTTAAACCCTTGTGTTTATATATACCACGTTTACCCCCAAAAAGCAAGCCAAAAATAACTAAATTGCGAATGATGAAACATTAAAAAGGGACCGGTGCAATTTTTTATTGATTATGTGACCAGTAGGTGCTACGAATCAAGCCAGGAGGAAAAACCATGCGTAGTCCAAGAAGAACGGCGAAACTGATTGTCGATGCCATCCCGAGGATAGAAGAGGAAAGAGACCGCAGGACCACACGATTCCAGTTGTCTCTGGTCAGCCTGGTGAAAATCACCGAAAGGGAGGTGGTTGACCAGCATTTTTTAAACAGTCTTTTCTCGGAAATGATGTGCCTGGGCTGGTGTATGATTCAGGTAGAAAATACCCGCTACGGATTCATTAGACGAGAGTCCGTCCAAAACTGGGTCAAATTATCCAGCAAACGATTCATACAAACAGAATAGGGGAGGGTAAAATGTCGGTGATTTACATTAACTCGGTGACGTTTGATTTCACGGAGCTGAAAGGCAAAACCTTCAAGATGGCTACCGAGGTCTTTCGTGCAGCCTTAAAGAATCGTTTCGGCTTCAAGGGGCTCAAAGGGATCAAGGATGACCGGCTGAAAGAGAGGAGAGTCAGCATCCGGGTCAAATCCCCAAGGGACCAAAAAAGGCTGATCGCTCTTTTAAATCGGGTTATGAATCCTCAGATCCTCGATAAAATTATGGTTACCAGAACAAAACCCAAAAAGCCAACCTTACGGGTGATCCATTTTCACAAAAGTCATTCTAAAAAATCTGGAACAAGAAAAGCGGGTTAAATCTAAGGCGTTACCTCTTTTAGATAGTCAGCAGGGCATCCACAACACTCTGGTTAATCCGGACCCAGCGAGGGGGGGGGAGCGGCAAACCGATGTCTCTCAGCAATGTAATTGAACTGCACCAGATTGAAAGTAACCGGCCGGCCTTTTGGCCCTGGATTGGCCTGGTAGCTCTGTAGTGGCTCAGAATAACACGCCGTTTCGGGCTAATATTAAGTGTCACCAGCCCGCTGCTTGGACTCAGATTAAATGCCACGAGGCTCACATTAGTTGCAACTGGGCTCGGAATAACGCTGTCCGACTCATTTAATTTGTAACTAAGAAATGTCCCAGCCATGCGTATCGGTTACGGCCAGGTGGTGTATAATTCAGGCGACTTAAGGTATGAAGATTACCGAACATACCTAATTAAGGTTGTTCAATGTATCTATAATCGGGTGGATGCTGCGATATGGTATTGGTATCTGCACGGGAGCTATGAGAGGTTTCGGGTGAACGGAATGAATATATCTGTAATCGGGACCGACTGGTAAGTACTTGGGGTTATAACTGTATACTCACAGGCGCCCGTTGTTTGGCGTCCTGTGCAGTTGTTTGTTCTGAAAATCCGTTTCTCCGTTCATTATCCATTCCTACCAATATAGAAGGGTTGCTCCCTATGTTTTTTGGTTCGTCACACAAATCGGTGCAAAAGTTGGGGCATTTGAAGGTCTCCCATGCAGTGATACAAAGCCGTAATGTACATGTGAGAAGATCGGTAACCATAGGCTCGGTGGCTGACCACCTTGGCC
>Ga0272443_10001263_pt1 | contig 38437 bp, 38 predicted proteins | sample SSMAcet12_FD_193581 | JGI IMG/M metagenome (GOLD analysis project Ga0272443, IMG submission 193581) | Marine sediment archaeal communities from Little Sippewissett salt marsh, Falmouth, MA, United States - SSM-Acet-12 | ecosystem: Environmental > Aquatic > Marine > Wetlands > Sediment ...
TCGTCCATCGTGCTCGATAACTGAGCTGGGACGCGAGTCCATCGCCGTGGAGAATGAACCAAGGCAGCGATGCTCGAACGGTACGGCGGCTGCCGTCGGACGTCGTTGAGAGGAAGCCTCCGTCTCCAGCGGAGGTAAGGAGGTGCCATGCGTCTGTTCAGCGACCTGGCCTACGGAACGTACGTCGGTCCCCTACCGATGATCGCCGTCGTCGGATTCATCACCTACGGGCTGCTCCTCGCGGCGGCGGCGACGATGATCTTCCGCCGACGGCTCAAGAGGTTGGCGTTCAAGGTTCACCGCTGGATCGCCTACCTCGCGCTGCTGGCGGCGACGCTTCATCTGCTGATGGGGCTTTCCGCCTACGTATAGCTCGTCCACCGGTTTCGGGCGTCCTCCCGGCTACGCTATGATGACCACGTCGATCGTGCCGGATGCGCCGGCATCACCCGATGCGAGGAGGCTCTGACGTGGACCGAGAGGACGCGACGCTGATCATTCTCGCCGGCGGGGAGTCGCGGAGGATGGGCCGCCCGAAGCATCTCCTCCCCACGCCGTGCGGCTGCTTGATCGAGCACCTCGCGGGACGTCTCGGCGATTGCTTCACGGAGATCCTCGTCGTCGGCCGTGATCTCGATCTCTCGATAGACGGACTCCGTGTCGTCGAAGACGCGCGGCCGGAGCAGAGCCCGCTCGTCGGTATCCACGGCGGGCTCACGGCGGCGACGACGGATCTCTCGTTTGTGGTCGCGTGCGACCTCCCGTTTGCCAAGCCGACACTCGTTCGCCGCATCCTCTCCGCGGCGTCCGATGTCGACATCGCCGTTCCCGTCGTCCGCGGCTACCTCGAACCGCTGTTCGCGGCGTACCGGCGATCGGCCCTGGACACGATCGCCGAGACGCTCGATCGAGGGATCTTGAAGGTGACGGCCTGCTACGATCGCTTACGCATACGGGAGGTACCCGAAATCGAGGTTCGTCGATACGACCCGGATCTCGCCTCGTTCGTCAACCTGAACGTCCCGGAGCAGCTTCACCTGCTCGCACGCTTGTAGACGTCGCGACGCATCCACCTCCGCCACTCACGAGTGGAGCCAACCGACGGAAGGCGCAGCCTTCCGTCCCCCGCCGATTCCGAAGGAACCACCATCTTGCGGAACGCAGAGCGTTCCGCACCCTGCGGCAGCCCTCCGATAGCCAGTGGCCCCGATTTGCACCAACCGACGGAAGGCGCAGCCTTCCGTCCCCCGCCGATTCCGAAGGAACCACCATCTTGCGGAACGCAGAGCGTTCCGCACCCTGCGGCAGCCTTCGGCTGCCGCAGGATTAGTAGTTCGGCCGAAGTCCGAACTCGGCGGACTCGACCCACTCCTCCGGCCGGTCGTAGTACTCCACAAGCGAACTGACGAACAGGTAGTGCCCCTTCTCGATCCCCGCCAACCGCTCGAACAGCGCGCGGATCTGTGGATCGTCGGACGAACCGGCGCGCTCGCGGTAGAACGCCTCGGTCGCCTGCTCGATGTCGCTCGCCCGGCGGAGCATGTCGAGCAGCCCCGCGTCGGAGGAGATCGATCCGACGCCGCCTTCGATCCCTCCGCCGACCCAGTCCTTCGCCGCCTCGATCAGGCTCTCGGTCGCTTGGACGCTCCCGACATTCATCGTCCGCAGGGCGTCGGCATGCTGAGCCTCTTCCTCCGCGAGCATCCCGAGGATCTTCGCGGCACTCGGGTCGGTCGTCGTCTCCGCCGCAGAGCGGTAGTTCGATTCGGCGCGCTCCTCGAGCGCGATCGCTTCATCGATCAATCCCACGGTAGCTCCTTTCACCGGACCGTACCCAGCATAGCGCGGCCGTCCCGGAACGGCCAACGCGTTCAGACGACGAGATGCATACATTCCCCCGAGGCGATCGGACGGCACCCGTACGGCGTCTCCAAGAGCAGCCGCCCGGCTTCGTCGATGTCGACAGCCGTCCCCTCGATCACGGTTCCATCCTCCATCGATACCCGCACCGTACGGCCGAGCGTCGACAGTCGTTCCCGATAGGCATCGAGGATCTCGCCGTCCGGACGGACGGACCCGAGCTCCTCGCCGATCGCAACCATGAGTTCCCCGCGCCGCGCACCGCAACCGACCTCCCGGAGACAGATGGCGGTCTCCAGCGGTGCCCCCGTCACATTGAGTCCGATCCCGACGAGCGCCGCGTCAGCGACGGTTTCGATCAGGATGCCCGCGAGCTTCCGATCGGCAATCAACACGTCGTTCGGCCACTTGAGATCGGCTTGGACCCCGTAGGCAGCCAGCGCCCGCGTTGCCGCCATACCGGCCCGGAGCGAGATCAGCGAATGAGGATCGACGACGTAGGTGGCGTACAGCCCCCCGACCGGCGACAGCCAAGTCCGCCCGAACCTGCCGCGGCCTTCCGTCTGCTCGTCGGCGACAACGACACAGCCCGGCTTGGCTTCCCCGGCCTGGACGAGCCGGCGGGTCACGTCCTGCGTCGACGCAAGGCTCGAGTGGCGGCGAACCACGAGGGACATGCTACGCCTCGCGACGGACGGGGAAGGTATCACAGGCATGCGGAATCACGAGGATACGAACATCGCTTCCGAAACGCGATCGAGCCGTATCGAGAACCGTCCCCACATCGGGCGCCGGTTCCATGAAGAACCGCCGGACGGTGGCATCGCCGAGACCGGAGCGAAGGAAGACCGTCGCCCGCTGGACGTCCTGCGCGAGAAAGACGGCCTTGTGTCCCCCGAGCACGAACCCCTCCCGCTCGTAGAGGCTGAGGACGTCCTCCGGCGAGTCGCTCCGCTCGATCCAGTCGGTGAAGACCGACTGGCCGATTCCATCCTCGCAGGCGGCGATCAAGAAGAGGACCCCGCCGTCCCGCAGGGCCTGCATCGCGTTGTATTGGGCCTTGTAGGCTTGATACAGGTTGATGTCCTTCGGATGCCCTCCGGCCGAGGCGATCACCACGTCGTACGGCGTGTCGAACGGACGCTGGGAGTGTTCGTCCCAGAAGGCCCGCCCGACGGCGTGCGCCGCCTCCGGCTCGCCGACAACGACCTTCGCCACCCGTCCGTCTCCGTCGAGGACAACGTCGACGATGAAGTCGAGGCCCGCCATCCGCGCAGCTTCGACCATCTCTTCATTGAGCGGATTGCCCTCGTAGACGCAGGCGGTGCTTCGCTCGTCGGACATCAACGCGTGATTCGATTCAATCGTACCGCGACCGGCGATGCCGGGAAGGATGTTCTTCCGCCCGCCCGAGTACCCGGCGTAGTAGTGCATCCCGATCCGACCGATACTCGCGACGCGATCGGCGTCGATGATCGACCGGTGAACGGTGATCGGTGTGCCGCGCGCGCTGACCCCGATCTCGACGACATCCCGGTCACAGTCGTGAACGATCACACGGAATCGCCGACGCAGATCGCCAAGCAGTCCCTCCAACTCGTCGTCCGTCGACGCGCGGTGGGTTCCGGTGGCCACGAGCACCGTGACATCATCGGAATCGATGCACCCCTCAATCCGCTCCCAGAGGAGCGGCAGGATGTCGCGCGTCGGCGTCGGGCGGGTATGGTCGTTGACTACGATTGTCAGCCGGTCGCCGCACTCGAACAGGTCTGCCGGATCGCCCATGCCGAACGGACGCGACCACGCATCGTCGAACGCGCGCTCCAGTGGGACCTGCGACATCGGACGCGGCTCGAGCACATCGGCCGGCGGACCGTTCCCCAAATCGATCGACACGATCCCTCGCCCATAGGCGAGATCGAATGACATCCCACGCCCCTCCTTCCAATGGACTCGATTCTACCGCCATCTGCCCCTCGGGGAGCGATCCGCGCTTCTCCCGACGGGAACCTTGCGTGCCATCAGCTGGGTCGCTACGCTCTCGCCGCCATCGGAAGGAGAGAGCATGTCACGAACCTACCTGACCTCGGAATCGGTTACTGAAGGCCATCCCGACAAGATCGCCGATCGAATCTCGGATGCCGTTCTCGATTCGATCCTGACTGAAGACGCCGACGCGCACGTGGCGTGCGAGACCTTCCTGACCACCGGACTGGTGCTGGTCGGGGGAGAGATCTCGACGTCGACCTATGTCGACGTGCCATCGCTCGTCCGTCACGTTCTGCAACAGATCGGCTACGACCAGCCCGGCCTTGGTTTCCACCACCAGGACTGCGCCGTCCTGTCGGCGATCAAGGAGCAATCGAGCGATATCGCTGCAGCGGTCGGCTCCGCCGCCGAGGTTCGGTACGACCGCTCGTCGGACCCCTACGACGTCATCGGGGCCGGAGACCAGGGAATCATGTTCGGGTACGCTCGATCGGACACCGATGTGTTGATGCCCCTTCCGATCGTTCTCGCACACGGTCTCACCCGTCGTCTGACCGAGGTTCGCAAGGCGGGCGCGTTGCCTTTCCTCCGCCCGGACGGGAAGTCCCAAGTGACGGTCGAATACGACGGCGATCGCCCGGTGCGAGCCGACACGGTGTTGATCGCGGCGCAGCACACCCCGGATGTCGGAAACGACGCGTTGGTCGCCGGCATCGTCGAGCATGTCGTCCGACCGGTACTCGGAGACTGGCTCGACGATCGCACGACGGTTCTCATCAACTCGTCGGGCCGGTTCGTCATCGGCGGACCGGCCTCGGACGCCGGCGTCACCGGCCGGAAGCTCATCGTCGACACGTACGGCGGGTTCGGCTCACACGGCGGCGGTGCCTTCTCGGGCAAGGACCCGACGAAGGTCGATCGCTCCGGCTCGTACATGGCGCGATACGTGGCGAAGAACGTCGTCGCCGCGGGCCTGGCGCGGGAGGTCGAGATCCAGGTTGCGTACGCGATCGGGCGAGCGGCCCCGCTCGCCGTCGGCGTCGACTCGCGCGGGACCGGCACGGTGCCCGACGCCCGCTTGCGCGACGCGGTCGTCGAGCTCTTCGACTGGCGCCCGGGCGCGATCATCGACCGCTTCGATCTGAAGCGACCGATCTACGAACCCCTGTCGGCCTACGGCCACTTCGGACGAACCGATATCGACCTGCCGTGGGAAGAGACGGATCGGATCGAGGAGCTCCGGCAGGCCGTGGGCTAGGTCGGCAGTCTACTCCAACGACAGTCGTGTGACTCCGGGGAGGCTCTCGATCTTCGAGCCGAGTTCGCCGATGTCGATCGACCCCCGGTGCCGGATCATGAACCGCAGCGTGATCGGCCCCGCGCTTCCGCCGGACGCCCATCCACGCAGCTCGACGCGGATTCTCTCCTGTCTGCACAAGTCGAGGATCGCCTGCTGAACCGCGACCCGCTTCTCGGGCGACACGTCGATGACGAGCTGATGGTAGATCGCACTCGGAAGCCGAGCCTCGGCCCAATCGAGTGCCGTCAGCACGATCAGGCCGATCGCGGTGCCCCCGATCGCGAGGTCATACAGTCCCTGTCCGCAGACGATCCCGAGAGCCGCCACGAACCAGATCGATGCCGCCGTCGTCAGCCCACGAACCCAGTCGCCGACTCGGATGATCGTCCCCGCGCCGAGAAAACCGATGCCGGTAATGACCCCCGCGGCGATCCGCCCCGGATCGATCTGCACTCCCGCTCTGGCGGCGACCACCCGGACCACGGCTTCCCCGCCGACCATGACCAGTGCAGCACCGATCCCGACGAGAACGTGGGTTCGCAGCCCGGCCGGACGTCCATGGATCTGCCGCTCGAGGCCGATGACACCGGTCAGCCCGGCTGCAGCCAGCACGCGGAGGATCAGCTCCCACGCGATCATCCGCCCTCCTTCGTCTAGGTCAGTCCGAGCGACTTCGCTTCATCGATCCGGCGGATCGTCTGCACGATCTCGTCGACCGGCATCGCACCGAGATCCTCCTCGGTCCGCAGTCGCACCGAGACCGCATCGGACGCAAGCTCCCGATCCCCGATCACGAACATGTACGGAATCTTCTGGAGCTGTGCGTTACGGATCTTGGCGTTCATGCGCTCCGATGTTCCATCGACGACCGTACGGATGCCCGCGTTCGCGAGGCGATCCTTCACAGTCCGCGCGTAGTCGACGTGCCGGTCGGCAATCGGGATGATCGCCACCTGCACCGGCGAGAGCCAAACCGGGAAGGCGCCCGCATAGTGCTCGACGAGGAGCGCGTAGAAGCGCTCGATCGCGCCGAGCAGCGCCCGGTGAACGACGTAGGGACGGCGGCGCGAGCCGTCCTCGGCGACGTACGTCATATCGAACCGACTCGGCAGGTTGAAGTCGAACTGGATCGTCGTCAACTGCCACGTGCGCCCGACGGCGTCGCGGAACTTGATGTCGATCTTCGGCCCGTAGAATACCGCTTCTCCCTCCATCCGTTCGTACGGGAGGTCTCTCGCCACGATCGCCTTGAGGAGCGACGCCTCGGCCGTCTCCCACATCGGATCCTCGCCGGCGTACTTCTCCGGCGTCGCGGGGTCGCGCACCGACAGCTCGATCTTGAACTCCTCGAGTCCGAAGCCCCGCAGCAGGTCGAGGCTGAAGTCGAGCACACGCAGGACCTCGCCCTCGATCTGCTCGGGCGTACAGATGATGTGGGCGTCATCCTGGGTGAATCCGCGCACACGCAGCAGTCCGTGCAGCGTCCCGGATCGCTCGTACCGATAGACGGTGCCGAGCTCCGCCCACCGCAGCGGCAGGTCACGGTACGAGCGGGTCTGCGACTTGTAGATCATGATGTGGAACGGGCAGTTCATCGGCTTCAGGTAGTACTCCTGCCCGTCGACGTCCATCGGTGCGTACATTCCGTCACGATAGAAGTCGAGGTGTCCCGATGTCTCCCACAGGCGGGCTCGGCCGATGTGCGGAGTGAAGACGATCTCGTAGCCTCCCTCGAAGTGGCGCTTGCGCCAATAGTCCTCGATCAGGACGCGCATGCGGCCGCCCTTGGGATGCCAGTAGGCCAGCCCCGGTCCGGCCTCTTCGTGAAAACTGACGAGGTCGAGGTCCTTGATCAGCCGACGGTGGTCCCGCGCCTCGATCTGCGCGAGACGTTCGAGGTGCTCCTCGAGGTCCTCCGCCCGCTCCCAGGCCGTCCCGTAGATCCGTTGCAGCATCGGGCGGGCCTCGTCGCCGCGCCAGTACGCACCGGCAACCGACAGCAGCTTCATCGCCGCCACCTTCACCTGGCCGGTCGAACGAAGGTGCGGGCCGCGACAGAGGTCGGTGAACTCGCCCTGTGCGAAGAACGAGACGGTTTCATCCTCGAGGTCGTCGACGAGCTCGATCTTGTAGACCTCGCCCTGCGACTCCAGCAGCGCCCTGGCCTCGGCTTTCGACAGCTCCTTGCGAACGATCGGGACGTCGGAGTCGATGATCTTCCCCATCTCCGCGGCGATCCGCTCGAGGTCCTCGTCCGAGAACGGGCTCGCAACGTCGAAGTCGTAGTAGAAGCCGTCCTCGATCGCCGGCCCGATTCCGAGTTTCGCCTCGGGAAAGAGCCTCTTCACCGCCTGGGCCATGATGTGCGTCGTCGTGTGCCGCAGGGTCTCCAACGCCTGCGGCTCGCCCGTCGTGACGAGCGTCAGCGTGCAGTCCTCGGTCAACGTCTCGCGAACATCGCGAAGCGTCCCGTCCACGACCGCACAGACCGTCGCCTCGGCGAGGCGCGGCCCCATCGACGATGCCACCTCGAGGATCGAAATCCCCTCGGGGTGTTCCACAGTGGACCCGTCCGGCAAAGAGATTCGAATCATCGTCCCTCCTTCGGGGGCGGAAATGCCGTATCTTACCTCGGAAGTGCTGTTCCGACCAACGATACGGAGTTCGACGCGACGGCGGCTCGCCGCCGCGCGACCTAGAGGATGTATCGAGACAGGTCGCGGTCCTCGACGATGCCGGCGAGCCGCTCCTCGACGTACGCCCGGTCGATGACGATCGTCTCGCCACGGCGCGCGTCGGCCTCGAACGAGATGTCCTCCATCAGTTTCTCCATCACCGTGGTCAGGCGGCGGGCACCGATGTTCTCGGTCGTCTGGTTCAGCTCGTAGGCGATGTCGGCGATCGCGGCGACGGCATCTTCATCGAACTCGAGCTTCACCGACTCGGTTCCCATCAGCGACTGGTATTGCGTCACGAGGGCATCCCGGGGCTCGCAGAGGATCCGCCGGAAGTCGGCTGCGGTCAGGCTGTCGAGCTCGACCCGAATCGGGAGTCGGCCCTGCAGCTCGGGGATCAGGTCGGATGGCTTCGACATGTTGAACGCCCCGGCGGCGATGAACAGCACGTTCTCGGTGCTGACGGCGCCATACCGCGTTCGGACCGCGGTCCCCTCGAGCAGCGGGAGGAGATCCCGCTGTACACCCTGCCGCGATACGCCCGGACCGCCCGTTTCTTCGCGTCCGCCGGCGGCGATCTTGTCGAGTTCGTCGAGGAAGACGATCCCCATCTCCTCGGCCAGTTGGAGCCCCTCCTGGCGGACCTCCTCCATGTTGATCAGCGTGTCGAGAACCTGCTCGAACAGGTAGCCGCGCGCCTCGCGGATCCGCATCCGCCGCTTCTTGCGCGACGTCGGGAGGAGGCCGGAAAGGACGTTGCCCATATCGATCCCCATCTGGTCGATGCCGTCCTGGGAGAAGACCTCGACCTGCGGGTTGATCGGCTCCTCGACCATCACCTCGATGTACCGCTCCTCGAGGTCGCCCGCCTTGAGCTTGGCGAGGAGCTTCTCTCGGGTGTGGCGTACCGACTCCTCCCGCTCCTCGTCGCCCTCGGCGCTCGGCAGCAACGCGTCGAGGATCTGCTCGGTGACGAGCCGCTCCGCCTCCTCCTCGACCCGGTAGATCTCCTCCTCGCGGATCATGTCGATCGCGATGTCGACGAGGTCGCGGATCATCGACTCGACGTCCCGACCGACATAGCCGACTTCGGTGAACTTCGTCGCCTCGACCTTGACGAACGGGCAGGTCGTCAGTCGCGCGAGACGTCGGGAGATCTCGGTCTTCCCGACGCCGGTCGGCCCGATCATCAGGATGTTCTTCGGCTTGATCTCCGCGCGGATCTCGTCGCCGACGTACTGCCGGCGCATCCGATTCCGCAGCGCAATCGCGACCGACCGTTTCGCCGCCGCTTGGCCGACGATGTACTTGTCCAGCTCCTCAACGATCTGTTTCGGCGTTAGGCCGCCGATCCGCGACTCGGACACCTCGATCAGTGGGCTCATGGATTATCTCACCACCGGAGTTCCTCGACCGTGATCCGGTCGTTAGTATAGATGTCGATCTCCGCCGCGATTTCGAGCGCTCGCCGCGCGATCCGATCGACCGGGAGGTCGCCGGACTCCATCAGCCCGCGTGCGGCCGCAAGGGCATAGGGACCGCCGGAACCGATTCCGATAACACCGTCGTCCGGTTCGAGAACATCGCCGGAGCCGGAGATCATCAACAGACCTTCCTCGCTCACGGCAACCAGTACCGCCTCGAGATGGCGAAGGACACGATCGGTCCGCCACTCCTTCGTCAGCTCCACCGCGGAGCGGCGCAGCTTGCCGTCGTACTTCTTAAGCTTCCCTTCGAAGTTGTCGAGCAAGGCGAGACAGTCGGCCGTCGCGCCGGCAAAGCCGACCAGTACGCAATCGTCATGCAGACGGTACACCTTCTTCGTGCTCCGCTTGATGACGGTCGTGTCCATCGTCGCCTGGCCGTCGCTTGCCAGTACGGCGCGTTTCTCGTCGGCGGCGTAGACCGCAAGGATCGTCGTGCTGTGCATCGTCGCCATAAGGGCCCTATTCTAGTGCCCCTACGGGAACCCATCAATCCAAATCCGGCGAACACACGCGTTCTCCACAGACAGCAACATCTACCTTCTCTCTCTCCGAAAGAGAGAATCTAGTAGTAGAAGTAGTAGGAGGGCCCTCGATCTGGGGAGATCGACGGAACGACTGTTCGGAAGGGAGATTCACCGCAATGGAATCGAGGGGAAAGACTGTGCACAACTGCGCCCGAGCAGTGGACGGACGATGTGGACAACCGGGCCCGGACGTTTGCACAGAGACTGTCCACAGCGAAGCGATGTGTGTACACAGGAAGATGCGCCGCGAATCCACAACGGTCGACTAGCGGACGGTGGAGTAGCGCGCAGCGAGGTTCTCCTGGATTTCGCCGATCTCGGCATAGAGGAGCGGCGTCTCTTCGATCATCCCCTTCACCTTCATGTAGGAATGCATGATCGTCGAGTGGTCGCGATTGCCGAATTCCCTGCCGATAGCCGGGAAGGAGTGATCGGTCATCTCGCGGGAGAGGTAGATGGCAACATGTCGCGCTTGGGTGATCTCCTTCCTCCGGCTGGAGCTCTCGATCTCCTGGCGCTTGATGTTGAATCGCGATGCGACCTCCTCCTTGATGTGCTCGATCGTCAATCTCGGTCGTTGCCCTTCCTTCGGAAGCATTCCCTCAAGAGTCTTCGGTGTCAGTGCCTCGCCGCGCAGTTCGGCGAAGGCGAGCACCTTGGTCAGGGCCCCCTCGAGGGCGCGAACGTTCGACGAGATCCGCGACGCGATCAACTCAAGGATGCCGACGTCGATATCGAGACCTCGGCTTGCCGCCTTCTCCCGCAGGATGGCGATGCGCGTTTCGAGATCGGGGGGTTGAATGTCGGCGACGAGTCCCCAGCGGAATCGCGACACGAGACGCTCTTGGAGCCCGGAGAGATCCTCCGGTGCACGATCGCTGGATAGAACGATCTGCTTCTCATTGCCGTGGAGCTCGTTGAAGGTATGGAAGAGCTCCTCCTGTGTCGCCTCCTTGCCGCTGAGGAACTGAACGTCATCGATCAACAGGAGGTCGACCTGACGGTACTTGCCGCGGAACGCTGCCGTCGTGCTGTTTCGAATCGCGTTGATCAGCTCGATTGCGAACCGCTCGGAGGACGTGTACACAACCGAGCTGCCCGGAGCGGCGGCTTCCACGTGGTTGCCGATTGCCTGGAGCAGGTGGGTCTTCCCCAATCCGACGCTCCCGTAGATGAACAGGGGGTTATACGCGGTTCCCGGCTTGGTGGCGACCGCCTCGGATGCGAAGTACGCGAGGTCGCAGTTCTTCCCGCGGACGAACGAGGAGAATGTGTAGTCCGGATTGAGCGGGAGGACATCACCCTGTGGAGGATCGACCGAGGCAACCGACGGTGCAGACGATTCGCTCGGCTTCGATCCGTTCTTCGAGATCTCGATCACAAGCGCGACGGGGTGCTCGCAGGTCTGCGACGCGATCTCCTCGATCATCTCGCGATAGCGCCGCTCGATGCCACCCTTGGTAAAGGGGTCGGGGACGGAGATCGTCAGTGCTCCGTCGGCCAAAGCTACGGCACGGGTTTCCTCGAACCATGTTTCGAAGCTGGAGTAGGAGATCTCGGACTTCAACGCCGAAAGCACGGAATCCCACAAGATAGGAGCAGTCGCAACCATTCAGACACCCTTCCCGCCCAATGCGCGCGGCAAGGGTAGCTCAACCGATTCGCAACGGTCAAGCAGGGGATCCATGTTGCTCCTCGCTCCGTGAACGCTGGAAGCCGCATGGGTTGAACCTCGCCCCCTCTGCGGACAGCTGGCACCTCTTCGAAACGCCCATACGTCGCCACCGAATCGTGCAGTCGACCGGCGTTGTGGGGGATTCGTTGCGGGGCTCGGCTCAGGTATCTGCTTGTGGAAAACCGCTGGTTTCGTGAACAGAACGGAACGACGACTGTGGAAAAGCATGGGGAGATCGTGCGGAGACGGTGGCAGCACCCCGCGGACCGGCATCGTACGCGTCGTACCGGGACGCCGCAGGTGACTTATCCACAAGGAAGCCCCCTAATCGTGCGTTTTTGGCGGGCTTCTCCACATGGTTTTCCACAGGCATTCCGCGCTGTCGGGTAGCTGGATGCACGAATCGAACAGAGTTTCCTTGGTCGGGTGATCCAGAGGATCGTGCGGGTCGATGGGGACGGCCCGGCCACATGTCCCGTTCGGATGGGACGATCACGCACCCCCGGGCAAGGAATTGGTGCCGAGGCCCAGATTCGAACTGGGGACACCCGCCTTTTCAGGGCGGTGCTCTACCGACTGAGCTACCTCGGCACGACTGGCGGGGACGACCGGATTTGAACCGGCGATCTCTGGAGTGACAATCCAGCGTCCTAGACCTGACTAGACCACGCCCCCGAGATGCAAAGAACTCACTGGGCAAGACAGGACTCGAACCTGCGACCTTCCGGATGTAAGCCGGATGCTCTCCCAGCTGAGCTACTCGCCCATTATAGCCTGGCCCTTGCACGCCGCAAGGCCAGACTCTGGCGTCCCCAAGGGGATTTGAACCCCTGCCGCCGGGATGAAAACCCGGTATCCTAGGCCGCTAGATGATGGGGACAGAAACCGGCGGATTATAGACCGCAACCCGGCTTCGTTTCAATCGATGCGAGCCTTGCAGCAGGAGCTGCTGTCGGAGCATCGTCCCATCTGTGGCGCGGCACTTCCGGTCCGCCGCGTCACGGCCTGCCGGACCTATCGGAGTTCGGAATCGTCTCTTGGATGGGCTATCGTCGAGGTGCGGATGGCGCCGTCTTCTCTGCAGTGCGGCCAAGCGGTCCGCGTTCGGATTGGGGGCCCGGCTGAGCTTCTCTCATGTCCGTGGATGAGTCGAGCGGCTTGGTGTCGCCGGTGGAATCATCTGCCGATGCGGGATCCGGGAGCCGGGACAGGACGAGCACGGCACCGAGGAGCAAAAAGGCGGCAACGAAGTATGAGGCGTGGTACCCCACGTGCTCTGCGAGAGCTCCGCTTGCAACGCCGGCGAGCGTAGTACTGGCGCCGGCGACGGCGTTGTAGGTGCCGAGGGCCAGCCCGCGGTTCTCCGGCTTGGCAAGTCGGGAAGCGAGCGCAACTCCGCTGAGTTGAAAGAAAGACCAGGTCAGCCCGGTCACGAACAAGAATGGTGCTACGGCGCCCCACGGGAGATGGGGCAACAGCCACAGCGTCACTGCACCGAGGACGAACAGCAGCACCCTTGAACTCAGTGCGCCCATCTGCACACGACGGTTTCCGCGACGCTTGATCCGGTGAAGCGCGAACGGATAGGCGACGACGATTCCGCTGTGCAGCATCACGTACCCGTAGAAGACCAGAGAGGGAGGGTATCCGAGTCTCTGAGAGAGGAGAAGCGCAAGGGGCACCCCAAAGAAGGCAATTCCGGTGAACGCAAGAGCGGAGGCGAGCAGGAACTGCCGCGTCCCGTGCCGGAGATCCTTCAGCTTCCTGAGAGAGAGGCGGTGGTACAGGTGGAGGGGATTGAATCGCCACGCCTCGAGGAGGAGGTTTCCCACGGCGACGACCAGCCCGCGAAACCGGCGCCGTGTGAAGACGGACTTGACGGAGGGGATCAGCCAAGCTGCAAGAGCGGCTGCGGCGAACGCCAATCCCGACAGACCGGCCAAGAGAGCGCGGATTCCTACGGTCTCCGAGAGAACGGCCAGGGTCGTGGTCACTGCAACGGCTCCGGCGATCAACCCCAGGAGCCACCCCACAGCACCGGACAGGTTCAGCGCGGTGATGCTCGCTTCCCAGTCCCGATCCTGCTTGTGCTCGATCACCAGCAAGACGGCGACCGATGCGTTGGCCACCCAGAAGAAGCTGAGCAGCGTGTTGAAGGCGAGAAGCCGGGCGAAAGTCGTCGAGAGGGCAAGCCCCGCATGCGCCACGCCGACGACCAGGCTGCTCGCAACCACGAAGGCCTTTCGTCGGTCTACCGCATCGGAGAGCCTTCCCCACATCAGACTGCCAAGCACAGCCGCGGCGCTCGCGCATGTCGAGAGGATTCCGAGCTCCCTCGGTCCTTGATCAAGGATCCGATCCAGCTTCAAGGGGATCAGTACCGAAGAGGTCCCCATGACGAAGTTCGCGACCAAGAAGGCGACGTACCAGGAGTCAATGCAGTAGCGAATGGCGCGCATGATACGAGGATAGCCCCCGAGGCTGGATGGGGTGTGTCCGTCTGAGCACGCTAGGCGAAGGAACGTGCTCAGACGGACCGGCTACTTGACCAAGAGAAGAGGTGTGGACGACGTGTTGGCCACTTCCCGTGCCACGCTTCCCATCAGAGCGCGTTCGAGTCCTCTCCGTCCATGCGTCCCCATGACGATCAGATCTGCGCCGAGCCGTGCTGCCATCTCGGTGATGACCTCGCCGGGATGCCCCTCTTTGAGGTGGGGCTCGACCTCGGCGACCCCCAGGTTCCGGAGCTCCCTTGCGGCCTCATCCACGATCTGATGGCCCTTCCTGTGGATTTTCTCCGCAACGGTGTCATCCAGGACGTAGTAGTACCATGGCCCGGCGAAGTTCGTCTCGGACGCGAACAGCACGTGAACCTTCGCCGAGAGCTTCTTCGCTAGGGAGCCGGCGAAGCTGAGCGCCTTCTCGCTGCATTTGGACCCGTCCGTCGGAACGAGGATCACGTTGACGTCATCGATTGTGGGTCGATGACCGTTGCCGCATTCACGACCGTCCCGGACCGCAGAGCTACGCTCGGAGGTGTGCATTCAATCACCCTCGATCTCGCCACGACCTCGGGCGAGATCTGTACTCATGCGCTTGCCGGCGACGCGACCGCATCCTCTCGACGGATCTGACGAAGCGCAGACGGAGCCGCTTCATGGCTGAACTCTCTTCCGTTCGCATCTTGAGACCCTTCCGCAGGAGTCCGAATTGACTTCGGGCAGTCCAACCTGCTTCCCAAACTGTCAAGGAATCCTCAGGGCGAGGTTCCTCCTCCCGCCAATCACCACGAAGAGAACCAACGGAGATGGGGAGCGGTCGGTCGGCAGCCGCTCCCCGGCTTCCGTGCTACTTGGGTTTGCTGGGACTCGCTGGTTTCTTCGTCTTCTTCCTTCCGGTCGTCACTAGTGACACCTCCCTTCCCGTACTGGGTGGGGTCTCGTGCTATCGAATCTCATCCTGTCACCCGCCGAGTCCACTCATCGGACTCTTCAAGGGCTTCGCCTTCGATCCCGTCGGCCGGGATGTCCAGTCGACAAGTCGGACGGCCGAAGTGGATGAGCCATTCAGCACACTCCGTTCACGCGATTGCCACCGTGTCGGTGATGGATTACGGCTCCGCACGAGGGGCATCTCGTCTTCTTCGTTTGCCGTGTGTTCCATGATTCCGCCCTTGCGCAGCTTGACAGATCGTCAGTTGCGCATTTGACTATCTGGGCAGCTGTCATTATACTCAAGAGCACCCCTCTGTCAAGAGGTCGAACGAGGAGAGGAGGATCACCACGTGCCGAAGACTCATTCGTCGTTCTTCAGGATGCTCTCTGCGCAAAGGAGAGTACGGATTCTCAGACTCCTGAGGGAACACCGCGACCCTACTGTCGACGACCTGGCTACCGAGTTGAAGGTGGGCGTTCCGACCGTCTCGAGGCAACTTCAACTACTGCGAATGAACGATCTGGTGACATACAGGCAAGACGGGCAGACGCGTCACTACGAACTGAACGAGAAGGAGATCGGCGAGCGAGTCGCGCTCTTCCTGCAGGAGATGGGCATCACGCTGCCGACGTTGTGAAGCAGGAGCCCTGCTGCCCGAGGTTCGTCTTCCTGTAGGAGATGCCTGTCGATTGCCGTTGCGGCGTGCAGCAACGCGGAACTCGCCCCTCTCCCGGGGAGCGGATGGCTGAAGGAGGTGCCATTGGCGTCTCCTTCAGCCGCGAGCCGCAGAGCTGCATCTTGGCGATCTGGGGTAGCTAGTCGATGACGACGTCTACCACAACGACGCCTGTACCGCTGGGCGACGTGAACGCTACGCTGAGGACGTACCGTCCACTCGACCAACGATGTGAGGACAGATCGGGCATGAGGGCGATCTTGTACACACCGCTCGCCGGCTCGGTGACGCTGACCTTCTTCATTGGATCCGCGTTCGCCGGTGCTGCGACGACGGTGACGGAGAGGCTGCCACCGAGGATGCCGCGGATGGGACCGGCCGCGTTGTACGCGGAGACGAGGACGTAGACCTCATTGCGGTTGCCCGCAGCTGCGGTGCCGGCATGCCCGACCGCCTGTAGGATGAAGCCCTCCGTTGTCGGAGCGGCCGCGTTGCCCAACACGAGAACCACGGCCGCGATCGCCGCGACAGACCCGATCACGTAGAGAGCCTTCCTTGTAGCTCTTCGCATCCTCATCGTCTTCCTCCTTCTCTTGGACTCGGCGGCCGTGAGAGCCGCTGAGGGGAACTTCACAGTAACTCTATCATACAGGAGACAGAAAGGTCGGTGCTCTGCCTCGGACTTCCGGACTCGTGCGACATTGCGAGCGCGAGAACCGAATCGGCCTGACCGATGTTCAACGGGTACTCGACGGTTGCGCGCTGGGAGGTCACGCTCCCGGATTGCTCATTGGCCGTCTGTTGGATGCGGCATCCGGCACGGACCGCTCGCGCGTCCTGGGAGCGAGCGTCGTACGTCAACTCGAGGGCCGACGTGCCCTCGCCCGAGATGTCGTCGCTTGCGCCGGACCAGGAGAGGTGACACCCCAGCTGCGAATTGGGGGACAGGGCCCTTCCGACGTCTCCGGAGAGGACGAAGAGCACGTCTTCGGTTCCACGGTACGGTTCGACGAGTTCGTATCCCACGCCGCTTTGCAGGGTGGCTCCGCAGTAGCGATCATAGACGTCGTCCTTGAGTTCCTCTTGCATGCCCAGCACAGCGCAGGAATCGAGCGTCGAACCGGCAAGTTGGCCGACCGGCTTCGCAACCGACGCGACGTGCTCCTCGAAGGAGTCGTAGGAATCCCTGGGCGCGATCTCCTCCGCGATGTGCATCGAGTCACGGCGCGTGAGCGGCCGCTGGAGGAGGCCGCTTCGAAGCAGACGTGTGAGGATGCGGTCTGCTTTCGCCAGCGACGTGACGTTGCGGAATCGCCCGATGCCCACGATCGCGCTGCCGAGCATCCCGGCCAACAAGGCTCTTCTCACGCGGACCACCTTCTGCTACCGACGTGGATCCCTACCAATCCTCATCGCCGTAGGACGGGGCGGCAGCTCTCTGCTTCTTCTCTTCCTTGGCTTCGGTTACGACGGCGTCCATCGTCAGCATCATCCCGGCGATCGATGCGGCGTGTTGGAGCGCGGAACGGGTGACTTTGGTCGGGTCGATGATCCCGGCCTGAATCATGTCGCGGTACTCCTCGGCGAGCACGTCGAAGCCGATGCCCGGCTTCGACGATCGAACACGCTCGACGACGATGGCCCCCTCGAACCCGGCGTTGTCTGCCAGCTGTTCGAGAGGTGCGTGCAGTGCTTTGCGGAGAATGGCGACGCCGACGGCTCCGTCGTCGAGCAGCTTCAGATCATCGAGGGCCTTCGCCGCATTGATGAGCGCCACGCCGCCGCCCGGAAGGATTCCTTCCTCGACGGCCGCCTTCGTGGCTTCGAGCGCGTCCTCCATCCGGTGCTTCTTCTCCGTCAGCTCCGTCTCGGTTGCGGCGCCGACCTTGATCACCGCGACCCCGCCCGCGAGCTTCGCCTTGCGCTCTTCGAGCTTCTCACGATCGTAGGTCGAGGATGTCGTCTCGATCTGGGCATCGATCTGAGCGATCCTGCCCTTGATGGCCGACTTCGTACCCTTGCCGCCGACGATGGTGGTGTTCTTGCTGTCGACGCGGATGCTCTCAGCCCTTCCGAGCAGGTCGAGCGTCGCGTCCTTGATGTGCATCCCGACGTCTTCCGCAATAACGGTTGCGCCAGTGAGGACCGCGATGTCCTCGAGCATCGCCTTCCGACGATCTCCGAATCCGGGAGCCTTGACGGCACACACCGAGAGGACGCCGTGCAGCTTGTTGATGACGAGAGTCGCCAGCGCCTCTCCCGTCACTTCCTTGGCGATGATGAGAAGGGGCTGCTGTGCTTCGCCGATGCGCTCGAGAAGGGGCACGAGCTCCGTGGCGACCTTGAGGTCCTGATCGGTCACAAGGACGAACGGCTCTTCGAGGAGGACTTCCATCCTCTTCGGTTCGGTGACGAAGTACGGGGAGATGAACTCGCGATCGAACTGCATCCCCTCGACGACATCGAAGAAGGTCTCGATCGTGTCGGAGTTCTCCACGGTGATGACTCCGGTTCGACCGACTGCCTCCATCGCATCGGCGATGATCGCGCCGATCGACTCATCGTTGGCCGAGATCGTCGCTACCTGCGCGGTTTCCTCCTTTGTCTTCAGCTTGCGCGATTGCTTCCTGAGAGACTCGATGACCTTCTCGACGCCTCGGTCGATTCCGCGCTTGATCTCAATCGGATTCGCGCCGGCTGCGAGGTTCTTGAATCCCTGCTCGATCAGCGAATGCGCGAGGATGGTTGCGGTTGTGGTTCCGTCTCCCGCAACATCGTTGGTCTTCGATGCGACCTCCTTGACCATCTGGGCAGCTACGTTCTCGTAGGGATCCTTGTACTCCTGTTCCTTGGCGATGGTCACCCCGTCATTCGAGATCTCCGGACGCCCCCACTTCTTCCCGAGCACGACGTTTCGCCCACGCGGCCCGAGCGTGATCCGGACGGCCGCAGCCAGCTTGTCCGCGCCGGCCTTCATCCTTCGACGCGCCTCTTCTCCGAAGATGACTTCTTTTGCCATGCGTCTCTCCTATGTCTTCTCGATGACGGCCAGGATGTCCGTCGCCTTGATGATGAGCAGCTTCTGCCGATCCCATTCGAGTTCGGATCCACTGTGGCGGGGAATGAGAACGACATTCCCCTCGCTCACCCCGATTTTCTCGTCGGGGCCCACCGCGAGCACCTCGGCTTGCAGTGCCTTCTCGTTCTTCACACCATCGGGCAATACGATGCCGCCGGCGCTCATCTTCTCCTCCGGCTCGAGAGGCTTCAGCAGCGCTCGATTCCCAAGAGGAACAAGTCGCATCAGGCTCTCCTTTCTTCCATGTGAAGCCAGCCTTGCCGCGGCCCGGTTGCACCAAGCATCGACGGATCACTGCGGCGAAGCAGTGGAGGTCCGTGGTGGGACCGAGTACGTGAACTCGGAACGCTTCGCCAGGTTCTCCTGCAACGGATAGGCGTCCGAGTAGGAGAGGACTTCGATCTGGAGGGCTTCGCGAAGCGGGGAGAAACGCAACGGATCGAGAGCGATCTTGACCGTCGATGACGATCGGACGACGGCGCGGGATACGCTATGCGGTGCACCTCGGGAGTAGTGAACTACGATCCGGACATTCGCCCAGTCCGTTGGGCCTGAGTTCCTGACGATCAGCTTCCGCCCGCTCTGCTCTATGACCGACGTTACGTCAGCGCTCAGTGTCCCGACGGATCGGATACAGGCGGGCAGGGCCAGCGTTGCCAGCATTATCGCCAAGGTGATCCAGCCGGCGAACGTGGCCCTGCCGCCGTTGCGCATCGCTACTGGACCTTGACCTCAATCGGCTTCGCTTGCGCTCTGATCGACTTGCTGAGCGGAACCGACACTTTCAGTATCCCATCGTGGAGCGATGCGGAAACCGCCTTTTCGTCCTTGATGTCCGAAGGCAGGGGGAAGGTGCGCTGGAAACGTCCGTACCGGCGCCCGATCCGGAAGTAGTTCTCCTGCTTGACCTCATCGCTCCGGTTGATCTCCCCGGAGACGGTCAGTCGGCCCTGGTCGACTTTGATCTCGACCTGGTCCTTGCTGATGCCGGGCAACTCCATCTCGTAGACGACGCTGCCGTCCTTCTCATAGACGTCGGTTCTGCCGAAGCCGGGGGAGAGGTCGAAGCCGACATCGGAGAAGTCACCGAACACCTCGTCCATCAGCCGCGAGAGGCCCGACTCGGCCAGGAGGGGCCGATGCCAGATCGAAGGCAGATACTTCGCCATGTCATCCTCCTTACTGTCTTTGTCGAATCGAAGAGCGTTCGACGGGAAGGGGAGCGGGCGAGCGACGCCCGCTCCCTAGAGGGCGTCTATCGGCCCTTGCTCTGGGCCGCCTTGGGGGTCTTCTTCGTCGTCGACTTCTTGGTCTTCTTCGTCGCCATCTGTTCCACCTCCCTTCGCTACAGAGAGTGGGTGTCGCCCTACTCGATCTCCTCGGTCAGCGCTCGTTCCCACGCGTCCGACTCGTCGAAGGCGGCGCTTGCGGCTTCTTCATCGACCTGTTCGAGCCTGCGGCTCGGCCAGCCTCGCTGGGTGAGCCACTCGCCGCATTCGGGGCAGATTCCGATTCGATCTCTGCCGTGCCGGAAGTGGATCGAATTCCCGCACGACGGACACACGAGCTTTTTCGTTCGCTTCGCCATCGTTCGTCCCATGGTTCCCTCCTTGCGCAGCTTGACAGAGTGTTAGTTGCGCAGTTGACTATCTGGGCAGCTGGCATTATACTCTTGTCTGTCCACTTGTCAAGACCCAAAGAGCGCAGGAAAGGGAGCCCCATGCCAACACCGCATTCGATGTTCTTCAAGATGCTCTCTGCGAGAACCCGCGTGCAGATCTTGAGACTTCTCCGGAAGCATGATGACCTGACGGTCGAGGACTTGGCGACCGAGCTGCGGGTGACGGTCCCGACGATTTCGCGGCATCTGCAACTGCTTCGGATGCAGAACCTCGTGTCGTTCGAGCAAGACGCGCAAACACGATATTACAAAGTCAACGAGGCAGAGATTGCGAACGGGATCGCCAAGTTCCTGCAGGAACTGGACATCACGCTTCCGAGTTTGTGATCAAACGGTCCCGCGCGGCCATCGAGGTCAAGCAACGCGGACGCAGCAGGTGGATTGGCCTGGCGGAGCGCCGGTTTGCTCCCAAGCAATGCATGATCTACGCTCCGAACCGGGGGTGACGCATGCCACGCTTCTTCCACAGGGGTACCGAGAAGGTTGGACAGACCCCGGGCACGCCCACGTACGTGGGCCGGGAACGGGACGCGCGGATTACCGTGACGCAGTTCGAGTACGACCAGACCGGAGCCGACCGGTTGTCGATTGTCTCCCCCGACAAGGTCGTCGAGGCTCGAACCTCGGGAAGAAACTCGTGGATCAACGTCGACGGCGTGCACGAGACGGACATGGTCCAACGAATCGGATCGGCCTTCGATCTCCATCCTCTCGCGATCGAGGACATCGTCCATACAGGGCAACGTCCGAAACTGGAGGACTACGACTCGCACTTGTTCGTTGTCCTTCGGATGCTACGATGGAACGAGGATCGAGCCGAGATCGACGATGAGCAGGTCAGCTTGGTTGTTGGCGACTCGTGGGTGCTCTCGTTCCAGGAGCGAGAAGGAGACGTGTTCGACCCAGTTCGTGAGCGGCTTCTGTCGGACCGTGGGCGTGTGCGCAAGCTGGGTTCCGACTACCTCGCCTACACGCTGATCGATGCCGTCGTCGACCACTACTTCACGATCCTGGAGATCCTCGGCGAACGGATCGAGTCGCTCGGAGAAGACATGACCGAGAACCCGACGCACGGTCATCTCGAATCCATCCGCCATCTGAAGCGGGAGTTGCTGTTCATGCGGAAATCGATCTGGCCGCTTCGAGAGGTGTTGAACGCCATCCAGCGGGACGAGAGCCGTTTGGTCAAGGACTCCACCCGGCCGTATCTGAGGGACGTCTACGACCACACGATCCACATCATCGACACCGTCGAGACGTTCCGCGACATGGTCTCCGGGCTCATGGATGTCTACCTCTCGAGCATCAGCAACCGCATGAACGAGGTGATGAAGGTCCTCACGATCATCGCCACGATCTTCATCCCGCTTTCCTTTGTCGCGGGCCTGTATGGGATGAATTTTGCCTACATGCCCGAGCTGCAATGGCGGTACGGGTACTTCGCGATCCTCGGTGTCATGGCGGTCGCCGGCATTGGCATGCTTGTCTACTTCCGGCGGAGGAAGTGGCTGTGACCGGGAGGAACCTTGAGTCCGAAGCGGGCTGTGCGACCCCTGCGGTTCCGATCGGGCGCCAATCTCGCAAACTCGTGCGTTGCGCTGCAGGCGCACGTGCGTCGGGACCGAGTGCCGACGATTCTTTCCGCCGGCTGAGACGCGAACCCGGGAGTCGATGGGACGGGAGTTGACCATGCAACAGGCGGTGGAATGGCTCGGCAGAGCGAGCGGACTTGGCGCTGAGACGATCGGACGGATCCTGATCACGGCGGCGATCGTCATCGTTCTTTCGTTGCTTCGATGGGCGTGGCTCGCGTTCACGAACCGCAGAACCGACGATCCTCAGGTCCGGTATCGGTGGCGGAAGACGGCGACCTACTCGCTCACCGTTGTCGGTCTGATTGCCGTCGGTCGGGTCTGGCTCGTGGGCATCCAATCGCTCGTGACGTACTTGGGACTCGTCTCGGCCGGGATCGCCGTGGCGCTTCGGGATCCTATCGTCAACTGGTTCGGATGGATGTTCATTGGCTGGCGGAGGCCGTTCACGGTCGGTGATCGAATCCAAATCGGATCCCTCTGCGGCGATGTCATCGATATCGGCGTGTCGACGTTCTCGATTCTCGAGGTCGGTTCACATGAGGGCGGCGAGTAGACGACAGGGAGGATCGTGCACGTCCCGAACGGGAAGGTCTTCGTCGAGCCGCTCATGAACGTCACCCAAGGATTCAACTACGTGTGGAACGAGATCCCGATCACGATCACGTTCGAATCCGACTGGCGGCGTGCGAAGGGCCTTCTCGAGGAGATTCTCACGGAGAGTGTCGTGTCCGTGAGTGAGGAGGCGTCGCGCTTCATCCGAGAGGCATCGACGAAGTTCCTGATCCGTTCGGCGAACGTCCATCCCGTGGTCTATACACGAATCGTCGAGGATGGCGTCGAGTTGGCCCTGCGCTACGTGTGCGAAGCCAGGTCGAGAAGGAGGAGCACCGAGGCCGTGTGCGAGTTGGTTCTCGAGGCGTTCTCCGCGGAGCCGGCCATTGACTTCGCCTACAAGACGACGCGGATCTTCCGGCAGACCGAGGAAGGGAAGGCGGTGCTGCGCTCGCAGCTGCCGCGCAACGAGGAGTGATACCCATGCGAGTTCGATCCGTTGCGATCGTCGTGCTTCTTCTCCTGTTCCTGATCGTCATCGTGCAGAACACCGAGGTGGTTTCGGTTCGACTTCTGTTCTGGGATCTGACGATGTCTCGCATCATCCTGCTGGCCCTGAGCCTTTCCGTCGGTGTGATCGTCGGGATCCTCCTCGGCCGGCCGTGGCGAAGGCAGCAGAAGGTTGCTCGCGTCAGGGCATCGAAGGACAACGAGTGATCGTCGTTGTCCTGGGGCTGTCGGGTGAGACAAGCGGCGCTCGTGAAGCGACGCCTCGAATCCCGGGTTTCGGAAGCTCCCAGCGGAATCCGATGGGTGCGAACTGCCGCCGCGTTCCGGCGGCCATGTGCGTGCTCCCGTGTGGGTCGTGCTGGATTCGAACCAGCGACTCCCTGATTAAAAGTCAGGTGCTCTGCCACTGAGCTAACGACCCGCGAGGGAGAGAACCCCTCCTATTGGGTCGTGCAGGACTCGAACCTGCAACCAACGGATTAAGAGTCCGCTGCTCTACCATTGAGCTAACGACCCGAGCGGTCGAATGGTACGGAAGCGTGGTTGACGGGTCAAGACCTGGTATTCAGCGATTTCGTACCCTACAACAGGACTGCCGAACTGCACGAACAAGAAGAAGACGGATCGATGGCCCATCAGGCAACCAGGTTCGATGACGAGGTGAGTTCATTCGGTATACGCTGTCGCGAGAGAGGTCCTGTTCCGTGAACGGTCGAGAACTCCCAGTATCCTCTCGATCGACTTGGAGACCTCTTGAAGGATGCGGTGGGATCGCGACGCTTCTCCCACTGTCCCTCCGCAGATACCTCGAAGTGCTGGGCTAGACCGGAGAAGAAACCCGCGACGGGAGAAGAACCCCTCAGTTGATGCGGGAGTGCTTGCAGGGGCGGATTGCATGACCGGCTTCCGAGGGCTGATCGGGTGTGATACCAAGCCCCCAAAGCGAACGGCCTCGCGTTCGAGACCCATTCCCTACTTCCGAGGCCGCTCCCGTCAAAGCGATACTGCTGCGTGCTCTCAATCTAGCACATCCTGGACGGGCATATCAAGGAGTTGGGGCCTGGGCGAAGCGCTGTTCCGCCGATACGCAGGCTCAGCTCTGCCCAAGCCCCAGCAATCAGTCCCCCTACACGCACTTCCAATCGTGCGATACGGTGTCGACTGCTGGTTCGTAGAGTAACGCGTCTTCGAGGGGAGCACAACAGGGAATAGGAAGTCGAGTGCGGAGAGGAGTCGAGCGTAGGTGATAGCGGCTTGGCTGTCAGGTTCCACGGAAGAAGCCGAAAGACTAGACTCCCTCTTGGTCGAGGTACTGCAGGATCGCCTCCACGATGAGGTAGTTGAGCGATCGATCACGCTTCTCGCCGAGCCGTTGGAGTCTCTCGAGCACATCAAGTGCTTGCGCCTTCTGCGGGAGATAGAGCGAGATCGTAGACTTGCGCGTCCTGTCCGGCATGTATCCTCCCCTTCACGTACGCCGTACCACGCCCCGGATCCGATCATCAATGCAAACGGTGCCCGGATTGCGGCTTCCAGACAAAGCATCTACACGTCTCATCCCTATCTGTTTCAGCTTGGAATAAGACGCGAGAGCATCATGAGTCAATGAGTTTCCTCCACCGGGCGAAACGGAGAGAGCTTCTCTGTTGAAGGGAGTGGGCACCGACGATTCGTGGCTCTACAAGGGGGCCTCACAGTACTTCCGGCCTCCCCGGCGGCATCCGATTCCGTCGCCCTGCAGGGCTCGAACCTGCATTCAACGGATCGAGGGTCCGCTGCTCTGCGATTGCGAGCCAACGGCCCGGGTGATCGAATGGCCCGGAAGCGGCGTTGGCGGGACAGGACTTGATGAGGGTTTGCGCCATCGCCTACGATCGGGCCATGGAACCGCTGCCGTTCTCCCCGCCTCCCCCGGCGCCGCTTGCCGAGCGGATGCGCCCGAAAGGGCTCGACGACGTCGTCGGCCAAGCCGAGCTCCTCGGCTCGGATGGGCCGCTCCGTTCGCTCGTCGAGCGCAACGCGTATCGCGCCCTCCTGTTCTGGGGGCCGCCGGGCACCGGAAAGACGACGGTCGGGCGGATCCTTGCCGATCAAGCCGAGGCGCGGTTCGTCCACCTCTCGGCGGCGCTCGCCGGCGTCCGCGAGGTACGGAAGGCCCTCGACGACTCGCAGTTCCGGCATCAAACGGAGGGCCGGCGGGATCTCCTCTTCCTCGATGAGATACACCGCTTCAACAAGGCGCAACAGGATGTGCTCCTGTCGCACCTCGAGGAGGGAACGGTTCTGTTCGTCGGTGCGACGACCGAGAACCCGTCGTTCGCGCTGAACTCGGCGCTCCTCTCGCGCTGCCAGCTGTTCTGTTTCGCGCCGCTCGATGACGGTGCGATTCGGGAACTCGTCGACCGGGCGCTGGCGGCGCCCGACGGACTCGACGGCTCCTTCGAGCTGACGACCGAGGCCGCCGATCTCCTCGTCGGCCTGTCCGACGGCGACGGACGTCGTGCGCTGACGACGCTCGAACTGGCGGCGAGCATCGGCGACGGACACGCGATCGACGCCGATCTGATCGCCCGTGCGGTGCAGCGGAAGGGGATGCGGTACGACCGCGCCGGCGAGGAGCACTACAACGTGATTAGCGCGCTGCACAAGTCGGTACGCAACTCCGACCCGGACGCGGCGCTCTACTGGCTGGCGCGGATGATCGAGGGCGGCGAGGACCCGCGCTTCATCGCGCGTCGATTGATCCGCATCGCGTCGGAGGACGTCGGACTCGCCGATCCGGGGGCTCTCTCGCAGGCGGTCGCCGCGTGGCGTGCCGTCGATGCGATCGGCCTTCCCGAGTGCGACCTCGCCCTCGCGCAGGCGACGGTCTACCTGGCGACGGCGGAGAAGAGCAACGCGCTGTACCGCGGCATGGGTGACGTCCGACGCGAGATCCGGGATCGACCGATCGAGGAGGTTCCGCTTCACCTGCGCAATGCGCCGACCCGGATGATGAAGTCACTGGGATACGGGGCCGGGTATCAGTACGCGCACGACCTCGACGACGGGATTGCGGCGATGGACTGTCTGCCGCCGTCTCTCGTCGGGCGCCGGTTCTACCGCCCCACCGATCGCGGCCACGAGGCTCGGATCGCGAAGCGGATCGAGGCATGGCGCCGGCGCCTCGCCCACGATCCGAGCGAGGCGAACCGGAGCTGACGTGCGGTCGCACCGATCGATGTCGGGGACGTCTACGACGACGGCCCGGCGTCCTGTCGGTCGAGGTACTGAAGAATCGCGTCGACGATCAGGTAATTCATCGAGCGATCCTTCCTCTTCGCCAGGTCCTGCAGGCGCTCGATCAGGCGGTGCTCGGCCTTGCTCTTGGGTATGTAGATGGACAGTGCGTCTGAACGAGTTACCATCGATCCCCCCTCGTATGAGCTTATTATACTCTAATCAACATCGATTACAACTCCGTCTCTCGCGCCACAAGCGAACGCCCCGCGATCGATCCGATCGCGGGGCGCGCAAAAGCAGCCGAGATACGCCGTTTCTAGTGCTGATGAAGGTGTCGCTTGATGTCGAGCTTCGCCGACTTCTCGAACGGTTCGTCGACCAGCGAGATCGACTCCTTGTACTTGATCCGCTTGAACGACGCGAGATTCTCGTTCCGCTCCCGGATTGCCTCCCAGAGGTGGTCGAGCGCTGCCTCGGGTGTCTCGATCCTCATCTCCTTTAGCTTCGGCCAGTTGGGGTAGACCTTGGCGGAAACGGTAGGGATGCCCTGCCGGTCTCCTTCGTACACCATGATCTCGTCGACCGCAGGGATGGTGACGAACTCCCACTCGATCTCCTCGGGGTAGACGTTCTTGCCCGTCTCGAGAACGATGACGTTCTTCGCGCGTCCCGAGATGACCAGCCGGCCGTTCTCGTAGGTCGCCAGGTCGCCGGTGTGGAACCATCCCTCCGGGTCGATGACCTCGGCGGTCGCCGCCTCGTTCTTGTAGTAGCCGGCCATGATGTTCGGACCCTTCGCGAGGACCTCGCCGACGCCGCCGCTGTCGGGATCCTTCAGTTTCAATTCGATCTCCGGGATTGCCTCCATGCCGGGCTCGGTGTCGAACGCCTGGCACATCGCCAGGAGCGGTGCGGTCTCCGTGAGTCCGTACCCCTCCATGATGCCGATCCCCATCCCGCGGAACCCGGCGGCCGCCTCCGGGCTGAGCGGAGCACCGCCCGACGTGAAGAACCGGAATTGCTTGCCGAACAGCTTGTTCTTCACGAGCTTGCCCATCAACGTGGCGGACGACCGGAAGATGGCTCGCTTGAGCGCGCTCTTGCGGATCGAGTCCCTCACGCGTCCATACAGTACGTTGTACAGCTTCGGGACGCCGAGGATGATCGTCGGTTGCGCCGCCTTCATGACCTGAGCGAGGTTCCGGTCGACCGGCGTGTAGGAGGTCGTCGCGCCGACGACGATCGGGGTGACGAGCGTGATCGTTAGGCCGTAGATGTGATTCCACGGGACGATCGAGAGGAAGACGTCCTCGGCCGTAAGGTCGACGAGCTTCACCGCGGTCGACGCGTTCGACGAGATGTTTGCGTGCGTGAGCATCGCGCCCTTCGCATTGCCCGTCGTTCCCGACGTGTACATCAGGATTGCGAGCGACTTGGGATCGATCTCGGCGGGGGGCATCTCCGTCTTCCCGAGCAGCAGGGAGTCGAGGAAGAGAACGGACTCGTCCTGAACGCGATCCATCGAGATGACGAACGGATCGCCGGGCAGCGCGGACCGAAGCGATAGCACATCCTCGGTCTTCCCCCCGGAGAAGACGATTCCCTTGACCTCCGCTTCCTTCAGAATCCGCTCGATTTCGCCGGGCTGGAGTTCCGGATCGAGCGGCACGACGACGGCGCCGCACCGCAGAATCGCGAAGAACGTCGTCGCCCAGGCGGCGCGAGGCTTCGAGACGAGCGCAACGCGATCGCCGGGCGACACTCCAAGCTCGGCCAGCGCCGTGGCAAACCGCCCGACCATCTCGCCGAGTCGCTCGTAGGTAATCTCGTTGAGCACGAGCTGGATTCCGCGCCCGCGCTTCCGTTCCTTCGGGATCGGCATCCGCAGGGCGACTCGATCTCCGTGTTTCGCTACCGAGTCGTCCAGCAGTTTCGTAATCGTCGGGTACATACGCTTCTCCTTTGTCCTCCCCGATTCCATCCGGTCCGTCGGCTGATGGACAAGGACCGAATGCCCCGTGCGTCTCCCCGCTAGCCGTTCGAGAGGTAGTGCTCCACTTCGATCGCAGCCATCGCTCCTTCGCCGGCGGCGACCACGCCCTGCGCGTACCTCATCGCGTCGATCCGCGCATCGCCGGCGGCGAAGATCCCGGGCACACTCGTGTGAAGCTGCGCGTCGGTCACGATGTACCCGTCCGGATCGAGATCGACCGTACCCCGGAGGAACTCCGTCTGGGGCAGGTGGCCGATGTTGACGAAGATGCCGTCGATCGGGACGTCCTCCGCCTCGCCCGTCGCCAGATCGCGCAGCCGGACCCCCTCGACACGCCCGTCTCCGAGGACCGCGTCGACCACTCGATTCCACAGGAAGTCGATCTTCGGGTGCTCGCGCGCCCGCCGACGGAGGATCTGCGATGCGCGAAACGCCGCTGGGTCGTCCTTCGGATGGCGGACGACGATCGATACCGACTCGACGAAGCGGGTCAGGAACAGCGCCTCGGTGAGACCGGAATCGCCGGCGCCGACTTCCAGGATTCGTTTGCCCTGGAAGAAGAACCCATCGCACGTTGCGCAGTAGGAGAGACCCCTGCCCTTCAAGCGGTCGGCTCCTTCGGCCGGCAGTTCCCTCGGGCGCGAACCGCAGGCGAGGATCACCGCCCGCGCCGGAATCGTCCGTTCGGTTGTCACCACTGCGTGCATCTCCGCACCCGGCTCGATCCGGACCACCTCGTCGGGGACGATGCGTGCCTCGAAGCGCTCCGCCTGGGCGCGAAGACGACTCATCAACTCGGGGGCGGCGACCGTCTCGGCGAACCCGGGCCAATTCTCGATGACGTCGGTCTCGTTGAGCAGACCCCCCGGATTTCCTTTCTCGATGACGACCGTCGACAGCAGCGCTCGACCCGCGTAGATCCCCGCTGTCAGACCGGCCGGTCCGGCCCCGATGATGGCGACATCCACCGGACTGCCCAATTCAGACATAGTCCGGATTATAGATCAGCCCGAATCGAGGTCAAAAGGCTCCAACTCGAACGCGCCCTTCGTCGTTTCGATGACCTGGTCGATGCGCAGCTTCGCCTCGTCCAGACCCTCCTTGATCGACGCGGCGAGCGGAAGGCCCTCCTCGAACAGGGCCAGCGCCTCGTCGAGCGACAGGTCGGCCTGCTCGAGTCGGCCGGTGATCTCCTCCAACTTCTTCAGTGCGTCCTCGACGTTCTCTCCGGGTTTCATTCGGGATTCACCTCCTCGACGCGTGATCTGAGCCGGCCGTCACCCAGCCGTGTCTCGATCTCGCACCCCTCCGAGATACCGCGTACGTTCCGAAGCGGCCGGTCGGATCCGACGACGAAGGTCAACGAGTACCCGCGCCGCAGAGGAAGTCCGGGATCGGAGAGCCGGAGGACCTCCTCGGCACGGCGGGACGCGCGCCGGCGCGCGGTCCACACCGCCGCGATGCCGCGAAGGGCCGCGGCGACCTGCAGGTCGAGCCGCTGTTCGAGCGTCTCGAGCCGGCGTTGCGGGACGCGGAACAGGTAGCCGCGCAGCTGCGACCGAAGCATCAACCGCCGCTGGCGGAGCCGTGCGACCGCGGCCCGGCCCATCCGTGAAGCTGCGGCATCGAGTCTCGCGACGATCTCGACGCGGTTCGGCACTACAAGTTCCGCCGCCGCGGAGGGGGTTGGCGCACGCCGATCGGCGACGAAGTCGAGGATCGACACGTCGGTCTCGTGGCCGACTGCGGCGATCACCGGAATCGGGCAGGCGAAGATCGCCCGTGCGAGGCCTTCGTCGTTGAATGCCGCGAGATCTTCGGCCGAGCCGCCGCCGCGCCCGACGATCAACGCATCGAGCGGTGCGACTTCGGCCGAGAAGCGGATTGCCCGGCCGACGGCATCCCGCAGCTCAGACGGCGCGGCGTCGCCCTGCACGGAGGACGGGAAGATGACGATCGCCGCGGTCGGCCACCGCCGTTCGAGGATCGAGGCGATGTCACGAAGCGCCGCGCCGCTCGGCGAGGTAACGACGCCGATATGCTTCGGATACGGTTTCAACGGCCGCTTGTGCTCCTCGGCGAACAAGCCTTCGTCGGCGAGTTTCTTCTTCAACTGCTCGAACGCGAGCTGCAACGCCCCGGTGGCGACCGGCTGGAGAAGCGACGCGACGAACTGGTATCTGCCGCGTGGCTCGTAGATCGTCAGCTTCCCGAACGCGAGGATGACGGTGCCCGCTTCGACGCCGGCGTCCGCGACGAGGGCCGATCGGCTGCGGAAGCGAACGGCGCTCAGTTCCCCCCCCTCGTCCTTCAACGTGAAGTAGATGTGGCCGGACGGGGCACGTCTCAGCTCCGAGATCTCCCCCTTCACCCAGATCTCGCCGAAGCGGGATTCGAGGAGTTCGCGGGCCGATCGGTTCAGCTCCGAGACGGTGAACACCTGTTGCGCGCCGATCATGGTCGGGACAGTGTACCGGGGCGGGCCCGCGATGCGGAAGAACCCATCGGAAAGCTTGAAACGGACGGGATTTCGGACTATATTCGAGCCATGACAGGAGACGGTGAGGGCCGTTTCCCTTCCACGATGCGTCTCAAGCGTCGGAAGGATTTCCAGCGTGTCTACCGAAGAGGCGCCGTGTGGAAGGGATCCTGTTTTACCCTCCACGTCCATGGTCGCGAAGGCGGTGCTCGCCTCGGGATCACCGTGCCGCGCCGGTTCGGCACTGCGGTGGAGAGGAATCGGGCGAAGCGGCGCCTGCGGGAGGCGTTTCGACGGATCGCGGTGACGTTGCCGTCGGCGGACGTGATCGTGCGACCGACGGGCGGTTGCGAGCGGTTCGGCATCGACGAGATCGGACGGATGCTTGAGCGGGGTGTCCGGGAGGCCCTCGCCAGGGAGGTCGAAGGATGAACAAAGAGACGGTCAAACTCACCAAGGCGGGATACGAGCTGATGCAGCAGGAGCTCGAGCACGCGCAGAAGATCCTCTACGAGGAGATTCCGGAGAAGCTGAAGGCGTCGAAGCTGAACGGCGGCGACCTGCGTGAGAACAAGGAGTACATGTACCTCCAGAGCCAGCAGCAGTACTACGAGCGCGAGGTGCGGCGGCTGAACTCCGTCCTCGAGGTTGCAGAGGTTCTCCCGGACGAGGACATCAGTCGCGACGTCATCGGCATCGGGTCGAGCTTCATCCTTCACGACCTGACACTGAAGGAGAGCGGGACGTTCACGCTGGTCAGCCCGGCGGAGGTCGACCTGGAGAGCGGCAAGATCTCGATGGCTTCGCCCGTGGGCCGGGTGCTTCTCGGCAAGCGCGAGGGCGACGAAGTGACCGCCGAACTCCCATGGGGCCGCAGCAAGTACCAGGTCATCGCGATCAACAAGTAGACCGAGCACGGAGCGTTCGATGTCCGACCCGCTGATTCAAGCCCGCCTCGACAAGCTTGCCGCGCTGAGGGAGAAGGGAATCGATCCCTACCCTGCCCGCATGCCCGCCGTCGACCGCATCGCATCGGTCGTCGATCGGTACGCGGCGATCGGGGCGGAGGAGCACACCGGCGAGACGGTGACCGTCGCTGGCCGTCAGATGGCCGTCCGCGGCATGGGGAAGGCGTCGTTCCGCGACCTGCGCGACGGGACCGGACGGATCCAAATCCATGCGGCGACCGACCGGCTCGGCGACGATCGATTCGCCGCACTCGGCGACACCGACATCGGCGACTACCTCGCGATTCGCGGCGAGGTCTTCCGGACGAAGCGCGGCGAACTGACGATCGGTGCGGACGAGTGGACCCTCCTGTCGAAGTCGATCCGGCCGCTGCCGGAGAAGTGGCATGGGCTCAAGGACGTCGAGATCCGGTACCGACACCGATCCCTCGATCTGATCGCGAACGACGACGTGCGAGACACGTTCGTCAAACGATCGAAGATCCTGTCGGCCATCCGCCGGAGCCTCGACGAGGACGGCTTCCTCGAGGCCGAGAACCCCGTTCTCCAAGCGGTAGCGAGCGGCGGGCACGCGCGCCCGTTCGTTACCCATCACAACGCGCTCGATGCCGACCTGTACCTGCGGATCGCGCTCGAGCTGCACTTGAAGCGGCTCCTTGTCGGCGGACTGGAACGGGTCTACGAGATGGGCAAGTGCTTCCGCAACGAGGGCGTATCGACCGAGCACAACCCCGAATTCACGATGCTCGAGATCTACCAGGCGTACGCCGACTACGAGGACATGATGCGGCTGATCGAGCGGCTGGTGCACGCCGGGCTCGAGGCGATCGGCCAGGCGCCGCGGGTCGAGTTCAAGGGACAGTCGGTCGACCTGACGCTGCCGTGGAAGAGCCTGTCGATGGTCGACGCCGTCGCCGAGGCGACGGGGATCGACCGGGAAGCGATCCGTACCGAGGCGGCGATCGAACGGGCCGTCGCCGAAGGGATCGATCCGCGGCCCGAATCGCCCGGGGAGGCGATCGAGGCGCTGTTCGGGCTTCACGTCGAACCGGCCCTGGTCGATCCGACCTTCGTGGTCGACTACCCGATCGAGATTTCGCCGCTCGCCAAGCGCAAGGCGGACGACGATGGGTTGGTCGAGCGGTTCGAACTCTTCGTCGGTGGGATCGAGCTGGCGAACGCGTTCACCGAGTTGAACGACCCGGTCGATCAGCGCGCCCGGTTCGAGGATCAGGAGCGGCTGCGTGCCCTCGGCAACGAGGAGACCCAGCCGATCGACGAGGATTTCCTGTACGCGATCGAGCACGGGATGCCGCCGGCCGGCGGCATGGGCGTCGGTGTGGATCGGCTGATCATGCTGCTGACCGGCGCGGCGTCGATTCGCGACGTGATCCTCTTTCCTGCCATGAGAAGGAAGGCGACGTGATCCAGTCGCTTGCGGCGCTCGTTCGGCGGGTCGACGGGTGGATCGAAACGGCATTGCATTGGGACCGCCGGGCGGTTCACCGGATCGCCGATCTTCCGTTTTTGCGTCGGTGCGCGCGGATGTTCATCACCGCGACGTACCTCGGGGACGGGTATCTATGGGGAGGTCTCGGCCTCGGATTGATCCTGTTCGGCGGAACGGCCGACCGGATCTACGTCCTGATCGGCGTGGCGATCACGATCGTCAACATGGCCGTCTTCCGCCTCCTCAAGGTCTTGATCGGACGGATGCGCCCGATCCACGACCTGCCGCGCCTCCGTTCGCGGGTCGTCGACGGCTACTCGTTCCCGTCCGGTCACGCCACAACATCGTTCGGTCTGGCGTGGGTCGTCGCGCGCAGCTACCCGATCCTGTGGGTGCAGGTCGCGATCTTCGTCGTCGCGGCGACGATCTCCTTCTCGCGCGTCTACGTGCGCGAGCACTATCCGCTCGACGTCTTGGGTGGGGCGATCCTCGGATCCCTCATTTCTTTCTTCCTTTACCCGCCTCTCGCGGGGATCTTCCTTTGACAGATCTTCGGTAGGTTGCGTACCATTCGAGGCGCTTGACCGCGCGCAATAGAGAGGGAGGTTTCGATGAAACACCACTTCTCGCGTCGGGTGGCCGGAGCGAAACGATCTGCGATTCGCGAGCTTCTCAAACTCACAGAACAGCCGGACATCATCTCCTTCGGAGGGGGACTCCCCGCACCGGAGACGTTTCCCAAGGAGGAGATGGCGGAGATCGCCGCGGAGCTCATCCGTGAGCACCACGACAACGTTCTGCAGTACGGTCTGACCGAGGGGAGCAAGACGCTCCGCCGGGCGGTGCAGGATTGGCTCGCACCGCAGGGGATCCATGCGACGTTGGAAGAGCTGCTGGTGACGACGGCATCGCAGCAGGGCCTCGACCTCCTGTGCAAATCATTCATCGACCCCGGTGACGTGATCTTCTGCGGACTCCCGACGTATCTCGGCGCGGTACAGGCGTTCACGCTGTTCCAGACCGATATGGTCGGCGTGCCGCTCGACGATGACGGGATGGACCTCGACGTGCTCGAAGCCCAGATCGAGGCCTGCCGAACCGCCGGCAAGACGATGAAGGCGATCTACGTGATCCCCGACTTCCAGAACCCGAGCGGCATCACGATGTCGCTCGAGAAGCGGAAGCGGCTTCTCGAGATCGCGCGACGGGAGGACCTGCTCGTCTTGGAGGACAACCCGTACGGGCACCTGCGGTTCGCCGGCGAGCCGATCCCGTCGATCTGCAGCATGGACGACGACGGACGGGTAATCCTGCTGCTGACGTTCTCGAAAACGCTCTGTGCTGGGCTTCGCTTGGCGGTCATGCTCGCGCGGGGCGACCTGATGGACGCGCTCGTCCGGGCGAAGCAGGCGACCGACCTCTGTACGTCGAAGCTGACGCAGCACCTCGCGGCGCAGTACATCCTCCGATTCGGACTTGACTCCCATCTCGAGGAGATTCGCCCGATCTACCGAGCAAAACGGAACGCGATGGTCGCGGCGCTCGAGAAGCACATGCCCGAAGGGGTCACATGGACCGAGCCGGAAGGCGGCCTGTTCGTGTGGGTGAGGCTCCCCGAAGGGATCGACGCGACCGAGATGCTCGAGGATGCGATCGCGCACAAGGTCGCCTACGTGCCCGGGACGTCGTCGTTCGTCGACCAGGGAGGCCGAAACACGCTTCGCCTCGCGTTCTCCCTCGCGACGCCCGACGTCATCGAAGAGGGCATCCAACGCCTGGCCGGCGTCACGCGTGCGGCGATCGAGGCGAGCCGCGTCGGAGCCGGCGCGTCGTAGCGACGAGTCGGCACGGGATTGAGAGCGGGCATCGGCCTTTCGGCGGCCGATGCCCGTTCGCTTAGGGTGTCGACTAGAAGACGGCGTCGGGGAGCGCGTCGACGAACGCTGCGGTCAGCCGGATCGTGTTCTCGAGGTCCTCGAGCCGAAGCGTCGAGATCGGCGAATGGATGTACCGGCACGGAACCGAGATCACCCCGGCGAGGACGCCGCCTCGGGTGAGATGGATCGCCCCGGCGTCGGTCCCTCCATAGGTCGGGAGCTTGTACTGGTACGGAATCCCCGTGCGTTCCGCCACCGACTCGATCGCGGCGACGAGCTTGCGGGTGACGACGATCGAGCGGTCGGCGACGGAGATTGCCGGACCCTCGCCGAGCCGCACCGGCTGGCTCTCCGGCGGGACGCCGGGCATGTCGGCGCCGATCGTTCCCTCGATCGCGATCGCCAGGTCGGGCTCCAGCTGGTAGGCGGCCGTGCGCGCGCCGCGCAGCCCGACCTCCTCGCCGAAGACGAACGAGAAGGCGACGGTCATCCCGAGTTCGTGCTCGGCCAGGCGCCGCGCCGTCTCGACCAGCACGGTGCAGCCGGCCCGGTCGTCGAACGCTTTCCCGGTGACCGTCCCGTCGCGCAGCGTGGTGAACGGGTAGTGGATCGTCAGCGGGTCGCCGATCCGGATTCCCATGCTTGCGACCTCGTCCTTCGATGTCGCTCCCACGTCGATGAACATCCTCTCCATCGGGATCGGCTTCGTCCGCTCCTCCGGGGCGACGATGTGCGGCGGCGCGGTTCCGATGACGCCGTGGTGCTTCGTTCCGTCTCGCGCGAGCAGGACGATGCGGTGGCCGGGAACGATCCGTTCATCCCATCCGCCGATCGGCGCGAACCGCAGGTACCCGTTGTCGTCGATCCACTTGACGATGAACCCGATCTCGTCCATGTGCGCATCGAGCATCAGCGTCTTTGCCTGTACCGCATTCGCCCGCGCATGGCGGATCGCGAGGAGATTGCCGAGCGCGTCGGTCCTCACCTCGTCGACGAACGGCGTGACGAGGCCCGAGATCGCCTCCCGCACCTCGTCCTCGAACCCGGCGACGCCGAACGCGTCGGACAACTCGCGTAGGACATCCACTGATTGCATGTCGGTTGGACTCCTCTCGTGTGCAGCGTGCGCTAGATAGTAAGCGTGTCGAGTGGCCTTTGGCCACCCGACACCGAGAGAGGACCCGTACCAGGTAGCGTGTGGTGATTCGCGCCTTCTTGCCGGCTGCAGTCGATTCGAAGGCGGGCAGACACGAGGCCTGAGACCAGGGCCCACAGCAGATTGGCGAAGGCAATCAGCTCCTTCGTGCCGGCATCGCCGGCACGAAGACGCGATCAGTCCTTACGCAGGTGTGTGAGGATTCTCTCGGCGAGCTCGCGAGGGACATGGCCCTGTTCCGCGATTTCGTTCGCCGAGGCGTGCTCGATGCGAGCGACGGAGCCGAACGCCCGAATCAACGCGCTCTTTCGCCTCGGACCGACGCCTCGGACCTCGTCGAGCACCGAGGCAAGGCTGCGCCTCGCGCGCAGCTTCCGGTGGTACGACACGGCGAACCGGTGCGCCTCGTCGCGGATCCGGCGCAGGAGCAGGAGGGCCGGGCTGTCCGCCTCCAGGAGGATCGGATCGGACTGGCCGGGGCGGAAGACCTCCTCGTGGCGCTTCGCGAGGCCGATCGCCTCGATCCCCTCGATGTTCGCGTTGCGGAGGACCTCCGTGGCGACGTTCAGCTGCCCCTTGCCGCCGTCGATCAGGAGCAGGTCGGGGAGTTCCGAGAACTTGCCCCTCCGGACCGCCGGGTCCGAGATCTCGGCGAGGCCCCGCCGGAACCGGCGGATCAACACCTCGGCCATCATCCCGTAGTCGTCCGGTCCTTCGGCGCGCTGGATGCGGAATCGCCGGTACGCGTCACGTCGCGGCCGGCCCCCCTCGAACACGACCATCGAACCGGTTGCCTCGCCGCCCTGCGTGTTCGAGATGTCGTATGCTTCGATTCGCTGGGGGAAGGTCGAGAGCGACAACGCATCGGCGAGTTCGACCAACGCCGCGGCTTCCTCCTTGCGAACCACTTCGTTCCGTCGCTCGCCCTTCATCGCGAAGCGGGCGTTGTCGTTCGCGATCTCGACCAGCCGTCGCTTTTCGCCCCGCTGCGGCACGCGGACGCGGACCCGGCGACCGCGAAGGTCGGTCAGCCACGCCTCGAGCCGTTCCGTCTCGTCGACGTCGAGCGGGAGAAGGATCTCCCGCGGGACCGACGAGGCGTTGGCGTAGTACTGGGTGAGAAACGCGGAGAGGATCTCGTCCTCGGGTGCGTCCGCCGGAGTGCGGAGCGGGTACGATTCGCGCCCCGCCAGTCGCCCGCCGCGCACGAGGAAGACCTGGACGGAGGCGCGCTCCTCGCCGACGGCGAGGCCGAGGACGTCGCGGTCGATCGTATCGGGAAGGACGACCGATTGCCGCTCGAGGCTCCGTTGGAGGGCCTCGATTTGATCGCGAAGGTGTGCGGCGCGCTCGAACTGCTGCGCGTCGGCCGCTTCCTTCATGGAAGCACGCAGGCCGGAGATCAGCCCGGCAACGCGTCCCTCGAACAGCATCGCCGCCCGATCGACCATCGCGCCGTACTCCTCCGGACCAACCAACTCCGCGCACGGACCGAGACAGCGCCCGATGTGGTAGTTCAGGCAAGGACGCCGCGGCGTCTTCAGCGGGAGGTCGAGCGAGCAGGTGCGGATCGGGAAGATCCTCTGAGCGAGCTTCAGCGTCGCGCGCATCGACTTGGCGCTGGTGTACGGCCCGAAGTAGCGGGCATCGTCGTCGAACCGTCGGCGTACGACGAGGATCCGCGGAAACGGCTCCGCCGTGATCTTCAGGTACGGATAGCGCTTGTCGTCGCGCAGTCGCGCGTTGTGAACCGGTTGATGGCGCTTGACGAGGGTGTCCTCGAGGAGAAATGCCTCCGACTCCGTCGCGGTACGGATCACCTCGAAGTCGTCGATATCGCCGACCCACGCGCGCGTGCGGCGCTCCGTCTCCGCCCCCGCCTGGAAGTAGGACCGAACGCGCGAGCGGAGCGACGCCGCCTTGCCGACGTAGATCACGTCGCCCCGGGCGTCCTTCATCAGGTAGACGCCTGGCGTCGTCGGCAGGGCCTTCAGCTTCGCTTCGATCGAGTCGTTTCGCGCCATGGTTCTTCGCGGCGATGGTAGCGGCGGGGCGAAGGCCGCTCAAACCCGCGAGAGAAGTGTAACTGGTCGGTTGATCGAGCGGTCCGCTCCGCTACAATGACAGCCCGTAGCACCCTGGGGGTGTAGCTCTAACCGGGAGAGCGCCCGCCTTGCACGCGGGAGGCTGGCGGTTCGAATCCGCTCACCTCCACCAGGCTACTAGTGTGCGGTCAGTAGGACGAGGATTTCGC
>Ga0272443_10001264_pt1 | contig 38396 bp, 35 predicted proteins | sample SSMAcet12_FD_193581 | JGI IMG/M metagenome (GOLD analysis project Ga0272443, IMG submission 193581) | Marine sediment archaeal communities from Little Sippewissett salt marsh, Falmouth, MA, United States - SSM-Acet-12 | ecosystem: Environmental > Aquatic > Marine > Wetlands > Sediment ...
ACTAGATTTCGGAGATGATCCTGAGCCTCCGACGGGCGGTTTCATAACCCAGATAGAGGATGATTCATGGGGCGTGTCCTCCATTCTTCATGAATTGGACGAGCACCCTGCTGTCACAATCTGGGACATCGCAGTTGCAGATGAACTCATCTACGTGGTCTATCGGCAAAGCGGGGACACGAGTTGGGCCCTTGGCCTCTGGGATCTGTACACAGGAGAACGGCTGGGCTACGCCGCCCTGAGTGCGCCAGGAACTGTGGTGGCCCTCGGAGACTGGGTGTATGTGTTCCCGCTCGACTGGCGGGACCCGTCCAATACGCGGATTGTTCGGTTCTCAAACACCCTGGAGAGTGAGGCGTATCTGGAGCTTCGCTCGCGAGATGGGCTTGCCTGCACCGTGCGCATCGGCGGCACGAACTACGTGCTTGCGGCAGTCTCGAGAGGCGGTGGTGTGTCGTTCGAGCACACCGTTGGGTATGTTCTGCTCGACGTCACCGGAGAAGAGTGCGCCTGGTGCAGCCTGTTCGATGTCGATGTCGCCGGATCCATTTACAGGATGCAAGGGTATCTAGACGAAGTCATGTTCCTCCATGGAGAAGCCGGATCAGATAGCCTGTCGGAGTGGTGTGTTGATTTCTCCGACAATCTGCTGTCGTTCTCCCAGCTACGAGAGCACGAGATCCCTGCTGAGATTCTCGCAACTGGGCCCATCGTGGATTTCGTGTGGGATCGACATCGTGATGGCGTCTTTCTTGCCGTCGATGATCGAACAGACTCTCACACGTATGGTGTTTGCTGGTGCGCCTCCAGCAATCAGGTTTCGAGCTTCTCCAACTGGCATTGGATCGCCCGCGAGGTTCCCGCCAACCCGGACGAGATGCTTTCGGATCTGTGCCTTGAGATCAGCGCAGAAGGATGGGTGTTCGTCGCTGCTGAATTCGCAACACCTGTGACATCCGGGAACTCCTACGGAGACTTCGAAGCCGCCGGGGACGGGATCTTGATCCTTGGCGATGCGCGACGCACAGAGATCGTGATCATGACGCATCAGACCTGCCCTGAGGGCTGGGTGACCTCCGAACCCATGTATCTGGCGACTCGGCCGGCCGGCGGAAGCTGGGGATGCTCCCCACTGATCGATCTCGACTCGACCGACCTGTGCCTCGTCTGTTCGCAGGGGAAGTACTGGAGCAATATCGAGGATGTAGGTGACTACACGTATTTCATGTTTCAGGAAGATCTGGACGGACAGATTCGAAGCATGCGAAGGGGGACAACCCGGGGATACTATGGCTACCACTGGATCTCGCCTTACGCAGAACCAGGTATCTACATGTTCCATGGGAACATCGGCTTCCATACGATACCGACTCGGCTCCTTCACCTGATTGAGGGTTCGCTCGAGTTCCCAACCGTGCCGATCGCCCCCGTATTCGTGAACCCATAGCACGCTGCAGCCGGAGCTTCGCCCTGAGAACCGGACCAGCTCGATGAGAATCGATTTCGGTGCATGCCCGCTTCTGGAGACGGCCGAAAACGACGTGATCGACTCCTGCCGGATGGAGTCCCTTGCCGTCAGGTCTCTCCCGAACGGATCCAAGCCGCCCTCGATCGAGCCAACATGGAGACGACTCCGCCTGCACTAAGCCCTCCGTTTCAACGCATTTCATGCCACCAGTTACAGAGAATCGTATAGGTAGCGGGGTACGGAAACCTTCACTTTGTCAATCAATTGCAGAGTGAGTAGGATGAAAAAGGCTGAAGTCGAGACTTAGAGAGTGACGTTGAAGGTAAAGACAGCAGTGCAACCTTTGCCATGCTTGTCATACACCTTGTAGTACTTCTGTCGCTTAGCTTCAATCTGCGCTCAGCAAACCGTAGGATATAGACGGTTGCGGTTCTTCTGGGTGCATCTACGCTGAAGGCAAGCATGGCAACCGGCTACGTACGCACTCTTATGCGCCAATTTGGCAGAGGAGCAAACGGCTGTAATGCATAGCGCATTCTGGGAAAGATCGAGCCTCGCTCGTGCAGTGCCAACAGACAATCTGGGAGCGCTCGCGCAATACGTGCTGGAGGCTCTTCCAGAGATCAGAGAGATTGTGTCTCAAGCCCAGATCGTGTTGCGGGACAATACAGAAGATGGCGCACTATACGGCTACGCTGCAGCGTCTCCACCCGATCGTGTCTATCAGGAAGTCAGGGCGATCTACGAATACCTGCAATCCCGAAGGTCAGCCACGGGTAGACCGTTCAGCTACGTGCTAGATCCGTGTGAATTCGATCCTGTGCGAGGTCAAAGGGTCCGCTTGGCTCGTGAAGTGCTTCACTGGGGGCAGGGGACATGCATTGATTGGGTGCTACTCGTGGCCGGCTGTTTGTATCACGCGAGTATCTGGCCAATGATCGGACTCACAACAACACATGCGGTGGTGGGATATTGGACGGAAGAACCGTGCCCAGATCGGCCCGAAGTGATTCCGGAGTGCGACTTGAAGCACCTCGTCAACACGGGTCAGGTTGTTCTGGTGAACGCCACGAGAATCCCGGCTGCAGAGAACGGATCACACCTCCCCTTTGATGCTGCAGTGCAAGAGGCACGAACACATATCCCACATCTCGTTTCAGGAATCGATATCCGGGCAGCCCGGCTTCATGGCATATGTGCGGCCGCTCCCGTAGTCCCATTTTCGGCGAACCATACGCTCAAGCCCGCTGCACACTATCAGGAGCGCTCTGAGCTAGCTTCCCTCACCCGGTGGTGGTCAAGTCCTGATTCCTACGGGGTATTCTCCTTTGTCGGGCTAGGGGGATGTGGCAAGACAGCGCTTCTGAGCAGGTTCCGGAGCTCTCTTGTACCTGAACCGTCAGCTAGTCTGGCACCGGAAAGAGAGGAGGAGCCTCTTGTCGCACCTGACGCGTTATTCGTGTGGGACTTCGCCCAAGATCCCGATCCCGATAAGTACGCGACAGCGTTGACTGGGTACTTGTCGGATGAAGCAGGCCATGCTGGGTCATTCGCCGAAGTGCAAGAGCTTCTCACCAGGAGGTGGATGGGTTGCCGTGTGTTGATCATTCTCGACAGCTTGGAGGTGCTGCAAATCTCGCCTCACGCCGCTCTGGAGGATGCAAGTGAAGAGGAGCGTGATCTGAATGGGAGATTCCCAGCACTTCTCCGATTTCTCGAGTGGTGCTGCGAAACTCCTCTGCCAGTACGAGTTGTGTGTGCAAGCAGAATCGACATCGCAGCCCTTCATCGATTTGTGGAATGTGGTGGCTTCACATGCTGCAGCATCGGAGGGCTCTCAGCCACAGGCGCCCGGCAGCTACTACGAGATCATGGTGTGCGAGGAGCGGATGCCGGAATCGACTCCATTGCAGGTGATTTCGGGGGCCATCCTCTGTCTCTGGATCTACTCGGACACCTGTTGAATACCCAGTATGACGGAGATCTAAGAGGCGTCGACGAGATGCCACCACTTGCGGAGGTACGGGCAATCTCGAGCGGGAGGGGAATGGCGGCGGCGTTCGGTAGAGTGCTCGACTTCTACCTGGGCAAACTGCCGCGCTCCTCTTGTTTGCTGCTACAGCTCCTGAGCGCGTTTCACATGATTTCAGTTGATATCCACGATCTGTGCCGAATTGCCCGCGGAACGGGGCTGTCCCGATTTGCGAATCTATCCGAAGATGAGGTCAGAGCAGCCGCTGCAAGCCTGGAGCTCGAGTACTTCCTCCTGCAAAGGGCGGAACCGCAGCAGGGAAACCGTGCGTACAAAGTCACCCCTTCCCTGAGGGACTACTTCTTCGAACAGCTCGCCAAGCAGGGCGGTATACAGAGGATCCACCACGCAATTGTCTGCTGGCTGAAAGAACGCAACTGCGCTTCCTCTCTCACAACTCAGTTAGGAAAACTGCGTGGGGGAAGGCTCCTCTACTTCAAGCCTGTTGCCGAGGGTTGCCTGGACGAGATCGAGGAGCTCGTTCGCCACATGATAGCTGTCGGGCAGATCAATCCTGCCTGGTCGCTCTACTTCCTCGGGATGGGGGGTTACGTCCACCTGGCAGCAGATCTTGGTCTTGTGTTCAGAGGATCCCGAATCGCTAGACAGTTTGCGAGTTCCAGACTCCCAATTGACGTGACAGCAGAGCCAGTCGAGCAACTCAAGGGCATGGTAGCCCTTGAGAGATTGCGTGGGCTTTTCTGGAATGAAGAAGGGCTCTATGTACTGAGCGTTGGCGACACCGCAAACGCAATTGGGGACTTCTCCAAGGCCGCTCAGATCCACCTGGACATCGGCAACGTGGCAGATGCTACCTCCAACTGCGCCAACCTCTGCGAGGCATACCTGATGCAAGGAAACCTTGTCTCCGCAACAGACACGGCGGCATTCGCCCTCGAAACCCTACACGGGCGACAGCCAGATGATTTCGGTGGTTGGGAAGCAGGTGCTGATTGGTATGGAAACAAGGCGATTCCCCAGCTGGCAAACGCACCTGCGTTCTATCAGCAGCTTTCAACGCTCTCGGCATATATCGGGTATGTCCTCTTTCTTCGCGGGAAGTCTAGGCAATCGCTCTTCCGCTTTGTGGAAGCAATGTCATATCAGTCGCTTCTCCAGCAGCGAGATGCCGCGCCAGTAGTAACGGCAGTCATCGAAGCATTGATGGATGGATCAGCACGCAAGAGCAGAACCGCCCCAGAAGAGGGCAACGCACGCACCTTCAGACTGCTGGAGAAAACCTGGGGTGAGGGATTCCTGACAAGTATCGCTGGCGTCTACTTCGCTGCAACGCTCCTGCGGGAGGGAGCAACCAATCTCGCCTCGAAGATTCTGGAGGGGAATCGAGCACTCTCTGGGACCATCGCCCGCAACGCTTCCTACTGCGATGCGTTCCTCGCGGAGGCAGCGCGGTTGCAGGGAGATCGGGCCAAGGCACAGCAGCTGCTTCGAAAAGCAGAAGCGTGGGCACGTCACACTGGAAGCACGGAGCTACTCGTTTTGACCGGGCTCTTCCGGGCCCGGTTTGCCTTGGAGGGCAACGACCTGGTAGATGCGGGGATCGCGATTCACGAAGCCCTCCGGGTTGCCGAAGCATGTTCCTACGGAATCCATCGAATCGATCTACTGATCGCGCGAGGACGTTGGCAAATGGCGTACGCCCGCAGGAGTCTGGAAGAAGGACCGCTGTACGGACGAGAGGCGGGACCAAATGAGTGGTTTGGCCGGGCGTCTGAGTCAGCGCTGCAGGCTCTGAAGGGCAACGTCTCGCAGACCAATTCCCCCCTTCTTGGTGCATGTGACCGAAGCTGTGACTACATCTGGGGGCAAGTTGATGCCTACGTGCTTCTTGCCGAGTCACTTCTTGCGAGAGCGCAGCGGACGCCGGAATTACGCTTCACGTTGCTAGATAGCGCCCATCAAGCGGCTATGAAGTGCGTCAGACTTCAGGAAGAGATCAGAGACCGGCGGCTTCCAGCCACACGCGATCTTCTGGAAAGAATCGTGCACGCTCGAAACGCCACAGTAGTGCCTTGATCTGTAGGCATCATTCACACGCATGCGCAGCCCCGAGAAACTCCCTGCTCCGTCCTTGACCATCACTTCTTCCTCGGTGCCGATGTGTGTCGATCTCTAATGCTGATTTCGGAGAAGGATGCGATGATCATTCCTGTGAGGTCTTTCTTCATCGGAAACGTCAATGTACCACATCACTGAGCTCTGCTTCGTTGCTTGCTCGATTCAGTCCCGAGGCGTCGCTCAGTCGTTTTCGTCCAAGCTGAGGAGAATCTAGGCTCTGCAGGGTCGCGTCGAAGAAGCGGCTTAAGCCGTTAACGATCCGAGCAATCCTGTTGTGCGAGCTGTTTGGACATAGAGTGCAGGAACACATCCTCAAAGGGCACCTATTCCGATCCGCATGGCACTCCTCGATCCTTGGTCATTTGTACAAACGACCACGTATAGATAGAATCCCGGGCATGACCACGGACACGCAAGGCATGAAATCGAGAGCCAAGATCTTCAAGGCGCTCGGCCACCCCAGCCGGTTGGCGATGATCGTCGCCCTCGGTAACGGCAGCCTGTGTGTCAACGAATTGCAGCAGCGGGTGGGTTCGGACATCTCGACCGTCTCCAAACACCTGACGGTGCTTCGCTCCGTTGGATTGATCGAGAGCGACAAGCGTGGGAAGCAAGTGTTCTACTCGCTTCGTCTTCCGTGCATCCTTGAGTTCCTCGAGTGCGCCGACAAGGCCCTGGAAGAGCGAGGATAGCAGGATGTTGATCCGTGCACCTTGGTCTGAAGTCTCGCGTTCCTTCTGCAGAGGGAGAGAGTCATGACGTGGCTCCTGGCTCTCCTGCCCATCGGCGCCGTTGCGATCCTGATGACGATGACCGGACGGGGAGGCGGGAACTTCTACGTTCCCATCCTTGTCGCTTGTGGCGCATCGATGCACGTAGCAGCAACCACCGGGCAGTTCATCCTCTTGACGACCGCCGCCGCCGCGACCCTTCTGTTTCACAAGCACCACACGGTGGACTGGAAGCTTGCCCTCGTGATCGACCCACCGACCGACATCATGGCGTTTGTCGGGGGGTACCTTTCCTCCTACGTGGGCGGGACAACGCTGAAGCTGGTGATGGCGGGCCTGCTGGTCCTTGCCGGATTTGCCATGCTGCTGAAGGTGAAGGATCGAACGATCCAGCCAAGGAAGAGGCTAGGTTTCTGGCGGCGTGAGTTCGGCGGTGAGACCTACACCGTCAATCTATGGCTCGCGTTGCCGATTACGGCTCTCACCGGATTGGTGGCAGGTGCGGTCGGCATCTCCGGCGGCTCGTTTAAGGTTCCATTGATGGTTCTGGCGTGCGGCGTACCGATGCGCATCGCCGTCGGAACCTCATCCGTGATGGTGGCCGCTACCGCGGCGATGGGGCTCGCCGGCCACGCGGTCCAAGGGCACTTCGATCCCCACTGGGCGTTGCCGATCGCCTGCGTTGCCATCGTGGGGGGGCTGGTCGGAAGCCGGTTCGCCCTCAAGACAAAGCCGAAGCACCTGAAGACCCTGTTTGCGTTCACGACCTTGGCCGCCGCCGCATTCATGGCCGTCAACGCCGTGCTGTCATAGCCGTGCGCTGCAACACGAACTGAGTCACGGCAGGGCCTCAAACTCGATTCGGATGCGCTAGGACCTCGTCACCCGTCTCGCAAGCCTACAGATCACGCTTACGGCTGGCTGTGAAGGAACTCCACAACCACATCTCGGAATGCGTCCGGGTGAGACAAATACGGCGTGTGTGCCGCGTCTTCGAACACGATGAAGTCCTTCCCCTGCGGAGCGTCGAGTTGCTCGTAGTACTCGCGGACGAGCGGCATTGGGGTATTCATATCGTTCTCACCTGATACAAAAAGGACGGGGACGTCCAAACGCGGAATCGCGGAGAACAGGTTGTCAGGATGCGTTTCATCCCACATCGGACCGCTTCCGCGGTTGCTACCGCGGAACCAACGGGCGTAATCCGAAAGGCAGTATTCGGGAGCCGCCAAAGCAATCGGGAAAAGCTGTGCCATCCCGAGATCCATCCCTCCTCCGTAGGCCTGAACCGACTTCGCAAACCGAACGTATCGGTCGTGCTCCAAATACGGAGGCAATCCCAGATTCTCGACCTTCCGTACGGCGGCGTCCCGCCCTGTTTCCGCAGCACGCTCCAGCAGCCAGTCGTATCCCATGTGCTCGGCACGCAGGTGATCCACCACTTGTCCTACGGCGATGTAGCCCGTGTAGTCATCCGGCCATCGCTCTGCAAGGCGGATCCCAAGCTGCGTGCCCCAAGAGCTGCCGATGATGTAAATCGAATCTGCTGCGAACCTCTGTTTGAGAAGGCTCGTAAGTTCATGCGCATCCTGGATGTACTGCTCGAAGGTCATCGTGGCTTCGTCGAAGTCTGCCGGATTCGACTTGCCCGCTCCGCGCTGATCCCAGTGGACAACCACGAAATGCTCTTCAAGCCCGCGGGTCGAGCGGCGTGCGATCGGCATCTCCGCCGATCCCGGTCCGCCATGCAGCCACAGAAGAACAGGGTTCTCGCGATCCGTTCCGCGGATCAGAATCCACTGCTGCATTCCCCCCAGTTCCACCGCTTCAAGGGACGCGATCGACCGTTCACCCTCAATCGCCGGCGTCCAGCCACATCCGGCCCTTGATGACGCGCCGGTCGGATCGGACATAAGACCCGAATAGAGGATCAGCGAAAGAGTCACACCAAGGATTCCCCACTTCCATGTGCCCACAATCCACCTCCAGAACACAGATGGTATGGGGTAATTTGCATGCCTTCAAACATGAACTGCCAAGAACGATATCAAAGGCGGCGGGCCGATAAGGCGCGATGCCCGGCCTCCCTGATTCGACAAACGCTTCATCGATCAAGCCATGGCACGATCCTGTCACTGCATCCGGATGAAACGAAAACGCGAACTACATCTTCATCACTTCCGCCAGTTCGATGGTACCGATTTGCAGGAAAGGGCAGTCCCGGGCGAATTCGATCGCTTCTTCGATGCTTGTCGCTTGGATGACGGAGAACCCGCTCAGCCGATTGGATTCCGCCGTATCGAACACGCCGCCGGAACTGACCGTCTTGGAGTGAGACAACGGTGTTCCGGGGTCGACAACGGCGTTACCGAGTTCGTGAATCCAATCGGTGAACGCGTTTCTCTGTTGGGCGGCTCTGTCGGAATCGGCGGATGCGCCTCCTCCGTGGTAGGCAAGGACGTAGCGGGCCATGCGGACACCTCCTTGAGGCTCCCTTCCACTCCGCTTCGCTCTTATGAGTTTAGTCCTGATCGGGGTAAAGGGGAAACCGATCCAAGCCGGAGACGTGCCAACGCCGGGGTGGGTGAGCGCCGACCCCGAAATCGATGCCGCAGGAACACGGTAGGATAGGAAGAGATGACCGGAAAAGATGTCGAACTGCGCTGTCTGCATGTCAGAGCGAGGCCCTTGTGACGCCCGAAATCCTTCTACGTGACGTGATCGAAGACGACCTTCCGTGCTTCTTCCGGCATCAGCGGGATCCGGAGGCCGTGCGGATGGCCGCCTTCCGGCCCAGAGACTGGGAAGTGTTCATCACACACTGGAAGAAGATTCTGGGGGATGATTCGTGCATCACCCAGGCTGTCATCTTCAAGGGACGCCTGGCCGGCAATGTCGTTTGCTGGGGAGATCCCGATGAGCGAAAGGTCGGATACTGGGTCGGGAAGGAGTTCTGGGGCAAAGGCGTGGCGACGGCGGCGCTGTCGCAGTTCCTGCAACTGGTGAAGACGCGGCCTCTCTTTGCCTACGTCGCTAAGCACAACGTTGCTTCCCTACGCGTGCTGCAGAAGAACGGCTTTGCTGTTGTGGGCATCACCGAGCCCCACGAGGAGGTCTCCACCGACACTCCGGTGGAGTACATCCTGCGGCTTGCTGCACATGATGGAACGCGTCGAGAATGAGACCCTGATGTCGAGCTTGCTTGGCGAGAATATCCGCTGAACACGTAGAATGGATGCGGCGCGGCGGATCGTACATCGTGCCGAAACGGGGCGGGTTGATGCCGATCACCTTCGAGGAACTCGACTACCAGGAAACGCCGCTTGGGGCGATCAGCCTGCGGCGTCGCGCGGACCTGATGCAAGAAGGCGGCGTGATCTACGAGATCAAGCTGAATGAAGAGTTTCTCATGTCGAGCCTGTTCACCGCCTCCGAGATCCAATTGGCCAAGCTCGGGCTGGCCGCCGCTCCGGGCAACGCCCTGGATATCGTCGTCGGTGGACTCGGTCTCGGTTACACGGCGGCCGCCGTGCTGGATTTCCCAAGAATTCGATCGCTCCGGGTCATCGAGTTGATGGCGCCGGTGATCGACTGGCACCAGCGAGGACTCGTGCCACTTGGCAAGAAGCTGTCATCGGACCCACGCTGCACGCTGGTCCACGCCGACTTCTTTGCGTTGGCGGCATCCGAGGGCGGATTTGATCGCGCCGAACCAAACCGGCTGGCTCATGCCGTGCTTCTCGATATCGATCACTCGCCGAGTCAGTGGCTTACCCCTGGGAACAGCGCCTTCTACTCGTTGGCGGGGCTTCACAGCCTTGCCGGCAAGCTCCGCCCCGGCGGCGTGTTCGGCCTGTGGTCCAACGATCCTCCGGAAGAGAAGTTCTCTCGCTTGCTGGACACGGTGTTCGGGTCGTCCGAGTGTCACGTCGTCACCTTTCCCAACCGCTACTCGGGCAGAGAGTCCTCGAGCACGATCTATCTGGCATGCAAGAGTGAGTAGATGCAGCAACCACAGAGCAAGCGACCGGGTTCAGAAATTCGTTCCCGCGTTTGTGCGGTCTACGATGCACTGAGGAGGGTTGGCGAGGGAGAACTGCGCGACATCACCATACCCACCCCAAGCCTTGATGCCTTCGCCGGCTTCGGCGAACATTTTCGCCCCCATGAACCCAACAACAGCCCTTGCGATTCTGGACCAGCCGTACGTTTCTCCGGTGTTGCTTTCCAGCCTTGGCCGGAGGCGGATTCCAACGTTGGTCGTCGATCATGAGCTCTCGAAGACAATCTCCCCTGAGATTGTGAGAGTTGAAGCGCGCCAAGCCACCGACATGCTGCATGATCCGTCGTGCAGGCTGCTCACCAACTCCGAGAATGCGCTCACGTTTGTGCTGGGGAACGCGGCAGATACTCCTCTGGCACGACAGATTCAATCCGTCAAGAACAAGGGACTGTTCCGCGATCGACTGGCCTGGCCGAGCTTCTGGCATCGACGGGTTCCGCTCGAACACCTTGCCGACATCAGTCCGGCCGCACTGCAGTTCCCGCTGGTGATGAAGCCGGCATGCGGCTTTTTTAGCCTCGGCGTCCGTATCGTTGCCACCGAGCCGGACTGGCAGACTGCATTGATCGCCGAGTTCGAGGAGCTACGGCAAGCAAGTGAAGACCAATCGCGAGGAGAGGGCTACCCACCGAGCGTCCTGGACACAACGGAAATCCTTCTCGAACAGTACGTCCACGGACGCGAGATCGCCGTGGATGCGATGTATGACCAAGATGGAGAACCGACCATTCTCAACATCTACCGCCATGAGTTCCCAAGCACAGGTGGGGAAGGTCCGAATCACGACCTACGCGACGTTCTCTATTACACAAGTATGCGGATGATTTCCGATCTTCACGACACGGTCTACGATGCGCTCGCCAGGATCGGTCAAAACCTCGGCCTGAATGAGTTTCCCGTCCACGTGGAGTTCCGCGAGGCAGCCGACGGCACATGGATTCCGATCGAGGTCAATCCGGCGCGTTTCGCCGGATGGGGCACGGCGGATCTCGGACGGTTCGCCTACGGATTCGACACGTACGGAGCGTTCTTCGACCAGCGCGTCCCCGACTGGAGACAAGCAGCGGAACACGCGGGCGCCGATCATTATGGGTTTGTCATCGGCTACGTCCCGGACGAGATGAAGTCGGCAACAGAGATCCGCGTGGATTGGGATCGATACAACGCCGTTCTCGGCGATGTGATCGAATCGCGGCCCGTCGATCCGCTCAAGTGGGGGATCTTCGCCATCACGTTCGTGCGTGTTTCCGATGCCGACAGACTCCAGGAGCTGTGTTCGTACGATCCGTCGGGGATCCTTACCCCAAGCTGGTAGAGGGTGCCCTGACGGCTCCCATCGGCTCCACGAAGCTATCCGATCTTCGAGAATGGACACGCGGCGATGCAGTTGGAGCACGCCGCCGTATTCTCCGCCCAGAACTCGTAGCAGCGATCGGCGTTTACCGCCCAGCGCTTGATCCCCGGGCTGTTCGACGGGCACGCCACCTCGAACGACGGCTCCGGATCGGTGCTGATCGCCCCCGCCTCGCAAGCCGTGCTGCACTTATCGCAATTGCGGCAGAACTCCGTCAGCCCGAAGTCGACCGGCCGGTCGGGCACAAGCGGCATGTCGGTGAACACCTTGCACAGCCGAACACACGCACCGTACTCCGGCGTGATCAGCAGTCCGTTTCGTCCCAGCTGCCCCAGCCCGGCATCGATCGCTAGGGGGATACTCAGAGCAGTGTCGTTCCCCATCGGTAGAGCCTTATAGCGCAGGTTTCGCAAGAACTCCGCCATGCTGGCGATGGCGAACGCCATCTTCGAATAGCCGACCCCGGTTGCAACCGCAGACGGATACTCCGGCGAGGTTGCGATCCCGTTCTTGTCCATGGCGATCGCCATCACGATCGCACGATTGCATTCGGCGGGAATCTCCACCGGATCGCCGCTTCGGTTGTGCGAGTAAACGAACTGCTCGTTCACCCGGCAGACACCGACCAGGCTGGCACCGAAGAGCCGTGCTGTATGCTTGACCTCCTCGGTCATCACCTCGGGATCAGCCTCATAGCGGTCGAACTGCATCATGCTAGGGTCGGCCTGCCCCAGACGGTCCCACGAGAACGCCCCGCCAAAACAGTTGTGGACCGTCCACGACGCAAGCAAACGGGCGAAATCGGCCCGCGAGTACCCCGGCTTGTTGGCAGAGATTTTCTCGGCAGCCAGATCCCGGTACTCCACACCGTGGAAACTGGCTTCCCGATCCCAGAAGCGCCTCATGAACACCGTATTGCGTTGGTCGAACCGGCGGTGAACGGCAGGATCGATCTCAATTGTCGGCTTGTCGACTCGTTTGACCACGTGTGCCCCCTGACCTGAGTTGCTGCACGAATGCTATGATGTGTACAGGGCTCCCGCAAGCAGAAGGATGGGGTCACGTCTTGACCTGTGTCGTGACGCAATCGCGAAGAGCGGGAGATGCAAGAAACCGATGAAACCCAAGCAACAGATGAAGATTAGACCGTTTGAGCCACGCGATGAGCAAGCCGTTGTGCAGTTGTGGACCGAGTGCGGACTGGTCGTTCCTTGGAACGATCCCCGTCGCGACATCCGCCGCAAACGGAAGGTACAGCCGGAGATGTTCCTTGTTGCATACGATGAGCCGGAGGGCCGGATCGTCGGCGCGGTCATGGCGGGTTATGACGGACATCGCGGTTGGATCAACTACCTCGCCGTGAATCCGCAATACCGACGGAAAGGGATCGGCAGACAGCTGATGACCGAGGCCGAGCGATGTCTTCGCGCCGCAGGCTGCCCCAAGATCAACCTCCAGGTTCGAGGCACCAATACCGAGGTCCTCGCGTTCTACCGGGGAATCGGCTTCAAAGACGATGATGTCGTCAGCCTCGGCAAGCGTCTTGAAGAGGACGGGTAGAATCCCGGCTTCTCCTCGCTCAGGCATCGGGTTCACTTCGACCGACATCCGCCGGGATCCTGCATCTGCAGTGGACGCTCGTTTTGCGGAAGGTGCACGAAGAAGACGTCGCCCCAACGGGAGGATGCTTTGACGTACAGCGTGATGCTCGACGAGAGGATTGCATCCTGTATCTCGGCATGGGACACAACACGCAAGAAGATGTTCGGAGGGACCTGCTACCTTCTGGACGGCAACATGATGTGTGGTGTCTACAAACACTTCCTCATCTTGCGCCTCGGTGAAAACGCCGCATCTTCGGCGCTGAAGGAGCCCGATGTTCACCCGTTTGATATCACGGGCCGTCCGATGAAAGGATGGATCATGGTGGACGAGGAAGCACTCACGGATGAGTCGCTGTGCCGGTGGATCGGCGAAGCACGGATGTTCGCGGAAACCTTTCCCGCAAAGGAGCAGTAGAGGCAACGGACGGAAACAGGTCCCGGCAGAGGTATCACACATTCATGGAGAGGAGTCCGATCGATGCGTACCCATCTAACCGAAGGTCATGTCAGCGTTCGTGCCTATCGAGAAGATCACATTGATGCGCTTCTCGCCGCGGTCTCGGAGTCGATTCCGGAAGTGGCGCAATACGAAACATGGTGTCATCCGGGATTCACACGCGAAGAAGCGGCGGAGTACGTAAACTGGTGGCGCAAGGCGTGGGAAGCGAGAGCTGCGTTCTACTTCGCCGTGATCGAAGAGGAAACCGGCGAACTCGTGGGAAGCTGCGGTCTGGCTGGCATCTGCGCGGAACACCGGCGCGCCGGACTTGGCTACTGGATCCGCTCCTCGCGGACCGGTCACGGATTCGCCACAGATGCTGCTCGCGCCGTGATGAGCTTCGGGTTCGAAGAACTCGATCTGGCACGGATCGAAATCGAAGTCTCGGTCGACAACACGGCGAGCCTGCGAGTTGCCGAAAAGCTTGGTTGTCAGCGGGAGGGGGTCTTGCAGCAAAGGCTCATTCTCCCTTCGGGCCCGACAGACACGGTGATGTTCGCGATGCTGCAAGACAGAGCGGCGGCCGTCGGAAGACCAAAATGACAATCGAGCCAGGCAAGGAACCGCGATCAACGGACAAGCCATCCGGCAAGCGACTCCCCAACCGGATCGTGATACGGCGGCAAGACAGGGCTCTAGCGGCTTGCTACAATAAGACAACTTGCTTGCCTTCAGAAGAGGGGGATTCACGCTATGGTTCGAGTTCGGTTTGCGCCAAGTCCAACCGGTTACTTCCACGTAGGCTCGGCGCGTACGGCGTTGTTCAATTGGCTGTTTGCAAGACATCACGGCGGAAAATTCATCCTGCGGATCGAAGACACGGACCGCGAGCGATCGACCGACGCATCCATCGACCAGATCATCGAGTCAATGACCTGGCTGGGGCTGGATTGGGATGAACGTTACCGGCAGACCGATCTCACGCCCAACCACCAGAAGGCGGCCGAGCAGCTGATGGCAAACGGTCAGGCGTACGAGCAGGACGGCGCTTGGTGGTTCCGTGTTCCCACGGACGGCGAGACGGTCGTGCATGACACCGTCATGGGCGATGTCACGTTCAAGCACGAGGAGTTCAAGGACTTCGTCATCCGCCGCTCAGACGGCACGTTCGTCTACAACTTCGTCGTTGTCATCGATGATTCGGATATGGGGGTCACCCACGTGATCCGTGGTGACGATCACCTCATCAACACGCCGAAGCAGATTCTGCTGTACCAGGCGTTGGAACGTCCACTGCCCCAGTTCGCCCACTTGCCGCTGATCCTCGGTGAGGACCGTTCACGCCTTTCCAAGAGGCACGGGGCCTCATCCGTACTCGAATACCGGCAGATGGGATTCGTTCCGGAAGGGTTGGTGAACTTCCTCGCTCGCCTCGGCTGGGCTCACGGTGACGACGAGTTGTTTGACCGCGATGAACTGGTGCGTCTGTTCACGTTGAAGGAGATCAACCGGTCCGCCGCGGTGTTCAACCACGAGAAGCTGTATTGGACCAATCAGCAGCACATGAAGCGCCTGGATCTCGGCAACCTCACCCAGTTGGCACAACCGTTTGTTCTGGCCGAAGGCTCGGCAACTGCACAAGCATGGGACGCCATCGATCGCCAACGCTTGCACATGGGGCTCGATCTGTTGCGGGATCGTTCGAAGACGCTGATCGATCTGGCGAAGGTGTCGGAGATCTTGTTCGCGGAGACCCTCGTTCCCGAGGAGCCGATCGCCCTCGACGATCGACAGCGGGAGCTGATCGTCGCCATCGCGGATGCGCTCGAGAAGGTCGATGGATTCACAGCGGAAGCCGTTCACGAAACCGTTAAGAGCACCCTGGCATCCAACGATGCCAAACTCAAGGCAGTGGCGAAGGCGGTTCGGCTGTGTATCACAGGGCGTAAAGTGGGACCGGGACTGTTTGAGATCATGGCCGCTGCGGGCAAGGAGCTCTGCATCCACCGGCTTCGCACGCTGGCGCAGTAAACCGGGAAGGAGAGTTAAAGCACCGTGTTTGGATCCTGGTCTCTGCTCGGACATCAGACAGCGATCTCGAAGGCGTGCCTCATCGGTGCCGCCGTGTCCCTCCTTCTTCTTGGATTCGGCCGGCCAGCGGGCGCGACCACGGCCGAGTTGCGACTTGTCGACCCGGTTTCCGACGTTCTGTCGGGCTGTTTGCTGCAGGCGTTTCCGCTGCGGGCAGGCGTCCCGGACGAGGTTTCCCTTCCACGGCCTCAGGACGGTGAGCCGTTCGTTGACCCGGATAGCATTCGCACGGGGAAGCTCCGGCTTGCCGGCGGCGAGTACACGGTGGGGGTCTCGCTGGGCACGGAAGGTGCGGTGCTTGTTGCCGATACCGATCAAAGCGGACAACTGACGGTCATCCCTTGGGATGGGATGACCGGAGACCAGCGGCTGATCGCAGCGGTTTCCTTCCGCATCTACGATGAGCCACAGCGAGATCGCGACTATCCGCTTCTGCTATTGTGGGATCCGTTTGTGCCCTCCGTGATTGCCTACTGCCGCGGAGGCTACGCATCGGGATTCATTCAGCTCGGCGAAGCCGAGTTCCTGGTCGCCGTTGTGGATGAAGACACGGACGGCCTCTATGACGATCTCGCTTCGGGAACGCTGTTCATCGATGCCGATCAAGACGGCGAGCTTCTTGCCACGATGGATTCCCATGAGCAGTTCGCCCTGGATGAGCCGTTCAACCTGATGGGCACCACCTACGTTGTCACAGCGGTCGCTGCGGACGGATCGATGATCGTTGTCGAGGAAAGCGACCTTCCCGTTGCGATGAAGGTTCCGCTCACCGTAGGATCGATCGCCCCCTCGTTCACGGCAGCAACGGCGAACGGTGAGACCGTATCGCTTGCCGGCCTTCGCGAACGCGTCGTCCTGCTCGACTTCTGGGCTGGATGGTGCTCGCCGTGCATCCGAGAGCTTCCCGTGGTGCAAGCGCTTCACGATGCGTGGCCCAAGACGGAATTCATCGTTCTCGGCATCAATCTCGACCGAAGCGAAGCAGCCATGGATCGGGCTGTCGAAGAGCATAACCTGACGTACACACAGGTGTTTGATGAGGAGGATGAAATATCCGATCTCTACAGGATCTCGGGAATTCCGATGACCTACGTGGTTGATCGAAGCGGAATCATCGTCGCCCGCGGGCTGCGCGGACAAGAGCTGGTCGAGGCTGTGGAATCGGAGCTTGCCCACAGTCGAGAGCCTGACTCTGATGCGGATCGCGGCGAAACACCCATCAACGAGGAAGGGAGCTAGCGTGACGAACCGCCCCCAACGACGATTGCCGCAGAAAGCAGCCATGATGCCCCTGCTCTTGCTGGTGCCGATCCTGCTATCGTTCGCAGTCGGCGCACAAGATCCGATCCTTGAGGTTGGCACCTTCCCGGATCCTCTGCTGTTGCCACCGGGCGGCGAGGCAACAGCAAGGATTCTTCTCGTCAATCCGACAGCCACCGAAGCCGACGACGCCGAGGTGTTTCTGCTATCGATCCCAGATGGGGTCGACGTTACATCCGTTCCTTCGATCCTTCCGAAGATCGATCCGTTCTCGGACGGAGTTCTCGACCTGCTGTTCGCCGCCGATGAGCTCGCTGAAGGGACGTATGAGGCGTCGGCTGAATTGGTTTATACCTACTGCGATGATGACAGCTGCTTCGAAGTCGTCGAGCCGCTGACGTTTGTGATGGAGGTTCGCGCCGGCGCGGTTCCGATCGCCGTGGAGTCGTTCGGCGCCGCTGGGCGAGGCGCCGGGATGCTTCCGCTCATCCTCGCCGCCGCCGTGCTCGCCGCGGCGCTGGTCGTGTTCGCATTCGTGCGAAAGATGGTCGTCGTCGTGGCCGCTGTCGGACTCATCGCTGTTGGCGCATTGGCCTATGGCGTTCTCACGTCCCAGCACGAACAAGCACAAGGGATCGGAGCCGTGTTGTGCACGTCTTGCGTGGGGATCGAAGAAGCCTCGCATGGAGAGCCGGCCCTTTCTTCCGAGACCCGGTCGGAGCTTGCCGCGTTCGCCGGCCCTGAGCCGATACAGGTTCTTGTGTTCTACGCCGTGTGGTGCCACTCCTGCCCCTACGCCGAGGCGATGGTCGAGGCATTTGCCGCCGAGGCGGAGTGGATCAGCTACCGTTTCATCGACGTGGAAACCGAGCCCGAACTAGCCGCGCAGTACAACGTGATTCGATCCAACCGGACGGTGGTTCCGGCGACGGTTCTTCCGGCAACGGGAACCGTCTTGTTCGGAGTCGAGCACCTCGAGACGAGGTTGCTGGACGCGTTGAGGAGCCTCCCGTGAGGCTGCTGTCGCGGCTTCACCTTCAGACAACCCGACGTATGGTCCAATCGATGGGGATTGTGTTTGGGTTGTTCGGCGCGACTGGGATCGGTATGACCCATATCATCTTCCCCGGGCTCCACTGCTACGCCTGTCCGCTCGCCGTCACCGTATGCCCGATCGGACTGATCCAGAATCTGATCGTGTTCGGAACAGTGCCGTATTTCTGGCTCGGAGCGATCGCCGCCTACGGCCTGTTCGCCGGACGCGGATTCTGCGGATGGTTCTGCCCGTTCGGCACGCTGAACGACCTGCTCTCGTTCCGCAAGGTGCGGATCCTCCGAAGTGCTTCCCTCGGGAAGTACGTCGTGCTCGCCGGAACGTTGATCGCGGCATGGGCGATGACCGACACCCTGTTCTGCAAGATCTGCCCTGCGGCCTCCTTGGAGGCATCGATCCCGTATCTGTTCATGGGCGTGGCGACCGTCAATCGCCCGTTCCTAATCCACATGGCATCACTCGGCGTGACCCTGGTGGGGATGGTTCTGATCGCGCGTTTCTGGTGCCGCTATCTGTGCCCGATGGGGGCCCTGTTGTCGTTGTTCAACCGCGTGAGCTTCCTGCGCCTGCGCTTCCGGAAGGACGCCTGCACCGGCTGCGGAACCTGCGCCACGAAGTGTCCGATGGGACTCGAACCTCACTTGGAGCACGACAACCACAACTGCATCAAATGCGGCCTGTGTGCGACCGCATGCCCCACCGGAGCGCTGAAACTGACGCTTTCCCTGAGGAGAAAGCGTGATTAGAACCGCTGTTCTCGGTATCGTCCAAGGATTGACGGAGTTCCTTCCGGTCTCCAGTTCAGGTCATCTTGTTCTCGCCCAGCGATTGCTTCATGTCGAGGAACCGGCCACGTTGCTCGGAGCCGTTCTTCACCTCGGAACCATCGTCTCTATCCTGGTCGTCTTCCGACGGGAGGTGTGGCGGTTGCTCCGTTCGATCTTCCGTTCCGACGATCCCGAAGGCCGACGATGGGTCGCGAAGCTGATCATCGCATCGATTCCGATTGGCGTTACGGGATGGTTCGGAGCATCGGTGATCCGCGATGCGTTCGACTCCACGCTTGTCGTCGGGATCTGTCTGTTGATCACGGCAGTTCTCCTCTTCCTCGCGCATGCGGCGGACAAGCGAGCCGGCAATCGCAGGGAAGAGCCACGCATCCGAGATACGATTTGGATCGGTGTCGCTCAGGCCGCCGCCGTTCTGCCGGGGGTGTCGCGGTCGGGCGCAACCCTGTCGGCGGGACTGCTCTCGGGGGTGCGTCAAGACCAGGCCATCCGCTTCTCATTCCTTCTTTCCATCCCTGCCGTTCTCGGAGCCGCCGCGGTGGAACTGCTGTCGTTGGAGAACGGAAGCGCCGGAGCCGCCACAGGTATCGCAGATCTCGCGGTCGGAGGTGTCATCGCCGCCATCGTCGGTTGGCTGGCCATCCACACGCTCCTCACCGTCGTTCGCCGCCGCCGGCTGACATGGTTCGGAGGGTATTGCGGCCTGCTCGGACTTGCAGCGATCATCCTTTCCTTTGTAACCAAGGCGGGTTCGGGCGCCGCGTAGTGTTTGATGTCAGGGGCTTCGAGGTCTACGGGGTCTTGTTCAGCACCAAGATCATCAGCGTGACCGTCGCCGCAAACAACGCAATTGCGGCAAGGATTCCCAACGCGGAGACCGGTGAGCTTACGGCGGCGACCACTCGTCCCTGCGTTCCTTGAGCCAGAGGAATTCCCGGCAGTACCGGATCGCTCAACCATGCATTCCATGTCCATTCCGCGGCATCGATCCCCGTCGGCAACGGAACGCTCCACACCCGCACGTCGTGAGGCTCCACGTGCCATCCGGTGGGAGTCGTGGCCCGAATCCAGCGTCCGTCCGCCGCTGCGCTGTCTGGAGCAAGTGTCCATGAGACGCCTCGAGGATCAACCGCCGTGAGAAACAGCTCGCTCTCAATGGCTACGTCCGATGTTTGAACAACCAGCTGCGTCGGGCTTCCGGGTGAAATCCCACTCCCCGGAGCAAGCGACACGACAACCGATGTGGATGCCGGGATCAGTTCCGGCGCTTCCACAACAACATAGCGGTCGATGACGTAGCTTCCGTGTACCCCTCGCTCGAGCGTGGTTCGCACGGCATAAGGAGACGAGAAATCCGGGTTGTACGTGTCAAGGATGACGGTTGTGCCGTGAGCTTGCGCGGTGATCACGATCCAGTGGCAGTCCTCGCTACGGTTGGGGTCGGCACCGCACGGGACTCCCCAGTGAACTCCGGCGAGCACCGGCTTGCCCTGTTCAAGCGCACGAGCGATCCTCGCCGTTGCCTGAGCGTCCATTCCTGTCTCGCTCACGTTGTAGTAGGTGTGAAGCACCAGCTCCGACGGCAAGTGGGACCATTCGAGACAGCAGTTTCCGAAAGCGTCACTCGTACAGTGACCGAAACCGTCGTTCTCTTTGAGCCACGCATTCAGAGCGCCCGGATCCGATCCAGATATCCGTCCTCCGCTTGCCGGCAGCTCGACCTCCAATCCGTAGTACTCAAGCACGCAGGCAAACGCCGTCACCAGGCACCCGGTGGTTGCTAGGCGATCGGGACACCCGGCTGTTCCGAGCGGATCATCTCCCCACGCACCCGGCAATCCCTGAAACGCCTGACTGTAACCCCGGGTTTGACGAGGAAGCGCGGCGGTTTCCCCGGCGGCCGCGATCGGCAGAGCCACCGCGAACAGAATCAGCGCAAGGACCGTCAGCGCGGCCGTCTTCGCAATCCGGTGGCGCACCCTCATCCCCACGCCCTACCGACCCTCACGCCGACGGATCGCTTCGGCGGCGATATTCCCGCTGACCGCTGAATACACGATCCCCCGGCAATGTCCGGAGGCATCCCCGGCAACATACAACCCGGGCACCGGGGTTTCCATGTCCTGAGTCACCGGGTACCGTGTGTCGTAAAACTTGATCTCCGGGGCGTACAGAAGCGTGTTGTCCGATGTCAGTCCGGGCAGGATGTGGTTCAGTTGATCCAACGCCTCCAAGAGGTTGCCGACCACCCGATGTGGTAGAGCCATGGAGATATCGCCGGGGGTTGCGTCTTCGAGCGTGGGTCGGATTGTCGCTCGTGCGAGCCGCTCAGCGGTGGAACGCCGCCCACCGCGAAGATCCTTCAGCCGCTGCACGATCGGCCGGCCTCCACCGATCGTGGTCGCCAGTTTGGCGATCGCTCGTCCATACTCGGTTGTGTCCTCCACCGGATCCGTGAGTTCGATGTGAGAGAGCAACGCGAAATTCGTATTGTCTGTCTTGCGATCGTTCTCCGCATGGCCGTTTACAAGAGAGAAATCGTCATAGGTCTCTCGCACCACAAAGCCCCGAGGGTTCGTACAGAATGTTCGGACCATGTCATCGTAGGAGGTCGTTCGCACACGCAGCTTCGCATCGTACATCACCTTCTCCACGGCGGTGTACAGTTCGGCAGGGAACTCGACGCGCACACCCACGTCGATCGGCCCGTATGAGGTCTCGATCCCCAGCGTCGCAGCCTGCTCCCGGAACCAGTAGGCGCCCGCCCGGCCCGGCGCAGCGATGAGATAGCGGGCCTCCCACTGCAGATCCCCACCGGAGACGACAAACCCGCTGGATGTCCGTTCGATCTTGTCGACCCTGCAATTGAGCGCAGGCTCAATCCCCGCCTCAAGCAGATGCCGGTAGAAGGAGTCGATCGCATCCCGAACGTGCAACGTCCCCATGTGACGCTGCCGTCCGCTGATGAATTCGATCCCTGCCCGTGTCGCCGTCTCCTTCAGCCTGCGAAGATCGTCTTCGTTCTCCCCGGAGTACTTCTGCGGCGCCCCGAAGCGTGTGAACGTTTCGTCCACGCGATTGATGTACGCCTGCAACTCGCCGGTTGAACGGCCGAACGTCTCCGGATCCCCACCAATGTCGGGGGTCAGGTTTAGTTTCCCATCCGAGAACGCCCCCGCACCGCCGACACCGTAGCTGATGTGCGTTCGCAACGAGGGCTCATCGCCTCGATCGATGAGCACGACACGCAGTCCCGAACCCGAAAGGGCATTCGCAGCGAACAGGCCCGCCGGGCCCGCGCCAAGGATGGCGACATCAACGGTTCTCATAGCAACACCTTTCGAAGCTCACGAAGGTCATCGATCACGAGATCGGCGGTCGCTTCCGGAGCGATTTCCACCCTTGGATGACGGATCCACGCCGAATAGAAGCCTGCCGCTCGCGCTCCGGCGATGTCGGCCGACGGGGAATCCCCGACGAAGATGATCTCTCTGCTGCGGAGTCCGAGCTGCTTCGCCGTCAGCCGGAACGCTTGCGCATCCGGCTTGTAGCTGCCCACGTCGCCGGCGACAACGATCGTGTCGAACAACGGCTCGATCGAAAGCCTGTGAATCTTGCCCCACTGAAGATCGGACGGCCCGTTTGTCAACAGGCCGATGCGGTAGCACGGGCGGAGGGCGGCAAGTGACTCATACGCTCCGGGGTAGAGAGCCACGGATGCAAGGCGGATCCGCGAATAGGTCTCCGACAGCTTGGCAGCCAACGGTTCGTTGGGCGATCCGGCCTCGATGAGAAGCTCGCGAAAGGCACGGAGGCAAATGTCTGCGGCGCTGCTTCGTCGAGATTCGTACTCGCGCCATAGGTCATCCAACCGCTCTGCGGCGCTTCCGAGCACACCAAGCATATTCCGGGGGTTCCCGGTGCCTATCAGAGAATCGGCGAGTGCTTCCGCAATCCCCACCTCGTAATGACACAGGGTCCCATCCAGATCGAATACGATCCCTCGAAGATCCGAACGCTTCACGGGCCTAACCGCTCCTTCTCGTGCATAATCAAGGCTAACGACAGGCGATCAGATGGCTCGCGTTTGAAGCCGCCTACGTTCCCGGTCGGCCTTCCGGTCGCCGCCCTGCGCGAAGAGCGCCGCCGGTCGAACATCATAGATAGGCCCTTCAGGACTGTCAAGGCAAGAATCGGAGGGGAGAGCAGGCATGCGCATCATCGGAGGCAGCCGTAAGGGACGCAAGCTGGTTCCGTGGGAAGACACCGGAATCAGACCCATGAGGGATTTCGTTCGTAGTGCCCTGTACAACATCCTCCTCGAATTCGTTCCGGGGGCCCGATTCCTCGATCTGTTCGCCGGCACGGGCAGCGTCGGCCTTGAGGCGCTGTCGCGCGGCGCGGACTCCTGCGTGTTTGTCGACGCGTCCGACTACGCGTGCGGCATCGTCAGGCGAAACCTCGATCTCCTCGGATTGATGGAACAGAGTCAGGTCCTATGTATGGACTACGCCGACGCGATCAATCACCTGGCGCGTCGCGGCCGTCGGTTCGACCTCGTGTTTGTCGGTCCTCCGTACGGACGAGGATTGGCCGCGGCTGCCGTGGGGAAGATCTCCGTAGGGAAATCGCTCGGTTCCGACCCTGTGGTGATTGCCGAGGTTCGACGCCGGGAGCCTCTCCCCGAGCAGGTGGGGAGTCTGATCCGCGTTGACCTCAGGAAGTACGGCGACAACGAGCTGCACTTCTACCGATGGCTCGATGAACGTGAAGGGGAGGGGTGCGCATGAAGAAGTGGACAGTGTTGGTAACAAACGATGACGGCGTCAATGCCCCCGGCTTGATGGCGCTGAAGCAGGAACTGGACAAGGTGGCCGACGTCCATGTCTACGCTCCGGATCGGAACTGGTCCGCCGCGGGCCGGACGATGACGTTCCACAAACCTCTCCGTGTCGACCAGGTCCAGCTACTCGACGGATCCGTTGCTTACGCGTGTAGCGGTACACCGTCCGACTGCGTTTCGCTGGCGCTGCTCGGTCTGATCGAACAACGTCCGGATCTTGTCGTTTCAGGGATCAACGCCGGACTCAACGTGGGGCAAGACATCACCTATTCGGGGACCGTCGCCGGAGCGATGGAAGGTGCCCGTGGCGGGGTTCCCGCCGTTGCTCTATCGCAAGACGTTCGCGGCGGCGAGGGTGCCCAATCCGACTACGCGCACGCCGCTTACTTCGCCGCGCGGCTTGTCTCCCGCCTGCTGGAGGAAAGCTCTCTTCCCCCAGGTGTTCTCCTCAACGTCAACGTCCCGGCCTCATCCGCCGGAGCCGGGAGGGCCGTTCCCGTCCGTGTGACGAAGCTGGGTGGTCTTGCGTACGACAACTACCTGGTTGCCGGCAAGGATCCCCGGGGAAGGAACTACTACTGGATCACCGGCGATCCTCTTACGGAAGTCCCGCGGGAAGAAGAGGACACCGACATCGGCGCCGTGACCAACGGATGCATTTCGATCACGCCCGTTCACCTCGACATGACGGAGAAATCACTGCTTGCGCCGCTCCGGAAGCTGGAGACGACCGCCTGGTTCGACGAACCGGCTACGCCTTGAGAATTGTCACGACGCCGGCAACGAGAAACAGCGCTCCCGCAGCGTATTGAATGATCTTGGTCATCCCTTCGGGCATCACCCGGTGAAGCACGGTGCCCAAGATGACTGCAATCCCGCTCGATAGGATCAGCGCTACAGACGCTCCGAGGAATACCGCCCAAGGCCGGTTCGAGTCGGCCGAAAGCGCCAAAGCGGCAAGCTGTGTCTTGTCGCCCAATTCGGCAAGAAACACGAGCACAAACGCAGAAAACGCAATCTTCCACATAATCCCTCCATAAGCGGCCTTCCCGGAGTGACGAACCGGCCGCCCCTGACTTGGCACAGCAATTCTCACCTCGTATCCTTGGACGCGCAATCGTCGCAGGGAGGGAGACCATGCCGACACCGCTTCAGCAGCGCGGCCTGCTACTCGTGATCGGTGGTTTGCTGCTTGCGGGTGCTGTCGTTCTCGTCACCGATCACACCGCCGTCAACGCGGATCTCGCTCCTCAAGGCGCCGATTCCGCCCGCCCTACAGCCGTGTCCCTGGATGTTGTCGTGCTCGCCCCTACCTTCCAAGACGGACCGAGCCTTATCGATCTGAATGCAGCCGACGAGCGGGAACTCACCCGTCTATCCGGGATCGGCGACGTCTTGGCAGCAAGAATCGTCGCCTACCGGGAAGCTCATGGACCGTTCAGCACGGTTGAGGATCTTGCAGACGTGTCGGGGATCGGGCCGGTGCTGATCGAGGCGATCCGCGACGTGGTGACGATGGAACCACCTTCCCCGTAGCAGCCCACCAGCTCCGGCAGATGACGCTAGTAGAACACGGTACGCGTCCGGTGACGCGGATGGCTTTTGTACGAACGCCCTTGCCCCCGGTTCCACAGGATGTGGTCGATCTCCATCGCCGTCGTCGGCATTCCGTACCGGTGCCGCTCCGCGACCATTCGCTCGATCGCGTGTACTGCGCAGGCGCGGATCTCCACTTCGGCCTCCGATCCTGAAGGGATCAGCTCGCCGCGGCGGATGGATTCATTCAGAGAATCCGCATATTCCAGGACTCCGTCAATCCGAAGAACATGCGGGACGAGGTTGTCGGCAAACGAGGTGAGTCGATCGAGATCTTCGAACCGTCCCAGCCCCTCGCCCGAGAACGCAAGCGCCAGGTCCGCTGGAACAATCTGAGCGCGCTTGTAGAAAGCGACGCGTTCGCCCCGATACGGAACCTCGTCACGAAACAGCGGCATCCTCGTCAAGCACTCGGCAAGCCTCACGGCCGAGTGACCGGCACGCTGAATGACAACGGAGAATCTCCCGGAGAACGACTCCGTAAGGAAGGCACCGAGGTCATTCCACGCCTGGGCAAACAACTTCATCAGAGCCGACTGCACCGGATGATCCGGATCCTGATCGAAGATCAACGCCGTCCCTCGTGCGTCGGCCGTACAGAGTTCGCGAACAGAGAGCGGACCTTGCGTTCGGAATCGATCAAGAAGTGCCGCCTCGATCGTCCGGTAGCCGCTACATCCCGGCCGCTTCCGCAGCTGAGGGAAGTAGCCGGAGCCGAAGTTGATCGAGTCCAAAGTAAGCACGTACGCTGCGATCGCTTCCGTCTCACCGTGCGACTCGGGTCGGAACGGCAGCCGGAGTCCAGGAGAGCCTTGTTCAACTGGGAGTTCCCTTGCGTACGATGCGACTCGTTCGTCGCAGACCCGCACCCGCCGGGCCCGCTGCACCACGTGTGCACAGCTTGTTCGCACCCTCTCCGTCAGCGACTCGATCGAACCGCCCTCCGATCCGGTGTTTCCTCTACGTGCCCTGGCGAAATACTTCACGATTCCGGTAGAAGTACTCCCCACCTGAGATCACGGCCATCGCGACGGCAACCCACAAGACGATTTCTTTCCCCAGCCCCCCCGCGGCCCCGGTGTCGAACGATCGATTGACCAGGATAGCGAGAACCAGCCAGATGTGCGTCACGGTCTTGAGTTTCCCCATCGGACTCGCAGCGATGACCTTCCCTTCAGCGATCGCCAGAATCCGCAACGCCGTGACAAGGAACTCGCGAGCGATGATGACAACAACAGGGGCCGCGCCCAGCTCACCGAGCTGGACGAACGACACCAGAGCGGCCGTGATCATCAGCTTGTCGGCGATCGGATCGGCGAATTTCCCGAACAGCGTGGTTTGATCCAGGCTGCGGGCGATGTATCCGTCCGCCGCATCGGAGATCGCCGCGAGCACAAACAGGGCGATCGCAAGAATGGTGGAAACCCGGGAGGTTGATCCCCAAAGGATGAGGAACATCAACAGCGGGACGCTGGCGATCCTCGCGAGAGTGATTTGGTTGGGAATGCTATGAAACATTCTTCCCTAGGCCTCCATCAGCCGCGCTCAGTGTTGCTGGTGAATGCTTCGCTGACAATCGAGGCAAACGAATCCGGCTTGAGGGATGCACCGCCTACAAGGACTCCGTCGATATTTGGCTGAGTAAGGAGTTCGGCCGTATTTGCCGGCTTGACGCTTCCACCGTACAGGATCGCTGTGCTTTCAGCCGACTCCGATCCGATCGACGACTCGATCCAGCCGCGAATCTCCCCGATCGTCTCCTCGGCCTGCTCACTGGATGCCGTTTCACCCGTTCCGATCGCCCATACGGGCTCGTAGGCAACGACGACGGGGCCAAGATCGACATCGCGTGCTTCCGGACCAGTCAGGGCGGAAGAGAGTTGCCGTACAAGAACATCGAGCGTCGCCCCTTTTCGGCGCTCGTCGAGGGTCTCACCGACACACAGAATCGGAGCGAGCCCCGCTGTAAGCGCCGCCCGCAGCTTCGACGCCACCAGCGCATCGGATTCGCCAAAGACGTGCCGCCGTTCCGAATGCCCAGCCAGTACATACTGACACCCGCAGTCCAGGAGCATCGACGTCGAAATCTCCCCGGTGAACGCACCGTTGGATTCGAAGTGCAGATTCTGGGCACCAAGAGCGATCGATGGCCTTCCCGTGAGAAGACGACCCGCCCTGTCCAGGCTCGTGAACGGCGGGATGAGAATGATCTTGACATTCGAGCGCCGCCGCTCCGATCGTTCCGATTTCGCCAGCTCGGTGACCGGTCGCGACAAGAAGCGATCGGCAACTTGCGGCAGAAAAGCGCGAACGTACTCTTCGGTCTCTGTGGGGGTCAGATTCATCTTCCAGTTTCCGGCAACGATTCGATTCCTCATGCGTGATCTCCGTTCATGTCGGGCGGATTATAGCGTGTTCTCGGGCTTGTTGACATTGAAACCGACCAACTCTACCATCGGAACGTTCTAAGAGAAAAGGGAAGGAGGGGCCTGTGGAGATCATCATCGCTGCCATCGCGTTGATTGTGATGCTGTTCATCGTCAGTGCAATCCGGGTTGTCCGCGAATACGAGCGCGGCGTGATCTTCCGTCTCGGCCGCCTTGTCGGTGCCAAGGGGCCGGGGATCTTCCTGATCATTCCGATCGTCGACAAGATGGTCCGGATCAGTCTGCGAACGGTAACGCTCGACGTGCCACCGCAGGAAGTCATCACCAAGGACAACGTGACAACTGTTGTAAACGCCGTGTTGTTCTTCCGTGTCGTCGATCCGAACGCAGCGGTCGTGGAGGTTCAGAACTACATCGAGGCGACACGTCAGATCGCAATGACAACGCTTCGAAGCGTATTGGGCGGGTTCGAACTCGACCAGGTCCTCGGAGAACGAGAGCGAATCAATCTCCAACTGCAGCAGATCGTCGACGAGCAGACCGATCCGTGGGGGATCAAGGTGAAGAATGTCGAGATCAAGGATGTGAAGATCCCCGCCGATATGCAACGAGCGATCGCACGTCAGGCCGAAGCGGAACGGGATCGGCGCGCAAAGATCATCAACGCGGAGGGTGAATTGCAGGCAGCATCGAAGCTCAGTGAGGCAGCGTCGATCATGGCGGCACACCCGTCATCGCTTCAGCTGCGATACTTGCAGACCCTGAGCGACATCTCGGCAGAGAACGCATCGACGATTGTCTTCCCGGTTCCGATCGAGCTGTTCCGGATCTTCTCCCGGAGCAAGGACACGTAGCGTTCCGGGCCGGCCATCACACAAACCGGGAGTACCCCTAAAGATATGCGCAAGTACGACGTCATTGTTGTGGGTGGAGGACATGCTGGTTGCGAAGCGGCCTCCGCGTCTGCCCGGCTTGGCCGTGCAACCGCACTGGTGAGCATCTCCCTGTCTCGATTGGGAAAGATGCCCTGCAATCCGGCGATCGGTGGACCGGGAAAGTCTCAGCTTGTCCGCGAAATCGATGCGTTGGGCGGCGAGATGGCACGGCTGACCGACACTTGTTCCCTGACGCTTCGTCTGCTTAACACCAGCAAAGGATCCGCGATGCAGGTGCAGCGAGCCCAAGTCGATCGGTTCGAGTATCAGGCCGCTTGGAAGGCGCGGCTGGAGTCGCTCGACGGACTTGACCTGATCGAGGGGACCGTCGACGACATTCTTTTCTCCGACGGCGGACGCACCGTCCGCGGCGTCCGGCTGCTTGAGGGGCTCGAGATCGCCGGACGAGCGGTGGTAATCGCAGCCGGGACGTTCCTTCGCGGCCGTGTTCTGATCGGTCAAACCTCCTACGCCGCCGGCCGGTCGGGGGAGCCACCCTCTATCGGACTTGCGAGATCGCTGGAGCAACTCGGGCTGTCCATGGGACGGCTCAACACCGGAACAACGCCACGACTGAACGCAATGACCATTGACTACGCCGGCCTTGAACTGCAGCAAACACGTGAGCAACCGTCCGCGTTCTCGTTCTGGTCGGAGCCACGCATCTGTCCCCCGGGGTTTCCCGTCGCCGTGACAAGAACCACCGCGAAGACACATCGCATCATCCAACAGAACCTTCACCTGAGCCCCGGCTACAGCGGTGACGTCGACAGCGAGGGACCGCGGCACTGTCCGTCGCTGGAGACGAAGATCGTCAAGTTCCCGCAACGCACCAGTCACAAAGTGTTTCTGGAACGCGAAGGGCGGAACACGCAAGAGGTCTACGTACAGGGCGTCTACGTGTCGTTGCCACCCGCCGTGCAGGAGAAGCTCATTCACAGCATTCCCGGTCTGGAACACGCGGCGATCCAGCGCTTCGGGTACAAGATCGAGTACGACTACGTGGATCCGACACAGCTTGCTCCCACCATGGCGGTCGCAGGATTCAAGGGGCTCTTCCTTGCCGGTCAGGTCAACGGAACCACCGGCTATGAAGAGGCCGCTGGTCAGGGGCTCCTAGCCGGGATCAACGCAGCGCGACGTATCTCGGGCGATTCGCCGATCGTCCTTGGGCGGCACCAGGCGTTCCTCGGAGTGATGACGGACGATCTCACGGCCAAGGGAGTCCGTGAGCCGTATCGGATGCTTCCATCTCGGGCCGAGTACCGGATCGTTCTCCGCGAGCAGAACGCCGACCTCCGGCTAGCCGGCCTGGGGCACGAGATCGGTCTGCTGAATAGCGAACAACTCGCATCTGTAAGAGCACGCGAAAGCCGGATTAACCAGCTGCTGGAGCGGCTTCATGCGGAACGAATCGGACCGGGTGATTGTCGCAATGAGGTTCTGATCGGGCGGGGAACCACTCCGCTGCAGAGCAACGGATCCAGCCTGTACGAGCTGCTTCGCCGTCCCGAGATTCGCCTCGAGGATCTGGTGGATGTGACCGGAATCCCCGAAACCGTCCGCTCGGAAGTCGAGGTGCACGCCAAGTATCAAGGGTACTTAGAGCAACAGGATCGAGAGATCGCCCGCCTCAAGCGTTGGGAAGACCTGAGCATTCCCGAGGTGTTTGACTACTTCGATGTGCGCAATTTGTCTGTGGAAGGCCGCGACCTCCTTGCACACGCACGTCCTCGCTCTCTCGGACAAGCCAGCCGAGTCCCCGGTGTGTCTCATGCGGATCTGGCGATGCTTGCGGTGGCCGTTCGCAGTCACATGCCCGAGGAGGACGGCGGGATTCGTTCAAGCTGAACGATGCGGGAAACCGCTCGACTGAACACCTGGCCCGCCGTGTAGCCTCCCCCCACCGGGGGTGTCTGGACCTCATCAAACACAACCAGGGTTACCAGTTGCGGATCAAACGCCGGGAGGAACCCGGCAAACAGAGACGTATAGAGGCCTTCGACATATCCTTCGCCAGGAATCGCCTTCTGGGCCGTCCCCGTCTTCCCGGCAATCTCGTAGTCGCTGACCTTCGCCCATTGCCCCGTTCCCGACTCGACCACCCGAAACAGCAGGGACCTCATCGTAGAACACGTCGACGCACTGAGCACCCGGCTCGGCTCCTCGATCTCCCCACCATCGATGTTTGTCTCCACAATCCTGCATGGGATCGACATTCCCCCGTTTGCGATCGACGCCATTGCCGTCACGAGCTGGATCGCCGTGACAGCGACGGACTGTCCGATGGATGTCGAGGCAAGATCCAACGGGACCCACCGCTCGGGATCGCGGAGGATCCCCCGCTCTTCTCCCGGAAGCTCGATCCCCGTCTCGTTTCCGAATCCGAGTTCCACCAGTTTCGCATGCAACAGCTCGGCGCCGAGATCGAGCGCAACTTGAACCATTCCCGTATTGATCGAGGACTCGATAATCTCGGCAAGCGCCACCTGACCGAAAGACTCGAAGTCCGCATTGTGGATGGTGTGACCGCCAACGACGATCCCGTCGTTCCCGTTGAACCGGTCGTCGAGATCGACCGTTCCCGCGTCGAGCGCCGCCGCTGCACTGAACGCCTTGAACGAAGATCCCGGCTCAAACAGGTGAGTCACCGCGAGATTGCGTCGATCCTCGGCGGTTGAGTCGGAGAAACGATTCGGATCGTAGCGGCGGCTCTGTGCCATCGCCAAGATCTTCCCGCTATCCGGATCCATGACGAGGATCAAGCCGAAGTTCGCCTGGAACCGTTCCGTTCCGCGATCGATTTCCTCCTCACAGGCAAGTTGGATCGCGGTGTCGATCGATAGCGTGAGGTCCCGACCTTGCATCCCCTGGGACACAATTGTCGATCCGTATGTGCGACCGTCCCTGCCGGTGACCAGCCTCAGCACCGTCGCCTCCCCCGTAAGCCACTCATCGAACGAGAGTTCGATCCCCTCGAGCCCGACACCGTCCGTGCCAACAAAACCGAGGATATTCGAGGCAAGATTCCCCTGCGGATATGAGCGCTTCCACGTGTCGAAGAAAATCAGTCCGTAGACGCCGGCTTCCGCCGCCTCCTCTCGGATCGAAACGGCATCGTCAAGGTCCAGCGATCGATCGATCCACGTGAAGTAGCTGGGCCGATACACAAGGTCACGCAGTTCATCGCCGCCAAGAGAAAGGTGAGCAGCGAGAATCTCGATCAGCGTCTCCGGACGCGTCATATTGAAGCTGTCTACGGCGATCGCCATCGCCTTGATGTCTTCGGCAAGGACAAGACCGTTGCGGTCATAGATCGTTCCTCGTTGCGGAGCAAGTTCGACGGTGACCTCTTGGATCTCTGCAGCCACGCTGGTCCACCGGTCATGCTGGACGATCTGAAGCTGCACAAGCCGCCCCACAAGCACAAGTCCCAGGAAAGCGAAGAACGCAGCAATCAACCTCGGTCGGACCGGCAATGGAATCCCGGACTTAGGGTTGCTCATCTTGAAGAACGATATACATGACGGTTTCCGGTTCCACCATTCCCAGCTGATTCCGCGCAATCTCCGAGATGATCGGCAACGCGTGCCGATGAGCCAGCTCATCGGCAAACACATTGTTCAGTTCCAGGGTTGCATCCAACGTTTCGCTCAGTTCCTCCCGCTCCGCGGTCAGAGCCAGGAGCGCCGAACTCTGCCGCACGTAAACAAACGCAAGACCCATTGCAACAAGGATCCCCGCCACAACAAGAACAACCGGGATCGATCGACGTACGTGAAGCGCACTGCGTCGTCGACTGCGCGCGTCACGTCGACCATACTGGTCAAGGCCGTGTGTTCTCCGAGCGTGCATCATGGCTTCCCTACCCTAACAGCTACGGGCACGCCGGAGGATGACACGTGTCGGTCCCGAGTGGATCGTTGGTAACCGCCAGCTTCGTGCCAGCTCGGAGCTTCGCGCTGCGGGACCTTGGATTGCGCTCCTTCTCAGCGGCATCCGCCATCACCGGGCGCCGGGTCAACTGCTTCATCTCCCGCTTCTTGTCGCACATGCACACAGGAAGCTCCGGCGGACAAATACACGAGGCCTCCTTGTGGCGCAGGAACTGCTTTACAAGCCGATCTTCCAACGAATGGAACGAGATCACGACAAGGACACCACCCGGCCGGAGTGCATCAAAGGCCGCATCGAGTCCCGCTGACAGCTGCGACAGTTCGTCATTGACGGCAATCCGAAGCGCCTGAAAACAGCGTGTAGCCGGGTGGAAACCAGGAACGTGGAATCGCTTCGGAACCGCCTCGCGGATCGTTTCCGCCAACTCTGCGGTCGATTCGATCGCCGTCTCCTGCCGAGCACGGACCACATGACGGGCAATTCGCGTCGCGAACCGTTCCTCGCCAAAGTCGCGGAAGATACGCGCAAGCTCAGCTTCACTCGCAGAACGGATGAGTTCCGCCGCCGTTGCTTCGTCTTCGTCGTTCATTCTCATATCAAGGGGACCATCGTGCCGGAAGCTGAATCCGCGTTCCGCGGTGTCAAGTTGCATGGAGGAGACCCCAACGTCCAACAGGACACCGTCGACCGATGCGACACCTTCCGCCCGCAGGACGCTCATCAATTCGGAGAACCGATCGTGATGGAACGACACTCGATCCGTCCATTCCCTAAGACGCCCGGCCGCGCGGTCCAGTGCGGCCCGGTCACGGTCGATCCCAAGAATCCGGATATTCCGCTCCGCGCGCAGAAGCGCCAGCGAGTGTCCCCCCAATCCGATGGTTCCGTCCACGTAGATCCCCCCGGGATGTGGGTTCATATAACGGATGACTGCATCAACGAGCACGGGAATGTGTTCGGCACCGTCGGCCGGCGGGATCGGAGGCTCGTTCTGTTGTTGCGAAGCTTGTTGCTCGCTCATGATTGCCTACAGGGTTTCCTTCCATCGCGCAAGGAGGTTGAGCGCTTCCATTGGGGTGAGACGATCTGTGTCGATCTGGCGGATTTCCTTGACAACCGGATGATCTTCGGCGCCAAACAGAGGAAGCGGTTGCTTCGGCGTTCGGGTCTGACGGAACCGGGGAAGCGGCTGCTCGTCCCTCAAGGAATCGAGGATGCGATCCGCCTCTTCGGTGACCCGGACGGGAAGCCCTGCAAGCCGGGCGACGTGAACCCCATAGCTTCCTTCAGCGATCCCCTCTTCGACATGATGCAGGAACACTACATGATCCCCGAGTTCTTTCACGGTCACGTGCAGGTTCTTGATCGAAGGGAGTTCATCGGCAAGCTGTGTAAGTTCGTGGTAGTGCGTTGCAAAGAGCGTCTTCGCCTGGGTCCGTGACGCAAGCTCATGAGCGATCGCCCATGCGATCGCCATCCCGTCAAATGTACTTGTCCCGCGTCCCATCTCGTCGAGAATGATCAAGCTGCGGGACGTCGCGCGTTCGAGGATCGTTGACACCTCAAGCATCTCCATCATGAATGTACTGATTCCCTCGGCAAGGGCGTCGCTTGCGCCAACGCGGGCAAACACCTGATCCACAATCGGTACGCAAGCCTCCCGTGCCGGTACGAACGACCCAACTTGTGCCAGCAGGCAGATGACGGCCGCCTGTCTTAGAAACACGGACTTGCCAGCCATATTGGGACCGGTCAGAACGACAAGCGAGGTATCGTGATCCATCTCGAGATCATTGGGAACGAACTCCTCGACTTGCTCCACCACAGGATGTCGTCCATCTCGGATCCGGATCTCGCCCCGATGATTGAAAGTCGGCCTTGAGTAACCGTCCCGAGCCGCAATCTGCGCCAGCGACAACACCACATCAAGCTCGGCGAGCGCATCACTGATGCTTTGAAGCTCGGGGATCGACTGCGCGAGTTCGTTCACCGCCGCATCGTAGATCTCCTTCTCCCGCGCCACCGCAGCTGCCTGCTTCTCCTCGATGTCCTGCTCCAATGCATGGAGTTCGTCGATGGTGAAGCGTTCAGCGTTGGACAGAGTTTGCCGACGATGGTAGCGTGGAGGCACCTTTTCCAGATGCGTGCGTGTCACCTCGAGGTAGTATCCAAACACCTTGTTGTAGCCAACTTTGAGCGTGCCGATTCCCGTCTTCTCGCGCTCCCGTCCCTCAACCGCAGCGATCTCTTCCTTGGTATTGGCAATCGCGGCTCGTAGCCCGTCGAGCGTTGCATCGTAGCCGTCACGGATAACGCCCCCCTCGCCGATGTGCTGCGATGGCTGATCGACGAGCATGTTCTTCAGCAAGGCACTGAGCTCGCCGACAGCGGAACCTGTCAACCGTCGGTGCACATCTGCAAGGTCATCTGATGTTCGAGCTTCCCCGTCACGCAAACGGATCTGTTCCCCATCTTCCTTCTCACACACGGCGACGCACGGGATTCGGCTGGCAATCTCCGGGACTCGCTCGAGGGTTCGCTGGATGAGCAAGACATCCATTGGCCGAATTCGATGCGATCCCAGCCTTCCCGTCAACCGTTCCAAGTCCCGAACCGATTTCATGCTCTCCCGCAGCTGTTGCCGCGGGATTTCTGCACCCACCAGAACTTCCGCCGCATCCAGACGCCGGGTGATCTGTCGTACATCGACCAACGGGGAGAGAAGGCGGCGCCGGAGCAGCCGACGGCCCATGCTGGTGCACGTTTGGTCAACCACCCCAAGAATCGTTCCCCGCTTGCCTCCGTCCCGGAGCGGATGGATCAGTTCCATGCTGCGTACGGTGAACGGATCCAGATCCATGTGGTCGGCAACGGAGTAGAGCTGGAGCGGACGGAGGTGTTGTGCTGTCCCTTTCTGCGTTCCGACGATGTAGTTGTACACAGCGGCAGCCGCACGAAGTGCAGCAGGTGGGAACGTGGCCGTGGGCGCCGGCATCTCCCCTGCTTCGTATCCGTCTGCCTCTATGGTGCTGATCGAGGCGTGGAAGTCGTCGAGCTTCCGGAGACTCTCCGGACTCCAGGAAGCCGGCACGAGAATCTCGGACGGTGACAGCCGATGCAGCTCCCCATCCAATGCCGATACGTCGAGACCTGTTGTGCAGCGAAACTCCCCTGTCGAAAGGTCGGCGACCGCCAGCGCATGCAGTTCCTCCGAGTAGATTCCGACGAGGTAGTTGTTGATCCCGGCGTCCAGCACATCCTCATCAAGGACCGTCCCCGGCGTGGCAACACGGACAATCCTGCGCTTCACCAATCCCTTCGCATTCTTCGGGTTCTCTACTTGTTGGCAGATGGCGACTTTGTAGCCCTTCTTCAACAGGCGATTGATGTAGGCTTCCCCTCGACGCACGGGGACACCGGCCATCGGATTGCCGTTTCGTGCCGTCAGTACGACGTCGAGTTCCGCAGCGACTGTCTTTGCGTCGTCGAAGAATGTCTCGTAGAAATCGCCGAGGTGAAAGAACAGGATCGCGCCAGGATGCTGCGACTTCAATCTCCAGTACTGCTCCATCATCGGGCTTGTGTCATTCATCGTCAGGTGCTCAGTATAGAGGGGCAACCTGAATGCCGCAAAGATCGTTGGGATCGAATCTCCTGTTGTCCAATTCGATGCAGGATCCCGAGTGATGACGAAGGACTTGACGCTTCTAGGTGTTTCGTATATGATGGTAGCACTTAGAAGTGGGACCTGAAAAAGGCAAACCTATCGGAAGATAGGGACGCAAAGCTACGGACCTATGATGGTGGCCGGGTTGCCAGGAGAGGCAATGTGGTCGCTTTTGTTTTTCAGGAATAGGGGTGTGTAGCATGCAAACGACGATCTACTACGCGCAGGACGATGCCTATCTGATGGAGCAGGTCGACCAAAAGGGCCGCCGGGAACGTAAGAGCCGTAGCGCCGTGATCTTGTCCATTCTGGAGGAGCACTTCGAACGGAACAAGAGACTAGGCGAGATCCTCCTCGATCTTGGTGCCGTGACACATGCAGACCTTGCCAAGGGCCTAACACTTCAAGAGAACAAGTTCACCGGCAAGCTCCTTGGGGACATCCTTCTTGAGGAGTCGTTGACAAGTTCTGACGCGATAGAACGAGCGTTGATCATTCAAGGGCGCAACATCGGAAGCACGTAGGATCTTCACGGAATGTGCGCATTCCGTCCCTAGCATCTTCCAGCGGAAGAGGTAGAAGAAGAGAAGGACAACGAGAACTAGCTAAAGGACTGAAACGGCAAACCACTTGCGAAAGTGGGGCGCAAAGCTACGGGCCTCCCCGAGGTGGCCGAGCTGCCAAGACCTGGTAGTCCAATCGGGGAGGTAGGATGGATACGAAGGTCCCTAGGAAGTTTGTGCCTCCACTTTATACTCCTTTTTGCTCTAATTTCCTTCGTCTTGCTCCTTATATCGCAATTGTAGCTATATCGACCCTATTGATGGCTCTTCCGGCATTGTCTGGCACAACGTTCGTTGTCGACAGCCACACATTCACATTTCTCTCGGTTACGTACAACGACAATGGCACGTCCACCTGGCGGTACCGCGTTGAGTCGGGGACTCAACCTGCACTGAGTCACTGGGTGTTGGGCTTGCCGAAATCGTGCTTCCCTGAACAGGAGAATCACATCGAAAGCGCGTCGGAGGATTACACCCTTGTGAATGACAGATTCACAGGCGTGTACGGCGTCAAGTTCGACTCCGGTTATCAAGACGGAGAGACTCGAACCGTGACACTGACACTGGATCAATGGTACGACGTCGGTGATGTCTCGGTTGGTGCGAAAGCTGGACCTGGTGGAACTTCAGGCTTCCCGCTGGATGGCCCCAGTTGCCAGATCATCACGGACGATGATCCGGTCGATGCCATCAATGACAGTCACTCCACTCCCGAAGATACGACGCTCACGGTGAACGTTCCGGGCGTGATTTCCAACGACTCCGCTCCCGACGGCGGCGAGTCTGTGTCGCTCGTCTCAGATGTGACCGATGGAATCCTCGTTCTGAACTCAAATGGATCGTTCACCTACGCGCCGGGCGTCGATTTCTGTGGGACCGACGGATTCAGCTATCAACTCACGGACGTTGATGGCGATACGGACACCGCGAACGTCACAATCGTCGTCTCCTGCGTCAACGACGCACCGACCGCCAACGATGATCAGGACTCCACGCCGGAAGACACGCCGGTTACCGTTGACGTCCTTGCCAACGACACCGATCCTGAGAACGATCCATTCACCGTGGTGAGCGTCACCCAACCATCGAATGGCTCCGTGACGAACAACGGCAACGACGTCACCTACACGCCGAACCCCGATTTCTGCGGCTCCGACTCCTTCACCTACACGATCTCCGACGGGAACGGCGGAACCGACACGGCTGAGGTGACGATCAACGTCTCCTGCGTCAACGACGCCCCCACCGCCAACGATGATCAGGACTCCACGCCGGAAGACACACCGGTTACCGTTGACGTCCTTGCCAACGACACCGATCCCGACAACGATCCGCTCACTGTCATCGGCGTCACCCAACCATCGAATGGCTCCGTGACGAACAGCGGTAGCAACGTCACCTACAGGCCGAACCCCGACTTCTGCGGCTCCGACTCCTTCACCTACACCATCTCCGACGGGAAAGGCGGAACCGACACGGCTGAGGTGACGATCAACGTCTCCTGCGTCAACGACGATCCCACCGCCAACGATGATCAGGACTCCA
>Ga0272443_10001266_pt1 | contig 38372 bp, 35 predicted proteins | sample SSMAcet12_FD_193581 | JGI IMG/M metagenome (GOLD analysis project Ga0272443, IMG submission 193581) | Marine sediment archaeal communities from Little Sippewissett salt marsh, Falmouth, MA, United States - SSM-Acet-12 | ecosystem: Environmental > Aquatic > Marine > Wetlands > Sediment ...
GTTTCTGTTGGGATACGTGGTGAAGCGGGGCGTCATTCAGCCGCTGATCCATCGGTCGCAGACGACGCTTATCGTGGCGACGATCGCACTGAGCTTCCTGGCCAGCAACACGATCGCTGCGTTCTGGTCGGCGCAATGCAAGCCGTTTCCCAGGATCTTCGGGATGCTGCCGTACCGGATCGGATCGATCGTGCTGTCGCGGCAGCACGTCTGGACGATCGTCATCGCGATCGCAGTGATCCTGGCGCTGAACCTGTTCATTCAGAAGACGAAGCCGGGCAAAGCGATGCAGGCGGTGGCTCAGAACCGTGACGCGGCCAAGGTTCTCGGGATCAACATCTCGCAGGTGACGACAATGGTCTTCGTGCTCAATGCCGTCCTGGTCGCATTCGCGGCGATGTTGATCGCACCAGTGTACATGCTGCGCTACGACATGGGGGCAGCTCTCGGACTGAAAGCGTTCTACTCGGCGACGATTGGCGGCTTCAATCAGGTCCGCGGCGCCCTCCTTGGCGGACTCCTGGTCGGAATCATCGAGACCTTCTCATCCGCATACCTGTCGACCGAGTACCGAGAGGTCTTCGTTCTGGCCGTGCTGATCGCGGTGATCCTCATCCGCAAAGAGGGACTGCTCGGAACGGAGGAACGATAGCCATGACCCAACGCAAAGGAAAGCAGCTGACGGCCGGCCGCATCCTCCGCTGGGCGATCTTCCTCGCGGCGATCGTCTCCGTCCCGCTGGTCTTCGGCGGGAACCGGTACCACATGTACGTCGCGACGCTGATCGGCGTCTACATTATCACGATCATGGGGTTGAACCTGACGCTCGGATACACCGGGCAGATCTCCCTCGGCCACGCGGCGTTCATGGGGTTGGGGGCGTACACGGTCGCCCTGATGACGCTCAACGGACACTCGTTCTGGCTGGCGCTGCCGCTTGGAGCGCTGATCGCCTTCGCGGCCGGCCTCCTGCTCGGTCTTCCGTCGCTGCGCGTGAAACATCACTACCTGGCGCTGGTGACGCTCGGCTTCGGGACGGTCGTGTACTTGCTGTTGTCGAACGAATACGAGATCACGGGAGGCTTCTCGGGCCTCCCCGGGATTCCGCGGCCCCACTTCTTCGGCATCGACCTCTCGTCGGACATCGCGTTCTACTTCTTGGTGGCCGGCTTCGTCGTTGTGCTCACGATTGCGGGGCTGTGGATCCTCAACTCCCGCTGGGGGCGCGCGTTCAAGGCGATCCGGGAGAACGACATGCGCGCCGAGATGGTTGGCGTCAGCTTGCTGGCGTACAAGCTGCTTGCGTTCGCGATCGGCGCGGCCTACGCTGGGATCGCCGGTGGACTGCTGGCGCCGCTGATGCGGTTCGTCGATCCCACATCGTTTCCGGTTCACGAGTCGTTCTGGTTCCTGATCATGCTGATTATCGGCGGGTCCGGACGGTTCGAGGGTGCGTTCATCGGTGCGATCGTCGTCATGCTTCTTCCGGAGTTCCTTCGCGGCACACAGCAGCTGTTCTTCGTGATCTTCGCGGCGATCACGCTGGTGCTTCTGATCTTCTGGCCGACTGGCCTGGCGGGGCTGTCCGACGTGTTCTTCCGTCGAGTGCTGAAGCGGCCGCCGCCGCGGCTGACGAAATGAGGGCGATGCGATGACTAACATTCTCGAGATCAAGGGACTGCGCAAGAAGTTCTACCAGCTGGAGGCGGTAGCCGGTGTCGACTTCGAGGTCCGGGAGGGCGAGATCCTCGGGCTGATCGGACCGAACGGCTCCGGGAAGACGACGCTGTTCGATTGCGTCACCGGAATCCAGCGACCCACGGCGGGTGATATCTACTTCTTCGGGAAGCGGATCACGCGGATGAAGCCGCACGCGGTCTACAGGCATGGGATCGGGCGGACGTTCCAGCTCGTCCAGCTCTTCCCCGGCATGACGGTTCTCGACAACATGATCATGGCGATCCAGGAAAGCGAGGGGACGCTGCTCAGCCGGCTGTTCAAGGTCGACGAGTCCGACGACGTGGCCAAGGCAATCGAGCTTCTCGAGTTCCTGAACATCATCCATCTGAAGGACGAGTGTGCGAGGAACCTCTCGTACGGGCAGCAGAAGCTCCTCGACCTTGGGATGGTCCTGATGTCAGACCCCAAGCTGATCATGCTGGACGAGCCGATGGCCGGCGTCAACGCGACGCTCGGCCGGGAGATCGGAGAGCGCCTGATCGAACTGAACGAGCGGGGCTGCAGCTTCCTCGTTATCGAGCACAACATGCGGGTTGTGATGAATCTCTGCCAGCGCATCGTCGTCCTCGACCACGGGAAGAAGATTGCCGAGGGGGCGCCGGAGGAGATCCGAAACAACGAACAGGTCCTTGAGGCCTACTTTGGAGGGTGACGTGGCATTGCTCGAAGCGAAGGACATCGTCGCCGGATACACGAAGGAACTCGACATCCTGCGGGGGATCTCGCTCAAGGTCGAGAAGGATCAGGTCGTGTCGATCATCGGGCCGAACGGCTGCGGGAAGTCGACAACGTTTCGCACGCTGTTCGGCCTGCTTCCGGTCCGAGAGGGAAAGGTGATCTTCGATGGGGAAGACGTCACCGGGGCGGCCCCGGCCGAGCTCCTCCGCCGCGGGATCACGTTCGTGCCGCAAGGACGCCACGTCTTCCCGCTGATGACCGTGCGAGAGAACCTCGAACTCGGCGCGTACGTTCGTCGGGATCGCCGGGCGATCCAACAGGATCTGGAGCGCGTCTACGAGCTGTTCCCGCTTCTGCGGGAGCGCGCGAATCAGAAGGGCGGCAGCCTCTCCGGGGGCGAGATGCAGTGCCTCGAGATGGGGCGCGCGATGCTGCTCAGCCCCCGGTTGATGTTCCTCGACGAGCCGTCGCTCGGCCTGTCCCCGTTGATGGCGAACCAGGTGTTCGACAAGGTGGAGGAGATCCGCGCGGCCGGAAGCACAATGCTGATTGTCGAGCAGAACGCCGACCGCAGCCTGAGGATGTCCGACTACGCGTTCGTGCTGGAGACGGGGAAGAACAAGCACGAGGGTCCGGCGGAGGAGGTTCGCAACGACGAGGAGGTGAAGCGCCTCTATCTCGGCGGATAGAACGGTGCGCACTCGATGTCCTTTGCGCGTCTCGCTCAGCCGGGCTCGATCGGAAGCCTGCCTCTGGCCAACCGCGTCATGATGCCGGCGATGGCGACGAATCTGGCGTCCGCGATCGGGGAGGCGACCGACCGACTCATCGCCTACTACGCCGAGCGGGCGCGGGGAGGCGCTGGATTGATCATCGCGGAGAACGCGACGATCGAGCATCACCTCGGCGGGAATGGAGCCGTTCAGCTTCGGATCGATTCCGACCGGTACATCCCCGGCCTCCACCGCCTGGCGTCCGCGATCCGGTCGGGGGGCGCCGCGTCCGCGATCCAGATCAACCACGCAGGGGCGGTCGCACGGACGGAGGAACTCGGAGTTGCGCCGGTGGCGCCGTCGGCCGTGAGTTGGACCGGTGCGAGGGCTGAGCCGCAGGCTCTGAGCCTCGCGGAGATCGACGAGCTGATCGCCCGCTTCGCGCGGGCCGCCGTCCGTGCCCAGCGGGCTGGGTTCGATGCAGTGGAGATCCACGGCGGCCACGGCTACCTCATCGCGCAGTTTCTCTCTCCGCGGATGAACCGGCGCAGCGATCGCTACGGCGGCTCTCCGGAGGGACGGTGGCGGTTCGCGCGGGAGGTCGTTCGCGCCGTGCGGGAGGCCGTCGGTCCGGAGTACCCGCTGCTGTTCCGCGTGAGCGGGGACGAATACCTGCCCGGCGGGCGGACGATCGACGAGACGGCGGCCTTTGCTGGGGCGCTCGCGGGCGCCGGCGCAGACGCGATTCACGTGACCGCCGCGACGCCAGCCAACCCCGAGCGGCAGCTCGAGCCGATGTCGTATCCGGAGGCATGGCGTATCGGCTTGGCGGAGGCGGTGAAGCGGGTCGTCGGTGTCCCGGTCGTTGGCGTCGGTGTGATCCGGACCCCGGAGACGGCGGAGCGTGTGCTGGCCGAAGGGAAGGCGGACTTCGTTGCGATCGGCCGCGGCCTGATCGCGGACCCGGAGTGGCTGACGAAGGCGACGCGGGGACAACCCCGGTCGATCCGCCGCTGCATCTCCTGCAACCGCTGCGTGCGGAACCGCGTCTTCGACGACCTGCCGATCCGCTGTTCGGTCAACCCGCGTGTCGGGCGGGAGACCGAGGAGCCTCCGCGGTCCGAGCGACCGCGATGCATCGCCGTCGTCGGCGGAGGGCCTGGAGGCCTCAGCGCGGCGATCGCCGCTGCGACGCGAGGGGATCGAGTCGTGTTGTTCGAGGTTGACACCGAGCTGGGCGGGCGGCTCCGTCTGGCCAAGGTGCCGCCGCACAAGGAGAAGATCGGCTGGTTGATCGAGGATCTCACCGCGGCGCTGCCGGAGTCGGTCGACGTCCGTCTCGGGAGCCGCGCCACGGCGGCGGCGCTGCGCGCGTTGAGCCCGGATCTCGCGGTCCTTGCGTGTGGGGCGACGCCGAAGCGGCCCGATGTTGCGGGTGTGGACCTGCATCACGTGCACTCGGCCGACGAGCTGCTCGCCGGTCGCGTCCAAGCAGACGGCCGGGTCGTCGTCATCGGCGGCGGAATGGTCGGCTGCGAGACGGCGCTCTTCTGCGCCGAGAACGGCTGCGATGTCGCGTTGGTCGAGCCGCTCTGCGAGGTCGCCGGCGACTGCGAACCGATCACGCGGAAGGACCTCGTCGGACGCCTGGTCGAGCGAGCGGTCCGGGTGCGGACCGGCGCGAGCGTCCGGGAGATCGAGGCGACACACGTGCTGATCGACGGCGAGGCCGGGGAGGAACAGCTCGATGCGGACGCCGTCGTCTACGCGATCGGCGGCGAGCCGGACCGGTCTCTGATGGCGCGATTGGGCGACGCCCCGTTTCCCGTCCGGGCGGTCGGCGACGCCCGCGCCGTGCGAGGGCTTTGCGAGGCCGTCTATGAGGGGTGGCGCGCGGTCCTGGAACCCGCAGGGGCACAGGAGGGACGATGGAACGAGTCGTAAGAGTGAACGCTCGCACCGGGGCGATCGAAACGGCGCCGGTCCGGGACGAGGTGTCGCGATGGGGGGGGCGGGGGCTGATCGCGAATGTGATCGGACGTGACGTTTCTCCGGTCTGTGATCCGCTCGGCCGGGGAAACCGGCTGATCTTTGCTCCGGGGTGGCTCGGGGGGAGCAGCGTCGCGGCATCCGGACGGCTGTCGGTCGGGGCAAAGAGCCCGCTCACCGGCGGGATCAAGGAGGCGAACGTCGGCGGGGAGGCGGGGCAGAAGCTGGCCCGGATCGGCGTGCGTAGCCTCGTCGTCGAGGACGCGCCGGACGAGCCCCGCCCGCGGATCCTCATCCTATCGCGGGGAGGCGGAGAATGGCTCGAGGACCGCTCGCTTGACGGTCTGGGCGTGCGGGAGACGCTCCGGCGGCTGCGCGAGCGCTTCGGCGCGTCCCACGGCCTGGTGGTCATCGGGCCCGCGGGGGAGAGGAAGATGGCGGCGGCGGGCGTCGCGACGACCGATGCCGACGGCGTTCAGGTGCGGTACGCTGCGCGCGGAGGCCTTGGCGCAGTGATGGGCGCGAAGGGGATCAAGGCGATCGTGATCGATGATCGGGACGCGGAGATCCCGCGAGGCGCCGACCCGCAGCAGTTGCGCGGCGCGACGAGGCGGTTCGCCGAGGCGATCCTCTCCGATCCGAAGCTCGACGGTCGCAGGAAGTACGGGACGGCAGGGATCGTCGCCACGGCGAGCGAACTCGGACTCCTTCCGACGCGCAACTTCAGCGCCGGATCGTTCGAGGCGATCACCGGCATCGACGGTGCGGCGCTGGCCGAGATGATCCGTGCGCGCGGCGGGGACGGCCGGTCCGGGACGGCGTGCATGTCCGGGTGCGTCATCGGCTGCTCGAACGTCTTCCCCGATACCGACGGAAACCAAAAGGTGGCGACGCTGCAGTACGAGAACATCGCCTTGCTGGGGTCGAATTGCGGGATTGAGACGCTCGACGGGATCGCGCACCTCAACGCCTTGTGTAACGATCTCGGTCTCGACGCGATCGAAATGGGCGGCGTTCTCGGGGTGGCGATGGAGGCGGGTCTCGCTCGATTCGGCGACGTCGACGCGGCAGCCGCGCTGCTCGAGGAAGTGGGGCGCGCCACGCCGCTTGGCCGGATCCTGGGACAGGGCGTCGTCTTCACCGGGCGGGCGCTGGGGGTAAGACGGATCCCCGCCGTTCACGGCCAGGGGATCCCCGGCTACGACCCGCGTGCGCTCAAGGGGAACGGCGTGACCTACGTGACGTCGCCGATGGGGGCCGACCACACTGCTGGGAATGCTTTCGGCAGCCGTGGAACGATCGATCCGCTCGCGTCCGAGGGACAGGTGGCGAACTCGCTGGCGCTTCAGATTCGGTCGGTGATCCTGGACACGAGCGGGCTCTGCCTGTTCGCCCGCGGGCCGTTGGTCGCAGAGCCGGAGCTCCTCGCCGAGCTGGTGAACGGGCGCTTCGGGTGGGGAGTTTCGTTCTCCGACATCGCGCACTGGGCGGCGGAGACGCTCGCTGTCGAACGCGCGTTCAACGTGGCGGCGGGCGCATCGGATCGCACGTGCGACGTACCGGATTTCATGCGGGTGGAGCCGTTGCCGCCGCACGGGACGGTGTTCGACATCGATCGGGAGGAGATGCAGCGGATCTGGGAGATGGAATCGGATACCAGCAAGTTCTGAGCGCGGCGCCCGCGGGACGTCGCGAACGGGAAGGAGAACGCATGAAATACGTAGTCGACGCGGCGTCGGTCGAGGGGGTCGTAAAGATGCCGAGCCGGACGTCGAAGCTCCTGCTCTCGGAGATCTCCGTGGGCGCGAAGGGCTTCTCGATGGGGCAGAACGTCACCGACGTCGGGAGCCGGATCCCGGAACACGCCCACGAAGCGTCCGAGGAAGGGATGTACCTGATCAGCGGACGGGGGCGCCTGATCACGCAGGAGGGGGAGCAGGACCTTGTGCCCGGGATGGCGATCTTCATGCCGCCGGGGGTGAAGCATTCCATCGTCAATACTGGAGACGAGCCGATGAAGCTGGTCTGGGTTTACTGCCCGCCGCTGCCGAACCACCGGGCGCTGCCCGATGGACAAGCGTAGAAGGAGGACGTTCAAGATGTTCGACGAAACGCGAAAAAGCCTGGAAAGGCTGGGCCTTCCAAAGGGTGATCTGTACGAGTTGACGACGTCGGGGCAGACGTTCCCGGACGGCGCCCACTTCCGCATCGAAGTGCCGACGGTCAACTCGTTCGATGCGCTGAAGGCGCTGATCGAGCGGGCCGACGAGCTCGGCGTGACCATCAACCGCGTGGACGAGACGTACGGGATCTTCCGGCACACGCTCGGTGAGCTCAGGGACTACACCGCGCTGTCGAAGGAGCGGGGCATTGCGCTCAATCTCGCCGTCGGTCCGCGCGCGCCATACGACACCGGCGCGACCGTCCATACGTCGCAGGGCGTCCGGATCGCCTATCGGCTGCGTGGGATGGAGCAGGTCGTTCGCGCGATCGAGGACGTCAAGCGGGCCGTCTCGGTCGGTTGCCGCGGGATCCTCGTTTACGACGAGGGGTTGCTGTGGGTCCTCGCCGAGATGCGCAAAGCGGGAGAGCTGCCGTCGGATCTGCACTTCAAGGTGTCGGCCCACTGCGGGCACGCCAACCCCGCATCGTTTAGGGTATTGGAGCGCCTGGGGGCGAACACGATCAACCCGGTCCGCGATCTCCAGCTTCCGATGCTCGGCGCGCTTCGACGCGCCGTCAGCGTGCCGCTCGATCTGCACACCGACAACCCGCCCGCCTCCGGCGGCTTCATCCGCAGCTACGAGGCGCCGGAGATCGTCCGCATCGCCTCGCCGGTCTACCTGAAGACGGGCAACAGCGCGGTGTCGGGGCACGGAATCCGCACGAGCGCCGCCGAGGGGCGCGCGATGGCGGAGCAGGCAAGCATCGTCGTGGAAATGGTCGGTAAGTACCTGCCGGAAGCGACACAGAGCCCGGCGGGGGCCGACGACGCGGCGGTGCCGGTCTAGGACCCGCTGCGATGAAGACCGTCGAGCTGGTCGCTCCGAAGCGGCTGGAGCTCGCTGGGCGGAACGATCCGCGCCCCGGTCCGGGCGAGGTCCGGATCGCCGTGTCGGTCGTGGGGATCTGCGGCACGGACATGGAGTTCTATCGAGGGCGCCGGACGCCGCCGGACGCCCGGTTCGTCTTGGGGCACGAGTGCTCCGGACGGATCGACGCGATCGGACCGGGAGTGGCCGATTGGGAGATCGGAACGGCCGTGACGGTCCGACCGAATTTCGGCTGCGGCGACTGTCCGCTCTGTCGCGAGGGGCGGGACAACGTCTGCCCCAACGGGCGGGGACTTGGCGTGACGATCGGTGGCTGCCTCGCCGAGTTTGTCGTCGTGCCGGCGCGGTACGTCTGGCGCGTCCCCGACGGTATGGACCTTGAGACGGCGGCGTTGATTGAGCCGACCGCCGTTGCTGAGCGGGCCGTTCGACGCGCCGGGGCGGTGTCGGGGCGGTGTGTCTTGGTCCTTGGGGCGGGGACGATCGGGCTCCTCGTGTTGCAGGTGGCTTCTCGGTTGGGGGCCGAGGTGTCTGTTGTCGACCCGGTTCCGGAACGGCGGCGACGCGCGGCCGAACTCGGCGCGGTGTGCGCGACCGATCCCGGCGACGAGCGATCGGCGACCGGCCGATTCGACGTCGTGATCGAGACCGCGGGGGTTCCTGAGACCGTCTCCGCGGCCGTCGAACGCGTGAAGCCGTGCGGGCGGGTCGTCCTGACCGGGATCCCGATGGATCCCGCATCGGTCGCGACACGTTGGATCGTCTGGCGGGAGCTGGAGCTCGTCGGATCGTTCGTCTACGAGCTGTCCGATTTCGCGCGCGCGTCCGAACGCCTCGCGTCCGGAGAGGTCCGAGCTTGCGATCTGATCACCGGACGGTATCCGCTGGACGGCGCCGCCGAGGCGTTCGCGTCGGTCGAGCGGAGGGAAGGACTGAAGGTGCTGATCAACTTGCGTGAGGAGGCAAGCCGATGACGGAATGGACGCTCCCGCCGAACGGCGGGCACATGGACCTGGCCTCAGGGGTCTACTTCCAGAACATGACCGGGCGGCAGGCCCGCGAACGGTTGGTGAAGGACGACGTGATCCTGATCCCGGTCGGCAGCACGGAGGCGCACGGGGACGGCGCACCGTTCGGCGAGGACACGTTCCTCGTGACCCGGATGGCCGAGCAGGTGGCGCTCAGGACCGGATGTACCGTGGCGCAGCCGATCTGGTACGGCTCGCATCCGTGGGCGCACCTGGGGATGCCGGGGACGGTCGTCGTCCCGGAGGATACGTTCGTCGCCGTGCTCCGCGCGGTGATCGCCGGGCTGTGGAACGCCGGATTCCGCAAACAGATTCTGCTGAACGGGCACGGGCAGGAGTACGTGATCCCCAACGCGCTGCACCAGTTCATGAAGACGTATCAGGTGCCGGCGGTGCTGGCATTCGTCAACTGGCCTACGATCATCCCCGATCGGCTGAAGGACGCGGCGCACGGCGGACCGTTCAAGACCCCGTTCAAGCACGCGGACGAGGCGGAGACGTCGTATTCGCTGGCTCTATTCCCGGAGCTGATCCGGCTCGAGGACGCGGTCGACACGAAACCTGGCGGATTCCTCAAGGACGGCAAAGGGGCGCGCCACGTCGACGGCGGAGGCGACATCTATCAGCGACCGATTCCCGGGCACGCGCAGGTCGGCCTCGGCGGTCTCGAGGTGTGTGTCTACCCGGAGGGCGTGGTCGGGGCGCCGACGCTCGCGTCTCCGGACAAGGCGTATCCGGGGGTGCGCGAGGTCCTCGACTACTTGGTCGAGCTTCACGACGACATCCTCGAGGCGTTTCCGGCGGGCGTTCTGCCGCCGGCCGAGAAGGTCAGCCAACGGCCGCGAGACGAGATCGATGCGGTCGTCCGTGGACCGCGCGACGGGGGCAGGCACCTGTACACGATTGCCTACCCTCCCTAGGGGATAGGAGCCGGTTCGACGGATGGAGAGGAGCGAAGTGGTGATGCGAGCGCTGGTGTTCGAGGGGGCTGGGCATGTCCGGTTCAAGAACGTCCCTGTCCCCGGGATCTCGGAAGATGACGTCCTGATCAGGACGCAGTACGCGGCGGTCTGCGGGACGGACGCGCACATGTTGGAGGGCACGTTCCCGGCGAAGCCGGGCATCGTCATGGGGCACGAGGCGTCGGGTGTCGTCGAGGCGATCGGGAGTCGGGTCGAGCACCTGGAGGTCGGCCAACCGGTCGTTACGTCGCCGATCGTCGTGTGCGAAGCGTGCCTCGCCTGCCGGAGCGGCCGGTACAACGTCTGCCGGCACCGTCGCCACCTGGGGATCGAGGCGGACGGAGTGTTCGCGGAGTTCTACGTGCTCCCAGGCTACTCGGTCTTCCCCTCTCCAGAGGGGTTGGATCCGCGGGAGGCGGCGCTCGTGGAGCCGGCCGCCGTCGGCTATCACGCGGTCTGCCGGGCGGCGCCGACGCCGTCGGAGACGGTCGTGATCATCGGCGACGGTCCGATCGGCCTGTTCATCTTGGAGAGCGTTGTCGCGTTCGGTGCGCAGCGGATCATCCTGTCGGGCCACCGGCCGCGTCGTCTCGAATTGGCCGAGCGATTGGGCGCGCATCGGATCGTTCGGCCTCCGGCGGAGGACCTACGCGCCGTCGTGATGGAGGAGACCGACGGGGCCGGCGCCGACCTGGTGATCGAGGCAGCCGGGCGACCGGAGACGATCGCGGAATCGGTCCACCTTGCGCGGTCGGCCGGCAGGGTCCTGGCTGTCGGCATCCCGGGGGAGCCGATCCCGTTCGACTTCGTCGATCTCGTCCGGCGGGAGGTCGACCTTCTGACGTCGGACGCATCGCTGTACGCCGTCGAACGGCCTCACGAGCTGGTTGCGAAGCGGATCCTCGACGCGAGGCCGTTGATCACGCACACCTTCTCGTTCGAGGATGCGGTCGACGCGATTCAGGCGTCGAAGGGGGCGAACGCGGTGAAGGTGCTGATCGAGATCGCCGGATCGTAGAGAGAAGAACGATGGCGGACGGTGCGGCTCGTGTCCGGGTCGAGACGCTCCGCCAGCCCGCCGAGGCGGCGTTTGGCCGGCCAGGTGTACCGGAGAAGGATGCGCATCCGCGCCGGCGCGTTCCTGCGGTCGGACCTGCGTGGGATCGGGTCGCACGGCGCCGTCCGACTCAGGATGGCACGTCGACCGGATTCGGCAGGGGATGCTCGATCCGGCCACGTGCCTGAGATCGTGCGGCACGGCCCGACGACGGCCGTGATCGGCGGTCATCGCGGGATGGGACACGCCCTCGGCGTCCGGCCGATGATACTCGTGATCGGCAAAGCAAAGAGGTGCAGCCTCGGGGCGGTGGCGGCCCGGAACTTGTCCCACTTCGGTATCCCCGGCTACTACCCGCCGACGGCGCACCGACGGACGAGGAGTGTCCATCCCTGTTCGATGCTTCGACGCCCGCCATCGCGCGGGGTAACGCGAGGTCCTGTCCCGTGCCGGAAGACCGATACCCGCCAGCCTGAACGCCAGGACGCACAGCGTGCTCGGGGAGGTCCTGAGCGGCCACAAGGGGTACGGGCAGGCTATCGTCGTGGAGATCCCATCAGCTTGCTTGCAGGCGGGCGCCTTCCTCAAGGACTTGACAAGCTTCGCGCCGAACGACGTGCCACGCGAACAGCAGCTCGAGCACCACTTCTTCCTCGCAGTGGATGTCGCGGCGTTCGAGGAACCGTCCGCGTCCCGGTCGAACGGACGCTTCATGCGGACCTGGTGGCTGTCCGCGCGGTGCTCAAGATTGAGAACCCGGTGCTTCCGTTCTAGTTCGAGTTGGCGGTTGCCTCGATCCGACGCATCTCCCGGAGGAGGTCGCCGACCTCGATCGGGAACGGAACAGCCCGCTCGACGTCGAGATAGGCCAGAGCGCGGTCCGCCAGCGGGACGAGAGACGCATCGGGCGCCGACACACCGAGGGCCGCGAACGACGCCGGAACATCCCACTCCGCGAAAAGATCGACCATGCGATCAAACGGGATCGGCGATCGCGAGTCCAACGCGCAGTGCACGAGGACGCCGAGGCCGACCGCTTCACCATGAAGAACGACGTTGGGGTCGACGACGTGGGAGAGGGCGTAGCCGACCGAGTGGCTGAAGCTGCGGCCGAAGAAGCGTGCGCCAGTCTCCCCAGCGAGTCCGGCGCCGACGATGCAAGCCTCGACGACGCGCATGAACGTATCGGTCGGCTTCCCCCGCGCGTTGTCCGCGAGCGCCTGCGTACCGAGCCGCAGGAGACCGTCCTCGAGGATCGCACGGGAGACGGCGACTGAGACGGCGGCGGCTGTCGTGGGTACGTCGATCTGAGCCGCGAGCAGTGTGTCGAGCGCGCGGGCGAGGCCGTCGACGATGCCAGCGGCGAGCAGCCGGGGTGGCGCGGAGACAATCAGATCCGGATCGACGATCATCGCGAAGACCGGCACGCGGAGCCGACGGCTTTCGACATACGCGCCGTCCTCCCGGTGCAGAATGGACAGCGGCGTGTACGCGGCGCAGGTGGCGGCCGAGGTTGGGAGGGTGATGCACGGGATCCGGGCGAGGGCGGCGGCGGCCTTGGCCGCGTCGAGCGCCTTCCCGCCGCCGACGCCGAGCAGCACGTCGTGGCGATCCGCGTCGACGCAGATTCGCGCGATGGCCGCCTCCGTGCACTCCCCCTCGAACGGCCGGGTCGTCACGTCGAAACGACGACCAAGCGTGGCGAGTGGGGCGGCGGCCGCGTCGACACCGCCGCCATCGGCGACGATGAGACAGCGGCGTCCTCGCTCGGCGACAACGTCAGGAAGGCAGCTGACGGCCTCCTGCCCGACGACCGACCGAGCGGGCGCGAGGAGATAATCTCGGGGAGGCATCATCGAAGCCCGCGGGCGCGTCGGTCCACCGAGCGGGTGACGACGACGTTGACCCCCGTGCCCGCGACGTTCGTGGCGATCACGGTGCCGCTGGCGACGGGCGCGTCGATCACGATCGAACGAAGGGTCTCCCGAACTCGCCCGAGCAACTCGCGAGGGACCGGCTCGGTCGTCTTGACGCTCGTTTGAGGCTGCGTGCCGCGGCGGACGAGGATCGACGTGGTCAGCGTCCGCTTCGGATGAGTCAACTCCTCCAGTGCGTACTCAGCACCTCTCGGGCAGAGGTTTCCCTCCACGCGAACGGTCTGGATCGTCGGCTTGCCGTCGCACGCGACGTCGAGCTCGCACCCGTTCGGGCACAGGATGCAGGTCATCCGCTTTCCGATCATGTCAGACGAACCTCCAGTCGTTTGACGTCGAGCCCTGCCTCGCATGGGACGGCGACTCGAGCCATCGTCGCCGGATGGGCGTGGCGTAGCCGGGCCGTCGCGACGACGCGGCCGTCCGCGACGACCTCGGCCGTTCGATCCTCGTCAGGCTCGACGACACGGAACGAGAGGAGCAGCTGCTTGGCGGAGCGGCTCGCCGTCTGCGGAAGCACGTATCGGATGCCGGGGCCCGGCTCGACGATCACGCGATCGCGGCTGCCCGGCTCGCCGAGCGCGTGTGCGGCGGCGCATCGGCCGGCCCGCTCGCCCTCGTCCGCTGCCCAGTCGGCAAGGTCGTGGATGTGGAGCACATTGCCGCAGGAGAAGATGCCATCGACGTTCGTCATGAACCGCTCGTCGACGCGGGCGCCGGACGTTGTCGGATCGAGGAGGACGCCGGCGCGCCGGGACAGCTCGTTCTCCGGGATCAGTCCGACCGAGAGGAGCAGTGTGTCGCAGGCGACGTCGAACTCCGTTCCCGGGATCGGCCGGCGATGCTCGTCAAACCGCGAGACGGTCACGCCCTCGAGTCGATCTCTGCCGTGAATGCACGCCACCGAGTGGGAGAGGTGAAGCGGGATCCCGTAGTCCTCCAGGCACTGGCTGATGTTGCGGGGAAGGCCAGATGGGTACGGAAGGAGTTCGACCACGCCGACGACCTCAGCTCCCTCCCACGTCAGACGGCGAGCCATGATCAGTCCGATGTCGCCGGAGCCGAGAATGACGACGCGGCGCCCGACGCGGACGTTCGCCATGTTCGTGAGCCACTGCGCTGTCCCGGCGGTGTAGACACCGGCGGGACGAGTGCCGGGAATCCTGAGCATCCCGCGCGTCCGTTCGCGGCACCCCATCGCGAGGATGACCGACGAAGCGCGGACGCGGACCCTTGATCCGGGCGACGTGAGGGTGAGTTCGCGTGTCGGCGTCAACTCGGCGACGAGCGTGTCGGTACGCGCCTCGACGCCCGCTTCGAGCGCCCGAGCCACGTACCGTTCGGCGAACTCGGGACCGGCGAGTACCTCACCGAACGCGTGCAGGCCGAAGCCGTCGTGGATGCACTGATTGAGGATCCCGCCGAGCCGGCGGTTCCGATCGAGCAGGAGAACCTCCGCACCGGCGTCCGCAGCCGCCGCGGCCGCCGCGAGGCCGGCGGGACCGCCACCGATGACGACAACGTCGGCGTCACGAACGGCTTCCGACATGATCGTCCTCCAGCAGTCGTCCGGCGAACGCCGGTGACTCGGGGCCACGGAGCGTGAAGTCGTCCGGCGCCCATCCGCGCTCCTCCTGTAGAATCTCAACAATCCGAGGGAGACAGTACCCGCCGGAGCATCGTCCCATCGACGCGCGCGACCGGAACTTGATCCCAGAGAGGGTCCGCACGCCGAGCGGGTTGTCGATGGCGCGAAGCAGTTCGCGCTTCGTCACCCCTTCACAGCGACAGACGATGTCGCCGTAGTCCGGATCCTCGCTGACGAGTCGGACCTTCTCCGTCTCGGAGAGATCGTCGAATCGCGTCGGCCAGGGGCGGGTTTGACGCTCGGCTGCCGGTCTCCGAGCGAGCCGAGCCTCGGGCATGAGCATCGCCTCGACGACGTGCCGTGCGATCGCTGGGGCGGCGGTCAGCCCCGGGGACTCAATCCCGAGAAGGTGGATCGCTCCCGGGTGCTCGGGCGTCTGGCGGAAGACGAAGTCCGAGAAGCCGCCCACGTCCGGCGCCGTCAGCTTCGAGCGAACCCCGGCGTAGGCACCGATGACCAGATGAGCGGGAAGCTCCGGCCACATCACGCGCGCTTCCTCGAGCAGGCGGTCGGTGGTCGCGCGGGTACAGCGGACCGTCTCCGGATCTGACACGTACTCGCTCGACGGCCCGAGGAGGACATTCCCCTCCGTTGTGGGGGTGATGTGCACACCGAGGCTGGCGTTGTCGACGGCCGGAGCGGGGTAGACCGACATCGAGATCCGCTCGCCGACCTGGCGGTCGAGGACGAGGTACTCGCCGGCGCACGGGTGGACGTCCGGGGCACCCGGGTCGACCATCCGGGCGACTCGGCCGGCGTGGATGCCTGCGGAGTTGATCAGGTAGCGCGCGCGGATGGGGCCGCGCGTGGTGCCGATCTCGAATCCATCTTCGACGGGATCGATCGTCGTTGCCTCGTATCCGAGAAAGAATCGAACCCCGTTGACCGCTGCATCCTCCGCCATCGCAATCGTCAGAGCGTACGGGGAGACGATCCCGCTGGTCGGTACGTGCAGGGCCGCGACGCACTCGATCCCCGGCTGCAGTTTCTCCACCTCTGCGCCCGAGATGATGCGCAGAGCGGGGACGCCGTTCGCCTCACCGTGATCGCGAAGCCGCTCGAGCCCGGCGATCTCGTTTGGCGAGCGGGCGACCACGAGTTTGCCGCAGATGGAGTACGGGACGTTGAGCTCATCGCACCATCGTTGCAGGAGCGCCCGCCCCTCCATGCAGAAACGAGCCCGCAACGTCCCCGGCAAGCAGTTGATCCCGGCATGGATGACGCCGGAATTGCGGGCGCTTGCCGCCGTGCCGACATCGTGAGCGCTCTCGATCACGGCGAACGAACCGGCGAAACGTCCGAGCGTTCTGGCGATCGCCGCTCCGACCACGCCGGCGCCGATGACCGCGGCGTCGAAGACTTCCGTTCTGTCAGGCGGTTCGCTCGCATCGCTACGTGCCGAGTGAGACAAGAAGGACACCTCCGAACACGAGGGCGACGCCGACGATGGCCGGGCGAGTCGGGCGTTCCCCCAGAAATAGGATCGAGAACAGGAACGTGAAGAGGAGCGTCGACCCGCGGACCGGCGCGAGCACGCTTGCGGGGGCCAGCCGCAACCCACTCAGCCAGAGCCACCAGCCGAGAAACGCCCCGAACACCGCGGAGACGCCGGCGAGCGCGAGCCCCGGGCGATCGACGCGGCGCGGCAGGTGACGGCGAAGAAGCGGTGTCAACAGGATCAATCCGCCGATGGCCGCGCAAGCGAAGACGACGATCGCCGTGGGCGCGGGGATGCCGTGCCGGGTCGCCAAGTTCATCGGAACGGTCTCGGAGACACCCCAGAGGATCCCGGCGGTGATGGCCAGGAGGGAACCCGTCGAGGTCGCGCGAACGTCGCGCCATCGGCCGCCGACAAGGAAGTAGGCGCCGGCGACGACGAGGAGTGCCGCCACCAGGGCGACCCATCGGAACGGCTCCCCGACGAACAGGATCGCGCCGAGCACGCCCCATAGCGGGGCGGTGCTCGCGAGCGCTGTGACCTGGTAGGCGGGGGACCGCCGCATCGCGAGGAGGTAGAGGGTCCAGCCGACAACGGCGTTCAGCAGGCTGCCCAGGACGACAAGGCCGGCTGTACGCCAAGTGGGCACGACGAGGCCGCCGCCCGCGAGTCCGACGAGGGCTGCGAGGACCAGCGCGAGAGCCCACCGAGCGAGCAGGAAGGTCACCGGGTCGAGATGCCGCGCGCCCGGTTTGGCAACCGTCATCGCGACGCCCCACGAGGCCGCAGCGGACACTGCAAAGAAGAACGCCACCCGACTTCCCCCTCTCCCGTGCCGCAGTGCAGCGGCTACCGGCCGGCCTTCCTGCTCGCGCCGCGCTCGGCCGACGGCGCATATCCAAGTTCGCCGGAGATGGCACCGGCCGCCTGAACGACGGCCGATGCCTCGACCTCGCAGTCTCTGTTCCGGACGTGATCGTCGACCGGAAGCATCAGGCTGATTGCCGCCACAACGCGACCGCCGTGGGTCCAGACGGGGGCACCGACGCAGGCGCTCCCCGGATGGAATTCCTCGATGTCGAGCGCGAAGCCGCATGTCCGAACCGCGTCGAGCTCTTCGAGCAATCGATCGGCGTCGACGACTGTATTGGGCGTGTATGATTCGAGGGGCAACCCCCGGACGATGTCGAGGCGCTCCTCGTTGGGAAGGAACGCGAGAAGAACCTTTCCTAGCGACGTGCAGTGGGCCGGGACGCGGCGACCGACGACCTCGCTGAGGATGGCGGTCGGATGGCCGACCTCACGCTCGAGATAGAGGACCTCGCGGCCGTAGAGAATGCCCAGGTCGGCCGTGACCTGCCGGCTGCGCGCGAGGGCTCTGAGGTGGGGCTGCGCGACGCGGCGCACGTCCGATTGGGCGAGGACCTGCCCGCTGCGCTCGAGAAGCTTCATCCCGAGACGGTAGCGCTTGCGGTCGTCCCGGACGAGGTAGCCGTGGGACGCGAGCGTGTGAAACGTCGGGTAGAGCGTTGCGGGCGTGGTACCGAGCGAGGCGGCGATCTCGGAGGCGGTCAGCGTGATCGTGGATTCGTCGAAGAGGTCGAGGATTCGAAGGCCGCGGTCGACCGACTTGTTGAGGTACTGGCGGGCCAAGCGCTGTCACCATCCTTTGACTATATAAAACCGGGAACAATATACGCGAATGATCGATCGAAGACAAGCGTCTGTAACGGGCGCGCGATCGCCACCGCTCGGACGCATCCGCGGTTCCGTCGCCGGCAGCGGGGTGCGACACCCTATCACGGCGGGATTCTGCGTCCTTTGCCCCTGGCGGGGCGTCGCGGAGCGGTCGCCCGGAACGCAATCGCGGCGGCCACGGACGCTGCGCTCGAACCGACCCACTCATGCGGATCCGTGCCCTCGACTGCCAACGTCGCCGGCTGACGGAATCGGAGCATACGTGCTAAGGTAGGAGGCGCGGCGAAGCTTCGATCGTGCGCCGCAGGATCGAAGTGAGCCGAGGAGGGAGGAACAGGATGGGCAAGGAGGAGAGGCTGACGACGGCGGCCGGAATCCCGGTCGATGACAACCAGACGTCGCTCACCGCCGGGGAGCACGGCCCGACGCTGTTGCAGGACCACCACCTGCTCGAAAAGCTGGCCCACTTCAACCGGGAGCGCATCCCGGAGCGCGTCGTGCACGCGAAGGCGGCCGGCGCGTTCGGGGCGTTCACGGTCACCCACGACATCACCCGGTACACGAAGGCGAAGCTGTTCTCGCAAGTTGGCAAGACGACGGAGGTGTTTGGGCGTTTCTCGACCGTGGCCGGCGAGAGGGGATCGGCAGACACGGTTCGCGACGTTCGCGGGTTTGCGCTGAAGTTCTACACCGAGGAGGGCAACTGGGATCTGGTCGGGAACAACACGCCGACCTTCTTCATCCGCGACGCGATCAAGTTCCCCGATTTCATCCATACCCAGAAGCGAGATCCACGGACGAACATTAAGGACGACACGCACCAGTGGGATTTCTGGTCCCGGGTGCCCGAGTCGCTTCATCAGGTAACGATCCTGTTCTCCGATCGTGGCATCCCGGCGGGAATCCCGTACATGAACGGATACGGGAGCCATACGTACAGCTTCCTCAATGTGGCGGACGAACGGTTCTGGGTGAAGTTCCACTTCAAGACCCAACAAGGGATCCGGTGCCTGATGCAGGAAGAGGCCGGCCGACTCGCCGGCTCCAACCCTGACTACCATACGCGCCAGCTTTTCGACCGGATCGAGCGGGGCGAGTACCCGAAGTGGACGCTCTTCGTCCAGATCATGCCCGAGACGGACGCCGAGACCTACCGGTGGAACCCGTTCGATCTGACGAAGGTCTGGCCGCACGGGGACTACCCGCTGGTCGAGGTCGGCGTGCTCGAGCTGAACCGGAACCCGGCCAACTACTTCGTCGATGTCGAGCAAGCGGCGTTCTCTCCGGCGAACGTGCCGCCTGGAATCTCATTCTCTCCGTGCAAGATGCTCCAGGCGCGACTGTTCGCCTACGCCGACGCGCATCGGTATCGGCTGGGCGCGAACTACGAGCGCCTGCCGATCAACGCGCCGCGGGGAACGGTGGCGGCGAACTACCAGCGCGACGGGGCGATGCGGTTCGACGAGAACGGCGGCGGGTCGCCGAACTACGAGCCGAACGGGTTCGGCGGACCGCTGGCGGACCCAGCCTATCGCGAGCCGCCGCTTAGGATCTCGGGAAACGCGAATCGCTACGAGCAGGAGCGCGGGGTCGATGACGACTACATCCAACCCGGGAACCTCTACCGGCTGATGCCGCCGGACGAGCAGGCCCGGCTGGTCGAGAACATCGCTGCGTCGCTCAGAAAGGCGCCGCGGGAGATCCGGGAGAGCATGATCGTGCACTTCCGCCGTGCCGATCCGGCCTACGGTGACGGCGTGGCGCGCGGGTTGGAAGCGAAGTAGGCGGCGTTTCGGCCAGTGTGCCCGGTTGCGAGTGCGATGGGACGGATGCGAACGGTCCTGTGGATCGCCGGCGGTACCCTGTGCGTTGCCGCCGGGCTTGTCGGGGTGTTCGTCCCGTTGCTTCCGACGACACCGTTTCTCCTGCTCGCGGCGATCCTCTACGCGAGGGGCTCGAGGCGATGGTACCGATGGCTCCTCGGGAATCGATGGTTCGGAGGGTACGTTCGTCGATACCAGGAGCGGCGAAGCATGACGAGGTCCCACAAGGCGATCTCCGTCGGTTTGCTCTGGGCGGCACTTGCCGCATCGGCCGCCTTCGGCGGTACGGAATGGTGGGCCCGGGGCGTGTTGGCGATCGTTGGGATCGGCGTGACGACTCACGTTCTTCGCCTTGGGACCGAGTGACGGGGACGGTATCGGCCTGCGCTGACCAGCAGGCGCCTTGGGTCTGAGTCCGACACCGCGAGCGTGCCATGCCTGGCTGCGACGGCGGCCTCGTCCGCGAGAGTGAACGCTGTTCACTCATGTTTGGCAACCGTTCACTCGCGCGGTATAGTGGTCCCATGGAAGGGGAGCGGCTCGCTGAGGTCGGGTGGCGCATCCGAGGGATCCGGACCCGCAAGCGGATGACGCTTCGCGCGCTTTCGGCCGCTTGCGGCCTGTCGGTCGGGTTTCTTTCGCAGATTGAGCGAGGCCTGTCGTCGTTCTCGATTTCGTCGCTGCGGGCGATCTGCCAAGCGCTCGACGTCCCGCTCGCGGACGTCCTCGTCATGTCGAACGGGCCAGGGAACGCCGTCTTGGTCGATCCCCGCCATTCGGCGATCACCAAGGCGGACAACCGCTCTCACGTCAGCCTCTCGGATCTGTCGATTACCTACCGATTCCTGAGCACCGGCTTGGCCGCCCGTCGATTCGAGGCGGTGGTCGGGGAGATGGCGCCCGGCACGCACAACGAGGTGCACTCTCACGAGGGAGAGGAGTTCGGATACGTCCTCGAAGGGGCGATCGTCCTCGTCTCCGACGAGGACACGCACGAGCTCGGACCGGGCGACAGCTATCACCTGATGGCCTCGACGCCGCACGCCTGCGACGCAGGGAGCGGGGGGGCGAAGATCCTCTGGGTCCAGACGGCCCGCTACGTGCGGGCGCTGAGCCTTCTCGGCAAGGAGACGCTTCCCGCCGGGTCGCTTCCTCCTCCGCCGATGGAGAACGGCGAGCGTCCGGCCCTCGTCAACCTCTCCCAAAACGCGGTCCGGTACCGTTTCTTGAGCGGGAATCTGCCCGGAGCGCAGCTTCGGGTCTTCGTCGGCGAGATCCCCGCGGACGGGGCGGACGAGCCGATGGTGTTCGAAGGGGAGGAGTTCGGGTACGTCCTCGAAGGGAGGATCCATCTCACGGTCGACGCAGACTCGTACCCGCTCGGCGTGGGCGACTGCTACCACGTGCCCGCGGCGTCCACGCGGGGGTGTCGGGTCGACGGGGCGTCTGCCGCCAAGCTCCTGTGGGTCCAGATGGGCGCCGGCTCCCGGGAGGCGGAGGCGGTGTGGAACGAAGCGATCGAGAAGGCAGCGAGAGCCGAGGCGGAGAACGCATCCGAGGTTACGGCCGAATCGCGTCATAGGAGGAACTGATGTACAGACTCAGCACGGACGTGGGGGGAACCTTCACCGACGGTGTCCTGCTCGACGAATCGTCGGGACGCGTCGTCGTCAGCAAGGTGTCGTCCACGCCGGCCAACCCGGCGATCGGCACGATCGAGTCGATTGAGAAATTCTCGATCCCGTTGCGAGACGTCGCGTTTCTCTCGCACGGCACGACGGTCGTCATCAACGCACTAATCGAAGGCAAGGGCGCGAAGACCGCTCTGATCACGACGCGGGGGTTCCGCGACGTCCTCGAGATCGGCCGCTCTAACCGAACGGAGATGTACGATGCGCTGTATCGCAAGCCTCGTCCGCTCGTCCCGCGCTCCCTTCGGTTTGAAGTGAGCGAGCGCATCGACGCGAAGGGGTGCGTGGTCTCTCGATTGTCCGAGGAAGAGCTTGGCGGAATCCTGGAAGCTCTCGTCGGGACCGGGGTCGAGTCGATCGCCGTCTGCCTGTTGAACGCCTACGCGAACCCCGAGCACGAGATCCGAATCGGCGAGTTCCTCCGGGCCGAGCTCCCCGACGCGAGCGTGTCGCTGTCGCACTTGATCACGCGGCGGTACTACGAGTACGAGCGGACGAGCACGGCGACGCAGAACGCGTACGTCATGCCGGTCGTCCGTACGTATCTGGACCACCTCGAGCGGGATCTGAAGCAGCGCGAGTTCGGTCGGGTCCTTCAGATCATGCAGTCGAACGGCGGCGTTATGGCGGCGTCCGTGGCGCGGGACATGCCGATCGCGATGGTCGAGTCTGGTCCCGCCGGAGGGGCGATCGGCGCCGCGCAGCTGGCGGCGATGATCGGGCACGAGAACGTGATCTCGTATGACATGGGCGGCACGACGGCGAAGACGTCGATCATCACCGGCGGGCTCCCGGAGACGACGGAGCAGTACGTTGTCGAGGGCCGCCCGATCCTCCTCCCGGTCGTCGATCTCCGCGAGATCGGGGCGGGCGGCGGGAGCATCGCGTGGATCGATGAGGCCGGGGCAATGCACGTCGGGCCGCAGAGCGCCGGAGCGGATCCAGGACCGGCCTGTTACCGGCGGGGAGGCAGCGAGCCGACGGTCACCGACGCCAACCTGCAGTTGGGTCTGCTGGATCCGCAGTATTTCCTCGGTGGCGAGATGGAGATCTCGGCGGATCTCGGGCGCATGGCGATCAAACGGGTCGCCGACCACTTCGATCTGAGCGTCGACGAGGCGGCGCTCGGGATCGTCAAGATCGTCAACACGAACATGGCGGGGCTACTCCAGTCAATGACCGTCAAGCGCGGCTACGACCCGAGGGAGTTCACGATGGTCGCGTTCGGCGGCGCCGGGCCGATCCACGCTGCGTCGATCGCGAAGGAGCTTGGCGTTCCGAGGGTCGTCATTCCGCCGTACTCGGGCGTCTTCTCCGCCTGGGGGATGTTGATGGCCGACCTGCGCCACGATCTGAGCCAGACGTTCATCACGCCCCTCGACGGCGCGGATCCGGCGTCGATCAGCGCGCTGTTCAGCGAGCTGGAGAAGCGGATCGTCGGGGTGTTCGAGAAGGAAGACGTCGACGAGAACGCGATCACGATTACGTACCAGTTCGACCTTCGGTACGTCGGGCAGGAGCACACGCTGGCCGTCGCGGCGTCCGCTCCGTTCACCGAGGACGCGAAACCGCTGATCGCGAGGGCGTTCGACGAGCAGCACCTGCGTGTTTACGGGCACAACGCGCCCGAGGAGCCGAAGGAGGTCGTCTCCTTGAAGGTCATCGGGCTTGGAAACGTCACGAAGCCGAACCTGGAGAAGATCCCGGAGGGAGGCTCAGCGCCGCCGACGCAGGCGAAGCTCGGCGAGCGCGATGTCTACGTCGGCAAGGGCGAGTACCGGTCGTTCGCCATCTACCGTCGCGACCCGCTCGAGGCGGGAAACGTCGTCCGAGGACCGGCGGTGATCGAGGAGGTCACCGCGACGACCGTCGTGGAACCCGGCCAGAGCTGCCGGGTGGACCCGTACGGAAACCTGATCATCTCCATCGACGAGGAGGAGCGATGAGAATCGACCCTGTGACGCTCGAGGTCATCCGCAACCGGCTGATCGCGGCGAGCCGGGACATCCGTCGAACGATCGAGCGGGCCGCGTACAGCCCGATTCTGTACGAGGTCGTTGACTTCAGTTGCGGGATCCTCGACGCGGAGGCGAACCTGATCGCCGAGACCCCGGGGCTTCCGATTTTCCTGGCCAACCTCGGCTACGCTGTGACATCCACCTACGACACGATCGGGCGCGAGAACCTCAGGCCGGACGACGTGATCCTGTGCAACGATCCGTACAACGGCGGCGGTACCCACTGCCCCGATCTCGTCGCGCTCTGCCCCGTGTTTCACGGTGGCGAGATCCAAGGGTGGGCGGCGTTCCGAGGCCACACCGTCGACATGGGGGGGATCTACCCGGGCGGCTGGTACAGCGACACGACGGAGGTCTACCAGGAGGGGTTCCGGCTCCCTCCGGTGAAACTGCTGAAGGAAGGGGTGCCGAACGAGGACGTCTTTCGATTGATCCGCGCCAACACCCGCGTTCCGGACGCCGTGCTCGGCGACATCCGGGCGATGGTCGCCGCGGTCCGAAAGGGGAGCCAGCGATTTCACGACGTGATCGAGCGGTTTGGGCTGAAGGTCACGCTTCGCGCCCTCGAGGAGATCCTCGTGCAGGGCGAGCGGATGGCACGCGCCGCGGTCCGTCGGATTCCGGACGGAATCTACGAGGCGGAGGCGATCCTCGACGGGGACGGCAACGACGACGCGCCGCTGGACGAGAGGCTGCTCCTCAAGCTGAAGATCACGATCGAAGGCGACGAGATGACGGCGGACTTCACCGGCACGGGGCCGCAGAACCGCGGCCCGATGAACACGCCGGAGCCGTCGACGATCTCGGCGGCCCGCTACGCGTTCAAGATCGTCACGACTCCGCACCAGCCGAGCAACGAAGGGTTCTTCCGGGCGCTTCACATCGTCATTCCGGACGGGAGTTTCCTCAAGCCGCACTTCCCGGCAGCGTGCGCGATGTGGCCGACGCCTTCGTCGACGATCCCGGACCTGTTCCTCAAGGCGCTCGCACCGGCGATCCCGGAGTTCGTGCGCGGCGGACACTTCGGCGACGCGATGGCGAACTTCATCTACGGGATCGACCCGGAATCGGGGAAGTACTACGTCTGCGCCGAGGCGGACGCCGGCGGGTACGGAGGGAAGCCGACCGAGGACGGGGAATGCGCGCTCTTCTCGATGACGCTCGGCGATACCTACAACGTCCCGGCCGAGGTGGTTGAGGTCAGGTACCCGTGGAGGGTCGAGCGATTCGAGCTGCGACGGGACTCCGGCGGGGCGGGGAAGTTCCGCGGTGGACTCGGCGTGGTCCGAGACTACAGGCTCGGGTTTGACGCGGGCTTGACCGTGACGACCGACCGGGTGTTGTACACGCCGCCGTGGGGCGTGTTCGGCGGAGGCCCAGGGCAAACGAACCTCACGGTCGTGACGCGCGCCGACGGAAGCGAGGAGCGTTGGCGCAAGATCTCGAACCTCCCGTTGAAGAAGGGCGAGGTCGTCAGTTTCCGCGGTGGAGGGGGCGGCGGATACGGATCGCCGTTCGAGCGGGACCCGCGGTCGGTCCTGGACGACGTGATCAGTGACTACGTGTCGCTGGAGCGGGCGAAGGACGACTACGGGGTGGTCATCGACCCCGAGACGCTCCTGGTCGACACCGATAGGACGGGCGCGGTGCGCGCGCAGCGCAAGGCACAGGGCGCGAGGAGCCGGTCACCGTGATCGCAGATCTTGAGTTTCACTTTCAGCGTGGAGGCTCGTTCACCGCACGGCTGCGGCCGGAACTCGCGCCACGGACCGTCGAGGCGATCCGCGAGATGCTGCCGTTGGAGGTCACGGTGTATCACTCGCGCTGGTCGGGGCGCGAGATCAACTTCAAGGCCCGAAGCCCGTCTCCGGTGCCGCGAGAGCGGCAGACGTCCACGGTGAACACGGGAGACGTGATCTACTGGAGAGAGTGGGAGATGCCGGACGGAGAGGGGCAGGAGGCGATCGCCCTCTACTACGGTGCGGAGGTGACGCGGGACCATCGAGGCTACCTCCCGGTGAATGTGTTCGCGCAGGTCCCGCAGGCCCAATGGCCGCGGATCGAGGAGATCGGGCTGCGGATCTGGCAACAGGGGATCGAGCGGCTCACCGTACGGGAGATCGAGGGGAAGAACGCATGATCGACCGATCGGATTCGAGCGACCGAGGACGGCTCGACGCGGTGCGCCGCGGGTTGCGTGAGCACGGCGCCGTGGTCGCTGTTTTCGGTTTGTCGTCGAACCTCCGCTACCTCACCGGCTTCACCGACGAGCCGGGGGAGCGGGCGTTGCTGCTCCTGGTGGCGGCCGAAGGAGAGGTGTGGATGGTCGTCCCCGAGCTGTACGTCGCCGAGGTGACGGCCCACAGCCCGCCGGCGACGGTGCTGCCATGGGCCGACGGCGACGACCCGATGAGGATTGTGCGGCGGATCGCGGACGGCTTGCGGGAACGCACTGGCAGGGTCCTCGTCGATGACGCCCTCTGGGCCGCATTCTTGCTGCCGCTGCAAGCGGCGTTCGGCGGCCGTGCGTTCGGTTTGACGTCGGACGTGATGACTTCGCTTCGGGCGTGCAAGGCGACCGACGAAGTGGCGGCGATGCGTCGGGCGGGCGGGATCGCCGACCGAGCGCTCGAATCGGCGCTGTCCGAGCCGATCGTCGGCTTGACCGAGCTGCAGCTGGCGGGACGGCTCGAGGCGGCGATGCTCGCGCGCGGAGCGAACGGGATCGCGTTTGAGACGCTCGTCGCGTCCGGGCCAAACGGCGCACTGCCGCACCATCGTGCCGGAGCGCGAACGATCGAGCCGGGCGATGTCGTCATCCTCGACTACGGCTGCCGTGTGGACGGGTACTGCTCCGACATCACCAGGACGGTCGCTTGCGGGCCGGCGAGCCCGCGGGTCGAAGCCGTGCACGACGCGGTCCTCCGGGCGCACGACGCGGCGATCGAGCGCGCGGCGATCGGCACGCCGGCGGAGGCGGTCGATCGGGCCGCTCGGGAAGTGCTCACGGCGGCCGGCTACGGCCCGAACTTCGTCCATCGAACCGGGCACGGAGTCGGTCTGGACATCCACGAGTCGCCCTACATCGTGGAGGGAAACCGGAAGAACCTGCAGGCCGGGATGGCGTTCTCGGTCGAGCCGGGAGCGTATTTCGCGGAGGAGTTCGGCGTCCGCATTGAGGACGTCGTCGTCGTCGGAGAGAACGGGGCCGTGTCGATGACAATGGCCCCGCGAGAGCTACGGCGTGTGGACTGAGAAGATGCACCGAAGAGGTGAGAATGCGCCAACCCACTAGGAGGTCACAGAGGAGAAAGGAGGTGTTCCGCGATTCGTCGAACGAGCGAGAAGAGATCACTCTGGCAAGGAACCCTACGAGGTGATGCAACGTGAAGACGAGAGTTCTAACCCTATTCCTGGCGTCCGTCCTGTTGGGCGCGTTGCTGGGATTCGCAGCGGTGGACAACGTTGCGGTCATTAACGGATACCCGCCGATCACGACGGACCCGGCCGTGGCGTCGGATTGGTACGACACGGAAACGATGTACAACCTCTACAGCCCTCTGGTGTACCCGGCGCCTGAAGGCGGCGTCCGAGCGCATCTGGCTACGAGTTGGGAAGCGGTCGACGATGATCTTACGCACTGGCGGTTCACCCTACGGCAAGGAGTGAAGTTCCACTCCGGATACGAAATGACCGCCGAGGACGTCGCGTTTTCGATGACCCGCTTCATCGCGATGGGGCAAGGCAACTCGGGACCCCTGGGGCAGGTAACGCCGGTCGTGGTCGATCGGTATACCATCGACTTCTTGCTCGACAACCCCAGTGCCCTGTTCCCTGACACATTGGTGCTGTTCTTCCCTGTCGAGAAGAACCTCGTGCTGGCGAACATCGATCCATCGGGCAGCTACGGCGACTTCGGGGACTACGGCGAGCGCTGGCTCGGCACGCACGACGCGGGGGCCGGTCCGTACATGATGACGAACCACATCCCCGGCCAGCGGTTGGAGGCCTCGCGGTTCGTCGACTACTTCGAAGGTTGGGGTAGCGAGGGCTGGGACGCGGACGAAGTCCCGATCGAGCGTATCGTCTTCATCATGGAGACCGACTACACGACGCTGATGACGCTCTTGAAGAGCGGCGATCTGGACCTCGAAATCAACGGCGGCTGGACACTGCCGCAGCTGCAGGAGATCCAGAACGACTCGCGCTTCGACTTGGGGAGCGTTTGGGCACAAAACGTCACGGTGTGGATGAACTCGAAGGCGGCGCCGACCGACGACGAGCACTTCCGCAAGGCGATTCTGTACGCCTTCGACTACGAAGCGATTCTCGGTCCGTGGCAGGCGCTCGGCAACGGCGAAACGGGGATCCTGACGCCGAACATGCCGGGATACGTGGCTATCGAGCCGCAGCCCCGAGCACAGAACCTGGAGCGAGCGCGTCAAGAGCTCGCGCTGTCGAAATACGCCGACAACTTGGCCGACGTCAAGGTCGTGTTCCACTTCTGCGGCGGCCTCGACTTCGAAGAGGACGTCGGGCTCCAGCTGCAGGCCGACATGGCACAGCTCGGTGTGACCGTCGAAGTCGCTGGACCGCCATGGGGGACGTACTCGGCGGAGTGCTCCTCGCCGGAGTCGACGCCGAACATGACGATCTTCCTGTTCGCGCCGCAGTCCGCCCCGACGCACGACTACTACACCTACGCGATGTTCCATCCCAACGGTCTTGGCTGGATCTTCGAGGCCCACTGGTTCTTCGAGGATCCCGCGATTGTCGAGCTTCTGGCCCAGACGAGGGCGGAGCCTGACCCGGTGGCGCGGCTGGCGCTGTACGAGCAAGTGCAGCCGCTGATCGCGGATCACGCGCTGGCCTTCTACCCGTATCAGAAACCCACGTTGTTCGCGCACCAGGCGTACATCGTCGGCCCGAAGGAGCTGATCCCGATGGTCGGGCCGAGTGAGAACATGTACCTGTGGCGGATCAACCTCACCCTCAAGGAGCAATTGCGCGGAGGCTAGGCCAAGGAGGGGGCGGTCTCATCGAGATCGCCCCCTGTCTTCTTCAGAGCGGGGGTCGAGACGGACATGCTCACATTCATCGGCAAGCGGCTGTTCCAATCGCTGTTCGTTCTGTTCGGGCTGTCGCTACTGATCTTCTTCATCGCCCGCGTGATGCCGGGTGACCCGGCGCGCGCCGCGCTGGGGTTTCTGGCAACCGAGCAGCAGGTGGAGCAGCTCCGGGAGGAAATGCACCTGAACGATTCCTTCCCGGTCCAGTACTACTACTGGCTACGCAACCTGATGCATGGTGATCTGGGGAGATCGTCCTACACTCATCGGCCGGTCACCACGGATCTGATCCAGTACATCCCGGCGACGTTCGAGCTCATTCTGTTCGCCACGCTGATCTCCGCCATCGTCGGACAGGTCACCGGCGTTCTTGCCGGCTACTTCCGGAACTCGTGGTTCGACGGGCTATCGCGGCTCGTTTCGTATCTTGGCATTGCGACCCCATCGTTTGTCGTCGCGATCTTCCTCCTGTTCGTCTTCAGTCAGGTACTGAGAATGGCCCCCGGCGTCGGAAGGTTGCCGATCATGATCACGCCGCCGCCCGCGGTGACGGGGTTCGTCACGATCGACAGCCTGATCGCGGGCCGTCCGGATCTCGCGCTGACGGCGCTCAAGCACATGATCCTGCCGGCGATCAGCCTGTCGCTGATCCACATCGCGCAGGAGGGCCGGATCACACGGACGTCGATCGTCGAGAACATGCAGAAGGACTATATCACCGTGCACAGGGTCCACGGGATCCGAACATCGCGGTTGGTGTTCAAGTACCTGCTGAAGCCGTCGATCATCCCAACGGTGACCGTCATGGGGCTCGACTTCGCGTTTCTGATGTCGAACGCGTTCTTGGTCGAGATGGTCTACATGTGGCCCGGGTTCTCGCGCTACGCCGTAACGGCGATGCTCAACAAGGACCTGAACGCGATCGTCGCAGTTGTCCTCGTGATCGGCCTGACGTTCGCGCTGGTGAACCTGCTTGTCGACATCATCATCATGGGACTCGATCCGACGGTGCGGCTGCGCCGGGGAGGTGGCTAGATGCAGTGGGAAGAGCGGCGCGCCGATCTGACGGCGACGCTGGCCCAGAGGCGACGCGGTCTGTCGCGAGGTTGGTACAAGTTCTCGCGGAATCCGCTTTCCATCATCGGTCTGGTGGTGCTCTGCATCATCGTATTGGCGGCGATCTTCGCACCGTACGTCGCGCCATATCCGGAGCACGCCAAGCCGTACACCAACTTCAGCGCCGGGGGCCTGCCGCCCAGCGCGGCACACTGGTTCGGGACCGACCGGGTCGGGCGCGACATCTTCAGTCGCGTGATCTTCGGATATCGGTTCTCGCTGCTGATCGGCGCCGTGGTTCTCAGCCTGGGGGTCGCCCCGGGGGTCATCCTCGGTCTCGTCGCGGGCTATCATCAGGGGACGTGGATCGAAGTTGCGATCATGCGGGTCACCGACGTGTTCCTTGCCGTGCCGCCGCTGGTGCTTGCCCTGGCGATCACGGCGATGCTGACGCCGAACCTGATGAACCAGATGATGGCGATCGCTCTCGTCTGGTGGCCGTGGTATGCGCGGTTGGTGTTCGCGCTCGCTTCGTCGCTTCGCAGCGAGTACTTCGTCCGAGAAGCGGAGCTGACCGGTGCGAGCAAGTTCCACATCATGTTCCGGGAGATCCTTCCGAACTGCTTCGCCCCGGTGATGACGAAGATGACGCTCGACATGGGGATTGTCATCCTCCTCGGCGCGACGCTCAGTTTCATCGGGCTGGGAGTCCAACCGCCGAAGCCGGGACTGGGAACGATGGTCGCCGAGGGCGCGAAGCGCCTTCCGGGCGAGTGGTGGGGAACGATCTTCCCCGCGCTGGCGATCGTGGCCGTGATCCTCGCGTTCAATCTGGTCGGAGACGGGTTGCGGGACGTGTTCTCCGTCGAGGAGGTGTAGACGAATGGATCGCCTCCTCGCAATCAAGGATCTGCACGTCGGATTCCGGATCTTCGAGGGGCACCTCCGCGTGCTCAACGGGGTCCACCTTGATGTCAAGGAAGGGGAACGAGTCGGGCTCGTCGGTGAGACAGGCTGCGGCAAGACGACGACGGTGAAGTCGGTGCTGCGTGTGCTTCCGATGCCACCCTCCGAGATCACCGGCGGCGAGATCATCTACAAGGGGAAGGACATCCTCACGATGACGCGCCGACAGATGGCGATGCTTCGGCGTCACGAGCTGACGGCCATCTTCCAGGATCCGCTGCAATCGCTCAATCCGGTGTTCACGGTCGGCACCCAGCTGCGGGACATCGTGAAGGATTCGGCGATCGGTCGCAAACACCGGCTCACCCGGCGGGACGTGGAGGCTCGGTGCCTCCAGGCGCTCCGCGAAACGGGAATGCCCGACCCGGAGAGGATCATGACCAACTACCCGGCCCAGCTCTCCGGCGGGATGCGCCAGCGGATTTGCATCGCGGAGGCGCTTTCGACCAACGCGAATCTCCTGCTTGCCGACGAGCCGACGACGAACCTGGACGTGACGATCCAGGACCAGATCCTGCGGAAGCTCGACGAGCTGGTGGAGGAGAAGGGGGCGTCGGTCGTTGTGATCACGCACTCGATGGGCGTCGTCCGCGATCTGACCCAGCGGGTGAACATCATGTACGCCGGTGCGATCGTCGAGACGGGCGACACGCGGACGCTCCTCGAAACGCCGAAGCATCCGTACACGCGAGGCCTGATGGCCAGCGTGCCGAAACTGACCGGTGAAGGGATCAGCGAGGGCATCCCGGGGCGGATCCCGAACTATCTCGATCCGCCGGCGGGGTGTCGATTCCACCCGCGCTGCGAGCACTGCATGGAGATCTGCACGTCGACGTCCCCGCCGTTCTACGAGACCGGGGACGAGCAGTCCGTCGCCTGCTACCTGTATCGGAGGGAGTCATGAGCGAGGTCCCGATCCTCGGTGTCGATCGACTCGTCAAGCACTTCCCGACCAAGGCGGGCGTCGTCCGCGCCGTTGACGACATCACGTTCGATGTCTCCATGGGGGACACTCTCGGCCTCGTCGGGGAGTCGGGGTCGGGCAAGACGACCACGGCGCAGTGCGTCCTGGGCATCTATCCCCCGACGTCCGGCCGGATCGCGTTCGAGGGGGCGCCGATCGGTGTGATGTTCAACCGGCGCAACCGGGAGCTGAAGCGGAAAATCCGGATCGTCTTCCAGGACCCAGGCTCGTCGCTCAACCCGAAGCGGACGATCAAGCAAATCCTTTCGGTGCCGCTCAAAGTGCACGGAATGGGGACGCCTCGGGAGCGCCTGTCGATGATGAGCCGACTCCTCGAGATGGTGGAGCTGCCGCCGGCGGAGTACCTGTACAAGCATCCGCAGGCGATCGGCGGCGGGGAGAAGCAGATGGTCGCCATCGCCCGCGCGCTGGCGACGAACCCTCGATTCATCGTGCTCGACGAGCCCACATCAGCGCTCGACGTCTCGGTGCAAGGGAAGATCATCAACCTGCTGATGCGCCTCGCGGAGGAGCTGGACTTGACATACCTGTTCATCACGCACGATCTGAGCCTGATGCGCAACGTCGCGACCCGCGTCGCGATCATGTATCTCGGCAAGCTATGTGAGATCGCGCGGACGGAGGAGTTCTTCCGGTCGCCGCTTCACCCGTATACGAAGATGCTCTTGTCGTCGATCCCGGTCGTCTCCGCTGAGGAGGAGGAGCTCAAGCCGAGCAAGATCGTCTCGCAGGGCGAGATCCCGAGCCCCGTGGACGTGCCGCCGGGCTGCAGCTTCCATCTCCGCTGTCCCGAGAAGATGCCGGTCTGCTCGCAGCGGGATCCGGAGATGCGTCCGCTCGGGGACGGGCACGTCGTTCGTTGCCACCTGTTCGGCGAGCCGTCGGGCGGCAGCGCTCCGGGTGACCTGGAGTAGGAGGAACCGTGGGCCAGCGACTTGCGATCGACATCGGCGGAACGTTCACGGACCTCGTCGCGCTGGACGAGAAGACCGGCGAGATCATCCTCGGAAAGACGCTCACGACCCCGAGGAACTTCGCCGACGGCGTGACCGAGGTTGTCCGGTCGAGCGGAGTCGCCCCGGCGGGAGTCACGCAGTTCGTCCACGGGACGACGGTCGTCATCAACGCCCTCACCGAGCGGCGAGGGGCGAAGGTCGCCCTGATCACCACGCGCGGGTTCCGGGACGTGCTCGAGATCCAGCGGGCGAACCGCACGGACATGTACAACCTGTTCTACGAGAAGCCGAAGCCGTTCGTGCCCCGTCGCTGGCGGTACGAGGTGGCCGAGCGCGTCGACCACCTCGGCACGGTGTTCGTCCCGCTGAACGAAGAGGATGTCGAGGCGATTGCGGCAACGTGCGAGGACGAGGGGATTGAGGCGATCGCCGTCTGCTACCTCCATGCCTACGCCAACCCGGCGCACGAGCTCCGCACTCGAGAGATCCTCCGGTCGACGTACCCCGCCGCGTCGGTCACGCTGTCGCACGAGATCACCCAGGAGTGGCGGGAGTACGAGAGAACGAACACGGCGGTGATGAACGCGTACGTCAAGCCGACGACGACGCGATACCTCTCGGCGGTCGACCGGGAGCTTTCCGCGATGGGCCTTGCCTGTCCGACCTACTCCATGCAATCGAACGGCGGCACGACGACGTTCGCCCACGCGCGGCGGGTTCCGATCCACCTCGTCGAATCCGGACCGGTCGGCGGGGTGATCGGCGCTGCAGCCATGGCCGGGGCGATCGGTGAGCCGAACCTGATCTCGTTCGACATGGGCGGCACGACGGCGAAGGCGAGCCTGATCGATCGCGGCCGGATCGTGGTCAACACGGAGTATCACTTAGAGAAGACGGCGACGTGGGCGGGGTATCCGCTGAGGATTCCCGTCGTCGACATCGTCGAGGTCGGGGCGGGCGGCGGTTCGATCGCCTGGATCGACGCGGGCGGCGCACTGCACGTCGGCCCACGAAGCTCAGGCGCCGAGCCCGGGCCGGCGTGCTACGATCTCGGAGGAGCGGAGGCGACGGTGACCGACGCGAATCTGGTGACCGGCCGCCTCAGTGCAGAGTACTTCCTCGGCGGCAGGATGAGGCTCGTCGTCGGGAAGGCCGAGGCAGCGATCGCGGCGATTGCCGAGCGCTTCGGTCTCTCGACGACCGCCGCTGCCCTCGGGATCCTCCGTCTGGCGAACGCGAATATGCAGGCGGCGCTTGAGCGGGTGAGCATCGAGCGGGGCTACGATCCCCGGGACTTCGCGCTCGTCGCCAGCGGCGGCGCGGGCCCGCTGCACGGGGCGGCTTTGGCCCGCGAGCTTCGCATGCGCAAGATGATCGTTCCGCGCGCGCCGGGGCAGTTCTCCGCGTGGGGAATGCTGATGACCGATCTGCGCCACGACTTCATCCGCACGCACATCCTCCCATGCGACGGGGCTCGGCTCGGCGCGATCCGAGACGGGTTTGGCCGTCTCGAGTCGGAAGCCGCCGCCCAGTACGCCGCGGAAGGGGTTCCGGAGGCGCGGGTGTCGATCGATCGGTCGCTCGACCTTCGTTATCGCGGACAGGAGCACACGGTTCGAACGCCGGTCGAGGCGGACGAGCTCGCCTCGGGCCGACTCGACGCGCTGAGTGCCAGGTTCCACGGTCTTCACGAACAGGCGTACTCGTTCTGCCAGGACGACCCGATCGAGATCGTCAACTTCCACGTCACGGCATGGGGGCGTGTCGAGAAGCCGCCACTCGCTCCGATCCGCGAACGGAAAACGAGCGCGGCGGGAGCCTCTAAGAAGGGGACGCGACGCGTGGTGTTCGAGGGCGAGGGGACCACGGAGAGCGGCGTGTACGAACGGGCGTTGTTACCGGTCGGCGAGACGATCGGCGGCCCGGCTGTCATCGAGGAGCCGGCCTGCACAACGGTCGTCTACCCGTGGCAGCGGGCGACCGTGGATCGATACGGCAACTTGGTGGTCGTGGAGGTGGGGGCATGAGCTCTCGAACCGTGGACCCATTCACCGTCGAGGTGATCAAGCGGGCGTTGATTTCTGCGGCGGAGCAGATGTTCGCGGCACTCGGCCGGACGGCGAAGAGCTCGGTCATCTACGAGGTGCTCGACTACGGCTGCGCCCTGACGGACGCGGCGGGCCGCATGATCGCCCAGGCGAACGGGATTCCCGCGTTCATCGGCGTCCTCGGCGATGCCGTCCGGGACGTGCTCGACAAGTACGGGATCGACGGACTCGAGGACGGGGACGTCGTGATCACCAACGATCCATACATGGGAGGAGCGACGCATCAGAATGACGCCGTGCTGGTGCTGCCGATCTTCTACGACGGGCGGCCGGTCATGTTTGCCGCTGGAAAGGCCCACTGGAACGACGTGGGGGGGAAGGATCCGGGGAGCTGGTCCCCGGACGCAACCGACATCTACCAAGAGGGGTTGCAGCTTCCCGTCGTGAAGATCATCCATGGCGGCGTAGAGGATCGGGACATCGTCGACATCCTCGCGCGAAACGGCCGGATTCCGGAGATGACGCTGGGAGACATGCGTGCGCAGGCCGCGTCGCTGCGCGTCGCCGCGCGGCGCGTGCAGCAGATCTGCGACAAGTACTCGCTCGACACGGTGCTCGACGCGATCGAGGTGTATCTGGAGCAGGGGCGGCAGGAGGCGCTGGCCGAGCTGCGGCGGCTGCCGCAGGGAACCTACGTCGCCCGGGAGTACATCGACGATGACGGGCTCGGCGGCGAACCGGTCCTCGTCGTGGCGAAGGTCACGATCGGCGACGATGCGTTCGTCATCGACTACACCGGGACCGGAGGGACCTGCCGCGGCCCGATCAACAGCCCACTGTCGGTCCTGATGTCGACGGCGAAGTTCGCCTACCAGGCCGTCGTTTCCCCTCACGCGGACCCGAACGAAGGGTTTTTCGCGCCGCTTCGCGTCATCGTCCCGAGCGATTGCGTGTTCAATCCGGTCCGTCCGGCGCCGGTGAGCACGTACTGGGAATCGGCGAGCTACGCCGGCGATGTTGTCTGGAAGGCCCTCGCCGAGGCGATCCCCGAACGAATCCCTGCGGGGCATTTCCTCAGCGTGTGTGGAACGACGGTGAGCGGGATTGACGACGGGACGGGCGAGTGGTTTCTTTGCGTCGAACCGAACGCCGGCGGCTGGGGTGCGGGGCGAGGGAAGGACGGGGAGCACGGACTCGTGTGTACGAGCGACGGGGAGACCTACATCTTGTCGGTCGAAGTCGCCGAGACCCGCTACCCGTTCCTTGTCGACCAGTTTGCGCTGAACACGGCCGAAGGCGGGCACGGTCAATGGGTCGGAGGGCGAGGGCTGATCAAGGACTACCGGATCGTCAACTCCTCCGCGCAGGTGACGGCGAGTTTCGGCCGCAGCCGCTTTCCGCCATGGGGGCTTGCGGCGGGCGGCGCGGGCGTTCCCAACGCGGCCGAGATCCGCCGGACGGATGGGACGGTCGTCCGGCGTGGACGTTTCTCCAACGAGCCGCTGGCCTGCGGAGACGTGGTTCGGTTCATTACCGGCTCCGGCGGTGGGTACGGGGACCCGCGTCGACGGGATCCGCAGGCGGTCCTGGACGACGTCCTCGACGGATACCTTTCGAGGGTCTCGGCGTGCGATGTCTACGGAGTCGCGTTGGACGGGACGCCGCCGCGCGTTGACGGTTCGAAAACGGCGAAGCTGAGAGGGGATGGCCCATAATGGACGTGTTTGACGCCATCCGCGGGCGGCGGAGCGTCCGGCAGTATCGGAGAGACGGTCCGATCGACGCATCGGACATCGACCGGCTCATCGACGCTGCGGTGTGGGCGCCCTCCGGTGGGAACGCTCAATCGTGGCGGTTCGTGGTCGTGGAAGACGGCGAACGGATCCGCCGACTCCGAATGGTCAGTCCCGGGATGCCCGGCCCGCCTCCCTGTGTGATCGCCGTCTGCCAGGACATCGAGCAGGCGCAGCGCCGGGGCGCGCGGCTCGGAAGGGAGAAGCTGGCGCTGTGCGACTCGGCGATGGCGGCGCAAAACATCCTGCTCGCGGCGTACGCAGCCGGCCTCGGGACGTGTGTCGTTGCGTCGTTTCACGCCGAGGCGGTCCAGCAGGTGCTAAAGCTCCCGCCAGAGGTCGAACCGATCCTGCTTGTCGCGGTCGGACGGCCGGCGGAAACGCCGGCCGCCCCATCCCGGATGCGGAAGGAGGTCGTGTCTCGTGAAACCTACCACCGAACCTGATGGTCTTGAGCGAGCGCTCTTGGAGGCCGTGGGATACGCGGTGACGAGCGCGCGCACCCTTCTCGACGAGACGGCGACGTACGGGCCGTTGCGGCTTCTCGAAACGGCGAGGAGGATCATCGACGCGGTTCGTGTGACGACGGGTGGTTCGATCCGGGTCGACGATCTCTACGCGAAGATCGACGCCGCCGCGACGTCGCTGATCGAAGGTGAGGACGCATTCCGCGCTCACCTCGACACGCTGGTCGTCGAACTCGTCCGCCTCGCCTGATCCGCGGGACGGGGGCCACTCCGCGTCTAGGGGAGGTGCGGGCGTGGTGCCAGGTTATCGTCGCTGCTCCGAGCGAGCCAACGGCAGAATCGGCCTAGGGCGTCGGATGCTGCGCGAAGGACGGCCTCTCCCTTTTCGACGGTCGCGAGGCGCGGATCTCCCACGTTGCCCTGCTGGGTGAAGTCGGCGGCGTCGAAGCCGACGAGTACCCCCTCGACGTACGATCCCCACCGATCGGCGGCGTCGGCGTCCTCGAACCGATCCTGTCGAACCAGGTCGGGCCGCACGGCGAGCATGACGCTCGTTTCGATCGAACCGGCGTGCGCGGTCGGACCCGGGAACAGCTCGGCGAGCGTCGAGGCGATCGCCTGCCACCAGTTGAAGGAGAAGGCGAACAGCCGTTCCTCGCGGAGGATGCGCGCCGCCTCGTCCAACGGGGCGCAGTTTGATCCGTGCCCGTTGACGAACACGAGCCGTCGAAGCCCGTGCGACCCGAGGGAGTGGGCGATCGCGATCGTGTGGTCGCGCAGCCGATCCGGCGGCACCGCGAGCGTTCCCCAGAACTGCCGGTGCTCACCGGAGACGCCGACCTGCGTCCCGGGCAGGAGGAGATGCTCGTCGGTGTGCGAAACCCGCTCCGCGAGGTGTGCGGCGATGAACCAGTCCGTGCCGAGCGGGAGATGAGGGCCGTGCTGCTCGACAGCACCCACTGGCACCAGCGCGAGCCGTGCACGACGGATCGCCTCTCTCGCGTCGGGCCACGCCAACGTGGCAAGCTCCATCGTTCCTCCTTCCTCGAGGCGGCGCGTTATCCGCCGCTCAACTGAGACGTGCAGTGCGGGCAGCGCGTCGCTCCGATCGGGATCGCCGATTTGCAGAACGGGCAGTCCCTCGTCGTCGGAGCGGGGACCTCGACCGGCTTCTGTGACCGCTGGTAGGCCTTCGCGATCAAGAACACGACGAGGGCGACGATCAGGAAGTTGATCAGCGTGTTGACGAACGCCCCGTAGTAGATCGCGGCGGCGCCCGCGTCGCGGGCTGCCGCGGCGGACTCGTGAACCTGTCCCGACAGATTGACGTAGAGATTCGCGAAGTCGACATTGCCGATCAGTTTGCCGAGGATCGGCATGATCAGGTCGTTGACGAACGAGCTGACCACGGTGCCGAATGCCACGCCCAGGATGAACGCGACGGCCAGATGCACCAGATTGCCCTTCAGGATGAACGCCCTAAACTCCTTCCACATGTCGTACCTCCGTTGTCTCGATTCCGCCGCTCGAGCCGACCGGCGCAGCGTTATTCGCTATCATGA
>Ga0272443_10001267_pt1 | contig 38372 bp, 34 predicted proteins | sample SSMAcet12_FD_193581 | JGI IMG/M metagenome (GOLD analysis project Ga0272443, IMG submission 193581) | Marine sediment archaeal communities from Little Sippewissett salt marsh, Falmouth, MA, United States - SSM-Acet-12 | ecosystem: Environmental > Aquatic > Marine > Wetlands > Sediment ...
ATTCTGCTTTTATTTCATCGGTATCATGCTCATCGGTGGCGGAATTAAAAAGATTCACGAGAATTATCGACATTGGCCGTCCGATAAAAAGAAGGAGGAATGAGGGTTGCTTTGACCGCCGCAAGAAACCGCCGTTTCCGGGCGGCCTGCATCCCGTCGGCAAGGCTCTCGAGTTTTTCCGGGTCTGTCGAGTCGGTTACCTTGCCGGGAGCTCCTATTCTTTCCTCCAGTGTTCCGCGATACGCGAAACATCAATAAAATCGCGCCGGCGATTTTATCAGAAGAGGTTCACCCATGCCAGCTGTAAAGCCCCTGAAAAAATCATCCGATGGAGGCGACGCGAATCTTCAGAACCTGAAGAGCGAGGTCGAGTACCGCACCAAACTGCAGGCGATCGGCAACAGAATCAACGCCGCTTCGAATCTGGATGAGATTCTCATCGACATGAAAGACGATATCACCTCCTTGTTCGAGGCGGAACGGATTACGGTCTACGTGGTCGACGGTAAAAAGCGGGAGCTGGTATCGCGCTTCAAGACCGGCCTGGAGGTTTCCGAAATCCGGATCCCGATCTCCATCAACAGCCTCTCTGGGTATGCCGCCTTCAAACAGAAGATCATCAACGTGCACAACGTATACGACGACGAAGAGCTCAAGAAGATCGACCCGCAGCTCAATTTCGACAAGAGCTGGGACAAAAAGACCGGGTTCCATACCAAGCAGGTGCTGGCATGCCCCATCGTGTTCCAGAAATACCTGATGGGGGTCATCCAGCTCATCAACCGGAAAGACGGCGATTCATTCACCGAAAGAGACGAACGTTCGGTGGAGGAGCTGGGCAAGATTCTGGGCATCGCGCTTTACAACCAGAAGCGGATGGCTGCCCGGGGCCGGACGAACAAGTTCACCTACCTGCTGGAAAACCACATCATCACTCAAAAAGAGCTGGACCGCGGCGTTGCCCAGGCCCGGGAGAAAAGAGAGTCGATCGAAAGAGTCCTGATGCAGGAGTTCAAGATTCCGAAAAAGGAGATCGGCAATTCCCTGGCTAAGTTCTACAAGATACCCTTCATCGAATTCAATCCCCAGACGCCGATTCCGGGGGAACTGCTTCAGGGCATCAAGGTTCCTTTCATGAAAAAGAACGTCTGGGTGCCGATTCGCAAGGAAGACAACAAGGTCATGGTGCTGGTCGACCAGCCCCACGACCTTCAGAAGATCGACGGCATCAAACTCAATTTTCCGGGAAAACAGCTGATGTTTGCCGTGGGACTTCCCCAGGACATTCACGACTTCATCAAGCTGTTTACCCAGGACGAAAAGGAAATGGCCTCCATGGACGACATCCTCTCCCAGCTCGAGGTGGAGGATGCGGAAATCGAGGAGGCCGAGTCCTCGGTGGGCGAAGAAGACAGCGCCGTGGTCCAGCTGGTCAACAAGATCATCCTCGATGCCTACAGCCGGGGAGCGTCGGACATCCACATCGAGCCGGCGCCGGGCAAGGAAAACACCCAGGTCAGGATCCGGGTGGACGGCGCGTGCACGGTCTATCAGACCATCCCCTTCAGCTACCGCAACGCCATCGTCTCCCGGCTCAAGATCATGTCGGACCTGGACATTGCCGAGCGCAGAAAACCCCAGGACGGAAAGATCAAGTTCAAGAAATACGGTGGAAAAGACATCGAACTGCGGGTCGCCACCGTCCCCACCCAGGGCGGCATGGAAGACGTGGTCATGCGAATCCTGGCCGCCGGAGAGCCGATTCCATTGGAAAAATTGGGCATGACCCAGAGAAATTTTGAAAACTTCGTTAGCGTCATCACCCAGCCTTACGGCATCATCTTTGTCTGCGGGCCGACCGGCTCGGGCAAGACCACCTCGCTGCACTCGGCCCTGGGATACATCAACAAAACCGAAACCAAGATCTGGACCGCCGAAGACCCGGTGGAAATCACCCAGAAGGGGCTGCGTCAGGTGCAGGTCAAGCCCAAGATCGGGTTCGACTTTGCCGCGGCCATGCGGGCCTTTCTCCGGGCCGACCCGGACGTGATCATGGTCGGTGAAATGCGAGACAAGGAGACCACCCACATCGGCATCGAGGCCTCCTTGACCGGCCATCTGGTCTTTTCCACCCTGCATACCAACAGCGCCCCGGAGAGCATCACCCGGCTCCTGGACATGGGAATGGATCCGTTCAACTTCGCCGACGCCATCTTGTGCATTATGGCCCAGCGGCTTTGCCGGACCCTTTGCCCCCAATGCAAGGAGGAATATCATCCAACCCAGGGCGAATTCGAAGAACTGCGGCGGGAATACGAAGACAACGAGGCCTGGGAGAAGAACATCGACGTCAGGTATACCGACGATCTGGTGCTCTACCGGCCCAAGGGGTGTTCTTCCTGTCACAACACCGGCTACAGGGGACGGATGGGGCTTCACGAGCTGTTGATGGGCACCGATGAAATGAAAAAGCGGATCCAGACGAAAGCCAAGATGGAAGATATCCGGAACCAGGCAATCAAGGACGGCATGACCACCCTGAAACAGGACGGCATCGCCAAGATCCTGATGGGAAAGGTGGACCTGTTGCAGGTGCGCAAGGTCTGCATCAAATAAAAAACGCTGCGCGATTTTTATTTGAAGATACGGGCGGGGGTTCCCCCGCCCGATTTGTTTCTATCTCAGGGGGCACCCGAGGAGGTGGGGCGGCGGGAAAGAGGGTAAATTTTAGGAGATAAAATTAAAAAATATCATATAAACACTTGATTTCATGATAATTATGAAATAAAATTTCTTCCCAGCTTCCCAGCTTCCCAGCTTCCCAGCTTCCCAGCTTCCCAGCTTCCCAGCTTCCCAGCTTCCCAGCTTCCCAGCTTCCCAGCTTCCCAGCTTCCCAGCTTCCCAGCTTCCCAGCCTCCCAGCAGCCCCGCAGCGCCCCATGCGCTTTTGCTCAACAGCTCAACAGCTCAGCAGCTCAACAGCTCAGCACGGGAGTTTTTTTACACCATGCCCTATGCCCCACCTGTCCGGCGAAGCCGAAGGCGAAGAGGGATGCCCTATGCGTAGTTTATTCTCCAGCCGCCGCCTTTTCGAACTTGCGAAGCTGCTCCTCGTAGTAGGCCGTGTTGGTCCACGCCCCGGCCAGGGCGCGGCGGGCGGCGTCAACGGCGCGGTCGTGGCGGCCGTTGACGTAGTAGCTTTCGGCCAGGGTGTCCAGGACATGGGGGGAGGGGTCTATGGAGGCCGCCTTTATAGCCAGGGAAAGGGCCTTTTCCGGGTCACTCAGGTCTTCCCGCTCGCTGGTTGCATACAGCCAGGCCAGGTTGTTTAAGGCCACGGCATTGTCCGGTGCCAACTCCACTGCCTTTTTGTAGGCTTCGGCCGCCTCTGCCGCCCGTTGGCTGCCGTAGTAGATGTCGCCAAGGACCCGGTAAAGCTCTGCGTTCTGCGGGGACCGGGAAAGTTCACGCAGCACCACGGTCTCCATAAAATGGCGGCTTAAACGGCGGCCCGACTCGCCGTAGTTCAGGTGGAACCCGACGGACCCGACCAGCACGATCCCGGCCAGGTAGACCAGGATGCTGTTTCTGACTTTTCGGTGGTGGCGGTGGATCCAGTTGCGGTCGGCCTCGCATCGCTGGAGGTAGCCGATTCTCTCGCCGATGCTGAAGTGATGCCAGTTGGGTTTATCGGGAGACTGGCCGCTGAACCAGGCGATTTTCTTGAAGGTGGAAATCAGCGGTTCTGCGGTTTGGAACAGTTCGTAGGCGTAAAGGTCGGCCTGGCGCTCGAAGTTGCGCATGAAATATCCGAAGATGAACCGGAAGTAGAGAAGAAACAGGGCGATGATGACCAGGCTGAACAGGGCCGAAGAAACGGTGGTCTGGCTCAACCCGGCAAACTGGACGAATCGATAGACCGGATCGGAATAGATCAGCAAAAATACGATCAGGTCGAAGCTCGAATAGGCCACCAGAAGATAGCCGACGAAAAAAAACAGGTAAAAGGGGAGGTGGTAGCGCTTGACATGGCCGATTTCGTGGGCCACCACCGCGTCGATCTCCGACGGCACCAGGTACTGCAGCAGCCCGGAGGTGACCAGGATGTAGCGAAACCGCCCCACCAGCCCCATGACGGCGGCGGTAATCATCCGTCCGCCGAACAGCGGCCAAAAAAGAATGTCCGCATACCTGACCCCGGCTCTTTGGCAGACCTGCTCGATGCGGTCCCGGACCGGCCCCTTGTCCAGGGGTCTGCAGCGCCAAAATTTTTGGATCATCAGCGGACCGAACACGGCGATCAAAACCAGGAATGTCAGAAAATAGGCCACCTCACCTTGCGGGGTGGACAAGAGCCGCTTGGGCAGCGCAAAGGGAAGGGCCAAAATCAGGTCGGCCACGCCGGACAAAACCAACCAGGGAAGCAGAACCGGCACGGAAAAGGAGATGTTGGACAGGACGTACTCGGTGCGCCCCTGGTCGGTCTCGGAAAGGCGTCGGTGGCACGGATAGGCCCAGCTCCAGATCAGCGCCATGTGGCCAATGAACAGCAGCAGAAAGACGATCGCCGCGGCCGTGGGAAAGGCGGAAAACAGCGGGATTCGGGTTACGTAGTCGGGCAGGTTCAATCCATAGACATCGGCGGCAAACACCGCCACGGCCAGAATGGAAAGCCGGATGCGAAGCTGTTCGAAATCGTTGTCCAGGTTCCGCCCGGAAAACCGCCGCATCCGCTGCTCCAGCCGGCCGAAGGCGGTTTTGACGATGACTGCAAACAGGGTGGAAATCAGGGCAAAGAAAAAAAGAGTTTCGAGCGGCGCAAAGTTGGGCTCCTCTGCCGGTGGATAGGTGGAGTAGATGAGCAGAACGACGATGAAGTAGAGAAAATTACCGAACATTCAAAGAGGCCGGATAGATGTTAAAGTGATGTGTGAAGGATCGCTGAGGGTGGCGCTCACGCGGATCGTCCAAAGAATCCCTATAATGCCTAAAATCGATGTGTTAGCTCCGATTTGTCTCTTCATTCAAAAGAAATAACCGTATAAAGACCATAGAATCATTCGAGGGCCCCTTTGAAAAAGGGGGATTCAGGGGGATTTGATCTATCCCCATGCGCCATGCCCTATGCAACACTCGGTGAACGATGGGCGATACTATATCTTCGCCTCCGGGTGAAAATACCGCTCTTTTTCGCTGTAGATACACCCGCAGTACTGCTGGCGGTAAAGGCCCATCTCCTTGGACGCCTCGATGCCTTCTTTCCATCCTTCCCGGAAATCTCTGTAAAAGAAGGAAACGCCCACCGCTTTGGCCACGGCTTCTCCCAGCTCCCGGATCAGGCCGTGGTTCTGGAACTTGCTGTAGAGCAGGGTGCTGGTAAAGGCGTCGAACTTGCCCCGGCGGGCCAGCATGGCCGTGGCATGCAGCCGGTCGTGGTAGCAGATACGGCACCGGTCCGCCTCCCGATAGGCCGCCTTGCGCAGGAACCCCTCCATGTCGTAGCCTTCCTGGATGATCAGTTTCAGGGAGGCCTGCTGCGCGTACTGCTCCAGGGCCTCCTGCCGGCGCAGGCATTCGGTGTAGGGGTGGATGTTGTGGCGGTAGAAAAACCCCATCACCTCGTGGTCTTCGCTGCGCAGCCTTTTCACCGGGTAGACGGCGCACGGCCCGCAGCAGGCGTGAAGCAGGATCTTCATTGCCGTGCTCCGAAAATCGCGGTGCCGATCCGCACCCAGGTGGCACCTTCTTCCACGGCGGCTTCAAAATCTCCGGTCATGCCCATGGAAAGCGCCTCCATGAAAACCCCTTCGATGGAAAGGGCCGCGATCTGATCCCGGAGTCGGCGCAGGGCGGCAAAAAAAGGGCGGGCCTTTTCCGGTTCGTCGAAAAACGGGGGCAGGGTCATCAGGCCTCGGATCTTTATATGGTCGAGCCGGGACGCCTCCCGGCACAGAGCTGCGGCCTCGTCCTGCCCGGTGCCGGACTTGGTCGGTTCGTTTCCGAGATTCACCTGCACCAGCACGTCCTGAATCTTGCCATGTTTTGCGGCCTCCTTGTCGATCTCTTTGGCCAGCTTCAATGAATCGACCGAGTGGATCAGGTCGAACATCCGCACCGCGTACTTTGCCTTGTTGCGCTGCAGATGGCCGATGAAGTGCCAGGAAAGATCGAGGTCGGCCAGCTCTTCAATCTTGTCTCTGGCCTCCTGGATGTAGTTTTCCCCGAACACGGTCAGTCCGGCGTCGGCCGCTTCGCGCACGGCTGCTGCCGGGTGGGTCTTGGTCACCGCCACCAGCCCCACTTCGGTCGGCTCCCGCCCGGCCCGCTCTGCCGCCTCCGCAATCCGCTCTAAAACCCCTTTTATCCGGTTCTTCATTTTTTTCCCACTTTTTCAGGAACCCGATGTCAGATGTCGGATGTCAGATGTCCGAAGAAAAAAGAAATAATCCTATTTTATCCTTGGCCCGCTGTTTTTCGCCCTATGCCTTTTTCTCTATGCGCCACCCCATCGCCATTTCCGGTATCCAACGGTGAGGATCATAAAGCTCATTGGGCAAAAACCCTGTCTATCCGGTCAATCCTGTCAAAATGTCTTTTTCTTTCGCCGATATCCGACCGTTGACATCCGACATCTGGCTTTTCCGACATCCGACATCTGATATCCGACCTCTGAGCTGTCAGTTCAGTCCTTCGGCTGTCCAGCCGACGACGCCTTCGGCGATGAGCCGTTCGATCACCTCGCAGACCGGCAGGCCCACCACGTTGGTGTACGAGCCGCTGATGCTTTTGACGAGAAACGTGCCGATGCCCTGGATCGCGTAGGCCCCGGCCTTGTCGAAGGGTTCTCCAGTGTGAACGTACCAGTCGATCTCATGGTCGTTCAAGTCCTTGAAGCGAACATCGGTGCAGACCGCCTCTGAAAAGCGCTTTTCTTGTGCGGTGCAGACCAACGCATAGCCGGTGTAGACTTGGTGGGTGCGGCCGGAAAGGCGCATCAGCATTTTTTTCGCATCTTTTTCTGATGCCGGCTTTCCGAGGATCCTTCCGTCGATCACCACCACCGTGTCCGCCCCGACGACCCAGCGGGCCGGATAATCTTCGGCGATCCGCATCGCCTTGGCCTCGGCCAGCCGGCGCACCCGGGCGGCCGGATCGGCCTCGACAACCGCCTCTTCGTCGATGTCGGCCGGGATCACCTCGATGGAGAGTCCCGCCTGTTCCAGCAGGTACTTTCGCCGCGGCGAGGCTGACGCGAGAATGACGGCAGGTGTCTCAGAATGGTTTGACATGGCGGTTTTGTAACAGATCAGGGGGGGGATGACAACAAGAGGAGATGAAGCTGATGAGCTACTGAGCTGCTAAGCTGCTAAGCCAAAAAAAGTGATTTGTTATCGCTAAAAGGGTTGAAACAGGCAATTAGAAGACTGATCCTTGTTGCGCAGGTAATCCAAGGCTGCCAACAGAAAACAATGGCCATTCATTCATGACTTATCTATTGGCTTTCAATGCTTAGCAGCTCAGCAGCTTAACAGCTTAGCAGCTCATCAAAGCATCGACATCCAATTGAGCAAACCCTTATATTATGATACCTAACCGCCCATGACGACTCCATCCACATCCAACATCTACATTCTCGGGGCCGGCAACTTCGGGATGCGGGCGGCGCAGCGGTTGCGGGACAAATCGCCGGAGACCGGGATCACCGTAGTCGATTGCGACAAGAACGCCCTGAAAGACGCGGTCGATCTCGGCTTTGAAACCGCTCCCATGGATGCCATCTCCTTTTTGCTTCTAAACGAAAAGCGCATGTCCCCTCAGGACTGGATTGTGCCGGCCGTGCCGATCCACGTTGCCTATGAATGGCTGAGGCAGAAAATCAGAAAAGAGTCCAGGTTCGAGGAGATCCCGGTGCCGGAGGAGGCAGCAGCCGACCTTCCGAACCCGATCCGCGGGGAGCAGGGCCAGGTGTTTGCCTCCAATGCGACCTGGCGGTGTCCGGACGACTGCCCAGAGCCGGAAGATGTCTGCACCGTTACCGGCGAGCCCAGGCCCCAGATCCTGTGCAACACGCTTTCGGCCATGACCGTGCCTGGATTCCGTTCCGTGGCCATCGTAAGCGTTCAGATGGCGCCGGGGGTAGGGGGCTTTCAACTGGTGGCCTTCCGTCAGGCCATGACCGAAATCTTGGCCGAACCGGGAAAGATCCTCTTCAGCACCGCCTGCAAGTGCCACGGGGTGTTGCATGCGTTTCGTTGGCGACCCGCCGATGAATAAAGTAGGCAAAAAGACGACAGACGACAGATGACAGATGACAGAAAACGACAAAAAGCTTTCCGGTGAGTTTTTCGAGCAGTTGCTGTCCTCTGTCGTCTGTCCTCTGTCGTCTGGTAAATTCCATTAAAATATCTCAAAATTTCAGAAGATTAAGCCTTTTCCTTGACATCCCCGCCCACTCCGGATAATCCTGCCTCAGCAGCTCAGCAGCTCAGCAGCTCAGCAGCTCAGCAGCTCAGCAGCTCAGCAGCTCAGCAGCTTATCAGCTAAAATGCCTGGGTGATGGAATAGGTAGACATAAGGGACTTAAAATCCCTTGGGACTTAGTTCCCGTGCGGGTTCGATTCCCGCCCCAGGCACCACATAAGACTCTGAGGAGTGCGGCCCGCCGAAGGCGGGTAAAGCAAGCCCAAAAGCGGGCTTGTGCGCCTTCGGCGCATTCGATTCCCGCCCCAGGCACCAGAAAATGACGGTGTCGGCCGGGGCCGATCATTTCATAAGGTCAAAGCCATGCTCTGCAAAATGCTTGTCGAATCCGAATACCTTCTCCACCTTGTCATGGCGCATGACCACGAAACTGGCACAGTCCACCAGGCTCAGCTGTCGTCTTCCCAGGCTCAGCCAGATTTCAGTCGCCAAATGGTGCAACATTTCATCGACCCAAATCATTTCCACAACTCCGAGCACATCCCGGGCCCAGAGTTCGGCGGCTTCAAAGCCCAGTCGGCTTTGCAATAGCGCCAGGGTTTCGACGACAATGTAATTGCTCGTCTTCAGCTCGTAACCTTCCTCCAGAAAGCGTGCCCACAGCCGCCTGGCGGATGTGTGCCATCTGTCCGAACGGTCCATCAGGGCATAAAAGGCCGAGGTGTCGACAAATACCTTTTCAGCGGTCATCGTGCGGCCCCGCCATGAAAGCATCCGCCAGATGATCATCGTGGTATTCAGCGATGTCGGATTCACCTGATGCAAAGCGCCCGACTGCTGCCAGCGCCTTTTTTTTCTTGTCCTCCGGAAGCCGGTCCTCGTGTCTTCGGTAAAATTCAACCCCTTCACGGATCAGTTGCGACACCGATACCCCACGCTCCTTGGCTTTTTCCCTCAGCCAACTGATTTGATCCTCTGCGATCTGGACTTGCGTTCGCAACATGAAATAATACCTCCATGATGGCATTGTGCATCTATAGTGACATCATGATAACTGCCCTGGATGAACTTGTCAAATCCGAATACTGAAATCTGTTGCCTGTACTCGGTTCGTACAAGAACAGGCAAGTCGATGACTCGAAGACGCCTATTGGGAACGGACGATCGGCACGATCCGAAACTCGATGCGGCGGTTCTTGGCCCGGCCCTCTTCGGTATTGTTGGACGCCACCGGGCTGTATTTACCGAAGGAGCCCGCCACTAGCCGCCTGCCCGGGACACCCGACGATTCGAGCTTGCGGGTGATGCTCACCGCCCGTGCCGCGGCAAGATCCCAGTTTGTCGCAAACCTCTCCGCAAGCCTCCCGCCGATGGGCATGTTGTCCGTGTGGCCGGCCACCACCACCTGGTAGGGGATCTGCTCCAGACCCTCGGCCACCTTTGCCACCAGGTCGGATCCGGACTCGGAAAGGGCCGCCGATCCGCTGGGAAACAGAATCTCCGAAGACAGGTTCATCCGCAGAATGCCGTTTTCCACCTTTATGGTAACCTGGCCGGCGCCGAGCTGCGGCCGAAAGGCGTTGGACATCGTATTGTAGGTCCTCGCCACGATTTCCACCGCTTCTGCCTGGGTGTTGATCACCTGGGCCTGCTCGCGAATCACGCTTTGCTGGGTTGAAAGAAGGTCCTGCTGCGCTTCGATCTCCCGGGCCTTGGCCTCGATCATGGCCCCCTGGAACTGGATGACTACGCTGCTGTCTAATCGCTGGCTGTTGCAGGCCGCAAGGCGCTCCTCCAGCAGATCGATCCGTTCCTGGAGCGCTTCGTTTTGCGTCGACAACCGGTCCCACTCCCGAACGGCCTACTCGGTCTTGCCGGTGGATGCACATCCGGAGACCGCCATCGAAACAGCCGCAGCCAAGAAAAAAGAATACGCAGCGATGCTTCTCCTTGCATTCATCATTTTTTCCTCCTGTCAGAGGTGCGAATCGGACGAGGTGTTTTCGGTGACGGGGAAAGGGCTTCATCTCAATTGGAAAGTCTTTATCCAATTTCCAGGACTAGTAAAAATAGCGCAGGTACAGCTGCAGCCCGGTGTAGTTGAACTGCACATCCCCTCTGAAATCGATGGCGGGATAATCCTCATCCTCTGCTTCGACCTTCACGTCCAATGCATCGAACCCCAGCCCGATCCCAACGTGTTCCCAGGGTTTGTATTCCAAGGCACCGTGGAATTCAAGAATCGAACCCCGGAAGTTGTCGTATTCAAGGTAGAATACCTGGGAGCCTGTTCGGATGAACCACTTGGGGGTCAGGGCAAAATCCATGCGGAGACCCAGCACCGGAAGCGGCGCCGTAAAACTCGCGCTCCCTTCCTTGTCGACAAGACCGGCGGCCTGGATACCAAAGTCCAGGGGCATGACATACAGCCCGATACCGGCGGCCAGATCGACGCGGTCATCCTGAAAAAACGAGTAGCTGTAAGCCAGTTGATAGATATCCATGTCGAAGAAAGCATCTACCGTGCTGCCGGCATTGAGGGTGACCGTGGTTCCGTCATCTTTTTCGATGGTGATGTCCTCGGTGAGCTGGCGGGTTCCGTCCCGCCTGAAGGCAAACCAGGTAAAATCGAGGCGGTGGCGCCTGTTGTCCGTAAAACGCCACAGGGCCCCGGCGCGAAAGACCGTGTTGGTGGTGTCCAGATCCAGCAGTTCCTCAACGTCGATGTCGAGGCCCAACCCGCTGCCGATGCGGAAACTGCTGTCCAACGCCGATACAAATACGCCGAGGTTGGCACCGAATTTTTCCCAGGGCTGTGTCTCCGTCGAGTCACCGGCCAGCGAAATTCCGGGAGACAATAGGAGAAAAACCAGAACCGCAGACAGCAGCGCTTCCTTCCTTAGAGAGAATTTCATTTCTTTTCTCCTCCGCCTTGAATGTGGATCGGTGCAGATTCGCCGCATCCGGGCGATTTGCAGCTCAAATGAACACATGGCGCCTGACGTGCTCAGCGGTCCAGTTGGGTCTGCAATGCTTCGAACATGGGCCGAATGTTCTTCTCCACCTGTCTGTAGCCGATCTTTTTTGCAATGGCTCTTCCGATGGTCATGTTCACTTTTTCGGTAAACGCCTGATTCAGCAGTACCACCAGGGTTCGGTTTCTATGGGGGAGGCAGCCGATCACCACCTGCAAACTGCTCAGCGAATGGGTCAGATAATATCTTCTCTCCGTGATCAGGGCGTAATCGGGTTGGATGTCCAGGACCCAGTGTTTGAGGACGAACAGCGGGCGGTTCGATTCCATCTGCTTTTCCCAGAAAAACTGGTGCAGGAATCCGAAATCCGGGGTTCCAGGAAAGGAAAGCAGACATCGATGATATTCGGGGAATCGTTCCTTTACCAGGCGAAGGGTCTCGGTTGCTCCTGTCAACTCTTCGGACGGATGCACCTGCTTCGATAACCCGATCTGATAGGGTGCCAGCCCTTCCAGTCCATTTTCACGGTAGGACAGGTATCGGTTGAAGAATCTGTCGAACGGCGTCGGACATCGCTGCAGCGGCTTCCGGACCGTCCATGGCTTTGTCTTCTATTTCCCCGGCCTTGCGTTGGATGATGCGAATTTCATCTGCACTGAAATTGAAGTCTTCTCCCGCTTCGATCTTCATCATTTTTTCGACTTCCTGTTTTTCCTCGAGAGTAAAAGCAATTCCAGCGAAGGCTTTCTCGAGTTCATCCCTGGTCGATCCTTCGATGTGGCCGGCCGCTATGGTTCCATGCAAATTTTCGGCACCGGCCTGCCGCTGCAGCGCCTCGACTGTTTTTTCCAGCGGTGCGGAGACGAGCATGGTCATGATCACGTCCAGCTCGCTTCCCATTTCCGTCTCGGGGCGCTCCATCAGGACGATCTTGCCCTGCTCCAGTTCGCCCAGATGCTGTTTCAGGGAAGATTTTTCGATCATCTCGCTGGCGGTCAGAGGCGTTGTAGCAACAGAAGTCCCGATACAAACGATTTGGGCGACGGCGACGGCAAAAGCCCATCCCACGACAATCCGGAAATTTCGGGAAGAAAACCTCATTCTTTCCTCCTTTGCCATTGATTCCGAGCGTTGTAAGGTTAGTGTGGTCGGTTCTCAGTAGGCTGCCATTTGAACGCGACGCCCACGGCAGGCCCGCTGAAGTTCATGTCCTCGATAGTCCTGTCCGATCCCCAACAGAAGGCCTGATGAAGATCGAAATTTTCGATTCATGATGTCTGTAGTCCATGTGACGAATCTCCGGTCGTCACCCCTTGTCTATCTTTCTGTTGAGACGACTCCCGTGCAGTTTGACGACCAGGGGACCGTCAATTGCCCGCATCACATAGGAAACCGGGAGGTTGTGTTCGAGAAGTTGCGTCATTGCCCGCAAGTACTTTCGGATATGGAAAAAAAAATTCTGATATCCTTTGCAGAGATATTGCAGACCCGGCTCGCCATCGTATGTTCTTGCGAAGCGATGCTTGGGGCAGCCACCCCGGCAGGCGGCAAGAACATCGCATTCTCTGCACACTCTCGGCAGGGAGGTTTCTTTGGCAACACCAACGCCCGCATCCAACGATTTGTCCAACATGTCCGCCAACCGATCGGTGAGGATGTTGCCGAGACGGTGCTGAGGGTAGACGCAGTGGTCGCAGGCATAAACGTCGCCGTTGTGTTCCATGGCCAAAGACCTGCCGCATTGCTTCGCATGGATGCATACCGGAGAAGGCTCGCCGAGCCAGGCATTGAGCGCCCACTCGAAGTTCATGACAAAAACGGTGCCCACATCATGCCGGACCCATTCTTCATAGATGGCGATCAGAAAATCCCCGTATTCCTCGGGCACCACTGTCCAGGGAGTCTCCCGGCTCTGCTCTTCTTTCTTGTCCAGCGCCGCCGGGCCAGCCAAACGAAGACCCTGTTTTCTACTGAGGGAATCGGGCAGCCGCTCTACAATCGGCGCAAATTGAATGAACTCGACCCCGTTGCCCTTTAAAAAATGATATACTTCGAGAGGGTATTTTGCCGTTTCCCGGGCAACGCTGGCCAGCACGTTGTAATCGACTTCGTGCTTTTGGAGAAGGTGCAGCCCTTGGAGCACTTTCGCAAAGGTCCCGTTCCCCTTGCGGTCGCGGCGATAGCGGTCATGAATCCCTTTCGGCCCGTCGAGGCTGATTCCCACCATGAAATGGTGCTTCTTCAGAAACTCACACCACTTGTCCGTGAGCAGCGTTCCATTGGTTTGCAGGGAGTTCGTGATGGCCTTCTGTCCTGCAAACGGCTTCTGGAGCTTGACAACCCGCTTGAAAAATTCGATTCCCAGGAGGGTCGGCTCCCCGCCCTGCCAGACGAAGTCTACCGCCGGCGTCGGTTGGGCGGCGATGTATCGGGTGATGAATGTTGAGAGCACCTTATCCGACATTCGGTACTGCTCACCGGAACCGAAAAGGGCCTTCTTCTCGAGGTAAAAGCAATAATCGCAGGCAAGATTGCACACCGGCCCGATGGGCTTGGCAACGACATGAATGCCGGTCCTATTGCCGAGGCCGTTTTTATCTTCGAACTCTTCGCACATTTTGTCGTTTTTCCGTATGGAGCTTCCGACGCGCCAGGGGGCCTGCAGCAACCCGGAGGCATGTGCCGGTGCTATTCGTCCCTTACGAACATGATATCGTAGGTTATTCCATTCACCGCCTGGAAATAGGTTCCGACCAGACGATCGGCACCGTCATCGTAAATCAGATGATACGTGGATCCGGGATAGTTGATGTCACGCAACTCGATAAAAATGGTTAAGAAGCCGTTATCGCGGGCAAGCTCCGCATGGGCGACATGGATCGGCTTGGGGTTGTAGTATACGGCCTCCAGCGTGCCTTCTGCTTGGCCCCCATTGAGTTCGAGGACATAACCGCCATCCGGCCGTATCCAGCGCCCCATGAATACCTGGCTATCTTTCGCTGCAACAGATTTAGACGAAACAGAATCTTCAGCGACTGCACAAGACAGCCTCCCAAATCCGCAGACAATCAAAGCAGATAAAATGACCGCGCTGATTCGTTTCGTTTTGTAAAGCAAACGACTCTTCACATTCCCGATCTTCCTGTGCCCATTCTGCAATTTCATTTTCCCATACCACCATGTGTGATTCGTCTGCGACCGTCTTGTCGCGGCCTTGATATCGAATTTTGATAAAATCGTAAAAAGTGCCCGAAGCGTCATTCCGGGCTTGACCCGGAATCCAGAACCTATCGAAATCACTGGATTCCGGATCTCGCTCCGCTCGTCCGGAATGACGAATAGGGGCCGATTCGGACTTTTTACGAACGAATCAATTTGGGCCGCTCAAGGTTTTTCGATATCAATCGCCACCATTTTTAGTCCGCCATTGCCTTTTTGAAGGCGAACGCCCGGCGAACCTTGTGTTCCTCGGCCTTTTCCGCTTTTTCCATCGGTTTTACTTCAACGGTGACCTTGTGGATCCTTCCGGTAAATTTGGATGCACGCTCGGAACCGATGGACTCGACCACCGGCGTCGCAAGATCGATACCCACGTCGGCCGTTTCGTCCGCCGAAAAAATCATCGGCTGGGTGTGGGCAATTCTTCCTTCCGCCACCTTTTTGCCGTCGACAGAAAGGGTTCCCAGGCCGCCTTTGGCCAACCCGCCGCCGTCATAGGCGAAGTCGAACTTGACGGTGTGTTTCCCGGGTGTGAGCCTGTTTTTGGCAGCCACGGTGAACCGCTGCAGGCCCAGGAAATTATAGTCATAGGCCGGCACACCGCCCTTGACATACAGGGCCCAGCCGCCGAATCGGCCGCCCTGCACGATAATGGCGCCGTTGCCGCCGTCTTCCGGCACGTCAATTTCCGCAGTAATGATCTTAGACTTGTTCTTGATGTTCAGGAAAACATTTTCGCTCATACCGGTCATGCCTTCGGCCAGCGTCAGCGATGTGCGGCCCGCCATCAGATCGGGGCGCCCGACTAGTTCTGCGTTTACACGTTCGAAAACCCGATCGTCGATGGGCAGCGCATAGTTCTTCTCGGCCTCTTTTATGAACAGAGCCTGCATTTCGGCAAGTTTCTCCGGGTGCTTTGTCGACAAATCGTTTACCAGGCTGAAATCTGAGCGCATATCATAAAGCTCCCAGATATCTTCAGTAAGCCCCCGGCGCGGTTTTGGCTCCCAAGGCGCCCGGTGAATGGTTCGTGCAAACCAGCCGTCATGGTAGATTGCCCGGTTGCCAAACATCTCAAAATACTGGGTGACATGCCGATCCTTGGCAGTGGCGTCGTCAAACGTATACACCATGCTGGTCCCGTCCATGGGCCGCTGTTTGACGCCGTTGACCACTTTGGGTTCCGGCAGGCCGGCCGCCTCGAGAATGGTGGGCGCCACATCGATTACATGGTGGAACTGGCTGCGGATCTCGCCTTTGGACTTGATCCGTTTGGGCCAGAAAACAGCCGTGCCCACCTTGGTGCCGCCGGGGTCCGAGGCCACCTGCTTGGTCCACTGGTAGGGAGTGTCCAAGGCCACGGCCCAGCCGGCGGCCATGTGCGGGTAGGTTTCCGGCCCGCCCCACTTGTCCATGACCTTGAGCATATCTTCCACTTTTTCCTGGACACCGTTAAAATACGTCATCTCGCTGAACATGCCGTTGGCCCCGCCTTCGGCGCTGGTGCCGTTGTCGCCGTAAACAAGGAAAATCAGGGTGTTGTCCAGCTGGCCGGTTTCCTCGATGGCGTCGATCACCCGGCCGACCGCGTGGTCGGTCATGTCAACGAAAGCGGCGAACACCTCAAACTGGTGGGCATAAAGCCTTTTCTGGTCTGGGCTCAAGGTGTCCCAGTCCGGAATGGCCTTGGGCTTGGGAGCCAATCCGGTGCCTTTCGGCACGATACCCAGCGCAATCTGCCGCGCAAGGATTTCCTCCCGCAGCTTGTCCCAGCCCTTTTCGAACTTGCCCTTCCATTTTGCGATCCATTCCTTGGGAACATGGTGCGGCGCGTGGGTGGCGCCGGGCGCGTAATAGATAAAAAACGGCTTATCCGGCGTCAGGGCCTTCTGATATTTGAGCCACGCAACCGTCTGATCGGTCATATCCGTTAAAAAATGATAGTTCGGGTCTTCGGGAAGTTCCACCTGATGGACACCGTCATAGATGAACGGCGCCCACTGGTTGGTCTCCCCGCCGAGAAATCCGTAGAATTTGTCAAACCCCTGGTGGATCGGCCAGCGGTCAAGGGGACCGGCGATGCTTGCTTCCCAGGCGGCGGTTTCATGCCACTTGCCGAATGCGGCGGTGCTGTAACCGTTTAGACGCAGAATTTCCGCAACAGGCGCCACATTGTTCGGGATCTGACCGGTATTGCCGGGAAAGGCGGTGCCGGTTTCAATGATCGCGCCCATGTTGTTGACATGGTGGTTGCGCCCGCTCTTGATCGCGGCCCGCGTGGGGGAGGACACGGCCGTGGTGTGGAAATTGTTGAATTTCAGCCCCTGGCCGGCGATCTTGTCAAACGTTTCGGTCGGCACCGGCCCGCCAAACGCGCTGGTGCCGGCAAACCCGAGGTCGTCGATGAGCACCACCAGGACGTTGGGCGCACCCTCCGGGGCCTTGATCTGGAATCGTTCCGGCGGGACGGCGTTTCGCACATCGAGAACCGTGCTTTGCGGATAATTCGGATAAGGGATCGGAAGTTCTGTCCGATCCATCCCTGCATCCGCAGCCGCCGTGGCCGCACAGGCCGCGCCCAGGGTGAGGCCGAGCATGCTTTGAACCGTTTTTCTTTTCATCGAAATTTTCCTCTCTTTACAGCGGATGAGCAGCAATCCCAACACCGTCAGAACGGCGGCAGGGCCTGGTTTTTCCATGAGCACTGCCGCCGTCCCAATGGGGCGGACGCATCCGGGGCTATTTTTTTTCCACCGAAATAGCGACCATTTCGGTCACCAAAAACACCACTTTCTCGCCGACTTTATACCGACTCAAGTCGACGTCGTCTCGGACTGGAAAAACCTTTGAGGTGCCGTTTGCAAAGCGCAGCGTAGCGGTTCTGCTTGCCGGGTCGATTTTTTCGACTGTCGCGGTGACCTGTGTCACCTGGGCTGCCACGCCGCCCGGTTTTGCTCCCTTGGGAGCGAGGACCACAGCGGCTTCTGCCCCGTCGGCCCCGGTGCTTCCCTCCTTGTCGATGAACACCACCAACGCCTCGGTCACGGTGGCCTTGACGAGGTCGCCGACGCGGACCTGGTCGAAGTTGACGGCTTCCGGTCCCACCGTGACGGTGTATGTCTCCCCGTCCGGTGCCAGCAACGCGACCTCCCGGTCGGCCTTCTTGATCGCAGTCACCCGAGCGCTGATCTCGACGGTGTTGACGACGGTTCCGCCTGCCACGCCCTCCTGGTAGGCGACGCCGCCTCCTGTTTTGGGGGCCGGCGGCGGCGCTGTCGTAGCGCAGGCAGCGACATTCAGCAGGAGGACCCCCACCAGCGCCAGTCTAAGTGACGTCATCGTCGGGACGGTTTTCTTGGGAAATGGTTGTTTTTTCATTGGACTTCTCCTTTCTGGTGTCTTCGTGTTTAGATATGACCGTATAGTCTCTGATTTTTGGCGATGTGCCGGTTCCGGTTTAGCGTGAACCATTTCACCGGGGCTGCCATCCCGTTCATCATTATTCTTTGATGGTTTCCGGCAGGGGGGATAAGAACATCCGGATCAACCCGCCTTCGCCCAGCCTTCGCCGCACGACGCTCAAGGCGTTGTAGCCCAGCAATGCGCTGGACAGAACGATCGTGTTGGCCCACACCTGGTAAACCTCCGCCTCCAGCAGCAGGTGCCGCAGCGCTGGACCAAAGCCGCCGTAATCGTGCCGCGCTTCGAATCCCTTTTCGAGGGCCAGCACCAGGGCGACGCCCACGGAATACAGAACGGTTCTCAGAAGAATGTCGACCCAGACAGGTTGCTTGCGGATCCACGCCCCCAATGGAACATGTTCCAGCACGAGCACGACCTTGGCGAGAATCAATGCCCCGACCAGCGCCATTGACAGGCCCCGAAATTCGATTCGGTACTCCGCCAAAATGAGTTCCTTGAGAACCGCAAACACCCCGATCCAGACGGCAAAATAGAGCGTCGCAAGCCCCATTGCCTTGATTTCGTCTGCCAATTTTTCTCGGACACTCACTGTTCGTTCCCCGCTACCATCTGAAGGTGACCCCGACGGCGGGCTCGTTGAAGTTGATGTCCCTTATCGCACTGTCTGAATCCAGGCCGAAATAAAGGTTGGGAAACCAACCGTAGATGCCGAGACCGAACTGCCAGGAATCCGTTTGCCTCGAACCCCCATGGGCGAGCGCGCCGGTGGGCATCAGAACCAGCCTCGCAACGGCCAGACTCAGCGCAAAACAAAGGGCCCTGATCTGTTTGACTCGTTTCATGGGAAACTTCCTTTCGGTTCACTTCATACCGCTTCTGGACCTGCGTCATCTTCGGCCGTGATCCTTCCAGTTATGGTTCCGTCAGAGGGACGGTTGCGATTGGGGCGCTGCAAGGGTGGCGCTTTTGGATGCGAGCACCGACAGCAGTTCGATCCAGGATTTGACATCCCGATCCACTTCTTCATTTTGAAACTGATCGGCCAGCTCTTCGATCTGGATGCCGCTCTTTTGGAACCGGGCCAGAACGGATTCAAAGTCGCCGCCGTCTGCGGGTATCGGCAAACAAGGCTCGCCCGGTTCGAAAAATTTCTCCAGAGCGCCTTCGGGCATCTTGTGAATCGTCATCGGAGCTGCAAGGCCCACGGCGTAACTCGGGGCGCGTCCATTTGAGGCGGCGGCTCCAGATCCTGCCCATAATAGACGATGGGGCCTTGCACCGGCATGGAAGGCGCGCTCCCAGCGCGGTGAATGGAGTAGTTCACGGCAGGCCTTGTAGGTGCTTCTGGCAACAGCGATCCCGAGCTGGTTGTCAAGCCCGTCCGGCGCCCTGCCGGCGACGGCGGCATCCCATCGACCGACAGACAGCGAGGCGATAGAGGCGATACCGGGGCTGAGGCCGGCGTCGATGCGCCGCTCGGTGCCGCGCAGGAACGCCTCTGCCGCCGCCAGGTAGTGCTCGCGGGAGAACAGAAGTCCCACGTTGACCGGCACACCGGCTTCGATGGCCTCCTCGACGGCGGGAATGCAGACCCGGGAGCCGGGAATCGTGACCAGGAAATTGGGTCGCCCGGCCCGCCGGTGCAAGTCCTTGGCCGCAGCCAGGACTCTTCCCGCGTCGTGGGCGATGAGCGGGGAGACGCCGATCACCGCCCAGCCGTCCACGCCGTCGGTCCTGTCGTGGATCGGCCGCAAAAGATCGGCGGCATACCGGAGATCCTCCAGGGCAAGGTCGAACAGCAGATCTTCGCCCACCATTTCTTTCTTGAGCTTTTTACCGATGGCGGCATCGTAGGATGGGCTGCTTCGGATGGCCGGTATAAAAAGCACCGGATCGAAGATCACGCCCGTTACCGCCCACTCTTCGATGGCCTGTTTGACCCGACCCCCGTCGAGCATGTCGCGGGTGATGCCTTCCAGCCAAAGACTCTGCCCCAGTTCGTGAAACGGTTGGGTTGCGTTCATTTTCCGCCCGGCAGACGCCGCCGATGGCCGCGCCTCCTCTTTTCAATTCGATCAAAGATAGAAGCGCCGAAGCCTCTATTCGGTTTGTAGATAGTCAAATAGCGTGCCGGAGGGGGCGGGGGGGGAGATATAAAGCTAATTTTTTGAAAATATTACCCTATTGGCTGAATTCCGGAGCAGGAAAAGAAAAGGTGCGATCGGCAGGCCCTCAAAATATTGCGGTTCCGCAATATATTGAGAGTATGGTTTGGCGGTGTCTTTGATGAACTGGATCCCGGCTCGCGTCATACTTCACGGAGCTTGGCCGGGATGATGGATGAAGGCACAGCCCCGAAGGGGGGGGTAGAAACCTCTTCTATCTTATCGGCCGCCGGATGCCCAGCTTCTTGATCCGGAACCGGAGGGTGCTCGGGTTGAGCTTCAGGATCGCCGCAGCCCCGGAGGACCCTTCTATCCTCCAGCCGGTTTCGCGAAGCGCTCTTAAGATGTGGTCGCGCTCGGCTCCGGATAGATCCTTCAACGGTTCGCTTTTCATGGGCCCCGAACCGACGGGCTTCAGTTCACAAGCCAGCGCAAGGGACGGTCCGGAGGATACGATCACGCTGCGTTCGATCACGTGTTCCAGTTCCCGCACGTTGCCCGGCCAATCGTACTGCATGAGTTCGGAGATCATGGAGTTGGGAATGTGGTCGATCTGACGGCTCATTTTCCGGGCGCATCTTTTCGTAAAATGCCGTGCCAGCAGTGGAATGTCCTCTGCCCGCTGCCGGAGGGGGGGAATGGCAATGGGAAAGACGTAGAGCCGGTAGAACAGGTCCTCCCGGAAACGTCCGCTGCGGACCTCCTGGCGCAGGTCCCGGCTGGTGGCGGCGATCATCCGGACATCGACCTTGATCGTTTTTGCGCTGCCGAGCCTCTCGAACTCCCCTTCCTGAAGAACCCGCAAAAGCTTCGACTGAAGTTCCAGCGGCATTTCTCCGATTTCGTCCAGGAAGATCGTTCCTTTGTCGGCCACTTCGAAACGGCCCGCTTGCCGCGCGTGGGCGCCGGTAAAGGCCCCCTTTTCCCGTCCGAACAGCTCGCTCTCGATGAGGTTTTGCGGCAGGGCAGCGCAGTTTACCGTGACCAGCGGACGGCCCTTTCGATGGCTTGCCTGGTGGATGGCATTGGCGATCAGTCCCTTGCCGGTGCCGGTCTCGCCGAGAATCAGTACCGTGGCATCGGTGCCGGCGACCTGGTCCACCTGTGCCATAACCTGCTTCATGGCCTTGTCTTGGGCGATGATGCCTTCGTGCCCTTTTTCAAGCTCGATTTCATCGCGCAGGTAGAGGTTTTCCTGCTCCAGTTGGTCCTTCAAACGCCGGATTTCCGCCAGTTGGTCTTTGAGCCGGGTCTCCATTTCCTTGCGCTCGGTGATGTCGACGGTCGCCCCCATTACCCTTTCAGGTTGCTCCGGTGTGCCGGGAAAGGACCTTCCCCGTGCGACGACCCAGCGGACCCTTCCATCGGGCAGTAGGATCCTGTATTCGAATATGACCAACTCGCGGCTCCGAAGGCACAGGTCGAGGGTTTCTCTTGCACTATTGCGGTCCTCCGGGTGCACCGTTTCCAAAAATCGATCGAAGCTCAATTCTTCGTCGGGCGAAAACCGGAAAATTTCTCGCAGCTTGGGCGTGGCCCAAAGTCGGCCCATATCGGGATAGATGACCCAAAGCCCGGCCTCGGCCGCCGAAGCTGCCAGATTCAGCTGCTCCTCGCTGTCGCGCAGGGCCTGCTCGAATTTGCGCCGCTCCAATGCATTGACGAAAATCTCGCCAAGCAGCTGCAGGCGGGGGATGAACGCCTTGGGCCATGCCCGTTCTTTTTCCACGGAATTGATCGCAATGACATAGACGACCCTCTCCCCGGTAAAAACCGGAATGACAAGGTTGGATCGTATTCCCCAATCCCTCCAGGTTTCCTTGTCCACCCGGGCCTCATCGGGTATCTCTGCCACCCTGGCAAATGCCACGATTTGGCCTTTGTCCGCCAACTGTTTAAATGCCCATGGATTGATCGAGCGGGGCATTACCGTACCGATGGGAATCGGAGAGGTGTTTTCCGAATAGACGGCGTGAGTGATTTCCCAGGCGTCTTGATCCGGCAGGATGTGGAGAAGCCCGCACCGGTCGACCTGGAAAAATTCCAGCACTCTTTTCAGCGCCCGCTCGATTTGCTCGTCGAGTTGCCTTGAAGGCACATGGATGAACCGTGCCGACAGATCGGAAATCATCTGCTCGAACCGCAGCCGATCACCAATTCCAGCGTCGTTTTTCACCGGGTCTTGAGTGCCTTTTTTCACTGTTCCTTCCCCACTGTCGGTGAATATCATCAAAACGCCCATAAAAAAAGGATACGATCCGGCAGATCGTTTCCCGTTAACAGGTATAGCTTGAATGTATATTCCCTAATAATAGGAACGCAGACGAATGGCGCCAGTGCTCGGTCACGAGGTTTAAGGCGTCAGATAGTAGGACAGAACCGGCTTTCCTCGGCTAATTCAGATCAGGATTGCTGCTGAGCGCAAGGCTTTTGGCTATCGGTCCAAGACCAAGAGGGGCAAATTCACCGCCCTTACCGTCCATCTTCCGATTCGACGCCTGGAAGTTAGCGCAGAATTCTGCGGGACCTATTTGCTGGGTCGAGAAAAAGCTGAAAATTCATCGTCCGGACCGTCCGGATCGTCCTGGAAAGGGCAGGGAAGGGGGGCCATTTCTTGGGGTAAATTTGGGGTAAAATTGTTTTATTTTGGCTGGACTTTTTGGATTTATTGAAGAAATTGGACTTCAGTTGAACATGTTCCAACCGGCCGAAAAACAAAGGAAAAGTTAGCATATCAAGGGGTTGGGCCGAATCAGAAAGCGCTGATTCGATTCCCGCCCCAGGCACCATTTTCCCATATAGCCTCAATATACTCCACGCCTTTCTGTTCTCCCCTTGTAGGGCGCAACCGCGGCGCCCATCGCTTAGACTTCCAAATTAAAGGATGTGCGGCAAAAGCTGTTGATCATGCCGTTCAGTCTGCAAATTGCCAGCAGGCCTTTTGGTATTGTAATCAGCGGTTGACGTATAATGGATGCCGTGGTGAAAGGGAGGGGCAATACAGCATCCGGATCAACCAGCAGTACCGGATCTGTTTCAAATGGGAGAAAGGCCATGCCTACGAAATCGAAATCGTCGATTACCACTAGTCGGGACGCGAGACGACGCCTGCCGAAAGAGCGGCCGCCGACGCACCCGGGCGAAATGCTGCTGGAGGAGTTCTTAAAGCCTCTATGGATATCCCAGAGCGCCTTTGCGATTCGCCTCGGTGTTTCCTATCCGAGACTGAACGAAATCGTGCGGGGGCGTCGCTCTGTCACCCCTGATACCGCCCTGCGACTGGCTCGGGTTCTTGGAATGCCGGCTGAATTCTGGCTCGGGCTGCAGCAAGATTGGGATCTTTGGCATGCGATGAACGGCCCGAGTGCCGACGAAATTTCCCGACTCGAGCCCATCTCTATCCAAGGGTAGCCCTGAATTGAAAATTCATCGCCCGGACCGTCCGGAAAGGGCAGGGAAGGGGAGTCAATTCTTGGGGTAAATTTGGGGTAAAATTGTTTTGTTTTGGCTGGATTTTTTGGATATATTGAAGAAATTGAACTTCTGCTAAACATGCTCAAAACGGCCGAAAAATAAAGAAAAAGCTAGCATATCAAGGGGTTAGGCCGAATCGGAAAGCACTGATTCGATTCCCGCCCCAGGCACCACCTTTCATAGGAAATTATAAAGCAATAGAATGTCCCCTCTGCTCCCACGAAATGGTAGAACCTATGAATAGAGCGACCGTTTTCTTGCAAATGGCTGTCTTTCTGGTGGCCTTGGCCGGCTGCGCCACCTTGCCCACCGACTTTGAGCGGCCGCCGTCTTACGCGTTTGTCGATACCCGGGAGACCGACATCGGCAGGACGGTTGCCCCCGAGTTGGCTGCCCATCCGGGCAAATCCGGATTTCATTTGCTCTCCAGCGGGCTGGACGCCTTCGTGGCCCGGGCGGTTCTGGCCCATTTTGCCGAGCGCAGCCTCGATGTACAGTACTACCTGTACCACGACGATCTGGTGGGACGGCTTTTCACCCACCAGCTGCTCAAGGCGGCCGACCGGGGGGTTCGGGTGCGCTTGCTGGTGGACGACATGGACATGGGGGGCCGGGATCTGGGCGCGGCGGCCCTGGACGCGCATCCCCACATCGAGGTCCGGATCTTCAACCCGTTCAGCCGCAACGTGGGCAGGGCCTCCCAGTTCATCACCCGCCTGGGATCGGTCACCCGGCGCATGCACAACAAATCCTTCACCGTCGACAACCAGGCGACCATTTTAGGCGGCCGGAACATCGGCAACGAATACTTCGAGGCGGACCCGGACCTGGCCTTCGGCGACTTGGATGTCATCGGAATCGGGCCGGTGGCCCGGAAGGTTTCGGCTTCCTTCGACAATTACTGGAACAGCCCGTCGGCGTATCCGGTCGCCGTCCTGCAGGGCAAACCAATCCCTGACATGGCGATCGACCGGCTGCGGGAGGTGCTGGAGAAATTTGTCGGCGAGCAGGAGGGTTCGCCCTACCTCCAGGCCCTTGAAAATTCGTCTTTGGCCAAAAGGCTCCGGGCCGATGAAGTGGTCTTTCACTGGGGGGAGGCCGAGGTCATTTACGACTTGCCGGAAAAGATCCAGCACAGCTTTGACAAGACCGAATATCACCTCTCCCCGAAGCTGATTCCCTACCTGAAAAACATCGAAGAAGAGCTTGTCATCTTCTCCCCGTATTTCGTGCCGGGAAAAGAGGGGACCGCCTTTCTCTCCGACATGGCCCGGCGAGGCGTCCGCGTGCGGATCCTCACCAATTCGCTGGCCTCCAACGACGTGGCGATCGTCCACGCCGGTTACGCCAAATACCGAAAAGACCTGCTCCGGGCGGGCGTCGAGCTCTTCGAGATGAACAAGAAGCTCAGCTCCGAGGAGCGGAAAGAAAAAAAAGGCATGGGCGGCTCTTCCAAGGCCAGCCTGCACGCCAAGTCCTTTGTCTTCGACCGGCGGCAGGTGTTTATCGGATCGCTCAACCTCGATCCCCGGGCCTGGGTGCACAACACCGAGATCGGCGTCGTGTTCGACCAGCCGGAGATCGCAGCGGGCATGAGCGACTGGGTGGACCGCAATATCGACAAGATCGCCTTTCGACTGGAATTGGCCGGCCCGGAAAAGGGGCCGGAGAAGATTCGCTGGCACGGTCGGGTCGACGGGGAGGAAAAGACCTTCGACACCGACCCCTATACCGGCTTCTGGCAGCGCCTGGGGATCGGTTTCCTGGGTCTGCTGCCCATCGAATCCCAGTTGTAGATTGAGATCACAGACGACAGCGAGTAGCCTTGCCGCAGGCGCGGCGTTCAGGTTCAGGGTTCAGCACGCAGGTTGGGCTGAGGGCAGCGAAGCCCAACAATCGCAATAACCCGGCGGTCGGGGAATTTTGGGGACCAGGCCACAACCGTTGGGCTTCACAAATTCAGCCCAACCTGCGCGCTTCAGCCGAGGGCTTTGACCTTCAAACCGAAAGAGCATTCGCCAATTGTCGCTTACCGACGCCGCTGATTCGATTCCCGCCCCAGGCACCACCTTTCATTACTTTGGCAGCCGCTTGAACATTTGTGTCACGGCATAGCCCAACCGCGCCTTGGCCGTCTTGGCATCGGGATTTTCCTGGACTTCCCCGGTGGCCACACCGACCCAGATCACAAAGCCGGATTGGCTGTCGATCAGCACGGTGACGATCCCGCCTTGCGGCACGTTTTTTACCACATCCATTTTGGTTTTGGGATCGACCTTCAGCCCCAGGGCCTCCATGTCGATTCCTGCCGCATAGGCGACCACCAGATCCGGATCGGTCGTGGTCTCCGACATGCCGCGTTTGCGCAGTTCGTTGTCGATCAGAAACATGATTTCCGCATCGGCATCGAAGGACGGCGGCTCCCACTGACCCCGGGGGTCATTGACAATGGCAGCGGCCCCCAGCCAGGCATAGGTCTTGTAAGCGCTGAAATTCGCCTTGGGGTCGGCCTGGGCATCGATCTGAATATCCTTTGTCGGAATGGTGGCGCAGCCGGCGAAAAGGCCCACCAGGATGAGCACTATCCACAGATTTCTTCTAAACATGATCGTTTCCTTTCGATTGGAGGCGTTTATTGGCGCTGTAACGGCAGCAAGAACACGGCCGAGTCGAACATGGACGATCTCACATCTCTTGCTGCCCCGTTATTTGAACAACGACATCGTTATCGCGGAACTTCCGTTTCTCACCAACATCGGGCTTCCATGAGAACCACCGGGGTTCTCATGGTCACCCTCCGCGTTGATCCATCAGCCGCCGGAAGTATCGGCGAGCTGTTCCTGCTGGAACGGCTTTTCCTCGGGCGTTAAATCCCTGGCACCGGTGCCGGGCATGATTTCAAAACCAAGATCAAAATGCACCAGCATGGTTTTCAACTGTTCATATACCTCACGGTTGCCCTCCAGTTTTGCCTTTCTTGACTTTATCTGCTCGTCAAAACTGAGGGCCCCCATCATCGTCTTTTCCAGATCGGAGCGATTGATGGTAATGGTCAAGTCAGCGTCCTTTGCCTGGAATCCTTCTATATTGGTCAGGGTCGCATTGCTCAGCTCGACGACGAATTTCTCGTCGTTATCCGGCGTCACCAGGTTGATCTTGAAATCATGGCCTTCTGCCTTGCTGCTGTCCATGCGAATCCCAAGAAAGTCCAGCCACAACTCCGTGGACATGGCTTGTATCATGTCCGGACCAGAGGTCTTCGGCGTATCTCCTTCGGGAATCCCGGAACGCAGTTCCAGGGCCGCAGCGAGGAAACTGTTGCGCACACTGGGGCTTTCCTTTTGGTAGCCGATCTGCTCGAACACATCGGCAAGCAGGTCCTTGGCCTCCTGGTTTTTGGGCTCGGCGTAAACCAGTTTGTTGAGGATTTCCTGGGCCAGGCGGTATTTGCCTTGATCATAGAGGGCCTTGCCTTTGGCCAGAATCGGCTTTGCACCGCCCATCATCTCCACATACAGGGGCGCTGAATCCTCGGGCGAAAGGGGGATCAGTGTGGTCGGATTGGCGTCCCAATACCCCAGGTACCGGTTGATCACAGCCCGGCTGTTATGCTCGACCGATCCATGGTAGCTTCGCGCGGCCCATTGTTGCTGAAGACTTTTGGGCACATCGTAGACATTGTGTATCTGGTTGATGGTCACGCCCTGGTTGGCCAGATGCAGGACACCGTTGTTGAGGTTGGCGTAAGTGTCGCGCTGCGCCCGCATCACCTCCAGCACCCGCTCATTGCCCCAGCGGGGCCAGCTGTGCGAGGCAAACATCACCTCGGCCTCGTTGCCAAAGAGGTAGATGGCCTTGTTGATCTGCTTGGACCATTCCAATGCATCGCGCACCAGCGCACCGCGCAGAGTATAGATGTTATGGATTGTGCCGACGATGTTTTCCGCCGCCCAAAACGCCTTTAAATCCGGAAAATAGGTGTTCATCTCGGCGGGCGCCTCGGTACCCGGGGTGTTCTGGAAGATCATCCGGATACCATCCACGGTCATTTCCTCGATATCCTTTTCGATAACCCGGGTCGGCGGGATAAGACCGGTGTTGCCGGCAGCGGTATTCTTGCCGATGGACTGGTCCACATGGCCGAAAGGACTGCGGGGCAGCAGAACGCCATACTGGTAAAACATGCGCCGGTTCATGGCGTTGCCGGCGTAGACATTTTCCGAAACCGCGCTTTCCATAAAACCGATAGGCGCGATAATGGGCACCTTGCCGCTTTCGACATCCTTTATATCGACAACGCCGCGCACACCGCCGAAATGGTCGGCATGGGAATGCGAGTACACCACGGCAACCACAGGCCTCTTGCCCAGCTTTTCGTTGATCAGTTTCAATGCTGCTGCGGCCGTTTCCTTGGCGGTCAGCGGGTCGAAAACGATCCAACCGGTTTTGCCTTTGATGAAGCTGATGTTGGCGAGATCGAAACCGCGCACCTGGTAGATGCCGGGAATGACTTCATAGAGGCCGTAATTCATGTTCAAAATGGCCTGGCGCTGCAGCGAGGGATGGATGCTGTCGAACTCCTGTCCATCGAGCAGCCACTCGTAGCTGCCCATGTCCCAGGCGACATGACCTGCTTCAGCCTTGATCTGTTTGTAGTCGGGAGCTGCAATAAATCCCTTTTGATGTTCCTCGAAATCCCGTTTGTCTTCGAAGGGCAGGGATTGCCGCCACTTGTTCTGCGATTCCACGGTAAATTTCGACGGCATCTTGCCTCTGGGGTGGAAGTGTTTCGTTGGATCTGCCGTAACCACCCCGCCGCCGCCAGCGGCATAAGCCGCCCCGGCAAGCAACCAGATCAGGGCAAAGATACCCATACAAATGGCATGGATATTTTTTTTCTTCATGTCCTTCTCCCATTCAACAGATTGTTGTTTGTTTCCGCCAACCTTTTTTTCCTATTTCCGCTTCGATGGTCCAGTGGACGGCGTCTAAAAGGGCCTGGTCGTCGATGGGCTTGGCGAAAAAGGCCTTGGCACCCAATCGGTGGGCCCGCTCCCGGTTTGCGCTGGTGCTGTAGCCAGTCACCACGACGACCGGCGGGGCGTTGCCTTCGGCCTGCAGCCGCTTTAGCAGATCGAACCCCGTCAGGCCCGGCATGAACAGATCCGCGATGATGCAGTCGCAAGCCGCCCTGTCCCGGCTTTCCATGAAGGCCTCGACAGAGGGGAAAACCACCGCCTCGAAACCGGCAGACGCCAGCAGCAGGCGAAATGCCCGCCGAACAGAGGCATCGTCATCAATGACGGCGACCTTTGACACGCGTTACCGCCACCGGGATATGGGAACGTGATTATCCATGGGAATAAAATAGAAACGCACTGAGGGGCTGTCGATAACACTTTGGTTTTACTGCCTGCAAGAAACGGCAGGGCGACCATCAGGACCGAAGGAGGGGTTCGGGATCTGTGGGGTTGTGCCGCGGTCAAGGAACGGGGGCGATGCCGGCCTTCTCAGCCAGGGGGACCAGGTCGGCGAGCGACTTTAATTCAATAAAACCTGCTGCAATTGGGTTTTGCTGGCCATCACCACTGGAAGGGATCGGTCGAATCGGGTTTCGACACGGATATGGCGGTTGATGGCCTCGCCCTGGAAAACGGCCGCGATCTCCGCTTCCATATCGTTGACGTCAAGCAGTTCTCTATCGGCGGACCCTTTCTTTAACATGTTTCGCACGCCGAGGGATCCCGCTATTTCCCCCAGGCGCGCCGAACAATCGATCCGCAGCAATTCCCGGCAGCGGCTTTCCGCACCCATTCAAAAAAAACACGGTGCGATCTGGATTTTTTCAAAATCGACCGTCAAGATGACAGATAAGAGGCGCAGACAATTTATTGAATTTTCACTGGAATCAAGATTTCGTTTCTTCTCATAAACCATGGCATAAAGGGTGGATTGTATCGCGCCCACACCGGCGCACCGACAATTTCCCAGCCCTTTGTGGATATCCAGTCCATGAGTTTGGTTTCATGTTCCATATATCGTTTTTTCCCCCAAGTCCCCGAATAGCGAATAACCGCGACCGTTTTTTCTTTCTCCTCCCTCAACGCAATCCGCTCGTCATCCGGAATTGGCAGCGTCTCCATCGAATAAGCTGATGGCATCATGAATGCGATTCGCCACCGACCTTTTTCCTGTGCTTGGCTGACTGGCGCAGTCATGGCAATCTTTTCGGATGCCGGCTTCTGGCTGACGGGCGCAGTCATTGAGATGGATTCCTTTTTTCTGTTTTTTCCCCCAATGTAATCCGCCAAACGTCGAAAGCCTTTACTTCCGACCGCTTCGAAGTCACCTTCCACGTAGGTCTCTGCCACAATATACGATGAATATTGGCGTAATTCGAAGTTGCCTTCGGTTGCAATCACCTTATGGGGAGGCTTTTCTATTGCCATGGCTTGCGGTCCCATTGAAATCATTGAAGCTGCCATAATAATGCATAGGAACGTCGTATTCTGAAACTTGTAGTTCATAACAGTTATCCATGGTTGGAATAATCTTAACAAAGGGCTATGCCTCAACTCAAAATGAAGGCATTTTACAGAATTGTATACTATAATCGAATACTGCTGGTTCAGGATAGTCCGCTGCTGGCGAACCAATTAAAATTGATATCCCATGGTTAAAAATCCATAATTGAACCAGCTGAAATTGTAGACATCATCACTATCGACGCCACCTTCCAGCATCCGGTAACCGCCTCCAACGCTCCAGCGATCTGTCAGATCGTAACGCAATTTTACCGCCAGATCCAATGCCCGGCCGGGCCCGCCGGCAAGTCCTTCAAAATCGAAAATGGCTGCCCATCGTCTGGCAAAGGCCCATTCTGCTGAAAAGTTTAGCAGGGGGGCAACGCCTAAATTACTATCAGACGCTTTTTGGCCAGCCTGCTCGAGTTCTATTTTGGCATCACGTACCAGAAGCGTAGCGCCGGCATGCATGCGCCATGAACTCTTGGTAAGAAATAAGTAGCGGTAGGAAACCCGATACGTATCAAATTTGTATTTGCCCTCGGTTGGAGTGCCGGGGGAAAATGTTGTGCCCGCAAATGAGACCGGTTGATTCAACGTGCCGGTGCCATCAAACCTCAGCGGCGCCACCTCTAACCGCAATCCGTGACGTTCTAAAAAATTCCAGTCAAAGGTGAATCGACCAGCAGCATAGGGTCCGCTTCCGGCCAAATCCGTAAACGAAAACTCCGTTCCGGTGTTTCCAGGGATTCGCACATCGTTTCTGGCCTGCCAGACCGGCCCCCCTTCCAGTTCGAAGCGAAAACGATTCGAGTCTTTTTGTTCAGCCGCCGAGGTCGGAAACGCCAATAACAGCGAAAATAGGAAACTCAGGCAGAAAGCAAACTTCTTCGATGGACTGGACATATTTTTCCTCCAATGGCAGAAGTTCATATAAAACCGAAAGAAAAGTCGGCGATAGAATCGAACCTCTGCAGAAGTGTCATTCAGTGTTCAGGCGCTGTAATAGATCCTTTCCCATAGCACGCGCAACAGGATACTGCAGCACCTTTTCGGCAGTCCTTTTCGCATCTGAAAGCTGTTTTCTTTGAAGTTAATACACAGCGCAATCAATGACGGCGACTTTTGGCACGCGCTACCGCCACCAGGATATGTGGACCTGATTGTCCATGGGGATAAGCTAGAAAAATGTTGAGGGGCTGTCGATAACACTTTGGTTCTACTGCCTGCAAGAAACGGCAGGGCGACCATCAGGACCGATGGAGGGTTTCGGGCCCTGTGGGGTTGTGCCGTGGTCACGGAGCGGGGGTGATGCCGGCCTTCTCGGCCAGGCGGACCAGGTCGGCGAGCGACGCCACTTCAAGTTTTTTCATGATGCGGCCGCGGTGGATTTTGACGGTCTGCTCGGCGATGCCCAGCTCGTAGGCGATCTGCTTGTTCAGGCGGCCGGAAATGACATGGCGCAGCACGTCATGTTCTCTGGGGGAAAGCGTTTCGATGCGTCGGGAGGCGTTGTCCAGCGCTTCGGATCTCTGCCGCGCCTGTCGGCATTTTTCAAGGGCCATCTCGATGGCGGCGATCAGTTCCTCGTCGTCGAAGGGCTTGGCCAAAAAATCGACCGCGCCCTTCTTCATGGCGCCGACCCCCATGGGCAGATCCCCGTGTCCGGTGATAAAAATGATCGGGAGCCCGATATCGCCGCGATTGAGGGCGTCCTGGAGATCCAGGCCGCTCATTCCGGGCATCTTGACGTCGGTGATGATGCAGCCGATGCCGCCGCGGGGCTTGCGGGCCAGAAAGGCATCGGCGTCTTTGAATGTCTCCACGCGGTACCCCAGCGACCTGATTAGAAAAGACAGGCTCCGGCGGACGGAAGCATCATCGTCCACGACAAAGCAGGTGACGGGTTTTGGCTCACCCATTTTCCACCGCCGGCAGTTCGAAGGTAAAGGCGGCGCCGCGGTCCGGGTTGTTTTCCGCCCGGATGCGGCCGTTGTGGTCGTCGACGATGGCCCGGCAGACCGCAAGCCCCATCCCCATCCCTTCGGATCGGGTCGTAAAAAACGGTTCGAACAAGCGGTCCAGGTGAGCGGGATCGATACCGGGACCGACGTCCCGCACGCTCACGACCACATTCGGCCCGTTCGCGCCGGTTGCCAGGACCAGGCGGCGGTCGTCGACGGGGTTGGCGGCCATGGCATACGCGGAGTTGATCATCAAATTCAGTAAAACCTGCTGCAATTGGGTTTTACTGGCCATCACCGGTGGAAGGGATCGGTCGAATCGGGTTTCGACACGGATATGGCGGTTGATGGCCTCGCCCTGGAAAACGGCCGCGATCTCTGCCACCATATCGTTGACGTCAAGCAGTTCTCTATCGGCGGACCCCTTCTTTAACATGTTTCGCACGCCGTTGATAATCGATGCCGCCCGCTTGTCGTCTCCCACGATCTGTTCCAGAATTTCCCGGATCTGATTCGGCTCCGTGTGCCCGGCCTTGAGGAAGCGCAAAGCGGCCTGGGCGCTGCTGAGGATGGCCGTCAGGGGCTGGTTCAACTCGTGGGCCAGGGATCCCGCCATTTCCCCCAGGCGCGCCGAACGATCGACCCGCAGCAATTCCCGGTAGCGGCTTTCGGCCTTACGGACTCTCACGGATAAAGCGCTCTGCCGCCGGTTGAGGATGATGAGATAAGCAATCAAGGCGGACTGAAGCGTAAAAAAAGCGACCGTTCCCATGACTGCCCAGAAATATTTTTCAAAAAAGGTGGTCTCCCGGTGCAGGACCACACTGCCCTCGGGCAGACGGCCTTCGGGGATCCCCCAGCGGCGGAGCTGCCGCCAATCGAATTGGTACTCGAGCAGCCCTTCGCGAACCGGTGAAATCGCTGCTGGATTCTCCTCCCGCAAAATGCGCAGCGCGATCCGCCCGGCTTCGATGCCCATCTTCTTGAAACTGATGACATGCCCCCCCACACCCCCTACGTCGACATTCGAGTCGAACAGCACATACACCGGCGCGTTCGCACGGGCCGTCACCTCCCGGGTCACCTCACGGGTATAAAAAGCCGTTCCCGTGGCACTCACATGATAGGCCGTTAACAAAATGACGCTGTGATCGGGCAGGGCTTCTACGGCTGCCATCATTTCTGCCAGCGGCGTTCCGATGAAATGCTGGATCGCAATCCGTTGCTCGTAGCGGCGGCTCGCCGCCAGGGCCTGCTTCCCTAACAGCCGATCCATGTCCGATGCACCGGAGATAATCACCAAACGTTCCGCGTCCGGGTGGAGGGTCAGCGCCGCCTCGATGGACCCTATGGGATCCGCCGACGCAAAAACGCCTGTCATTTTGGGTTTCCGGAAGAGCGCCGGCAATTCGACGCCCGATGGAAGGAGGTCGAGAATGAGGGTCGGTGCTCCACGAAAGAGGTGATCCCCGAATTGCCTGAAAATCGGCGTGAGGCTCGGTCCTACGGCAATCAACAGGTCGATGGTCAGTGCCTTGTATTTTTGCGAATAGAAATCGATGACGGCTTTTTCTTCATGAAACTCCGAAAAACGAGCCGTATCCATGTATTCGGCATGCCAATTCAAGGGGCTTGAATACCCTGCTTTGACCACGTTCCTCATTCCATTCAGAACAAGGTCGTAGGCCGGCAGTCCGTATTCGCCGGCCATCAGAATCAAGACATTGCGGGGCTTGGCGGGGTCGGCAGAAAGCGCCGGGAAAGTAATGATGAGGATCAGCCCCGCCGCAGTGATGGCGGTGCCCAACGCCAGCAGGCGGCGCACAGCGCCTGGCTTTGCACGCGTCGGTTGGATTGGGGACGAAGACGGATCGGATCCCCGGGCTGTCTGGCGCATGGCCCCTCTTCACGCTGGCTGTTTCATCGATGCCGGAACGGTGGGGTTGCCGCGGATTTTCTCCGGCGCGTTTGGCCCCTAATGTAAACGGATAGCTGTGGCGGTTTCAACCTTATTCTTATACGAATGAACCCCGATCGTTCAAATTGTGATGACGACGTACCGGCGGCTTTGCATACCCGCTCGATCGCCTCTGCCAGGAAACCGACGTCGTCAACACCGTCGGCGGCCGCCTTTCCGCAACAGTGACCGGCGTTCCAGTGGGACAGAAAACCAAACAGGTTCATGCCCTCCGGGTAGAGCACAAAAAACCCCGCACGGTCGGTCAGGAAGCTGACCCCCGATTTCAGAAAAGAAATCGACGATGCCCACATCGACATGCGCGGCAAATACGAAAAAACCATGGAGGCCATCGGCAAGGCAGCACCGGTATCGATTCCGGGATAGAAGGCCCAATTGACAATTTGGGATGGCCGCTGGCATTTATCCGGCCATCCTACTTGTAATGGTTGGAAATTGCCTGCAGGTAATCGGCCGCAGCTTCAGCCGCGTTGCGACCCGACAGCATCGACCACTGAATACCCGGCAAGCCGCCGTATTCCCCGCAGACGAAGATCCCCGGCCATATCATCCCTTCGTATCGGGTCGGATCTTTGGTCGGAGGGGACTGATCCGGAAGCGCATGCTCGATGCGATAGGTTGCCAGGGATGCCCTGAGCCAGCTGTAGAGGAATTTGCTCCATTCCGTATCGCGGCAACGCGGCATCCCCTGTGGCAAACATTCGCAATACGTATTTCAGTACCCTGCTGGAGGCGCGAATATCGGGTTCCAAACACACCCCGGCGAAGAAAGGAACAAAAAATCGCTCGATCATGGCCCGAGAAAAGCCCTCCTTTTCTAAAAAGGCCATGGCGGTCATCTCCGACTCCTGGAAAAGCGCCTCCAGAGAAGAGGCCGTTACCCGGCGAACTAACTTCAGCAATCGGATCCGGTCGGCCATTGTACCGATGGGCGCGGTGAGCGTCTGCAGCAGGTGCCTCGTTTCCCGCATCGGATCGGCGACAGTAAAAAAACGACCCCGGAAAAAAACTTTGGCACCCGCCGAAAACCTTTCAAGCTCGAGCCGATGGTAGTCGAGCAGACGGCGCGCTTCCGGATAGGCGGTCTGCAGGACCTGAAAACCGCGGTCGAGCAAATATCCTTCCTTGTTGTCGGTCTTGACCCGACCCCCGACACGGTCCGCGGACGCGAGGAGGGTGAAGTTCACTTTTCGGTCTTGAAGGCGGCGTGCGCAGCTAAGACCGGAAATTCCCCCGCCGACGATGACGACCCGCAACTGTTGGGACGACATGGAGTTTACCCCCCCTTTGCGGTCCGGACTTTTGTTTGATCCACCGGATCGTCTACTTTCGAAAGGATTCTCTTTCCCGCATCTCACGCTGTCGCATGGGCATGGCGTCAATGCGATCGAACACTTCCTGGAGCCTAATCGCTTCGTTTCGCGTTAGCTTTACACCGCCATCCTTGCCGATGAGTATGGCCTTGAAACGACCCGCCAGGGCTTCGAAGCGCGTTCTGAGTCGCTGAGTTTCATCGCCTGATAGGTTTCGGCCATTCACCCTTGAACTACCGGACTCCAGCAACCGAATCACCACCAGATCGCGATCTTTCATTTCATCTCGGCGCTGCTCGATTTCCTCTGCAATTTTCGCGTATTATGGAGTATTTTCTCCGGCGGCAAACAGAAGAAGCAGGCGATTCTGCCAGCGGTAGCGCTCTAAATCCATGCCCATAATTCCTTCACTTTTTTAGCCTTCACCAAGGCGGTGGGAAACGACTTGACCACACCCGTCCCACAGGTAAAATTTCCGGGCCTGAAGCCCGGTGACCGCTGGTGCCTTTGCGCGCTGCGTTGGAAGGAGGCCTTCGATGCGGGCGTTGCGCCACCGGTGTTGCTGGAGGCCAGACATCACAGGGCGTCCCCCTAACTGTTTGATCATTCAGCATGGATTGCCTTTCTCTAGTCCTGCATTACCATTTCCGATGACAACGGTTCATGCCGTTGCGTGGCTTTCGCTAGGGCCTCACACGTCTTGAACAAACAGTATAACTTCTTTGCCATTGGGCGGTTTCAACAATGGCGGCGCCGTTTGCCGACGACCAAAGGGGGGGCACGATGGATTCTGGCAGCGATAAAATCAATGGACGGATCGCTTCGAGAGCTCGGGGGGCGGTGCTCGGGATGTTGATTGGCGATGCTCTGGCCATGCCGGTACACTGGTACTACGACCGGGCGGCGCTTTTCCGGGATTACGGCCGAGTGCTGGACTACCTCGAACCGCTTCCGCATCACCCCGACAGCATTCTGTGGCGCTCGGAATACCGGGCACCCAATGCACGGGGGGAGATCCTACACGACCAGGCCCGTTACTGGGGACGGAAATATGTCCACTATCACCAGTTTTTGAAGGCAGGAGAGAACACCCTGAATATCCAGATAGCAAGGCTACTGTTGGACTCGATCACGGAAAACGTGGCATACCGCTCTAAAGATTTTCTGGATCGGTACATCGCATTCATGACGACACCGGGCCGGCATCGGGACACCTACATCGAAGAATGCCACCGAAATTTTTTTTCCCGCTATGCCCAGGGTGTGCCCCCGGAAAAGTGCGGCGTGGAGGAGAAACACATCGGCGGCCTAGTTGGGATCGTCCCTCTTGTTGTCTACTACAACAGCCGGCCGGACCTTGCCCGCCAAAACGCTCTGGCCCATCTTGCCCTCACTCATCCAGGGAAGCGAATGCGGGAGGCCGGAAATCTGTTCGTAGACCTTTTACTGCCCCTTCTGGGGGGAGGGTCCTTAGGGCCGGTCCTCGAAGAGCAGTTGGCCGCGCAGCGCAATCCGTTGCTGGGCCACCCCTTTTCCCGGTGGTTGGCCGAGGCGGACGAAACGGTTGTGGGGCGTCGTCTCAGCACCGCCTGCTACGTGGAACATGCCGTCCCTGCCGTCGTCTACCTGGCGTTGAAATACCGTGACGATCCGGAAGCGGCACTGATTGCCAACACCAATCTGGGCGGGGACAACGCGGGTCGGGGGGCTGTTCTTGGAGCGTTGTTGGGCGCTGCACACGGCCTCGAGGGGTTTCCGGAACGCTGGGTTCGCCAGTTGGCGAGTCTCCCGCCGGACAAATTTTTTGAATCGATCCCGGTGACGGGCGCTTCGACCGTCGATGAGATGCAGAAAAGACTCGACGACATCATCGAAAAACGCCTGGGGGATATCGCACGATTTCCAGTGGCCGCAAAGTCACGGATCCGGTCGGTCTACGGGAGGTTCTTCTCCGCCTACTGGCAGTTGAGCCGCCTCGCTACGAATTCCGAAGTCTCCTGGGGAACCGATCCCAAAGCGCTGGATCCGGAGATCCTGGAGTACATGAAACACTTTTTTTCCGACTACCAGCACATCTGGCGGGAGATTGACGAGGTGGATCGGGCTGCCCGCGCCTTGATGGACGCATATGGCTCGCACTCCCCCCAAGAGCGAATCAGACGGCTCGAGGCCCTTGTCTCCGGTGGTGCGGGCCCTGAAGGGGAAAACGTGTGGGAGGCTATTCTGGAGGGGCCTTAGCCTTTGTCTTCGTGACCTACTCAAGGGTAATGCAGGGACGCGAATCAGATTTTGTGGCCCCTGATGCCTATCGCAATCAGAGGCGGCATTCCGGAACCGCTTCCACGGCAAAGGTTTCCGGGCCAGAAAGCACGCGGCCACCAGCCCGCTGAACGAGCCGCAGCAGGGTACCGTTGAACAGCCAGTCGTGTATGGGGAGCAGACCGCACCAATTGGCGAGGCCCGCCAGCCCCCGGGGCAGGAAACGGGATACCATCTCCAATCTACCCCGGCCGCCTTTCTCGGAATGAATCCGACACTCCCAGAGAGCATCGCCGGGAGCTTTTATTTCCGCCAAAAGCAGCAACCGATCCGGCGGTTGGTGTGCTACCACGCGCAAGAGATCCAGCGCGTCCCCGACACGGAGCTCCCGCGGGTGCAGACGTCCTCGGCCCAACCCTGGCCCTCCCACAAGCCGATCCATCAGACCTCGCAGCTTTGCGATCCGCGCCGGCAAACTGGCGTTTGTGGGCATTCATCGAGTGGATGAGGTAGCAGGCCAGTGCGCAGTCTCCTCCGGCTTCCGTAAATGCCTGGCTGTCCAACGCGTCTCCCTGGACGACTTCCAGGGCTTCATGCTGCCCCCGGGAATGATGATAAGGCGATATGGGGAGTGTTCATTTACGATACTCTATTCTGA
>Ga0272443_10001268_pt1 | contig 38310 bp, 29 predicted proteins | sample SSMAcet12_FD_193581 | JGI IMG/M metagenome (GOLD analysis project Ga0272443, IMG submission 193581) | Marine sediment archaeal communities from Little Sippewissett salt marsh, Falmouth, MA, United States - SSM-Acet-12 | ecosystem: Environmental > Aquatic > Marine > Wetlands > Sediment ...
GCAGGGGCAGCACGAGCAGGGCGAGCTTGGCGAGGGTCGGCATGGCGTCCTCCGGATCGGCTTCGGAAGGAGCGAGTATAGCCGCCCCCGTCGCGGACCGCCAGGATCACCTGCCGGCTGCGACGCTCGCAAGCGATTGACAGACAATGGATTGCGATTCCGGATCCGGCCACCGGAATGGGCGCCGCTCCCCGCCGCCGCGCCCGGGCCCGGCGGCCCGCCGGCGGGGCCGGCGCGGGGCCCCGTCAGCGCTGGACGGGCGGCCGAAATGCTGTAACCTCCAGCCCACAGGACAGTCTCTGGTGACGAAAGGTCTGAGTGATCGTGGAGCAGCAACGAGGAAAGGAGAGGACCAAGGCGGCCATGGCGAGTCTACCCCAAGCATACGAGCACCATGGCCCCGCCGTTCTCGCCTTCCTCCGGCGCCGCCTCTGGAACAGCGACGACGCGGAGGATCTCTGCCAGGAAACCTTCCTCCGGGTCATCAAGGCCGAACCCGAGTTGCGCGACGCAAGCAAGCTGCGCCTCTACCTCTTCCGGACCGCCAACAACCTGCTCATCGACCACCTGCGACGGCGGGTGGTGGTCAGCAGCGAGAGCGAACTGGGAGAGCGTCACGAGATCGCTCGCTACGCCGATCCCGGGCCTACGAGCCCGGCGGCCTGGATGGAGTGGTCGGAGTTGCACGACAAGCTGCGGAACCTGATGGCGGACCTGCCCCGCGACCAGCGGACGGCCTTCGAGCTGGGAGTCATCCAGCGCAAGCCCTACGCCGACATCGCCCGCGAGAAGGGCTGGTCGGTGGGCAAGGTGAAGGTGGACGTCTGCCGGGCCAGGAAGCAGCTCATGGCGGGACTGAGGGAGTACATGCCCAACGCGTCTCGCCCCGACGGAAGGACGTGATCATGAAGGGATGCGAGTACTACGAGGTCGAGATCTCGGCCCTGCTGGACGGGGAGAGCGATCCCGCCCGGGCCGTGGAGATCCTGGATCACGTGACGCGCTGCCCGTCCTGCCGGCAGTTCTACCAGGAAGTGCGCTCCTTCCAGTCCATGGTCGACGAGATGCAGGAGAACCTCGGCCAGGCGCCGGCCCAGAAGGCGGCCCTGGCGGAGGGCCCCGGCGTCTGGGAGCGCCTGCGGGCGGTCCCCCAGTGGGCCTGGGGCATGGCGGCCGCGCTGGTCGTCGCCGTGGGCCTCTGGGGCCTGCATACGGGCGGCATCCTCTCGCCCTACGCCAGCAACAGCGACGAGCCCGTCCAGATCACCCTGGAGAGCGACAAGGAGAGCATGAACGACCGTCGCTTCATGGAGGTCATGACGGAGCTGCTGCAGGCCGACCGTCGCTACCACCAGGCCATGTTCGACGTGCTCAGCAGCATCGAGGACGAAGGCAGACACGGCGCCAGCGAGCGCAGGCCCACGCAGGTCCGCGCGGAGGACACCGCGCGGCCGGTTGGGGACGCGCAGGCCGCCGAGAATCGGGAGATCGTCAAGTAGCCGGTCCCGGCGACCGGAGCATTCATAAGGCAAGGAGACGTAGCCATGAGACGCATCCTGTTCACCCTCGCACTGGTCCTGATCGCCACGGGCCCGGCGCTGCTGGCGCCGGACGCCCAGGCGCGGACCGATAACCAAGGCTTCATCTACGGCCGCGTCGTCACCGATTCGGGCCGCGAGTACACCGGCTTCCTGCGCTGGGGAGACGAGGAGGTGTTCTGGGACGACCTCTTCCACTCCGTGAAGGAGGAGATGCCCTACATCGACCTCGTCGCGGACGAGTTCGACCGGGACCGGGACCGCAAGCGCAGCAAGCGCAGCCGGCGCATCAGCATCCTCAAGTGGGTCGTGGACATCGAGGACGACGACTTCGGCGGCAACCGCATCCTCGTGGCGCGCTTCGGCGACATCGAGTCGATCGAGCCCACCTCCAACGGCGCCGTCCTCCACATGAAGACCGGCTCCGAGTACGAGGTCGAGGGCTACGCCAACGACGTCAGCAGCGAGATCCACGTCAGCGACGGCACCCTGGGCGACATCGACCTGCGCTGGCACCGCATCGACCGGATCGAGTTCATGCCCGCCCCCCGCGACGCCGACCCCGGCGTGGAGCGCCTCTACGGCAAGGTGGAGACGGACGCCGGCGACTTCGAGGGCTTCATCCAGTGGGACAAGGAGGAATGCATCAGCATCGACGAGCTGGACGGCGAGACGCGCGACGGCGACGTGTCCATCGAGTTCGGCAAGATCCGCGCCATCGAGCGCCGCGGCAGCGGCGGCTCCCTGGTGGTCCTCAAGGACGGCCGCGAACTGCGCCTGCGCGGCACCAACGACGTCAACGACGACAACCGCGGCATCATGGTCGAGGACCCGCGCTACGGCCGCGTCACGATCTACTGGGACGCCTTCGACAAGGTGACCTTCATGGACGGCAAGGGCAGCGGCCGCGCCTACGACGACTACAAGCCCAAGGGCGAACTGCGCGGCACCGTCAAGACGCGCAACGACGACACCTACACGGGCCGCCTCGTCCTCGACCTCGACGAGTCCGAGGACTGGGAGGTCCTCAACGGCTCCCTGCGCGACATCGATTTCGACTCGCCGCTGAGCATGATCAAGACCATCTCCCCCAAGCGCTGGGACGAGAGCGAGGTGGAGTTCATCGGCGGCGACAAGCTCGTCCTCGAGGAGGGTCAGGACGTGACCGAGAACAACGACGGCGTCCTGGTCTTCACCGACGACGACCGCGATCCCATCTACCTCGAGTGGGAGGAGATCCGGGAGATCCGCCTGGACCACTAGCGCCGCGCCCACCGGAGCGCGACCGCACCCTCGGACCCGGGCCGCCGCGACAGGCGGCCCGGGTTCTCTCATGCGCCAACCTTCCCTTGAGACGGCCGGCGGGCGCGTCTAGACTCCAGGTGCGACGAAGCCCCCGCGGCGGGCGACGCCCGCCTCCCCTCACGACGGAGGTCCGCGCGCATGGAGCGGTTCGACCGGAAGGGAATGCTCATCATCCCCAACCCGATGGCGGACCGGTACCCGGCCCGCAGGAAGGTCCTCGTGGTCAAGGAGCTCTACTGCCCCCGGGGCCACGGACTCCTGAGCCCGCGGGCCGTCTTCGACGAGCATCCCGGCATCCTCGTCGGCGCGCGCGACGCCCGCGGCGACGAGGGCCTCATCGCCCTGAGCCCCATCTTCGGCGACAAGCGCCGCGTGGCGCTGGACCTGGACCTGGCCAGCGGCGAGCTGCTCTCGCTCCACTGCCCCGAGTGCCTGACGCCGCTGCCTGCGCACTCCCCCTGCGAGTGCGGGGGCGAACTGACCGCGCTGTTCCTGACGCCCGCGGCGGACTTCGCCGACTGCATCGGGGTGTGCAACCGCGTCGACTGCGTGAACGCGAAGATCATCAGCAGCGGCGAGATGGTCTCCCTGGCCATGATCGACACCCTCTAGCCGCGTTTGGAGACGCCCCGCCATCCCGTGCCCGCGCGACAGGAGAATCGAAGCACGGCCAGGAACCTGCACCGCTGACCGCAGTGCCGGGACCGCCTACTTGACGAGGACCATGCGCCCCTGCCCGGCCGCGCCCGGCTCCTCCCCGGGCACCGCCACCACGGCGCAGCTCTGGCCGAGCGCCCCCATCAGCTCGCCGCAGTCGTTGTTCGCCGGCAGGCAGGGCGAGGCGGCGTCCAGGGTCCAGGGATCGGCCGGCGGGTCGCAGAAGAGGGGATCGGCCCAGATGTTGCCGTCCTGGCCGAGTTGGTCGGCGATGCAGGCCTGCCAGTCCCCGGCGCTGTTGCCCCAGATGTCGCTGCAGGAGAACTGCGGCGCCGACTGGGTGGAGCACCAGACCGAGAGGCCGTCGTTGAGCGCCACGAGGGCGTTCTCGATGATCGGCGCGGCGAAGTAGACGTACATGCCGCTGCCCTGGGGCGCCGCGTTGCCGGCCACCGTCACGTTGCGCAGCACGGGGTCGCAGTACTCGATGAGCAGCCCGCCGCCCTGCCAGGTCGCCGTGTTGCCCGCGAAGAGGCAGTCGGCGATCTCGATGGGCGAGTCGTTCAGGGAGATGCCGGCGCCCCAGTTGCGGTAGCCGCCGGTGATGGTGAAGCCCTGGAGCCGCATGTCCGTCACCGACTGGGCCCAGAGGACCCGGTCGAGCCCCTCGCCGTCGAGGACCGCGCCGTCGGCCTGGCGGCTCTCGCTGCGCAGGCAGATCCCCGAGGGCACGTCGATGTTCCGCTCGAAGTAAGTACCGCAGGCCACCAGGACAGTGTCCCCGGCCGCGGCGGAGTCGACGCCCGCGGCGATGGTGGGCGCCTGCGCCGGCACGTACCAGGTGACGGCGGCGGCGGGGAAGGCATGCAGGACGGCGAGCAGGGAGAGCGTCAGGCTCCCGGCGGCGATGCGGCGCATGGCGGCCTCCTCGGCGGCGGCGCCGGCGCGGCCCGCGCGGACGAGGCGGCTCTCGCGGCGTCCCGGTGCCTGGTATGGTGCGCATCGTGTCAATTATATCACGGAAACGCAAAGGAAGGGCCCCGCCTCGTTGGCGAGGCGGGGCCCGGTACTCGGCGGCGCTAGTGCCCGACGGTGAGGTAGAAGGTGACCTCGCTGGTGCCGAAGATCTCGCCGAAGTCGGCGTAGATGTGAATGGTGTGCTCGCCGGCCGACAGGGGCGCCAGCATGGCGTAGTAACCCTCGGCCGCGGAGGGGTAGTAGGTGCCGGGCTCCGCGCCGAACACGTTGTCCTCGGGGAACTCCAGCTCGAACAGGGGCGACGCGACGCGGTAGTCCTCGATGTCCTCCAGCAGGTGGCCGTCGACCTCGAAGACGATCTCGACGATGCCCTCGACCGCCTCGGCCAGCACCTCGTACAGCTCGTCCGGATCGGACGGGTCGCCGATCCCCGGCGAGCCCACGAAGGCGGCGATGTCGATGAAGAGCATCTTGCCCGGGGGGATCGTCGCGGTGCGGACATCCACCGCGCCCTGAGCGTAGTTGGGCGCCAGGAACCAGACGTGACCCGACTGGTTGAGGGCGACGAAGCTGCCGTCGGTGTCCAGGCCGGGATTCTCGTCGATGGGGATCGAGATGAGCCACCGCCACCAGCTGACCGACCACTCGGCGTAGCTCCTGCCGCCGGGATGCGCGTGCGGCGGAATGATGCGCGGATTCATGTTCTTGCCCTGGGCATCCGCGATGGCCATGTAGCCGTCGATGGCATGCTCGCCGCCGAGTGCGGGAGCGGCGGGCGCCGGTCCGGTCACGTCGTCGCTCGAGCAGCCGCCGAGCAGGGCGACGAGGGCGATGAGCGACAGCGCGGTCACGAAGCGTGTCATGCTTTTCCCTCCAGATCGTGCGTGCGGAATGAGTCGCGCGGGGCTCGCGCGACGATCACGGCGGCATTGTAACAAAATTTATACAAAGTTTCAATAATGAAGAATGGGGGCGTTGTCTCCGCATGAAAAGAAAGGGTCGCTTGCCGCCGGGAGGGAGCTTCCCTTCGTGCGCGTATCGCATGACCAATTCCCTATCGCGACTAAGACAAACCTAACCGGAACATCACGTGTCCCTCGGCAACTCCGTCGGTCCTCGCTCGTCCTCTCTACCAATGCCGGTCCTCCTCCATGACGCTCTGCCCAGCGACTACCCGGTGTTCCGCGCCGCGGCGCAGGACCGCTGCCAACAACCCGCCCCAGAGGAGGACGCTGTCATGATCCGCCGGTATCTCGTGCTGCTCTTCGCCGTGGCCTCGGTCGCCGCCGCCGCCGCGCGGGCCCAGGTCGACGACGATCCCGTGCGCAACTTCGAGTACGTCTGGAGCGCCCTCGATCGCAACTACGCCCAGTTCGAGGCCAAGCACGTCGACTGGGACGCGCTGCACGCGGCCTACCGCCCCCTGGTCACTCCCGCGACCACGGACGCCGAGCTGCGCGACATCCTGCTGGCCATGCTGGGCCACCTGAACGACGCCCACGTCTGCATCGACGACCACGAGCACCGCACCTGCACGGGAATCAACGAGGACATGCCGCGCGACGACTTCTCCCTCCGCCTCGTGGCGTCGCGGTACCTCCAGAACGAGGTCACCCAGACGCTCGACCACCGGCTCACCTTCGGCTGGCTGACCGAACGCATCGGCTACCTCCACATCGCCAACTTCAAGGCCGGCCTCGATGAGACGGCCGAGGCCATCGACTTCGTCATGCGGAAGTTCGCGGACGCCGACGCGATGGTCGTGGATGTGCGCTCCAATCCGGGCGGGACCGGCCGCTCGGCGAACCTGATCGCGGACCGTTTCGCCGACCGCAGGCGGCGCTTCCTGATGTCGCGGACCCGCTACGGCCGAGGGCACGGCGATTTCTTGCCCGCCCAGCACTTCCACGTCGAGCCCCGCGGGGCGGTGCGGTTCACGCGGCCGACCGTCCTGCTCACGCACCGCTTCTCGGAGAGCGCTGCCGACGAGTTCATCCTCGCCATGCGCGTGCTGCCCCACGTGACGGTGGCGGGTGACCTGTCGTCGGGCGCCTTCTCCTCCCAGTACCCCGACCCGATGCCCAACGGGTGGACGCTGTGGCTGGCGTACAAGGAGATCCGCGACCACGAGGGCGTCTGCTGGGACGGCGTCGGCGTGCCGCCCGACCTCAGGATCAGGAACACGAAGGCCGACATCGACGCCGGCGAGGATCGGGTGCTGGCGTTCGCCATCCGGCTGCTGGAGACGGGCGCCCTCGCGCCCCAGGTCGAGGCGAGCAGCCTGGAGGATCTCAAAACCTCTCTGGTCTGGACCTTCGCGCGGGACGTCGAGGAGAAGGGACTGAAGCGCGCCCGCGCCGCCCTGAAGCAGGCGCTGCGCGGCGGGGACGAGGAGCACTACTTCTCCCCGGACGAGGCCATGCAGCTCTTCCAGGAGTACCAGCGGGACGACCGCTTCGCCGAGGCCGTCGTCATCCTGGAGGCCTGCCGCGAGGCGTTCCCGCCGCTGGCCGAAACCTACGCGCTGCTGGCCCACTGCCTCCTGAAGCTCGATGATCGCGAGGCGGCCCGCCGCGCCCTGGACGCGGGCGCCGCCTTCGAGCCGATGCTGCCCTGGGAAGCGTCCCAGATCGCGCGCGTGGAGAGCGCCTACCAGGCCGCGGTCCGGGGCTCGGCGGCCGACATCCTCCGGAAGACACTCGCCGAGGCGGGCATCGCGGCGGCGGAAGCGGAGTTCGCGGACCTCCGCTCACGGGGCGAGAAGGGGCCCGTCTTCGATCTGCGGGAGTTCAACAACCTCGGCTACGAGCTGATGGGCGCGGGCTCGCTCGACGCGGCCGTCTTCGTATTCGCCAAGAACGTCCAGCTCCACCCGGACTCGTGGATCGTCCACGACAGCCTCGGCGAGGCCCAGGCGGCCGCCGGCCAGCGCGATCGCGCCATCGCGAGCTACCGGCGGTCCATCGAGCTGAACCCCGGCAACGACAACGGCCGGGCCATCCTCGCGCGCCTGGAAGGCGGCGATTAGCGTTCTCTGCCGACACCCCTGCATCTCGATCCTCGGCAGAAGCCCCCGCCCAGCATCGGGCGGGGGCTGCTTTTCTCCGGGATCCGGGGCAGCGGGCGCGCCAGTCGGCCGTTCAGGGCATCAGGCGCCAGATGGCGACGACGGGGCCCGGCCGGCCGCGGCTCGTGTGGACCTCGTCCTCGCGGCGCACGCGCAGGGTGTCGCTGTAGGCGCCGCTGAGATGGCTGAGAAAGGAGAAGCCCAGGGATCCGTACTCGCCGGCGGCGATGCTGCCCGTCACGCCCGTGGCCACCTGGCGGCAGTTGACGTCGCCGCGCTCCTTGAGTATCGGCGTCACCAGGTAGCCCACGTCTTTTGCCCGCAGGTGCTCGCACAGGCAGCGGTCGGCGAGGACCTCCTGGTAGGCGAAGTCGTTGACCACGCCGTCCAGGTTCATGGTCGATCGCTTGCTGAAGTAGCCGAAGATGCCGGCGTCCTTCATGGCGAAGGCCGCCGCCGGCGGCGTGTGCTCCCTCGCCCAGAGGGCGGCGTGGTAGGCGTTCACCATCCAGTTGCCGTCGTGGCGCAGGGCGAAGGTCCGCTGCCAGACCTTCAGGCCCGTGCCGGCCATGATCAGGAGCACGAGAGCCCAGGCCAGGCGCCGCCCGCCCGCCCGGTGCCATCGCACGGCGAACACGCGCAGGCCCTCCAGCAGAATGAGGATGAACAGCGTGGCGTAGAGGGTGTAGTGCCACGCGAAGACGGCCCACTGCATGAACAGGACCTCGTGCAGGAAGTGCAGCCAGACCCCCGCGGCAATCACGGCCAGGGCCTGGCGGTAGCGCCTGCGGTCAAGGTCGCCGCCGGCGCGCCGCCAGGCCGGCAGGGCCATCCCGGCCAGGGCGGCCAGGGCGGCCGCCAGGTAGATCCACTCCCGCTTGGACAGCGCGGCGAGGGCGCTGGACGACAGCAGGGGCCGCGGAAAGCTGGTTTTCAGCGCGCCGCTGATGGGCATCAGGTGTTCGAATCGCGCGAGATTCATGATCAGGTAGGGCGCCGTCAGGACCAGGAAGCCGCCTCCCATGGCCAGCAGGGCGACCAGCGCCGCCCGCCGCCGGCGGACCAGCGTGCGCACGAAGGCGATGCCGAAGAGGACCAGAACCAGGAACACCGTGTCCAGACGCGCCAGGACCAGCAGGCCGAGCAGGACGCCCATGACCAGGGCAGGACCGGGCGCGTCGCGCGTGAAGGTCCGCCGGTGCCAGGCCTCGTGGAAGGCCAGGGCGACGGTGAAGTGAAGCAACGGCGACTCCATGCCGTTGAAGCTGTGCATCACCACCAGGTAGACGAAGAGGATCCCGGCGAGGGCGCGCAGGGGCGCGGCGAAGAGCCGGCGAAGGATCCGGTCCAGCAGCAGCGCGGCGCCAGCGAGAAGGAAGACCTGGGCGACCAGAAACACGCGGACCATGGTCTCCGGCTCGCCGCGGAACAACCAGTGGCCGGCGGCGACGAGAAGGGTCCAGAGGGGCTGGTAGCCGTTGGTCGCCGTGATGCGGTCGAAGCTCGCGCCGTAGCCCAGCGCGAGATTCTGGCCGATGCGGAAGTAGTACGAGGCGTCGTCGGGCAGCAGGGAGAGCAGGTTCTCCAGCTTGGCGAAGAGGGCGAAGGCGAGCAGGTACAGCAGCACCGCGCCGAAGCCCCAGACGGAGCCGCGGGGCAGGGGCTCGGCGGCCGGTGTTCGCACCGGGACACCATCGTTGCGCGCGGCTTGGACCATCGCGACATCGCCCATTCTGACCTCTATGCTGTTCGTCGGAATGCGGCCCAATAACTATTCAAGGATACTCGAAGCAGTTGTTTTTTTCAATCGTGTAATATCAAGTAATCACCGACTCTACGCCCCGCGAGGCGGGACCGGCGCGGCACACGCGCGGTGCCCTCCCGCCGCTGCCCGCCGCGGTCCGGGTGCGCCGGTTCCACGGAAAAACCCCCGCCCGGCGTCGGGCGGGGGCTGTCTTTTCGGTCGGCGAGCGGGATTCTCCGCCGAGCGCCTCGCGTCTGCGCGCGGAGCGAGGCGGGAATCCCGCGAGCCCTACTTCTTCATGCCGGCGATCAGGTTCTCGACGATGCTCGGATCGGCCAGCGTCGTCGTGTCGCCGATCTGGTCCGGCGTGCCCTCGGCGATCTTGCGCAGGATGCGGCGCATGATCTTGCCCGAGCGCGTCTTCGGCAGGGCCGGCGCCCAGTGGATGAAGTCCGGCGCGGCGATGGGTCCGATCTCCTTGCGGACGTGCATCACCAGCTCCTTCTTCATCTCCTCCAGGTACTCCTCGCCGGCGTTGAGGGTCACGTAGGCGTAGATGCCCTGGCCCTTGATCTCGTGGGGGAAGCCCACCACGGCCGCCTCGGCCACCTTCGGATGGCTCACCAGCGCGCTCTCCACCTCGGCCGTGCCCATGCGGTGGCCGCTGACGTTGATGACGTCGTCCACGCGCCCGGTGATCCAGTAGTAGCCGTCCTCGTCCCGGCGGCAGCCGTCGCCGGTGAAGTAGCGGCCCGGGTAGGTGCTGAAGTATGTCTCGAAGAAGCGCTTGTGGTCGCCGTAGACCGTGCGCATGATGCCCGGCCAGGGCCGGCTGATGCAGAGGTTGCCCGAGCAGGGCCCCTCCATCGCCTTGCCGTCCGCGTCGACGATGGTCGGCTCGACGCCCGGGTAGGGCAGCGTCGCGCTACCGGGCTTCAGGTCGATGGCCCCCGGCAGCGGGGTGATCAGGATGCCGCCGGTCTCCGTCTGCCACCACGTGTCCACGATGGGGCAGTTGCGCTTGCCCACGACCTCGTAGTACCAGCGCCAGGCCTCCGGGTTGATGGGCTCGCCCACCGTGCCCAGGATGCGCAGGGAACTGAGGTCGTACTTGTTCACCCAGTCGTCGCCCTCGCGCATGCAGGCGCGGATGGCGGTGGGCGCCGTGTAGAAGATCGAGACCTTGTACTTCTCCACGACCTGCCAGAAGCGGCCGAAGTCGGGGAAGCTGGGCACGCCCTCGAACATCAGGCTGTTTGCGCCGTTGGCCAGCGGCCCGTAGACGATGTAGCTGTGCCCCGTCACCCAGCCGATGTCCGCCGTGCACCAGTAGATGTCGTCCTTCTGGTAGTCGAAGATCAGCTCGTGGGTGTAGGACGTGTAGACCAGGTAGCCGCCGGTGGTGTGCAGCACGCCCTTGGGCTTGCCGGTCGAGCCGCTGGTGTAGAGGATGAACAGGGGATCCTCGGCGTCCATCCACTCGCACTCGCACTCGGCGTCGGCCTCGGCCATCAGCTCGTGCCACCAGAAGTCGCGGCCGGCCTGCATCTCGATGTCGGTGTGGGTGCGGTCGTAGACCACGCAGCTCTCGATGCTCGGCGTCTCCCTCATGGCCGCGTCGGCGTTGCCCTTGAGGGGCACCGTCTTCTTGCCGCGGTAGCTGGCGTCGGTGGTGATGAGCATCTTGCACGAGCTGTCGTTGATGCGGTCGCGCAGGCTGTCGGCGCTGAAGCCGCCGAAGACGATGCTGTGGACGGCGCCGATGCGCGTGCAGGCCAGCATGGCGATGGCCAGCTCGGGGATCATCGGCATGTAGATGCAGACGCGGTCGCCCTTGGCGATACCCTTGCCCTTCAGGACGTTGGCGAACTTCTTCACCTCGGCCAGCAGTTCGGCGTAGGTGTACGAGCGCGCATCGCCGTGCTCGCCCTCCCAGATGATGGAGGTCTGTTCGCCCTTGCCGGCCTCGACATGGCGGTCCAGGCAGTTGTAGCTGACGTTCAGCTTGCCGCCCAGGAACCACTTGATGTCCGCCGTGGTGAAATCCCACTCGCTGACCTTGTCCCACTTCTTGTACCAGGTCAGGCGTTCGGCGATCTCGCCCCAGAACCCGTCCGGGTCGTCCATGGAGCGCTGGTACATCTTCTTGTAGTCGTCGAGGCTCTTGACGTGGGCCCGTTTGCGGATGTGGTCGGGGACCGGGTAGAGCTTCTCCAGGGTAGTCGTTTTCTCCTCAGCCACGGTTAGCTAGCTCCTTGATTGGGTTAACGGATCAGAGCCAGACCTCGCCTTGGCCGGTGGGGTAGGTGCCGGCCACGAGGGGAACGGGATTCCAGGCATAGCGGACTGGACTGGTTTGTCGAGTGACATCCCTAGTTATATGTCCTTTTGAGACGGATTTCCAGCGGAAAAGAGAAGATCCGCGACATGGAGGCGGGCGGGCCGGCCCATCCTTGCCGATCCCGGATTTTTCCTGCTAGGTTGCACGGCGGACCCCGACGCCGGACCGTGAAGCGCCCGTGAAGATCCTCCTCGGCCTCGTCGTGCTGCTGGCCCTGGCCCTGGCGGCCCCCCGCCGGGGCCGCCGCTCGCGCGCCCGGAGCTTCTTCCTGGTGGGCGGCGAGTTCCTGCTCCTGGGCTGGGCCCTGGGCGACGAGGGCCTGGGCCTCCTGGACGAGGAGACCCTCCTCGCCCTCGAGCCCCTGCTGACCCTGGGTCTGGGCTGGATCGGCCTCCTGGTGGGCCTGCAGTTCGAGTGGCGGCTCCTGCGCCGCACTCCGGGCCGCCTCTACCTGGCGGGCCTGGCCCAGGGCCTGGCGGCGGGCGCCGTGGTGTTCCTGGCCGCCTGGCCGGCCCTGGCCGTTCTGTTCGGCGGCGGCTGGCGCACGGGCGCGGCGGCGGCCTTCCTGGCCGCCTCGGTGGCGGGCTCCAGCGTCCAGGTCCTGGGCGTCTCGGCCCGCGGCTTCCGCCCGGACGAGGATGCCCCCCTGGCCCTCTACCGCTTCTGCGCCGCCGTGGACACCCTCCTGCCCCTGGCCGCCCTGGCCCTCCTCTTCGGCTTCCACCACGAGGGCGCCCTGCTGGGTGGCGCCGAGCCCCGCCTGCTGCCGGCCCTGGCCTGGGCCGGACGGGCCGTCCTCATGGGCGCCGCGCTGGGGCTGATCCTGGCCGCCCTGATCCAGAACGTCCGCGAGCCGAGCCACCGCCTGCTCCTGCTGCTGGGCTTCCTGGGCTTTTCCGGCGGCCTTGCCGGCGCCCTGGATCTGCCTCCCCTCTTCGTGAACTTCGTGGCGGGCGTGGTCACCGTGAATCTGCTGGGTCACCAGCGCCACACCTGGGAGCTGGCCACGGCCAGCGAGCGGCCCTTCTACTTCATCTTCCTGCTGCTGGTGGGCGCGGACTGGCGGCTGGGAAGTCCCTGGGTGCTGGCCCTGGCGCCCGCGCTCTTCGCCCTGCGGCTCGTGGGCAAGTCGGGCGGCATGCGCCTGGCGGGCCGCCTCCTGCCGGGATCCTCCGGGACGGGGCTCAAGCCCGGCCTGGCCCTGGCCGGCCAGGGAGCCGTCTCGGTGGCCATGGTGGCCAGCTTCCAGTTCCAGGAACGAGACGAACTGTCGGCGGCCGCCTACTCGCTGGTCCTGCTGGGCTTCCTGCTCTCGGCGGCCCTGGCGCCGGCCCTGGCGCGGCGCGCCCTCGGCTGGAGGGAGAACCCGTGAGGCGCCTGCTGGTCCTCGTCGCCCTGATGGCACTGCTCTGGTACGCGTCGCTCAACTTCCTGCCCGGCCTGGGCCGGGGCGCGGGCCGGCTCACCGCCACCCTGGGCTTCCTGCTCCTTGCCGCCTTCACGGCCGGCGAGCTGGTGCTGCCCCTGCGCCTGCCAAGGATCACCGGCTGCCTCCTGGCCGGCCTCCTGTTCGGGCCCTCCGCCCTGGACCTGGTCACGGCCGAGAGCCTGGCTCGCCTCAAGGTCATCGACAGTCTGGCCCTGACCTTCATCGCCCTGAGCGCCGGCGGCGAGCTGAAGCTGTCCGAGCTACGCCGCAACCGGCGCCTCATCGGCTCGGCCCTGACCAGCCTGCTGCTGGTGGTCTTCGTCGGGACGACCCTGCTCGTCCTGGCCGCGCGCCCCCTGTTCGCCTTCACGCGCGAGCTGGGTGGCCGGGACCTGCTGGTGATGGCCGCCATCCTGGGCGCCATCGCCACGGCGCGCAGCCCGGCCAGCGCCATCGCCATCATCAAGGAGACCCGCGCTCGCGGCCGCTTCACGGACGTGGCCATGGGCCTGACCCTGGCCATGGACATCCTGGCCATCGTCGTCTTCGCCCTGGTGGCCAGCGCCGGCACGGCCCTGCTCTCGGACCGCCCCATGGAGGCCGGCTACGTCCTGGGCCTGCTCCTGGAGATCGGCCTGTCCCTGGGGATCGGCGCCGGGCTTGGCCTGGCCCTGGCCGCGTGGCTCTCGCGCGTGCGTAGCCACAACCTCATCACCATCTTCCTGCTGGCCATCGTGGTCAGCGAGGTCTCGCAGGCCGTGAGCCAATGGCTCGAGGCGCGCTACGGCCTGGCCTTCCACCTGGAGCCCATGCTCATCTGCATCGCCACCGGCTTCGTGGTACGGAACTTCAGCGCCCAGGGCGCGCGTTTCCTGGACGTCCTCGACCGCGGCGGCCTCATGGTCTTCACGGTCTTCTTCGCCCTGGCCGGCGCCGGCCTGGACCTGGACATCCTGCGGCGCACCTGGGGCCTGGCACTGCTCGTGGTGGGGATCCGCTTCGCCGCCATCCAGGCGGGCGCCTGGCTGGGCGCCTGGCTGGCGGGCGCCGGGCCGGTGTACCGGCGCTGGCTCGGCATGACCTTCGTCACCCAGGCGGGCGTGAGCCTCGGCCTGGCCAAGGCCGTGGAGATCCGCTTCCCCGGCTGGGGCACGGGCGTGGCCACCCTGGCCGTGGCCGCCATCAGCCTGAACCAGCTCCTCGGACCGGTGCTCTTCAAGCAGGCCCTGACGGCGGCCGGGGACGCAGGCGCCGCGGCGCCGGCCCGCCGCCGTCCCGCGGCCGGCGGGTTGCCGGGGGGCGGGGCGCCGCCCGCCGGCGGGCCCGCGGCCGATCCCTAGTCCGCGTCCAGGGGCTCGCCGGTGGCGCGTTGCCAGTCGGCGGCGAAGACCGCTGCCAGGTAGTCGAACAGCCCCGCCGACTCGACGGACAGGCCCACCTCGCGGTTGAAGCGGTGGGCCGTCTCGCTGCCGTTGGCGCTGCCCACGTGGCTCCAGCGCTCCCCGCCCAGGCGGGCCAGGAGCATCTTGTTGTGGATGGGCCCCTCCCGCCCGCCGCTGCGGGTCAGGGCCGCCAGCTCCACGCGCAGGTCGAGCCCCTCGGACGCGGCCCGGGCGTTCACCCGCTCGCGGGCCCAGCGGTTCTTGACGGCGGCGCCCGCGCCGCTGAGCAGGATCCGCACGCGCGCCCCCCGCCGCGCCGCCGCCAGGTAGGCCTCCAGTCGGGGGTTGGGGATGACGCGCTCGCCGTAGCCCCAGTGCTCGCGCTCGTACTGCTGCTGGACGAGGATCAAGTCGCCCGCGCCGGCCCGGTTCACCAGCCCCAGGTAGCCCCGGTCGGGCCGCAGGGCGTTGTCCGGCGACTGGGTCAGCTCGAAGCGGGCCCGCTCGCGCCGCGAGTAGGGCGCCGCCTGCACGGGCCGGTAGCCCCGCCGGTTGTCCGCCACCCCGGGCCAGCGCTCGCGCAGGCCCTCGCGCGGCAGGTGCAGGCGGACGTCGCGGTGGTGCTCCGGATCGCAGTCGGCTTCCCAGACGGCGACGAGACGCTCCACCACGCAGGGCGCGTCGGTGACCAGGAAGGCCCCGCGCGAGCCGCCGGTGCCGTCGCCCATGTCGTCGCCGGGCAGGCTGCCCTGCGTCAGGTTGTCGCTGCCCACCAGCACGCGCGCGCGGTCGGCGATGACGAACTTCTGGTGGCAGTGGTTGTAGCGGTCGGGGATATCCGCGTCGGGGCCGAGGTGGCGCGGGTCGTCGCCGTTGCGCCACAGGTAGACGCGCCCCCGCCCGGAGGGATGATCCCCGATGCGCGTGGCGATGGCCCGCACCGAGTCGTAGGTACCGCCGCGGGCGCCGTAGACCTCGCCGTCCAGGAGCACCGTCACGCGCACGCCCCGGTCCAGGGCCGCCAGCAGCTCCTCGGCCAGCAGCGGGTGGGTGAACAGGTACAGGGACAGCTCCAGGCTCTCGGTGGCGGAGCGCAGGAAGTCGCGCACGCCGAGGAACGAATTGTCCGGCGAGACGAAGGCCGTCACCTCGGCCTCGGCCGCGCAGCGCGCCGTGTCGGCGAAGCGATCGCGGTCCCAGCCGGGGAAGGCGAGGCGGCGCCCGCGGGCGGGGTCGTCCGGGTCGCCGATCCAGTCGGCCGCCGTGCCGGTGTCCGCGAGGCGGCCCGTCTCCGGATCCCGCTTGCGCCAGAGCACCTGCCCCGCGGCGGGGACGTACTCGGAGAAGCAATAGGGCAGGGCGCCGGCGCCCGTCCAGCCGGGCTGATCGGCCGCGTGGTCGCCCCAGGCCACGGCGTCGGCCACGCGGCCGCGCGCGTCCAGCAGGACCAGCTCGTCGCCCGCGTTGCAGAGCACCAGCGCGGTGTCGCCGGGCGCGGGCGACTCATCCAGGACCAGGTCCGCCGCTAGGCCGAACTCGAACCAGAAGCGCTCGGCGCTGCGCGCCACGCGCAGTCTCGCCCCGCGGCGAAGCGTCGTTCCGTCGGGGAAGAACCAGTGGCCCTCGTGGTCCGTGACCGACCAGCCGGTCAACTTCAGGGTGCGGTCGCCGTCGTTGACGACGGCGAAGGACTCGGCGCCCTCGGCCTCGCCGGCGCCGGCCGGATCGTAGCAGACGGCGTCCAGCAGCGGCCGCGCCAGGCGGCGCCGGCCGAAGAGGGGCGCGCCGCGGCTGGCCTTGCGCTCGATCTTCTGCGCCGAGGCCGCCAGACGCCGCGAGGGCGGCGACACGGAGGCGCAGGGCTCCCCCTCCTCCCAGTCGCCGGCGTGGCGCGGGCTCAGGCGCCAGCGATCGCGCACCAGGCGCCACGCGCCCGTCACGGCGCCGAGCCGCTCCCCCTCGCGCAGGGGCGGGTGCTTACCGTCACCGAGCTCCACGTCCACGGCGCGGGTCTCGTCGCTGACGACGGCCAGCCAGGGGACGCCGTCCGCGCCGCGCAGGATGCGCTCGACGCGCAGGTCGCGCTCCAGGCGGACGATCATCCCGTGCCAGTCGCCCGGCGCGGCCAGCAGGTCCGCCGCCATGACCGGCACGGCCGCCACGGGCGCGAAGGGCGCGACGCCGGCCGCCGCGAAGCCCTCGCGCCAGGGGCCGTCGATGCCGTCCGGCTCGGCCTTGAGGACCGGCTCGCCGCCTTCCACCAGGAGCTGTCCCGTCACGCGCACCCACTGCCCCACCTCGGCCAGATGCTCGCCGGTGGTGGCGTGCAGGCCGCGGCCCGGCCCCGCGCCGGGCGAGACGAGGTAGATGTCGCGGAAGAAGTCGGCCGCCAGGCGGGCCGTCACGGAGACCCGCCGTCCGGCCAGGGCGCTGTCGGCGGCCAAAGCGTCGTCGAGGGCGGGTACGTCCGCGAAGGCCAGGGGCAGCGCGTCCGCGCCAGGCGGCGGGCGACGGTCCGCGCCGGGCGCGCCCGCGGCGCGCGCTGCGCCGGCGGCGAGCAGGAGCGCGGCGAGACAGGCGGTGGCCGCCGGCGTGGCGAGCCGGCGGGCGGTGGCCAGGGTTCGCGGCATGGGATCCTCCCGGGCGATCGCTGCCGCCGGGATCCGCGCGGAGCGCGGTCCGTCGGCGCGCGTGGACGCCGACCTTAGCGCCGCGCGGCGTCCCAGGCAAGACCGGCGCAGGGCGCGGCCTCCCGCCGCCGCCACCCGCCTCGGGCGGGGCCGCGGCCACGGCTCCAGCGCACCGCGGCCGCCCCCTTGACACCCCGCGGGCCCGTGGCTACGATGGCCGTGCAAGATTCCGTTAGGGGTGGCCCCGCGGCCTGAGATCATACCCTCATGACCTGATCCGGATCACACCGGCGTAGGGAAACGGGCAACGGTCCAAGGCGGCGCCCCCGCGCGGGGGTGCTGTTTTGTTTTGGGGAATCTTGCGGACCGACCCAGTTGGGACGTACCGGAGGTTTCCCATGCATCAGCCGATTCCTGGCGCGCGTCCGCGCGCCGCGCGCGTCGTTCTCTTCGCCCTGTTCCTGCTGGCCGCCGCCCGGCCCGCCGCCGCCGTCCTCGCCGGACGCGTGGTGGACGCCGAGACGGGCGAGGCCCTGCCACGGGCCACGGTGACGATCGTCGGCCTGGGTCCCGGCGAGCCCGTCGCCGAGGACGGCAGCTTCCGCCTGGACGGGGCCCCCGAGACCCTCTTCACGCTGCTGGCCAGCGCCGAGGGCTACGCGCCGAGGCTGGTCAAGGTGAGCCCCGAGCTGCGGGGCGGCGCCGGGCTGGTCGTCCGCCTGCAGCCCACCTTCTACCGCGTGGAGAAGATGGTCATCACGGCCTCGCGCTACAGCCCCGAGGTCCACCTGTCCCAGACCAACATCACGCGCGCGGACATCCGGCGCCGCCGCGACGAGAAGGACCTGCCCCTGCTGCTGGAGCACACGCCCGGCCTCCACGCCTCCCAGGACGCGGGCAACGGCGTGGGCTACACCTACCTCAAGCTGCGCGGCTTCGACCAGCGGCGCGTGGGCGTCATGATCAACGGCATCCCGCTGAACGACCCCGAGGACCACCAGGTCTACTGGGTGGACATGCCGGACCTGGCCGCGTCCCTGGAGGACATCCAGGTGCAGCGCGGCGTCACCAACTCCCTGGGCGGCATGACGGCCATCGGCGGCACGGTGAACCTGGTCACCGAGGTGCTGGGCGACGAGCCGGGCGGCCACCTGGCCGCCGCCGCCGGCAGCTTCGGCACCGCGCGGCAGAGCCTGTCCTACCAGACGGGGCTGCTGGGCGGGCGCTTCGCCTCCAGCCTGCGCATCAGCCACCTGGAGAGCGACGGCTACCGCGACCGCTCCGGCAGCGACCAGTGGGGCGTCTTCTGGAGCGGCCGCTTCCTCACGCCCGCCACCAGCACCCAGGTCAACGTCTACACGGGCCGCGAGCTGAGCCACCATGCCTGGGACGGCATCGGCGAGGACATGCTCGAGACCGACCGCACCTACAACCCCGAGACCTACGAGAACGCCGTGGACGACTTCCGCCAGCCCCACTACGAGCTGCACCACCGCTGGCAGGCGAGCGAGCGCGTCCTGGTGGAGAACAGCCTCTACTGGATCCACGGCGAGGGCTTCTACGAGAACTTCAAGGCGGACCGCGACGCCGCCGACTTCGGCCTCGACGTCCACCTCGGCCTGGCATCCGACGCCGAGGCGGATTTGGTGCGCCGCAAGAACGTCGACAAGGACCAGCTGGGCTGGGTGGGCAAGGCGCTGTGGGACCACCCGCGCGGGCGCCTCGTCGTGGGCGGGGACTTCTACGACTTCCACAGCCGCCACTGGGGCGACCTGCAGTCCGTGGCGGGCTTCACCACCGCCGACCTGGTGGACCTGCCCCCCTACTACGAGTACGAGGGGGACAAGCGGGCCGGGTCCGTCTACGCCAACGAGCAGTTCCGCCTGGGCGCCGGCTTCACCCTGCTGGCCGACCTGCACGTGCAGCGCAAGACCTATGACTTCGCCCAGGGCGAGACGGCGAACTTCCGCGGCGCGGACCGCCACGCCTACTCCCTGGAGTACGACTTCTTCAACCCCAAGGGCGGCCTGTTCTGGCGGGCACCGCGCGCCGTCCTCGGCGGGGAGCTGGGCCTCTACGCCCACGTGGGCATGAGCCACCGCGAGCCCACCGACAGCGAGGTCTTCGACACCTGGCAGGGCCCCGACGACCTGGGCGTGGCGCCCCTGTTCGCCCGCAGCGATACCGTGCGGGTAGGCGGCGCGGTGGACCGCATCGAGTGGTCGGATCCCCTCGTCGAGGAGGAGCGCGTCGTCGACTACGAGCTGGGCCTCTCCTGGCGCGCGGAGCGCCTCAGCCTGCACCTGAACGGCTACCTGATGGAGTTCGAGAACGAGATCGTCCCCTACGGCGCCGTGGACGCCGACGGCCGCGCCATCAAGGGCAACGCCGACAAGACCCTCCACCGCGGCGTCGAGCTGGGCCTGACGGCGCGCCTGGGCCGCGGCGCCGACCTGCGCCTGGCCGCCAGCCGGAGCTGGGACGAGTACGAGACCTTCACCGTCTACGAGGACGTCTACGATCCGGTCACCTGGGACTACGTGGAGACCGTGGCCCGCGACTACTCGGGCAATCCCATCGCGCTCTTCCCCGAGTACCTGCTCTCGGCTACCCTGGACCTGGAGCGCGGCCCCGTGGGCGGCAGCCTGCGCCTGCGCGGCGCCGGCAAGCAGTACCTGGACAACACCGGCGACGAGGACCGGACCATCGACGCCTACGCGGTCCTCGACCTGGGCCTCCGCCTGGCCGTCGGGCCCCTGGGCCTGTCCGAGCTGAGCGGGACCGTCGTCGAGCTCAAGGTCGCCAACCTGCTCGACGAGGAGTACGAGACCTGGGGCTACTACGACGCCTGGGGCGTGGGCAACGCGAAGATCCCCGCGGCCACGCGCCACTTCCTCCTGGGGGTGCGCTACGAGTTCTGACGCCTCGCGACCGGCCGGCCTGCCGGTCCGCCTCTTCCCCAAGGCGGGCCGGCGCGCCCTGCTCCTGTGCGACGGGCCGCCGCCGCCGCCGGCCCTGCTGGCCGAGTGGCTGGCGGAGGCCGACCTGTTCGTCCTCGCCGACGGTGCGGGCCGCCCCTACGAGGCCCTGCCGCGCCGGCCGGACCTGGTCCTCGGCGATTTCGACACCCTCGGGCCGCCGCCCGAGCTGCCGGGCACGCGCTTCCTGCGCCTGGACGACCAGGAGACCACCGACGCCGAGAAGGCGCTCCTCCACCTGGCGGACGCCGGCTGCGCCGAGGTGGTGATGCTGGGCGCCACGGGCGCCCGGCTGGACCACACCCTCTTCAACGTCGGCCTCCTGGAGCGCTACGCCGGGCGCCTGCGCCTGGCCCTGGTCTCGCAGCACGAGTTCAGCCGCCGCCTGGGCCCCGGCGAGGATCTCGTCTGGGATCTGCCCGCGGGGACACGCCTCTCGCTGCTCCCCCTGGCGGCCCCCGCCCGCGGCGTGACGCTGGCCGGCGCGCGCTGGCCCCTGGACGGCGCGACCCTGCCGGCGGGCGGCCCGGCGACCCTGTCCAACACGGTCGCGCGGCCGCCGGTGCGCCTGCGCGTGGCGGAGGGATCCGTCCTGGTGAGCGTCGGCCTCGCGGAGCCGGCCGCGGAGCCAGCGCCCTGATGGCGGCGCTGCTCGTCTACGCGGCCTTCCTGGCCTACGTCCTCGTCCGCCTCTTCCGGCCGCGAGCGGCGGGCGAGAGCGACTACCTGCTGGCCAGCCGCAGCCTGACCCTGCCCGCCTTCGTGGCCACCACCGTCTCGAGCTGGTACGGCGGCATCCTCGGCGTCGGCGAGTACAGCTACACCTACGGCCTGTCCAACTGGCTCGTCTTCGGCGTGCCCTATTACCTCTACGCCCTGATCTTCGCCCTCTTCCTCGCCCGGCGCGCGCGCCGCGCGCCGGTGATGACCGTGCCGGACCAGCTCCGCGCCCGCTACGGCCCCGCCGTGGCCCTGGTGGGCAGCGTCGTCCTGTTCGTCATGACGGCCCCGGCGGCCTACGTCCTGGCCCTGGGCACGCTGATCCGCCACGCCACGGGGCTGCCCCTGGCCGCCGCCGTCGCGGCCGGCACCTTCTTCAGCCTGGCCTACGTCTACCGCGGCGGCCTGCGGGGCGTGGTGTTCACGGACAAGGTCCAGTTCCTGCTGATGTTCGCCGGCTTCGCCGTCCTGCTGCCCGTGGCCGCGGCCGAGCTGGGCGGCTTCGGCTGGCTGCGCGCCCACCTGCCGGCCGAGCACCTCCACTGGTCCGGCGGGCGGAACCCGCAGGACATCGTCGTCTGGTACTTCATCGCCAGCGCCACCCTGGTGGAGCCGGCCTTCTACCAGCGCTGCTTCGCCGCCCGCGACGAGGGCACGGCGCGCCGCGGCCTGCTGGTCTCGGTGCTGTTCTGGATCCTCTTCGACTTCATGACCACCTTCACCGGCCTCTACGCCCGCGCGGCGCTGCCGGGCCTGGCGGCGGCCGGCGGCCTGGGCGCGCAGGGATCCTACCCGGCCCTGGCCGACGCCCTGCTGCCGCCGGCGGCGGCGAGCCTGTTCATGGTGGGCCTGCTGGCCACGGTCATGAGCACCATCGACAGCTACGCCTTCCTGGCGGCCGTGACCTTCGGGCGGGACATCGTCTGGCGGCTGCGCGGCGGGGCGGGCGACTCCAACCGCTACAGCCGCTGGGGACTGGTGGTGACGGGCCTGGTGGCCGTGGCCCTGGCCCTGTGGCGGGAGTCCATCGTCGGGCTCTGGCACGACCTGGGCAGCGTCGGCACGCCGGTGCTGCTCTTCCCCCTGGCCCTCGGCTTCGGCAAGCGGCCGGCGCGGCGGGGGTGGATCCTGGCGGGGATGCTGGCCGGGGGCGGCATCAGCCTGGCCTGGCTCCTGGCCGGGCGGACGACGGGCGCCTGGCCGCTGGGGCTGCGGCCCATCTTCCCGGGGCTGATCGTTAGCGGGCTGGCGGCCCTGGCGGCCTTCAGGGGCGGGCGGCGCTCAGCCTGACCCGGCCGTCGCGCCAGTGGCGGGGATCCTTCCAGAAGTCGCGGCTCCGGTAGAGGAAGTGGCGCGTGGCCTCCGCGGCCGTCTGCGCCAGGGGATCGCCGTCGGGCGCCCAGCGCGGCTCGCCCGACTGGACCACCAGGCCCGAGCCGGGCAGCTCCAGGCGCGCGGAGCCCGTGAAGCGGTCGATGGCGAGGCCCGAGGCGTACTCCTCCACGTGGAAGACCAGGTCCATGTCGCAGACGCTGCGGTCGCGGTCGCCGTCCTCGCTCAGGAGGAAGCAGCGCTCCACCTCCACGCGCATGCGCAGCTCCGGCCGGCCGGGCCAGCCGCGCACGGTGAAGCCGAAATCCTCCAGGGTCCGCGTCAGGCTGGCGTAGAGGACCAGGTCGAGATCCTCCACGGGGAGGGGACGGAACAGATCGCGCGCGGGGAAGTCGTCGGAGCGGACCTCCCAGACCATCTCGCTGAAGCGGCTCGGCGTGTCCGCGGCCGGGACCTCGATCTCCTGGAGGTTGACGGCGGGCAGGTCCTCGGCCAGCTCCAGGTACTCCAGGCGGAGCAGGGCGAGGTTGGCCCCGTCCAGACGCGGCGGCGACGCCGACTGGCAGGCCGTGATGGCGAGGAGACCCGTTGTCAGCAGGGGCAGGAGCCGAGATCGTCGTCGCATGGTCTTCACGATAGCCTACGGTCCCGTTGCGTCGTCAAGGTGTCGGGTCAGGGGTCCCGCCGCGGCGTCCCAGTTACCCTTGATGCGGTTGCGCCCCGCCTCGAAGGCCAGGTAGCTGTAGCGGCCGTAGTGCGGGACGCGGCGGGCGACGGCCCGCAGCTGGTCGGCCGAGTCGGACAGGACCACCATCAGGCCGCGCCCCGGCCCGCGCTTGGCCGTGTAAATGATAACATGCTGGCCGGGCGAAAGGCGCTCTCCCTGAAAGATTATGCCTTCGCCGCCCATCTCCAAGCCGGCCGGCGGCTCGAGCCAGGCGGGCGGGCGGCGGCCCAGCCAGACCAGGGTCCGCGGCTCCTCCCCGGCGGCCGCGGCGGCCGTCAGGATCCGCGGCTCCCCCTCCACGAAGGCCCCGGCGAAGTCCCGGCAGGCGGCCGCCAGGCCGGCCGGCAGGTCGTCCTCCAGGACGAAGAGGGGCGCCGCGTCCCCCAGGACGAGGCTGAGGGTCGCCTCCATCTCCTCCTCGTAGAGCCAGCGGAACAGGTGGTAGTCCGGGTCCAGGCTCACGGCGCGCGGGCGGTCGGGCAGCGACAGCTCGTAGCGCTCGCGCTCCGCGCCGAGTTCCAGACGGAAGTCACGGGAGCCGGCCTCGGTCTCCACGTGCACGGGCACGCGCAGGCACCAGGGCCCGCCCTCCTGGACCAGTTCCAGGACCAGGCGCCAGCCCGCGCCCACGGGCCGGGCGGAGGTCTCGCCCAGGGACAGCCGCGGCGCACCGGGCCGCTCGATCCACTGGCGACGCTCCTCCTCCAGGGCGTTGCGGGGCAGGTCGCCCGCCGCTTCGACGGCCCGGAAGAAGTCGGACCAGGTGGCCTGATGCCACTGCCGCTCCTCGACGACGCGCCGCAGGGCCCGGCGGAAGGCCTCACGGCCCACGGCCTCCTCGAGCATGTGGAAGACCATCATGGACTTGCCGTAGCCGATGGCCCGGCTGCTCGGGTCGTGCCGGGCCACGAACTCCGTCAGGGGGAAGTCGCGCGAGGCGCCCACGTAGCGGGCGTAGTCCTTGAGCAGATCCTTGCGGTAGGACCGCGCCGCCGCCGCCGACTCCATCTCCTTGTAGAGGTAGTCGGCCGTGTAGACGGTGACCCCCTCGCACCAGTTGCCCCCCTCGCCCACGAAGACGGAGTTGCCCCACCAGTTGTGGTTCAGCTCGTGGCCCAGGCTGGTGTCCTTGATGAAGGGCAGGCGCAGGACCCGCTGGCCCAGCAGCGTCCAGGAGGGCATGCCGTAGCCCGTGGGGAAGAAGTTCTCGACGATGGCGAACTTGGCGTAGGGGTAGGGCGGCAGGAAGCTCTCGTAGAGGTCGAGGAAGCGGACCGCGGCGTCCAGGTAGCCGGCGGCCAGGGCGCTGTCCTCGGGGAAGAACCAGGTCTGGACCAGGGTGTCGCCGTGCCTGCGGGTGGTCACCTGGAAGTGGTTGGCGGCCAGGAGCAGGCCGTCGCTGGGCCGCGGCGCGTCCCAGGTCTGCCGGACGCGGCCGCCGCGGACCCGCTCGTCGGCCAGACGGCCCTGGGTGACGCTCCGCCAGCCGGCCGGCAGGACGGTCGTCACGCGGTGGGCCGACAGGCCCTCGCCGGTCAGGGGATACCAGCCCGCGCCGCCGGCCAGGAAGACGCCCTCCTCGCCGACGGTGGCGCGGATCTCGCTCCCCACGCGCTCGCGGCTGAAGCGCGTGGCGGCCACGTCCTGGTGGAGCCGGCCGCGCCAGCGGACGATCCACAGCTCCCGCGAGCCGTCCTCGCTGTCCAGGATCCACGCGCGGCGGCCCGCGGCGGCCTCGTCGGCCTCGTCGGGGCGCAGCGCGAGGCCGGGCCCCGCCTCGGGGCGAAGGTCCTCGTGGAGCTCGAAGCGCAGGGACCGCAGGGGACGGGCCAGGCGGAGTGTGTCCACGCCGGCGAGAGAGTGGCCGGCGGGATCGAGCTCCAGGTGGATGGCGTGCTCCAGGACGCTGGCCGACCCCCGGGGCGACGGCGTCCGGGCCGCCAGGGCGGGCGACGCGGCCAGCAGCGCGCACAGGACCAGGAGCGGGAGGGTGGCGTTCCGTGTCAAGGCGGACCTCGCTTGGTGGAGGGGGCGTGGCCGGGATGATACCCGCGACCGCCGCCGTGGGCAAGGCCGAGGGCGCGAAGGGGCGGGGCCGTTGACGGCCGGCGGCGGCATCGCTACACTGGGCGCCCGGCCCGCCCCCGGCGGGCCTCGCCACGTCCCCCGGGAGGCTCACCATGCTCCGGCCGCGCGCCCTGCCCGCCATCCTCTGCCTCGCCCTGCTGGCCACGGTCGGGCCGTTCGCCACGGGCGCCCGCGCCGCGGACGACGCGGGCCTCGCCATCCCCGGCGATCCGCTGCGCATCACCCTCGGCCTCGGCATCGGCGCCCACACGGTGGAGGACCGGGACTACGAGGACTTCTTCGAGGACGAGATCCTGCGCGCCTGGATCCTGCGCCTGGACTACCGCGTCCTGGGCCCCCTGCGCCTGGGCGCTTCCCTCACGGCCCTGGGCAAGAGCCACCGCCGACGCGAGATCTCGCTGGGCAGCGAGGCCTATCCCATCGTCTATCACTACTCGGCCTTCACGGGCATGGGCGAGCTCTTCCTCGCCTGCAACCTGCCGCGGCTGGGCCGCTTCGCGCCCTACGCCACGGCCGGCGTGGTGCTCAGCCGGATCCACGCCGAGAGCTCGGGCTACGCCGACGGCTACGACGCCACCTGGGACGAGTACCGGCCCGTGCCCGACCTCAAGCAGAACGCCTCGGGCTGGCGCCTGGGCGGCGGCGTCCAGACTCACATCTGGGCCAACGTCTTCGCCTACGCCGAGGGCGGCCGCCTGCGCCTGGATCCCTACGACGCGCCCGCGGACCAGGACCCACCCGCCGGCCAGTGGTCGCACACGGGCTGGCGCTTCGAGGCCGGCCTGCAGCAGCGCTGGTAGGCCTGCTGGCGGCGACCGCTGGAACGCCTGCATGCGCCGCCGGACCAATACCATCGATTACAGCCTGGAGATGCCCCTGGCCCAAAGCGTCGCGTTCGACCTCCAGCTCGGACGCCGGGCCGTCCGGCCGCATTGAAGGGAATACCTGACGAAGGGGGAGCGCCGCGGCGCTCCCCCTATTCCGTCGGCCCGGATCCGCCGACCTGCTTGTGCCACGCAACCAAAGTATTCCCAAAGCCTTATGCGCAACAATCGGACATTGAAAGGAAGTGCTGGAAAGTGTTAGAATCAGGGGGCCTGAAAAGGTGGGTGCGCCTGTTTGACAACTGCATAGTCACCGGCAGGCTCGCATCGACCCTTGTTACAGCTGTGACATCTGCTTAGGCATATCTTCAGGAGGATCGAGATGCTCAAGAAGGTAACGTTTGCTCTCGTGGCGCTGGTCGCCATGGCCGCCATGGCCTCGGCCGCCACTCTCACCGCCGATGGCCTGGTGATTCCGGGCACGCCCTCCAGCGAGATCGGCGTGCGTGACATCATGGACGGCAGCTTCGAGTTGGGGCTCGCCGGCCCTTGGTCGACCTTCTCCGACAGCCAGTGCACCGGTGACGTCATCCTGGATCCGACCGGCGTCTGGGGCGTTCCCGCCTATGACGGCATCTACGCCGCGTGGGTCGGTGGCTTCTGCAGCGGCGCGCCCATCAACAGCGGCTTCTGCCAGGACGTCCTCTTCGACGGTGGCGCCATCAGCTTCTGGTGGATGGGCTACATCGAGGCCGGCCACGTGGGCAACACCGTGGTCATGTCCGTTGACGGCGCCATGGTCTGGTCCTACGAGCTGGTCTACCCGGATGACCACACCTACGGCAGCTGGGGTCAGTTCACGGCCGACGTCAGCGCGTATGTCGGCGGCACCCACACGCTCTGCGTGGAGCTGGTCGCCACCGACGGCGCCAACATGCTCACCGACTACTTCGAGATGACCGGCGGCACCCCGACCCAGGACACGAGCTTCTCCGCCGTCAAGAGCATGTACTAGTCGGTTTCCCGACTTCGCCGCGGCCCCTCGGGGCCGCGGTTTTTTCATGCCCCTACCCCACCAACGCGAGAGGCCGCGACGCCGTCGCGGCCTCTCGCGTTCCGGATCCGCGCCGGGTCGCGCTAGATGCCGAAGCGCACCATGACCGAGACGTAGGGTCCGTCGCCGTCGGGCATCTTGCCCTCCAGCTGCTGGAGGAGGACCTCGCGGCCCTCCAGTTCCCAGTCGCCGCTGGTGAAGGTATAGCCGCCCTCGACGAGCAGTCCGATCCAGTCGGACAGGCGAAGATCCACGCCGAGGTGGGGCCGCAGCAGGACGAAATTGCGGTCGGCCCGCAGATGCACGAGGACGAGACCCTGGTCGGGATCGCCGTCCGCCACGTCCTCGACCCAGATGTCGCTGTGGCCGCCGCCGAGTTGCACGCCGCCCTCCGCATAGACGCGCCGCAGGACGGGGTAGATGGCCTTGACGGCGAAGTAGCCCGCGCCCAGGCTCCAGCGGGAATAGAGGTCGCCGCTGCGGGCGTCCTGGCTGCCGCCGAAGCCGCCGCCGCCGATGGCCACGTAGAGGTCATTGCCCGAATAGACGCCGGCCCAACCGGCGCCGCCCCAGTAGAGTTCCTTCTCGGGCACGGCCTTGAGTCCCTCATCCCGCAGGACGCCGTTGAGAGCATCCAGGTCCTGTGTGAACCATGTCAGGGAGGGTCCGCCGCCGCTGCCGGCCGAGCCGATGAACTCGTCGGCGAATTCCTCGTCCTCCCAGAAGGGATCGTCATCGAGGATGACGTCCGTCTCCGCCCAGGCGGGGACGGACGCGAACAGCGCGAGGGGCAGCAGAAGCAGCACGGTCAGCATGCGGGCGGCGGGTTTCATCGTCTGTCTTCTCCTTGGCGTTGCGTTCGCGGACCGAGAACTCCTACGCCACGCGGGGGTTCGGGTTTCCTAGCGGGTCTGGATCTCCAGGACGTCCCCGTCCTCGACCCGGTGGTCGCGCTCGACGAGCTGCCCCGCGAACTTTCCCGAGCCCCAGATGCGGGCGCTGACGAAGGTCTCCAGGAATTCGCGGTGCACCTTGCCGGCCACGTCGAGGACGGTGGCGCCGGCGGGCAGCAGGTAGGGGCTGTCCATCTCGGGGGGCTTGCCGGGCACCTTGGTGTAGACCCGCACCAGGCGCAGCATGTCGAAGACGGCGCGGCGGAACAGGTCGAGGCCCTTGTCCGCCCCAGCCGCCAGGACCACGCGGGGCCAGCGGCCGCCGAAGATCTCCAGGAGGAACTCCAGGTTCACGGGGGCGTCGGGGTGATCGCTCTTGTTGGCGGCCAGCAGGGCGGGACGCTCGTTCTGGACGCGCAGCGGATCGCTGTCGTCGCGCTCGGCCACCAGGCGCAGGCCGCGCTCCTCGAAGCCGGCCTCGATGACCTCGATGGCCTCGCAGCAGTCGGCGGCGGCCAGGTCGGCCACCAGCACCACGGCGTCCGCCGCCCGGGCCTGGTCCACCAGCCAGGGCTCCAGGGGAGCCTGCATGACGGGCGGCGTGTCCACCAGCTCGATCTGGACGTCCTCGTAGGCCATCATGCCCGGCTGGGGCAGGCTGGTCGTGAAGGGGTAGTCCGCCACCTCCGGCCGGGCGTTGGTCAGGGCGTCCAGCAGGCTGCTCTTGCCGCTGTTGGCGCCCCCCACCAGGACCACCTGGGGCGCCTCGCCGCGGGGCACGAAGTAGGGATTGTGCCCGCCGCCCTTGCGGCTGCGGCGGGCCTGCTCGACCTGCTCCTGGAGGGCGGAGAGCTTGCGGCGCAGTTCGGCGCGGATCTTGTCCGTGCCCTTGTGGTGGGGCATGATCGCCAGCATCTCGCGCAGGTGGGCGATCTTCTCGGACGGCTCCCGCGCCGCGCGGTAGCGCTCCTCGACCTTCTTGTAGTGCGGCGGCAGGTTGGTGGGCACGTCCAGGCTCCGGGGCTGGCGGGGCGGCGCCGGGCCGCCCCGCGCCCCCGGAGTCTAGATGTAGAGGTGCTCGGGGTCAATCTCCTCGCGGAGGACCTGCAGCTCCTCGTCCGTCGGCGGGTCGTTGGCGCCCACCACGTCAGGCACCACCAGCTCGAAGCCCGTGGCCTCGACCACCTGGTCCGCCGTGACGCCCGGGTTGGTGGAGAGCAGCATCATGCGCTTGCTCTCCTCCTCGTAACCCAGGACGGCCAGGTTGGTGACCACCCGGTAGGGGCCGGAGCCCGGGAAGAGGCCGGCCGCCTCGCGGGCGCCGGGGCCCGTCAGGTAGCCCGGCGTGGTGACGAAGTCGATCTTCGGCACGAAGCGGCGGGCGTCGTGCTGCATGATGGCGATGGTGTGCCAGCAGAAGCTGCCCACGTCGTTGGCGCCGCCCGAGCCGGGCATGCGCACCTTGGGGCTGGGCTGGGGGCCGATGACCGTCGAATTGAGATTCCCGTACATGTCGATCTGCGCCCCGCCCAGGAAGCCGTAGGTGATGAAGCCGCGCGCGGCGGTCTCCATGATGTCGCAGATGCCCGAGGCCACCTGGGCCTGGTAGAAGGTCTTGCTCTCCCCCACGCCCCGGGGCAGGTACTTGAGGCTCGAGCCCACACCCCCGAACTCGAAGACGGGCACGAGGTTCGGCGCGTAGAGGCGCTTGGCCAGGGCCGCCGCGAGCATGGGGACGCCGGTGCCGATGAAGGCGCTGGAGCGGTCCTCCATGACGCGGGCCGCGAGGCAGATCAGAAGCTCGGTGCCGTTGTACTTATCCTCGGCCATGGCTCACCTCCCCACCGCGATGTCGCGGAGCTCGCGCTGCTTCGCCTCGCCACCGATCAGCTCCAGGTAGGCGGCGTGGTCCGGCACGTCGCGCATGTACTTGTCGAGGTAGGCCTCGGTGCCCTCCTCGGTCTCGATGGCCTTCAGCCATTCCAGGATGCCCGGCTCGTCGCGCCCGTAGAGGTTGGGCATCTCGCCGGGATGGCTGCCGAAGGGAGCGTGGACGACCGCGTCCACGTGGTACCAGGGGATCACGTTGCGCTCGGGCCAGTGGCGGAACTCCGCGTTGTCGACGATCTCCTCGGCGCTGATGATGAGCTTCTTGCTGGCGCGGGCCATCTCGATGGCGAAGCCGCTGATGCCCTCGAGGAAGCAGTTGCCGTAGACGTCGGCCTGGTGGACGTGGACCACGCCCACGTCGAGGACCAGGGCCGGCAGCAGCATCAGCTTCTCGCCGGTGAAGGGGCAGTCGGCCACCATGCCGGCCGAGTAGCGGAAGGTGTCCGTGCCCAGCATGCTCTTGATGGGCAGGAAGGGAACCCCCATGGCCGCGGCCTTGAAGCGCCAGGCCAGGGCGGCGTTGCTCCACTCCACCAGCTTGAGCCCCTGCTTCTCGGCCGCCCGCCGGAGGACCCGCGACAGGCCGTGGACCTCGTAGCCGACGTAGGTGATGTCCATGGCCTCGACGCAGCCGGCGGCCACCAGGAAGTCCACGTCCTGGAGGCCCTGTCCGGCCAGGCGCAGGTTCCGGCGACCCTGCCGCACGATCTCCCGGGCCACGCTGAGGGGGGCGCGGCAGGTGCCGTACAGCTCGAAACTGACGTAGTCGCCGTCGGCGACGAGGCGCTCGACGGCCTCGCGCTCGCTGACGAGCTTGCTCTCGAGGACCATCGACTTGTGCTCCCGGTTCCAGGCCCGGAGCGAGCCGATGTCGGGCGCCTGGATCAGCTCCCCGACGCCGCGTTCCAGAATCTCCATCTCGTCCCCCTTGCCACGGGTGGGGTCGGTGCGCCGTCCGCGGACGGGCCGTCTAGGGTTTCTTTACGGAGGCGGAGGCGTTTTTGGCCCAAACCGGCCGCGGCCGGGTTGATCCGGGCATACCGCCTATGTAGTATGTCCCGGTCCCGGACCTCTGCCGGGCAGTCACGACACGCCTCAGGTTCAAGGAATACAAGGAGAAGAGCCTCTATGTCCATCGATCGTTTCATGGACGGGGTCATCGCCAAGAACCCCGAGCAGAAGGAGTTCCACCAGGCGGTACGTGAAGTGGTGGAATCGGTCTGGGACTTCGTCGAGGAGAATCCCCAGTACAAGGAAGCGAAGATCCTCGAGCGGATGGTCGAGCCCGAGCGGGTCATCATGTTCCGCGTTCCCTGGACGGACGACAAGGGCGAGGTCCAGGTCAATCGCGGCTTCCGCATCGAGATGAACAGCGCCATCGGCCCCTACAAGGGTGGCCTGCGCTTCCATCCCACGGTGAACCTCGGCATCCTCAAGTTCCTGGCCTTCGAGCAGGTCTTCAAGAACAGCCTGACGACCCTGCCCATGGGCGGCGGCAAGGGCGGCTCGGACTTCGATCCCAAGGGCAAGAGCGATGACGAGGTCATGCGCTTCTGCCAGAGCTTCATGACCGAGCTGCAGCGCCACATCGGCCCCAACACCGACGTCCCCGCGGGCGACATCGGCGTCGGCGGCCGCGAGATCGGCTACCTGTTCGGCCAGTACAAGCGCCTCCGCAACGAGTTCACCGGCGTGCTGACCGGCAAGGGCCTCAACTGGGGCGGCAGCCTCATCCGTCCCGAGGCCACCGGCTACGGCTGCGTCTACTTCGCCAAGGAGATGCTGGCCACCCGCGGCGAGACCTTCGAGGGCAAGACCGTCACCGTGTCGGGCTCCGGCAACGTGGCGCAGTTCGCCACCGAGAAGGTCAACGAGCTGGGCGGCAAGGTGGTCACCCTGAGCGACAGCAACGGGACCATCCACGATCCCGAGGGCATCACCCCCGAGAAGCTGGCCTGGGTCATGGAGCTCAAGAACGTCAAGCGCGGCCGCATCAAGGAGTACAAGGCCAAGTTCGGCGGCGAGTACCTCGAGGGCCGGCGGCCCTGGGGCGTCAAGTGCGACGTCGCCCTGCCCTGCGCCACCCAGAACGAGATCGACGCGGCCGAGGCCAAGGGCCTGGTGGATGGCGGCTGCGTCTGCGTCAGCGAGGGCGCCAACATGCCGACGGAGCCCGAGGGCATCGAGGTCTTCCAGAAGGCCAAGATCCTCTACGGCCCCGGCAAGGCGGCCAATGCCGGCGGCGTGGCCACCTCCGGCCTGGAGATGAGCCAGAACAGCATGCGGCTGAACTGGTCCCGCGAGGAGGTCGACGAACGCCTGCACGGGATCATGATCAACATCCACGAAGCCTGCGTGAAGCACGGCAAGGACGGCGACTACATCGACTACGTGAAGGGCGCCAACATCGCCGGCTTCATCAAGATCGCCGACGCCATGCTCGACCAGGGCGTCGTGTAGCGACCGCTCGCTTCACATTCAGTGTTGACACGATGGCGGGATGCCGGAACGGTATCTCGCCATTTTCTCTATCTGTCATCATATCTGACATGGAGAATGACGCTTGCCCGCATTCCGGTATTCGATTGGCCTTATCTATGCGTAAGGGGCATCGGCGAGACAATCAAAGGAGAGTCCGATGTCCCAGGAATGCGAACTGCTCGGCACCTGCGGCTTCTTCAGGAAGTACCAGTCCAGCAACGAGCTGGCCTGCCAGGGCTTCATCCAGCAGTACTGCAAGGGCCCCAAGCAGGGCCAGTGCAAGCGCAAGGAGTACCGGCTGCAGCACGGCACGCCGCCGTCCGACGACATGATGCCCAGCGGCCAGATGATGAGCACGCTGATCACCTAGCGAAACGGCGCGAGAAAATCCTTATTCAACGCCGCCTGGCCGGCACCGCGACCGGCCAGGCGGCGGAAGAACTTACCGCCCGGCCATCGGAGATAGGTGCGGACTGCGCTCGTCAGGGAAGGTCCGTCATCAGCATCAGGTCGCAGCCGATGCTCTGCGACTCGAACAGCACCCGGTCGCCGGTCGGCGAAGCGGTGATGCCCCCCATGACCATCTCATCGAACCGGCAGATCTCCCGGTAGTCCCCGGACGCCAGGTCCAGATAGTCAAGGACGCGGCCGCGATCGGTCCTGTCGGTGAACAGCATCCCGTCGCCCAGCGCCACCATGTCCTGCCACGGGTCGTGGAGGAAGGAGCGCACGAGCAGGCTGTCGCCGGCGGCCTCGGGAGAGCGCCGCCAGAGGCTGCCGTCGGTATAGGTCACATAGTACAGGTCGCCGAGGGGACACTGTTTGAGCAACGCGGCCTGAGGCAGCTCGAGCGCTTCGGCCCGCAGGCCATCGGGCGAGACGCGGTGGTACTCGTTCCAGCTGCCCGCCGGCGTGTGGCAGTAGAGCCACCGCCCGTCCGGGGACCAGAAATCCACGATCTCGTGGGCGTCGGCGGGATGAAGCCACCGCAGCACCCCGCTTTCCAGGTCACAGACCGTCACCGCGTAGCCTTCCCCGCTGTCGATGGAGAAGGCGAGATGCCGTGAATCCGGCGACCAGCAGGGCGGGGAGAGATCGGCACTCTCGAGGTGCGTGATCTGCGTCGCGGTGCCGCCCTCGACTTCCCTCACCCAGATCTCCGGAAACCCGGAGCGCATGGACACGAACGCGATGCGGGCACCGTCCCGCGAGAAGCGCGCGCCGTAATCGGCAGCGGTCGAGTTGACGCACGGAGTGGGAGGTCCGACCGGGACGAGGTCGGGATCGAGCTGGAGCTGCATGATATCCGTCCCGACCAGCAGCGCCTCGTAAACGAGGCAGTCGCCGCGGGGCGAGACGGCGGGCCGCATGGCCGTCTCGTGGCGCGTGGGCAGCCACACCGGATCGCCACCGTCGAGGCCGACGGTCCACAGCTGATACGCACCGGTTGGCTTCGCGCAGAACACGAGCTCGTCGCCCCCGGGCAGCCAGTCGACGCTGACGACGCGCCGCTGACCGTGCGTGATCCGGCGGACCTCGCCGCCCACCCAAGACAGGATGTACAGGTCATGGAAGCCCGCCGCGTCCGACCGCACGAAGGCGATCTCCTCGCCGTCCGGCGAGAACGCCGGGTAGAGATCGCCGCGGCACTCCGGGGGTGGAGACGTGTGCGGGGACACGGCGCCCGTCGCGAGCTCGAAGCCGATCAGCGCGCGGGCCGCGTCCGCCGCCGGCTGCGCCGCGAACACCAGGAATCTCCCGTCGCGAGACCAGTCGAGGCCCGTGGGATCCACGTGGAATGCATGGAGACGCGTGGCGGCGCCGCCCAGCGCCGGCACGGTGTAGAGGCCACCCTCCTCGCCGCGCCGCAGGAAGGCCAGGGTGTCGCCGCCGGAGCTCCAGACGGGAAAAATCTCGTCCTCGGGATGCCGGGTCAGGCGCAACGGATTGTCCGTGTCGATCTGGCGGACGTAGATGTCGAATCCGCCGCCGTCGCCGCAATCCCAGCAGAAGGCGATGAGGTTGCCGTCGGGCGAGATGCACGGATGCCGCTCCCGGCCGAAATAGGCCGTGAGCGGAAAGCAGTCCGGGCCATTCCCTTCGGCCGGTGGCTGGTCGTGGCTGTCGTCCAGGAGCACGAGTCCCGTGGCGGCCAGCAACGCCACGGCCGCGCCCATTATCATGAACCGGCGCGGGAAGCGGTGCCGCGGCCGCGCCGCACCACCGTCCGTCGGCGTGTGGCTCGAGTCGATCGCGTCGCCGTCGCGCACCACCGTCTGGATGAGCCGGTAGCCGCTCTTGCGGATGGTCTCGATGTAGCGCGGATCCCGATGATCGTCCTCGAACACCTCGCGGAGGATGTGGATGATCCGTGTCAGCACGCCTTCGACGAGGACGACGTCGCCCCAGATCCTTTCGGACAGTTCCTGTCGCGAGATGACCTGGCCCTGGCGGTCGGCGAGATAGACCAGGACCTGCATCGCCTTCGGCTCCAGCGTGTGCGTGGTGCCGCCGCTGGAAACGCGGTTCAGCGCCGGCTCCACGACCCAGTCCCCCAGGCGGAAGCGTCCCTGCGAGCGATGCTCGGAATCCTGCAACTCCACCATCCTCCGCATCCTGCGCGGCTGTGGCGATGCCCGCGCCAGTCAAGATAAACCTATGACAAGCATAAGATCGCCATCATGGGAGCACTAGCACTTTTTCCCTATCCTTCGACGACGGCGTTCGGCCGCCCTGCGCCGAACGCGGTCGCCGACGTTTCCCCGGACGGCACCCGTTCGTCCGGGTACGGGCAGGAGCTGGCATGGACGGACGGAAAACCAGGAGCTGGCGGGCGATCGGTCTGCTGGCGGCCGCCGCCGCGCTCGGCGGCCTCGGCCTCTCGTGCACGGAGGAGAGCGACACCGCGGCGGCCGATCCGAATCCGCCCGACACGCTGTGGACCAGGGTCTGCGGCACGGCCGCGCACGAGTGGGGCAACTCCATCCTGGAAGCCGCCGACGGCGGCTTCGTCGTGGCGGGAGGGGTGCTCGACGGAGCCGACCGGGACATCTGGCTGGTCAAGGTGGACGGCGACGGCGATCCGGCCTGGGACCGCCGGCTCGGCGGTCCGGGCCACGACGACGCTTACGCGATCAGACCGACGGCGGACGGTGGCTTCATCGTGGCCGCGTCCACGGAATCTTTCGGCAACGGGGCCGGCGATTTCTGGCTCGTCAAGCTCGACGGCGGCGGCGCCACGTCGTGGAGCCGGACCTATGGCAGCGACGCCCCGGAGCGCCCTCAGTACGCCGAGCAGACGGCCGACGGCGGATACGTCATCGCGGGCGGGAGGGGCGACTTCACCCAGGGCCTCATGGACGCCTGGCTGGTCAGGACCGACGACGAGGGGAACGAGATCTGGAGCCGCAGCTACGGCGGCCCGCGCAACGAGAAGGCCTACTGCGTCCACCAGACCGCCGACGGCGGCTTCGTCCTGGCGGGCAACACGGAATCCTTCGGCAATGGCACCGCCGGCAGCGCCGACATGTGGCTGGTCAGGACCGATCCGGCCGGCGCCCCGCTGTGGACGCGCACCTTCGGCGGCCCCGATCCCGAGAACGCCTACTCGCTCCAGCTGACGAACGACGGCGGGTACGTCCTCGCCGGTTACACGGGCGCCTACGGTTCCGGGCTCCAGGACATGCTGCTCGTCAGGACCGACGCCGACGGCAACGAGGTCTGGAGCAACACCTACGGCGGCGCCGACGACGACGTCGCCTGCTCGGTCCAGCAGATGTCGGACGGCGGCTACCTGGCCGCCGGACTGAGCGACTCGTTCGGCGGCGGCGACTTCGACGCCTGCTTCGCCAGGACGGACGCGAACGGCGACATGATGTGGCGCATGACCGTCGGCGGCCCGGCGGACGACTACTGCTTCTGGGCGCAGCGCACCGCCGACGGCGGCTGCGCGGCGACCGGCACCACGGCATCGTACGGCCACGGGAGCGACGACCTGTACATCGTCCGCCTGGGCCCGGAGCTCCTTCCGGAGACCGGGCGCCTCCTCGGTCCGCACGGCGTGGCCTGGTGAGCGCCGGCCGGCGGTCGCTCGTGCGCGCGGCGCTCGCGCCAGCCGGTGGGGGCGCCGCGGCGGCTTCCCGGACCGGCGCGACACGATGATGGAGGTTGATTGCATGCGAAAACCGATCATGGCCGTCACGGTCCTCTACCTTCTGCGGAGCATCGCGCCGGCCGGCGCCGAGGTGGTCTTCGGCGATCCGCTACTCGTCGCCAACGGCAACGCCGACGGCGCGATGCAGGCGGCCGCGGCGGACTTCGACGGCGACGGGGATCTCGACATCGTCTCGGCCTCGTTCCTGGACCGGAAGGTCGCGTGGTACGAGAACGTCGACGGCCACGGGTCATTCGGGCCCCAGCAGGTGATCACGGACACCACCTCCCCGTCCTCGGTCTTCCCCGCCGACCTCGACGGCGACGGCGACACGGATTTGGCCTTCACGACCTACGTGGACGGCACGGTCGCCTGGTGTGAGAACACCGACGGCACGGGGACCTTCGGTCCCCGACAGGTGATCACCGCGACGGCGGGTGGCGCCGTCTGCGTCTGCTGCGCCGATATCGACGGCGACGGCGACCTGGACGTGGTGGCCGCGGCCTGGGTCGACGACACGGTCGCCTGGTACGAGAACGAGGACGGCGTGGGCGGCTTCGGCGCCGGGCAGGTCGTGACGGCGGCGGCCACCGGAGCGCGCTTCGTCCGCGCCGCGGACTTCGATGCCGACGGTGATCCCGATCTCCTCGTCGCCGCGCCCGGCGCGGACGCCGTCATCTGGTTCGAGAACGCCGACGGACAGGGGGGATTCTCGGCGCCCAGCGTCCTGGATCCCCAGGCGCCCAACGTCCTGGGCGTCGCCGCCGCCGATCTGGACGGAGACGGCGACTGCGACGCCCTGTCGGCGACGAGCGACGACGACACGATCGCCTGGTACGAGAACACCGACGGGCTGGGCGGCTTCGGGCCCCCGCAGGTCATCTCGTCGGTCATGGACTACGCCTTCCACGTCGCGACCGCCGACATCGACGGCGACGGCGACACGGACGTCGTCTCGGCCGCCCGGGGCGCCGACACGGTGGCCTGGCACGAGAACGGCGGCGGCGCGGCGCCGGCCTTCGTCACGCACACGGTGTCCACGGCGGTCGACGGGGCGGAATGCGCCGTCGCGGCCGACCTGGACGGCGACGGCGATCTCGACCTCCTGGCCTGCGCCAACGAGGCGGACGCGGTCATGTGGTTCCGTAGCAAGCTGGCGACGGCGGTCCCGGCGGGCACGCCGACGGGATGCCGCCTGCATCCCTGCGTGCCCAATCCGTTCAATCCCCGGACGACGATCGCCTACGAGCTGCCGGAGCCCGCGCTCGTGACCCTGCGGATCCACGCCCCCGACGGGCGCCTCGTCCGGATCCTCGTGCCCGGCCGGCCCATGCCGGCGGGATCCCATCAGGCGATCTGGACGGGTCTGGACGCCGCCGGGCGCCCCGCGGCCTCGGGAGTCTATCTCTGCCGCCTGGACGCGGGACCGTTTCGCGAGACGAGGCGGATGACGCTCGTGCGGTAGCGCCCCGCCGGCGAGCCGGCCGCCCGGCGCCGCGCCGGCCCGCCGCGCACGCCGTGACCGGCGATCGGGAGGCGGCTCCCGTCCGGACGGCGGCCCCGATGGAAAGGAGCGTCCAGTGAAGACACGGACCACGGCCTGGATCCTCGTCGCGTTCTGCCTCCTCGCGGGACGGGCGGCCCGCTGCCAGAACCTCTCCTTCGACGAGCAGGCCGTCGACCCCTGCTTCCCGGGCATGGCCTGCGCGGTCGCCTGCGACCTCGACGGCGACGGCGACCTCGACATCGTCGGCGGCTCCGAGGCGACGCCCTACAACGAGAGCTGGGGCGTCGCCTGGTGGCGGAACGAGGGCGGCGATCCCCCGTCCTGGACCCGGTTCCCCGTCGACACGTCCTTCGACAACGTCATGTCGGTGGCGGTGGCCGATCTGGACGGCGACGGGCGCCTGGAGATCGTCGCCACCTCCTGGAACGACCACCAGATCGCGCGCTTCGCCCATGTCGGCCCGCCCGGCTCCCTCTGGATCAGGCGGCTCGTCCTCGACTCGTTCACCAACGCCCACGACGCCGAGTGCGCCGACCTCGACCTCGACGGCGACCTCGACGTGGTGGGGATCAACTCGACGCCGGGCGGCGTC